>Ga0210074_1000239_pt1 | contig 21397 bp, 21 predicted proteins | sample China_Galinas_Co_FD_184860 | JGI IMG/M metagenome (GOLD analysis project Ga0210074, IMG submission 184860) | Wetland microbial communities from San Francisco Bay, California, USA, that impact long-term carbon sequestration -... | ecosystem: Environmental > Aquatic > Marine > Wetlands ... | reverse complement strand
TAGGCAGGGGTGCCTCGGCCCGGTGTGCTAGCTTTTCGATGTGGCGACCCTCCCCCAGAGAACCCTCTCGCGGGACACGACTCCCGATGCGGAAGTCGTGCAGTTGGACATCTTTCGGAAGATGTCCCCACGGCGCAAGCTCCAGTGGTTCAAAGAGGGCGGTGAAGTCTCCGATCGCCAGTGGAACGACGTCTTGGGGATCTTGAGAGTCCAGGGAGATCGGCTGGACGCCGCCTATCTCGACACGTGGGCCGTAGACCTCGGTGTCGAGGAGCTCTTGGCGAAGGCCCGCAAGGCCTCTTCCTGAGCGTAACCGTCGAGCGCTGACGAAGCGGCTCAGCCGGCCAGACCTCGCCGCGTCTCCCTTCGACTCGACCTCCCATTCGGGGAGCACGCTCATCTGCCCGGTCCACGCCGTCTGACTCTCCACCACGGGCCCTGCGTCGACTCAAGATCCAACAGTCCGGCGCTCGCCCGCCACCTGCACACCTCAAGGCCCACCATTCCCCTGACTCCAGGTCCGGACTCCACCTCGGCTACTCGTCCGAGACCCGGCGTCCACCCAGCTACGGGGGGGACGTGAGGGACGTTCCTGAGTCCTGTGAGCTGCGGTCCGCCATGGCTTCGACAATGGCCCAGACACCGACACCGAGCCGCCCGCCCACAACAGCGATGACCTCTCGCCGATCAAGATCCGGCTTGGTGCGCACGCAGTCTTGAACCGCGGCGACGGCGTTGACGTGGTCCTTGCGCTCGAGATGAACCGCCGCCAGGGTGAGCCGTGGCAGGTACAACCGGTCGTCTTCCCGGCACGCATTCTCGGCAGCCTCCAGCGCTTCATCCAGTTTGCCCTGCGCCAGGAGCGCCATCGCGAGCGCCGCCCCCCAGAACGCACACCGGCTGTCGGCCGGGCTGCAGGCGATGCCTTCGGATAGGAATCGGACCGCTGAGGCATAGTCATGTTTCACCAAGAGCGCGGCCCCGAGCGCGGTCTTGGCATGCCCGTTCTGCGGGTTCGCCTCGATCGCCTTTCGCAGGATCGGGAGGGCCCGATCGACCTGCCCGACATCGGCAAGCGCACACCCGACCAGGCCGAGGATCGTCGAGTCCTGGCTCTCCAACGCCAGCGTCTTTTCCACCGCCGCGGTGACCACTTGCACGGTGGTGGAATCGCCCTGCAGCAATCCGACCCGATGCCCGAGCGCCGTCAGCAGGGCGAGATACGCATGGGACAAGGCCAGACCCGGTTCCAGGGCGATGGCCTTCTCGATCATTCCGGTGGCCTCGACGAAGGTCGTGTGGTGCCATCCCTTGAGCGACAGCAGCACGATAGCCTGCATCAGAATGCTTCGGGCACTCGGCTCGCCGCGATCCGTCTGCGTTTCGGCCGCCATGGCCTGCATCAGGCGCGGTTCGAGCCGCCTGATCATCTCGTGCAGCAAGATCTCCTGATCGCCAGCTCCGGTCGCGGTCTGGAACTGCTGGGCCCATATCTGGAGACCGCCGGCCGTTTCGGTCAGGGCCGCGTCGGCGGTCAGCATCTCTCCGGTTCGTTGCAGGCGGACCTCGACGACGTGCGTGATCGCGAATCGGGACCGCAACTCCCGCGGATCCATCGTCTGGTCCGCCTCGGGAAAAGCGGTCGCGATGCGTAGCAACGGAATGCGCGCCAGGATCGAACCGGTGCGGATCCGCAAGGCGCGGGAGAGCTTCTCGACCTCCGGGTCGCCGATGGTCTCGAATGGGCGGACATAGAGTGCCGGCTGCAGGGCGACGCCGGAAGCCGGCGAAGGGGCGCCGGCTGCGGTGGAACCAGCGGCGACTACCGGCACCGCAAGCTGGATGCCGCGCCCGCGGATGGTCCGGATGTACTTCTGGTCCCGACCCGTGTCTCCCAGCGCCCGGCGCGCCGCCTTGATGGCGGTAGAGATGGCGCTTTCGGACACGATCCGCCCTTTCCAGACGGAATCGACCAACCTGTCGCGGCTCAGCACGACGCCCGGGTGCTCCACCAACAGGGTCAGCAGGTCTAGCACGAGCGGTTCGACAGGGATGACCACAGGACCACGGCGCAGCTCGAACGCCCTCTTGTCCAGTTGGAAATCCCCGAAACGAAACACTTCGGCCATCCGGCCCTCCTCTTGCTGAGTTGTTCCGGGCGTGATCACCACGCTTCCCACACCTTAACCCCACCTTGGCCTCAAGCGCCAAGATCCTGCGGGCCGTAGGGTCTTCCCATTGGTCGCGGACATCCGCCGCGGCCATCACTCACAGAAGGGAACGCGAAGATGCCACTCGTAGATATCCAGGTCCTCGCAGGCGTATTCAGTGCCGCCGAGAAGCAGAGCATGATCAGCAAGGTGACCGACCTCATGGTTTCGATCGAAGGCGAGGCCATGCGCGGCGTCACCTGGGTGAGGGTCATCGACGTGCCCAGCGGGCAGTGGGGCATCGGGGGCAACACCCTCAGCACGGACGATGTCAAGGCGTTGCAGGCCGGCGACTGAGCCGGGATACAGCCAACCGGTGCGGAGGCCAGGCGACGCGCCTGCCTCCGAGCCGAGGCTCCGCGTGGGCGCGGGGTCGATCCGAGAAGCAGAGGAGGGAGCAATCCCATGAGCTCGACCAAGCGGGAGGGCCAACACGACCTGATCATCGTCGGGGGCGGCATCGGCGGCATCATCAGCCTCAAGTACGCAAAGGACGCCGGCCTCGACGCCATCCTGCTGGAGAAGGACAATGCCCTGGGCGGGCTCTGGCGCGATCTCCCCGCCTGGCAGGATCTTCAGATCCGCAAGGAGGACTGGACGCTGGGTGATCTGCCGATCGCGGGCGAGGACCAGGCCAGCGTCCTGGCCAACATTCGCGAGTGGGTGACGCGTTTCGGCCTCCTACCGTCGATTCGCCTGGGCACGCGGGTGAATGCGGCCCGCCCCGCCGACGGTGGCTGGGTGGTCCGTGCCGATGGCTACGCCGGTCACGCCAGATTCCTGATCGCCGCGACGGGCGGCCACAATCGTCCCGTTGTTCCCCAGGTCGAAAGATCCCGCGCGACGCTGACCGAGTACCACTCCTCGGCGTTGCGAGACCCTTCCGAGCTCACCGGCAAGGACGTGGTCGTCGTGGGCGCAGGAGCTTCGGCATTCGATCTCCTCGACCTGTGCCTCGAACGGGAGGCGCGCAGCATCACCTGGGTCCATCGATCGCTCAAGTGGATGCTCCCCACGCGGCGTCGGAAGTACTACGCGTCGAACCTGCGGTCACTTGCGCGGGCGCAGATGTTCGGCACCCCTGTCGCGACCCTCAACAGGCGCGCCGACCGAGACCTTCGCTCCCGGTACCGGAAGGCGGGGCTCGACGAGCTCACACCCGACAGGCCGATCGACATCGGCCACGAGATGCTCATCCCTGGCCGGCGCCGCATGATCCAGGACCTGAGAAAGATTGCGCGCCACCACGGCGAGATCGTGCGTATCGAAGGGAATGCGGTGTGGCTCTCCTCGGGACGATCGCACCATGCCGATCTGGTGCTGTGGGGGACTGGATACGAAACCGACCTGAGCTATCTGGAGGCCGGCGACCTGTCGAGCCTCACCAGTCTCGCGGCCATTGGCAGGCGCTGTGGGGCGCACTTTCTCGCGTTGGACGCGCCGAACCTCTTCATTCTGGGGCCAAGCGTCCTGGAAACGATCACCTCGACTCCATGGGCCTATGCCCACGCGGCGAAGTCGATCATGTCCCACATCCGCGGCAACCCCGTTTTCGATTCGACGCCGGTCCAGATCAGCCCGAACTACTTCGACCTGGTCCGCTTTCTCGCCAAGCGCGACCGGGCCAACTACCCCTACGCACGGTGGTATCTCAGGTATCTCAATCTGGCGTTCCGGCAACCGGCCGATCTGCCGATGCCGATTCCCTGAGCGATTGGCCCTCCTCATCCTGCTCCGACCGACCGAGGACGGACTCCGCGGCTGGCTTCCATCGAGGGTGGGCTTCGTGCGCTACTCGGAGGCCGGTCCGATCCGACCTCGAGCCGGGCTCCCGGGGCAGGCGCAGGGAGTAGACGAGGGGAGAAGGTCTCGCGCATCCGGAAGTCGATCTCGAGGAGCCACTCGCGTCCTCTCCGTGCCGGCAGGCCGATGGTGACGCGCCTGCAGTTGTGGAAGATGTGGGCGGTCTCGTGGAGTACGAAGTCGGCAAACCGGTCACCGTTCGAATCGAAGTACGCCGGAGAGACGAAACACGAAGTCTCCTCGCTGAGGCCGACGATTCGCGGGGCATCCTCACCGAGGAGCTCGCCTCCGACGCTCCCCAGGTAGAGGTTCGCGATGTCCCAGGCGCTGCAGAGAAAGCTCCGCCCCCGAAGGACAGCCTCGAGAGTGTCCTCGGTGACGAACGTGATGCTCCGCTCGAGGGCTGAGAGGACCTTGGCCTGTTCGATCCGCGGAAACAGGCCGCGAACCATCGGCTCGACTTTCGAGCGAACGAATTCCTCGAGATCGCGCCCCTCGGGAGCTCTCGTCGGTGGCCGCTCGCCGGATCGCCGCCGGACCTCGGCGACGAGCGCCGAGATCATGGCGTTCTTCGCCCGCCGTCCTCCTTCGAGGGGACCTCCTTCCCAGGCGTACGAGAGCGGGTCGCTGTCACCCGTGGCGAGGAAGCGCCGGATCTCCTCCTGTTGGAGCCGAGTCTAGGGCCTGCTCAAATCCATCGTCCTTCGAAGTAGCGAACCATCATTCTCCTGGTCCTGAGTCTGGCTAGACTTGGGAACCCGGAACGATTCCCGGAGGCAGAGGCTGCGAGATCCCAGACGCGCGCTACGACTGACGACGCAGCCGTAGCACCTCCCGCAGCAGCGGCAGAGCCGCTCGGTCCTTCTCGCGGCCCGTCGCCATCTTGCTCTCGATCACGGCGTCCAGATCGAGCACGCGGAGCGTCATCCCTCCGGTCTCGAGCTGGTGAGAGCGTGGCACGAGATCGTCCCAATCCCAGCCCGGCTCGATCGAGGTCAACAGGTCGAGCCTTCCGAGACGTGTCTCCAGCAGGCTCAGGCGGTGGGTCGTGAGGCGTTCTTCGGTGGGTCGAATGCTCCGCTGCAACGGATCGAGGTAGACCGCACCGATCTCGCCGAGCACGGTGAGCAGGCGCGCTCGGTTGTCCGGGGACGGCTCGAACACGATGTCGAGGTCGAAGGTGGTCAGCGGCGCACCGCCCAGGACAGCCGCCGTCGCTCCGACGACGAGAAAGTCGACCTCGTGGTCCACGAGCACTTCGAGGAGCTCACGGAACTTCTGGCCAGCGGCCACCGCGCAGCTCCAGCAGGTCGTTGACGGCGCGCTCGAGCACATCGAGCCGCTCGCCGGGCGTACGCGCGAGATGCTCCCGGACGAGCGCCAGGTCGATGCCCTCTGAGGACACCGTCTGACCCTCGAGCCAGGCCGGCCAGTCGGCATCACCCGGCATCGGCACGCGGTCCACGGGCGATTTCGGCGGGATGTCGGTCACCGGGTCATCCTATCTCGGCTTCTCGTACGGAAGGCTCGACGCCGCGACGGTTGGATCATCGGTGCGTCCCCCCGAGCAGGCCACCTTCCAGGAGTCTGCGGTCGCCGCCAGACCGGCCAGCAGCCGGCCGGCCGTGCTCAGGTCGTCGTCGGGGAGAGGATCGACGAGACGATGCAGTGTCGTACGCTGGCACATGGACGGCTCCTCTGCTGGGAGGCCGGAGGCAAGTGGCAGGTTCTTGGAGGTTGGAAGCCGGTGCAACGTGCCAGGGAGTTAGAGGCGGGCCAGTCCGGTAGCGTGGTCGTGAGAACGGCTCGGCAGCCTGCCGGCCACGAGGACGGCAGCGGCGGCTTCGGGTCCGGGGCTTCCAGGTTGTTCGGTTAGTGGCGAAGAAGCAGCAGCGCACCGGTCGCCAGGAGCAGGACGAGCAGGGCCAGGCCGGTTCGGCCCAGGGCCGGAACCTCGTTGATCGCGAGGACCGCGAAGTCGAACGTCGAGTCCGTGCCACCGTTGAGCTTGTTGCCGGCCGGGTCGGTGATCGAGGTCGTGCCGCAAACGAAGAGGCGGTAGGTGCCCGCCGGGAGCGGGCCGCCGAGGGACACCGTGGCGGTCAGGCTCATGCTGTCGTAGATGACGCCGGCGACCGGCACCTGGGCGTCGTCGCCCCCCACGCCGCCCATGCAAGTGGCCGTCTGGAACGTCCCGTCGCCCCCCGCCTCGACCAGGAGGTAGTTCGCCGGATTGGTGACGTCGTCGGGATCGCTGGTGCCGCGCGGGTTCACCACCGGCTCGCTGAAGGTCACCGTGAAGCTCGAGGGACCGGGGGCGACATAGGTCGGCTGCAGGCTCGTCGCGACGACCGCGGGCCCTGCGATGTCGTAGGTGACCGTGTTGTCGGTGCTGGTCGAGGCTGCGTTGCCGTTGAGGGCGACGTCCGTGAGCTGATCCGCCGCGATCGAGGCGATGACCGTGCCCGAGGCCGTCATCCCGGAGACCGCGAGATCGAAGGTGGTGCCGTCGTTGGGCGCGACCTGTGTGATGGTCGCCGCGAGCGTCCCCGTGGCCGTGCCGCCCAGGGTCACGTCCGAGCCCGTGAAGCTCCCGGTGTCGATGGCCTCGCTGAAGGTGGCGGTGAAGTGGATCGGGGAGGTGGCGGTGGGGTCGGCCTGGCTCGCCGCCTGCTCGACGGTCACCGTCGGCGCCGTGGTGTCGGCCTCGTAGGCGCCGATGTCGCAATGGGCGACGTTGTCGCCGTCGCCGTCCTGCGGCCGGGGAGCGCCCCGCTGATCGGTCGCCGGGCAGGAGCCGTCGTCGCCGGCGTCGATCGCCGAGCTCATCGCGCCCAGGGCCATCGTCTCGGTGTCGCCGCCGTTGTCCTGGAGCGGCCCCAGGTTGGGGTCGGCGGTGACGAGGTTGGTGCAGCTCGCCCCCGTGGGGCAGCTCGCCACGACGCTGTGGTCGAGCGTCGCCGTTGCTGCAGTGGGGTTGGCGAGCTCGATCTCGGGCGCCGAGTCGCCCCAGAGGATGGCGTTGGCGAGGCTCGCAGTGATGGTGCCAGGAGGTGAGCCCAGGTAGGCGTCGGTGTAGATCGCGCCGCCGCCGAGGCTGGCGGAGTTGCCGCTGAAGGTGACGTTGGTGAAGCTCGGTGTGCTCGAGTTGCCGAAGACGTAGATGAAGACGGCGCCGCCGCCGCCGTCCGTGGCGCTGTTGCCGCTGAAGGTGACATTGGTGAAGCTCGGGCTGCTCGTGGCGTGATCACCTAAATAGTTGCTGAACGCGCCACCGTAGGAGGCACTGTTGCCGGTGAAGGTGACGTTCTCGAAGCTCGGGCTGATCGTGCCGTCGCCGTAGTTGGAGTAGCTCTCGATCGCGCCGCCTTCGTCTTTGGCGCTGTTGCCGCTGAAGGTGAGGTGGGTGAGCATCGGGCTGCACTCGGAGCCCGAGCCCGTGCCGTCGCAGTAGAGCCCCCCGCCCGAGTAATCTGGGGAAGCACCGTTCGCCTCGCCTCCGGTCACCGTGAAGCCGTCGAGGACGGTGGCCGCGGTGATCGGCGTGCCGGTGCCGTCCAGGTACAGCACGTGGTAGCTGTTGCTGCCCTGGATGTCGGCGCTGGTCTCGTCGATGGAGTTGCCGTCGGTATTGGTGTCGTCGCCGTCGATGTCGCCCGAGAGGATCGTCACGTTCGCCCTCGGGTCGCGGTCGGCGCGCGCGACCTCTGTCCCCGCGAAGCCGCCGTAGACGGCGACGCCGGACGGGACGTCGAAGCTCATCCCGCGATCGGTGGTCGACGGGCTCATCACGACGTTGGTGGTGGGGATGTAGATTCCGGCCGCCACCCACACCTCGTCGCCGCTCGCCGCCATGCCCAGAGCCGTCTGGAGGGTGCACGCGGCACCCCAACTGTCGCAGGAGCCGCTCGTGGCACCGCTCGTGGAGATCGCGTAGCGCGTCGTCGCCGAGGCGGCCTGGGCGGCGAGGAGGGCGAAGGCCGCGAGGGCCAGAGAGGTTCCTACGGCGAAAGGACGGCGGCGCAGCGCTTCCATGTCTTGCCTCCGGGTTCGGGTCGTGATCCCACCTGTCTCCGCCCGGACCGCAGATCGAGGCAATGGGCTACCGTTCCGGAGCCCTCCCGCCGACGTCGTGCCTCCTTGGCTTGGACTTGGGCCGTTCCGAGGCTAGCCAAGGGCCACGGCCAAGGCAAGTAGCTGTGGAGCGATCGCTTCCGCAGCTCCAGGGCCCGGCCCCAGGGCCTTCGGGCGAAGCCCGTCAGCCGCCGGTGAAGCCGAAGAGCCCGCCCTGGGAGATCGGTCTCGACCTACCAGCTCCGCCCCGGCTTGCCGCCCACCGGTTCGAACCCCAGCTTGGCGTAGAACGCGCGGGAGGCGGCGAGATCTTTGACGGCGAGGCTGGCTAAGAGCTTTCCGAGTTGCATGGGGGGGCTCCTTGGTAGGTGATGGGGTCGTGAGAACGTCTCGGCAGCCTGCCGGCCACGAGGACGGCGGCGGCGTCACCTCGCGTCGCGCTCTTCGGGGGCGCCATCCCGGTCCCGGTTGGCGAGAGCCCGGATGTCCCGGTTCTCGAGGACCGGCGAAGGGTGGTCGGGCACTCCGTGGAGGCCGGCGTCCACCATGGCGCGTGCGAGATCGTCCGATGGGATACCGATGTTCGGGTAGAGGAGGCGCAGCCCGGGGTAGAGCCAGCGGAAGATCCGATAGCCGAGGTTGGGCTCCCGGCGTGGTGTGACCGGATAGATGTAGCCGGGCCGGAAGATGTGGACCCGGGGGAAGCCCCGCGCGAGAAGAGCCTTCTCCGCCTCCCCCTTGTACCGCGCGAAGGCGATCCGGCTGCGGCCGGTCGGGTCGGAGCCCTGGCCGCTGAGGAGGCAGATCGCCGCGTCCGGGCTCCCCGCGTAGAGCGCATCGGCGAACGCGACGGGGTAGTCCACCGTGATCTCGCGCAGCTCCCGGTCCGGGACCGCACCGGTGTAGGCGCCGAGGCAGAAGAGAGCCGCGTCGCAGTGGTCGAAGTGGCTCGCGATGGGGCCGTAGTCAGTGAAGTCCCGGTGGAGGATCTCGGTCAGCTTCGGGTCCTCGACTCCGGTCCGCCGGCGTCCGATCGACGTGAGCTCGGTGACCTCCGGACGGCGAAGGCCGTCGCGCAGGGCGAGCCCTCCGACCATCCCGGTCCCTCCGGTCATGAGGATCTTCATCCTCGGCATTGTCTCACCGGTGCAGCCGGAACCATCCCCCGACTCACCGGGTCTACCCGGAAGAAAGGAGGCCTCGATGAGCACTGAGAACACGTTGATGAACCTGATGCTGGACGGGGGCTGGGTGATGTGGGCGCTGCTGGTCCTGTCGCTGGCGAGCCTGGCGGTGGCCCTGGAGCGCTCGTGGGTGCTGCGCCGGGCGCGGAACCCCGTGACGGACCTCGCCGCAGCCCTCCGCCGGGACCTGGGCTCCGCCGGATCCCCCACGGCGGCCCTGGACGCCGTCCAGCGTGTCGGTGGCTGCGCGCGGCGGGTCCTGGCCGCAGGCCTGCGCCGATTCGACCGCTCACCGGCTCAGATCGAGGCCGCCATGGCGAGAGCGGCGCAGACCGAGATGCGGCGGCTTCGGCGCGGACTGGGGCTCCTGTCGAGTACTTCGGTGACGGCTCCGCTCCTCGGATTCCTGGGGACGGTGACGGGGATGATCGTGTCCTTCGGTGCGATCGCGAACTTCGGCACCTCCCATCCGGAGCTGGTGGCGCAGGGAATCCAGGAGGCGCTGGTCACGACGGCCGCGGGGCTGGCCGTCGCGGTTCCGGTCCATCTGGCGCACAGCCTGCTGTCGAGCTGGGTCAGCCGGATCGCCAGCGAGGTCGAGGACCTGGCCCACCTGCTCTTGGAGCTTCGCGAGCGGGAGGTGCCGGCGGACGGCTCGTCGCGCGTTCCCGCGTCCAGCCGGTGAGGGGTCGCAGGTCCTCGCCAGTGAAAGCCACGACGCTCAGCGGTGCCAGGATTCGAGCTCGATCCCGAGCCCGTCCGCGACCCGGTTGGCGTAGGCGAAGTAGGCGGTCACCTGGTTGGCGTCGAGGATCTCGCCGTCATCGAGGCCGGCCGCGCGGAGGGCGTCGACGTCGTCGCGGCGCATGGATTGAGGCTCCCGGGTCAGCCGGAGAGCATAGACGAGGAGCGCCCGCTCCCGGTCGCTCGTCAGGGGATCGAGCGGGGCGCCCTCGCGCACGTGCGCGACCAGCCGGTCGCCGAATCGACGGCACGCCTCCGGATCGATCCCCTCCTCCTCCATCAGCCGCGCCAGACCGGCCCGGTGATGGACGATTCAGTAGTGGCAGGCGTTGGCCGCCGACACCGCGACCCCGAGGAGCTCGCGCTCGCGACGGGTGAGGCCCGCCGGGTCCTTCGGGTGAAGCACCGAGCGGTAGAGGCGGAGGTGCCCCTCGAGCGACTCGGGCCGCAGGCTGTGGACCCGCAGGATGTTGTCGACCGCGCCGTGCTCCGGGTCCACCGAGCCGCGGTAGAGACGGGTGAGCTTGGCGTGGTCGGAGGAAGACGCCGCCTCCTCCTCGTCGATGATCCGGATCCAGGACATGGGCGCATCCTACCGGTCGGGGACCAGTAGTCGAACGCGAGCAGGAGAGGGCAGCGGAGCGCGTCGTGCCGCTCAGTGCCCCCTCACTTTCCGGGCGCCGGCACGGGTTCAGCCTGCCAGGAATTGACTTTTTGACTAGCCAAACTTAGACTCGCCCAATGGCCGACCCAAGGCCGCCAGCGCCAAAACCGAAGAGCAGCCACCACCACACCAACCACATGTCCCTCGAGGGCATGCATGGAACGGTCGCCGTGCCTGACTCTCGGGCCAGCTTCTGGCAGAAGTGGCGCGCGTTCGTGGGGCCGGCCATCCTGGTCAGCGTCGGCTACATGGACCCGGGGAACTGGGGCACCGATCTGGCCGGTGGCGCCCAGTACAAGTACGGCCTGCTCTGGGTGGTGGCGCTAGCGAGCGTGATGGCCATCTTCATGCAAGTCGCCGCCGCCCGCCTCGGGGTGGTCACCGGCAAGGACCTGGCGCAGGCTTGCCGCGATTGGTACCCGCGGTGGACGCGGTGGCCCAACTGGCTGTTCTGCGAGCTCGCCATCGGCGCCTGCGACCTCGCCGAGGTCCTGGGCAGCGCCGTCGCCCTCAACCTCATGTTCCACATTCCGCTGCTCTGGGCGGTGATCATCACCGGGCTCGACGTCCTGCTGCTCCTCGCCCTGCAGAGCTTCGGGATGCGCACTATCGAGGCGGTGGTGCTGGTGCTCGTGACGACGATCTCGGTGTGCTACTTCATCGAGATCTTCGTCCTGCCCCAGACCCAGCCGAGCTTCCTGGAGATGGGCTCGGCCCTGATCTCGCCGACGCTGCGCGAGGCGGGGATGACGTTCATCGCCATCGGCATCATCGGTGCCACGGTGATGCCGCACAACCTCTACCTCCACTCGGCGCTGGTGCAAAGCCGCAAGCTGCAGAAGGACGACGACTCCATCCGCAGCGCGATCCGCTTCAACACCATCGACTCCTGCGTCGCGCTGACTGTGGCCTTCTTCGTCAACGCCGCCATCATGGTGCTGGCGGCGCTGGTCTTCTACGGCAACACGTCGGTGGCCGTCGCCGGCGGCGGGGTGGTCCACTTCAGCCCCGACAGCGACTGGATCCGCATCGCCTACCTGACGCTGGCGCCGCTCCTGGGCACCGGCCTGGCCAGCGCGCTGTTCGTCATCGCCCTGCTCGCCAGCGGCCAGAGCAGCACGATCACGGGGACCCTAGCCGGCCAGGTGGTCATGGAGGGCTTCATGCACTGGCGCATCCAGCCCTGGCTGCGGCGCCTCATCACCCGGTCGCTCGCCATCGCACCGGCTGTCCTGATCATCGGCATCCGGGGGGACAGCAGCGTGAACGACCTGTTGACCCTCAGCCAGGTCGTGCTGGCGTTGCAGCTTCCCTTCGCCATGTTCCCCCTGCTGCACTTCGCCTCTTCCCGGCGGCGGATGGGTCGCTGGAAGCTGGGGCCCTTCCTGCTGATCGCGGGCTGGACCAGCGCGGTGCTGATCACGGCCATGGACCTCTGGGGCCTCCCGGACTCGCTGCGCGAAGCCTGGCGTGTCATCATCGGTGGGTAACACCCGCACAGCGAGCTCGGAGCCTCCCATGTACAAGAAGATCCTCGTCACCGTGGACGGCACGCCCACCGATCGCGCGATCATCGAGCACGTCCAGCCTCTGGCCAAGCTCACCGGGGGCCGCATCGTGCTCCTCCACGTCGCCGACGGCTGGGCGGCGCGGACCTACGGCAAAGACGCCATTAGCCCGGAGATCGCCCAGGACACGGCCTACCTGGAGTCGGTGCAGAAGGAGCTCGATGAGGCCGGGATCCCCGCCGAGACGGTGCTGGCCTTCGGCGATCCCGTGACCGAGATCGTCCAGTGGATCGAGACGAACGGCTGCGACCTCGTGGCGATGAGCACCCACGGGCATCGCCTGATCGGCGACGTCTTCCTGGGTGCGACGGCGAGCCGGGTGCAGCACAGCGTCAGCGTCCCCGTGCTGCTTCTGCGGGCGAAGTGACCTGGGCGCGCCTACCGCTCCCCGCCCACGACGATCTCGCCGGCCTTCATGACCAGCACCGGGTGCTCGGTGGCCGTGATGTCCTGGAGAGGGTTGCCGGGGACGGCCACCACGTCCGCGGCCTTGCCCGCCTCGAGCGAGCCGGTGACGTCGGCGACGCCGAGAAGGTCCGCCGCACCGTGGCTCGCCGCCATCAGGGCCTGGGCGGGCGTGAGGCCGTTCTGGGTCATGAGGGTGAACTCCTTGGCGTTCGTGCCGTGGGGCTCGACCCCGGCATCGGTGCCGAAGGCGATCGGCACGCCGATCCGCACGGCGCGCTGGAACATGGCCATCATCTGGGCAGCGGCGGCGCGGGCCTTGGCGGCGATCGCGGGCGGGTAGCTGTCGGCCTTCTGGCCCACCCACCAGCCGGCGTAGAGGGTGGGGACCAGGTAGACGCCCTTCTCCTTCATCAGCTCGAGCGTGTCGTCCTGGAGGAAGGTGCCGTGCTCGATCGAGTCGACCCCGGCCCGGATCGCCATCTTCGCCGCCTCGTCGCCGTGGCAGTGGGCCGCCACCTTCCGGTGCCACGCGTGGGCCTCGGAGACGATGGCGTCCATCTCCTCCTGCGTGAGCTCCGGCACGTCCACCGGGTCGCTCGGCGAGAGCACGCCGCCCGACGGCATGAACTTGATGACGTCGGCGCCATACTTGATCTGGTAGCGCACGGCCGCTCGGCACTCCGCGGGGCCGTTGCAGACGCCATCGATGGGCCCCAGGGGCTTGACGAAGTCGGGCGGGTACGGGGCCTGGTCGGCATGGCCGCCGGTCGAGCCGATGGCGTGGACGGCGATCAACATCCGCGGCCCCACGGCGACGCCGGCGTTGATGGCGTTCCTCAGCCCCACGTCCACGTAATCCCAGGCGCCGACGTTGCGCACCGTGGTGAAGCCGGCATCCAGAGTTCGCTCGGCATAGCGGGCGGCGTACAGCGCCTGCTCCGCCGGAAAGCGGAAGCTGTTCTCGTAGAAAGCCTTGTAGTAGTTGTCCTGGAGCTCGAGGGTGAGGTGGACGTGGGAATCGATGAAGCCCGGCAGGAGGGTCGCGTCGCCCAGGTCGATCACCCGCGCACCCGCCGGCACCGGAACGCCGTGGCCGGCCGCGGTGATCGTGCCGCCCTGGACCACCACGACGCCGTCGTCGACCAGCCGGCCGGTGACGCCGTCGAACAGGTGGGCCGCCTTCAGGACGACCGTCGGCTCCGCCTCCCCGGCCTGGCCGGGCGGCTGGGCGGCGAGCGCGGCGGCGACGAGCGCGAGCAGTGCGCAGAAGGCGACGGCGAGGGACGGTCTCGGAGAGCGGCGGTGGGACATGGTTCCTCCTGGGAAGCCGGCCCCTTTACGTGGAACGCGTGGGACGGCGGCTGGGTTCGACGATCGGGGGTCGACGGCCGGAGTCGACGACTGGCTCGACAGGGTCGCCCGATTATGTCCCATGAGGGTCCGGCACGCGGGACGATCGCCATGCCCTCGATCGACCGTGGCCGATCTGCCGGTCGCCGATCCCGCGGAGCGTTCGGCTCTGCTGTGGCCACGAGCTCGAGCTCCTGTGGTATAGTGGATGATTAACTATCCTGCCCGGACCAGGTGGCTGGCCGGACTCCTCGCCTGCCCCGGTCTCGGAACTGTCGGCACTGGCGCCGCGGCCCGAACCATGGATCGTCCGAACGAGCACGATCGGGAAGTCTTTGATTACTACCCTTTCCTGAGGCGACTCGACCGTTTCGTTCGTGACCACCTCGACGAGCCGCTTCCCCTGAGCTGTGCCGCCAGGGTCGTCGGCCTCGAGAGGAAGTATTTCTCCGCTCTCTTCCGCGAAAAGACAGGCATCTGCTACACGGAGTGGCTCCGCAACGTCCGGGTGCACCGAGCGATGCGACTGATGCGGCACGCTGACTACCGCATCACCGAGGTCGGGCTCGTCGTCGGCTTCCAAGATCTCCGCACCTTCGAACGCTCGTTCAAGCGGTGCACCGGGTTGTCCCCGAGCGAGTACCGGAAGGCTTGGCGAGCCCAGCTCGACCGAGCCCGTTCCCGCTAGCGCGCTGCAAGCCGGGCACCCTCCCACCGGATCACGAATTCTGCCGGGTCTTTCTGGAACTCTGCCGAGATTTCCTCACCTCATTGATCCAGAATGTCCTCAAACCTCCCCAGGAGAAAGGAGGAAGACCATGGCAGAGAAAACGCCGAAAGGCTCGGTCGGGAAGGCGGCGTCGAAATTCGAGAAGGACGCCGTCCTCAAGTCGCCGCTCTCGGTGATCAAGATGGACGTGAGCCAGTTGCGGGACTACGCCGACCGGCTCAACGAGTTCATCGCGGATCCCGGCCTCGCCGCGATTCGCATCTGCGAGTGCTGTATCCAGATCACCTGAGAACCACAGAGGTCCGGCCACCCCCGGGGGCCGGCCCCCGGGTCCGGCCCCCGGGGGTGACCCGCTTCGAGCTCCTGCGTAGGAGGAACGAGATGGCCATTCAAAGCGCGTACAACGTCGTCGTACCGCTGGACGGGGCCAGAGACGGGGGGTGGTACGCGCTGTTCAACCCCCTCGCCGGGTCTCTGGACGTCATCGACGAAGTGGTGGCCCGAGGACTCTCGACGCTCGGTGGCAACAACGGCGAGAGGCTCGTCTCGCTACGGTCCGGATCCGCGAAAGCGAAGCCGACTCTCGCAGCGGGCGTCGAGCAGTACCTGGACCGCCGAGGGTATCTGTTCGAATCGGCTGACGAGGAGCGTCGACAGTCACGGATTCTCTACGAGGAGATGCTGAGCTTCCACCGCCGAAGCGTTCGCCAGCCACTGGTCGTCATCCCGACCTACAAGTGCGATCTGCGGTGCTCGTACTGCTGGCAGCGGCTCTATCGGCTCGATTCCCCGGTCATGGACGACGAGACCCTCCGCAATCTCTTCGCGGCACTCCCCGCGTTCGTCGAGATCGAGTCGCCGGAGCGGGTCGACCTGGTTCTGTTCGGTGGCGAGCCACTACAGGACATTCCGGAGCTCCGCGCCGTCGTCGTCCGCGCCCTCCGATGGGGGCGCGAGCAAGGCTTCTCCACCAAGGTGATCACCAACGGAGTCGGGTTGGCGGGGGCGATGCCTTCCCTGGAGGGGCTCGTCGACGTCGTGCAGGTGACCCTGGACGGGCCTCCGGAGGTGCATCGCAGGCGCCGTCCGCTGCCAGGAGGCGACTCGTTCACGCCGGCGGCAGCAGGCATCGACCGGGCGGCGGCCGCCGGGATACGGGTCAACGTCCGGGTCAACGTGGCGGAGGCCAACCTGCCGCGCTTGCCCGAGCTCGCGGAGGTTGCCCGACAGGCGGGCTGGCTGGAGAGCGGAAACGTGGTGCTGCACCTGGCGCCGGTGAAGAACCACAACCCGAAGAAAAGCACGCCGGAGGAATCGACCCTGCTGGACCAGGTCCTGGAGCTGGTCGAGAGCGACTCCCGCATGGAGGTTTTCGACCTGTCCGGGTTCCCGGGGATCAAGTACTTCACCGGCTTCAAGGAAAGCGGTCTGTTCTCTCTCCACCGCTTCTTCAACTGCGAAGCGCAGATGAACTTCTACGCGTTCGATCTGTTCGGTGACGTCTACCCCTGCTGGGACTCTGCCGGGATCCGGTCTCTGGCGGTCGGACGGTTCCTGCCGGAGATCGAGATCGACCCGGAGCGGTTGGCCCAGTGGCGGAAACGGACCTCGCTCGACATCACCGAATGTGGGGGCTGCCCATCGTCACCCCACTGCGGCGGAGGCTGCCAGTTCCTCTCGTTCGAGCACACCGGGCGCTTCGATGCGCCGAGCTGCGACTCGATCCTCGCAGGCTACGAGCGCTCCATCCAGGCTCATTCGGAGTGGCTGGTCGAGCGGGCAAGGGAGGGTGACCACGCGGTCGGTCTGGTGGCCGGCGGCGCGGTGGTGCACCCCGTGTTACACCAGTTCGGTCTGCTCGAGCGAGAAGCGGTGTCCAGTCCTCCCCTTTCCTGCGAGTGACGATGACGCCGACTCGACCTCCGAGCGACAGGGGGCGGACGACGGGCACCACCCGCGGCGATCCGCTCCACCTTGTGTTCTTCCTCGACTACGACGACGGCTCGAGTGGTCGCTTCCAGAACTCGCCCGGGCTCGCACCCCTGATCGAGGTCACGCGCTCGAGCGGGTTCCGCGTCGACTTCGTCACGCGGGTGGAAGAGCTCTTCTCCTCACTGTCCGATCCAGGCGTCGACGTCGTCGGGATCTCATCGATGGAGCGTCTCCTCCCGCGATCGATCCCCGTGGCCAGACAGGTCCGCCGGAAGCGGCCGGACGTGGTGCTGATGCTGGGGGGCAATGGCATCGATCCGTTCGCCGGACCGCTCGCCGCTGGCCTGGTCGACGTCGTCGTCTGCGGAGAGGCCGAGCACTCGCTGCCAGCGCTCCTGGCGGCGCTCGCCCAGGCGCGAGCACGAGGAGGAGGAGCAGGTCAGTGGCCCGACGGCGGGGAGATCGGCGGAGCGACGCGGGTCCTGGAGGTCGGCTGCCAAGTGGGAGCCCTCCAGCCTGAAGACGTGGACCACCTGGCACGAGCCTCCTTCCGTCGCACGTTCCCGGACGGCCAGACCCGTCGGATCCGGGTCGGCAACGTCTGGATCCGCGACGGCGAGAGGAGCCGTCTTCTCGTCCTCGAGGAGCCCCGGCCGGGGAACGAGGGAAACGGCTGGAGCGCCGGCGATCTGGGGACAGCGCCCAGGTCCGACGAGCTGGACCAGCTCACGTCGATGCCGTGGGATGTTCTCGAGGCGGAAGGGTTCCGGGATCTCGAGCTCTACACCCAGCGCGGCTGCCTGTGGGGGCGTTGCGGCTTCTGCTCGGTCGGCCAGAAACCGATCCGCCGGCTGTCGCCCTCCAAGGTGGTGGAGATCGTCGGGGAAGCGGTGGCGCGGGGAATGCGCTCCGTCTCCTTTGCGGACGACCTCTTCGTCCAGGACCGCCGCTGGGCGGAGACGGTTCTGGCGGGGATTGGCGGGCTGGAGCACGCGATCGAGCTGCGGGCGCAGACGACACCGAACCGCACCCTTTGGCCGCTCCTCGATGCGATGCGCGCCGCGGGGTTCGTGGAGATCGCCTTCGGTCTCGAGACCGTCGTGCCCCGACGAGCCGAGTACCTCGGCAAGACCCGCAACGGTGGCAAGTACGTCGAAAACGCGGTGGAGACGATCGGGAGGACGGCGGAGGCCGGAATCTTTCCGGTCCTCTACGGCATTCTCGCCGACCCGACGTCCACTCTCGAGGAGATCGCCTGGGAGCTCGCGGAGCTGGTTCGTGTCCTCGCCGAGGTATACCGCCGAACAGTCGTGCTCCCGAAGCTCTCCTTCTCGCTCATCCTGTTGCCGGTGGCGGGGACCGAGCTCGCGACCCGGCATCCGGTGGACACCGAAACGGTCCAGTTGGAGACCGGGGAGCTGGCGCTTCCGAAGGAGTTCCGCGTTCCGCCCGACGTGGCCCGGTTCCTGATGGGAATCGCCGAGGAAACCTCCGCCATGCGACGGCCCCGGGAGAACTTCGAAGCACTGGCGAGCTACCTGAGGCGAGCCCTGGAAGTGGCCGAAGAGGCCGGCCACCCCAACCTCGAAGCGATTCGATCCTCGGTCGGTCTGGGTCTCTCCCGGTTCGAGGAACTGCGGCGTGCGCTCGACGACGACGTGGACGAAACGATCGCAGCTCTGGACCTGGGGGGCTGGCCGGCCGGGAAGCGGTTCAGCGGTGCCGTCGAACGGCTCGACCATCGGCGCTTCGGGGGATATGTGCGGGGTTGTGCACGGTTGCTCGAAGGGGTTCGCCGCTCGCTCGAAGCCGCCGGGGTGGCGGTGCCATGAGCTGCCGGGTCCTGCTGGTCTGCATGCCGTACCAGAACCTCAGCCTGTCGTCCCTGAGCGTGGCGCTGCTGGCGACCTATCTGCGCGAGCATGGCGTCGCGGCCGAGGAGATCTATCCCCATTTCGAGCTCGGCCGCCTGGTCGGGGCCCGGACCTACATGGGGATCGCCGAGTCGGGCACCCGCCGGGGCTTGCTCGGGGAGTTGCTCTTCGCCGAAGCGCACTGGGGCGAAGTCGGTGATGCCGAGGAGCAGGAGAAGCTCCGCAACCTGTTCGGATCCCGTGCCGAGCGCCGCAACCTGCTCCGTGCCTACGGTGAGCACTGCCTGGCCCGGGTGCGGCAGGCCGCGCCGGAGATGGTCGGGTTTACGACCTCCTGCAACCAACTCTTCCCTTCTCTCTGGCTGGCAGCGCAGATCAAGAGAAGCATGCCGGAGATCCAGATCATCCTCGGTGGATCCGCGTGCTCCGAGCCCATGGGAGCGCAGGTCCTCGAAGCCTACCCGGAGATCGACTACGTGGTCAGCGGCTTCGGAGAGCGGGCGCTCCTGGATCTCGCACTGGGAGCGCAACCCCGGACGAGAAGGTTGATCCGGGGTTTGGCACCGCCGGACCTGGACTCGTTGCCCGTTCCATCCTACGACCGCTATGTCCGGGAGCTCGAGGGCTTCTGGGACGATCCGCGGCAGACCATGTTGGCATTCGAATCATCCCGGGGCTGCTGGTGGGGGCAGCGCAACCACTGTCTTTTCTGCGGGCTCCACCAGAACGAGCTTGCCTACCGGAGCAAGTCGAGCGCGCGGGTGTTGTCAGAGATCCAGTCCCTGTGGGAGCGGTATCGCATCAACCTGTTCGCGACCGACAGCATCCTGTCCCGCGTCCACTTGAGGGAGGTCATGCCCGGCCTGGCCGGCCTGCGGTCGAAGCCGACGCTGTTCTACGAGACCAAGAGCAACATGACCGGCGCTGAGGTCCGCACCCTCCGAGCGGCCAACGTCCGCTGGATCCAGCCGGGGATCGAAAGCCTGAGCACCCCCCTCCTCGCGAAGCTGAGCAAAGGGGTGACAGCGATCCAGAACGTGGCCCTCCTCAAGTGGTGCCGGGAGAGCGAGATCAAGGTGTCCTGGAACCTCCTGTGCAACATCCCGGGTGAGAGCCAGGAGCACTACGACCGCCAGATCGATCTGTTCGAGCGCATCCCACACCTGCACCCACCGGAGGGTGTGAGCCCGATCCGCGTGGATCGCTTCAGCCCCTACTTCGAGGCGCCCGAAGAGTACGGATGGAACCGTCTCGAGCCGTTGCCGGAGTACCGGTTCCTCCATCCCCACCTGGACGAAGACCAGGTCTGCCAGATCGCGTACCACTTCCAGGGGCTCGGGAGGAGCGAGCTCGTGGCCCTCTATCTCGATCGTCTCCAGAGCGCCCTCGCCCGGTGGCGGGAGCGCCACACGGCCGGGGTCGGTCTGTTTTGGGACGAGACGCTCGGATTGCTCGATCTTCGCCCGGGAGATCCAGAGCGGATCGAGCGCAGCCCGAGCCTCGACGCCGCCATCGAGGAGAGCCACGAAATCGCACCCCTCGAGCGCCTGGCCGAGCACATGGCACCGGCGGCCGGGCTGATCGAAGAGCTCTTGCGCCGGGGAGTGCTCCTGCGGGAAGGGAACCGGGTCATCAACCTGACCGTCCGCTTGCCTTCGCGGGCTCGGGAGCAACCCCGGGAGAAGGAGCTGGCGGCCGCGCCGGCTTGAGATCGGCCATCTCGGTGCGGTCGACTCGCTCGACGCCGGACGCGCCGGTGTCGGAAAGCGTGCTGCGGAGCTCTCTGAGCAGTGGAGCGAGGGTCGACATGGACCTCCTCGACCATCCCAACCTGCCCGATCCTGGAAGTTCCAGCGCCCTTGATGGTGATTTCTCTCCGTTTCGTGCCCGATCCTGCTCGCTGCCGAAACCAGCTCCGCCCGCGTCAGTTGCCGCAGACGTCGCCGTAACCGGAGCAGCAGCCGGTGCCGGAGCAGCTTGTGGTCAGCATGTTGAGCTGGATCTTGCCGGTGTTGTTCTTGGACCGGAAGTGGCCGACGCCGTCGGCGTCGCCGCCCGCCAGGTTGTAGTACGTCCAGTCGGACAGGTCGAAGTCGAGGCCGGTCGCGGGCGTGCCGTGGCCGACGTCGAGCTGGGCGTAGACGTTCGAGTAGCTGTCGAACCGGGCCGAGTCCCCGCAGCCGGGCACCGACGAGGCGGTGCCGCACAGGACCTGGTCGTGGATGTCCGCCCGGATCGTGTAGAAGCGCGTGCTCTTGCCGGACGGCCGGTCGCGGAAACCACCGTTGCCCATCCGCGGGTTGTAGCCGGGGTAGGAGTTGGGGTAGAAGCCGAAGATGCTCGAGTAGAAGACGTTCTGGCTGCCGCAGGTCGGGTAGTAGGCGTTCGCGTACCCGACCCAGTAGCAGACGGTGAGCCCGCGCAGGCCACCGGAGATGCCGATGAAGCGTCGGACCGAGCCCCATAGGTTCGCCCGGTCGATGCCGTGGATCGCCATCGTCACCCCCATCGAGTGGGCGACCACGTCAACCTTGGACTTGCCGGTGTAGCTTTTGACGTCCCGGATGAACTGGGCGATCCGGTCGGCATGGCCCCCGTCGTGGTAGTTGTACTGCGGCGCGCCGCGCTCCGAGGAGGAGAGCCAGCTCAGGCCGAACAGCTCGCAGTCGTTGTACCCCGCGGCTTTGAACGTGTCGTAGACCGAGGCCACCCCTGTGGACGTCGGATAGTCCCAGTTGCGCGCCTCGTCGCCGTTGCCATGGATGAACACCACCGGCGTGTGCGTCGCGTTGCACCAACCGCCGCCGAAGCCGCCGTAGGGCGCGTCGGAGGGCGAGAAGGCGCCCCCGAACTGGT
>Ga0210074_1000237_pt1 | contig 21779 bp, 16 predicted proteins | sample China_Galinas_Co_FD_184860 | JGI IMG/M metagenome (GOLD analysis project Ga0210074, IMG submission 184860) | Wetland microbial communities from San Francisco Bay, California, USA, that impact long-term carbon sequestration -... | ecosystem: Environmental > Aquatic > Marine > Wetlands ... | reverse complement strand
TGAAACCTGGCTTGAAATGCTGGTGGCTGATACGGGCGCACGGGGCAGGGCAGACGCATCGGACTCTTTGCTTGCTTTGAGTAAGATAAGGATGATTGAAAGCTTAACAGGCTCGGAACTGGATCAGACCAACGCATCCAAAGAGACCGATCTGTTACGCGATCAATTGGCCCAGCGTGCCAAACCCGGGGCGGGGCAGACCGTGTATGCCCTCGATGGCAAAATCAACGCGGCCCTGGATGCACTTCGCGGCGGTTTTCACCGGAACTTTGAGTATTTATCCAGTGCCGGCTTGCAACAATACCTGGGCAGTCTAACGAACGACGAGATGATCCTGACCTATCATGTCAGCCCTGCAATGGCCCAGGTATGGGTCGGACAGAAAGGTCGTGTTCAGCGACGTGATATCGCGAACCCTGCCGATGTATACAAGTTACTGCAATCAACCAGGCAGGGCCTGGCGAATATCGGCCTGGTTGCGTTCGACCGCAAAATGGATGATCTGGGAAAGCGGCTGATAGCGCCCGTTGACGACCTGCTTGCGGAAACAATTTATTGGATTCCTGCGGGCCCGCTAATGGGGCTTCCGTTGGATGCACTACGCCTGAACGGCCGTTACCTGGCCGAACGGCATACTGTCGTCAACCTGTTGTCTTTCCCGGCGAATACCGGTCCGGCCAACAGCTTGCAGGCCGGACCACTACAAAAGATTTTCCTGGCAGGTAATCCGCAGGACTATTCCAGCGACTATGCCACGCGCTTTGAGACATCCGCAGAGATCCGCACAGTGGCCGACATTTTTATCGGGCCGGGATTACAAATTGTACAGGGTGTCGCCTTGCTGCCCGATGAATTCCAGGCAGGATATATTCTCGAGTCGAACCTGCTCCATCTGTCGATGCCCGGTGTGATAAACCTCGAATACTCTTATGATTCAGGACTTGAGTTATCCGAAAGTGAGTACCAACCCGGTCGCATGGTACTTTGGCCGGCTGATATCCGCTCTCAGAAGCTGGTTGCAGGACTGGTTTTTATGAGTTCGACCAGGGTCACTGAAAACCCACTTTCGGTATTCAGTAGTCAGGTCGGTCTTGTTTCAGACTTCATGGCTGCAGGCGCACGTTCCGTGATCGCAAACTTCTGGGCGGCCGGTGCTGAGTCGAACGGTATATTTGTTGCCGATTTCTACCGCACACTCAAGGCTTCGGGGGATATTGCAGAGTCCCTGCGTCAATCCAAACTGCAATACCTGAAAATTAACCGTGCTGAGGGTCTTTACGACTGGGCCGGATATCAGCTGTTCATAAGGTAAGATCAGGTTGCTGATTCCGCAAAGATTTTGCCCGGATTAAGAATACCTTTTGGATCAAGCGCCTGTTTCAATGTTTTCATCAGTGAAATCTCAATCTCACTGCGCGAATGTTTCAAATACTCACGTTTATCCAGTCCGATCCCATGCTCTGCCGAAATGATACCCTGGCAGCGGCCTAATTCCTTGTAAATGATACTTTCTACGGCGTGCACTTCAGCAGGTTCCAGGCTGCCAACCGTGACCACGAGGTGTATATTCCCATCGCCAAGATGTCCGAACGCAACCATTTGCGCATCCGGCCAACGCTCGTGTATTTGCCGGCGGACAGCGGCAACATAGCTTTCCATTTTCGGAATATCCAGGCTGACGTCGAACACGATCGGGGGGAATAGCTTTCGGGATAAACCCTCGATGTCATCCCTGATCGCCCACAGGTCTTCACGTTGCTGCTTGCTCTGCGCGATAACGGCATCGACAATGAGACCCGATTCAAATGCTTCTTCCAATGCCGCTTCAAAACGGACCCGGTCGGACTCCTGGTGACCACCAGTGGATTCAAGCAGGACATAGTATGGATGCGAAGGATTCAGCGGAGGTTTGTGTTTACTGCCATCCCCAACAATGGTCCGGTAGAAGTCGTTCCACAAAACCTCAAAAGCGCTCAAGGTACCACCCAGTGCGGAATCCATATCACGCAGAAAAGCTGCCACCTGTTCAAAATGGTCGATTGCTACCAGCGCCGTACTGGATGAACGCGGCAGGGGGCGCAAACGTAAAACTGCCCTTGTGACAACCCCCAGGGTTCCCTCAGAGCCCACAAACAGCTGTTTCAGGTCATAACCGGTGTTGTTCTTGATGACACCATTGAGTGACGAAATAATAGTGCCATCGGCCAGCACAGCCTCTACACCGAGTAATTGTTCGCGCATCATACCGTAACGGATCACACTGTTACCGCCCGCATTGGTTGATATGTTTCCGCCAATGGTGCAGCTTCCCCTTGCCCCCAGGTCCAGTGGAAATAACAGATCAGCCTGTTCGGCAGCTTCCTGAACCCTCTGCAATGGGACACCAGCCTCAACGGTGAGCGTGCGGTTGGCGATATCCACCGCTTCGATCCGGTTCATTCGTTCCAGCGAGAGAACAATATCTTCTTTTGCGGCCCTTGCACCACCCACCAGACCGGTCAGGCCACCGTGAGTAACGACACTTTGCCCGGCCGCGTGGCACAGCTTCAGAACTGCTGATACTTCCCCCGTACTGACCGGTCGTATGATGGCCATGGCCTGACAACCACCCCTGGGAGGCCAGTCGTCAGAACGGCCAGTAACGTCTTCTCCGAGCAAAATACCGCCGGGCGCAACGACATCTTCAATCATTTTTAAGAGGTTAAATGCTTTCATATACAGTGAATTACAGCTTCCTTTTAAGAATTATATCCAGCATTTTGTTTGCGCGTTTTCCGTATGGCGGAGCGAGAAACTTCATGGCGCTGAAACCCGCCTGGTAAAATACGGGCCGCAATTTGGAAAAGGTGGCGAAACCCTCGTAACCATGATAATGCCCCATGCCACTGGCTCCGACACCACCGAATGGCAGGTCATGCTGACCGGGGTGGAGCAGGGCGTCATTGACACAGACCCCTCCGGACATGACGTTGTCGAGATAGTAAGTCTGCAGCTTTTTGTCATGGGTGAACGGGTAAAAAGCCAATGGCCGGTCGCGTTCATTAATGTAGTCACTAACCTGCTGCTGATCCTTGAAGGGAATGACAGGCAGGATCGGACCAAATATCTCCCTTTGCAGCAGTATCATGTCATCGGTTGCGTTCAAAACCAGGTGCGGGGACATTTTTCGCATCCCGGGTTCTGATGTCTGCCCTTCAGCCAGGTTGATCAGCGTCGCACCCCTGTCTTTGGCGTCCGCCAATGCCGCGTTGATGCGGTCAAATGATTTCTGATCAATAATAGAAGTATAGTCAGGGCTGTTGATATCCGGGCAGTGTTTACTTACCCATGCCCTGCTGGCTTCGACAAATTCTTCAATACGGTCTTCGGATACGAAAACGTAATCGACATTAACGCATATCTGGCCGGCATTGAATAACTTGGCAAACATGATGCGCTCAACCGCTTTTTTCATTGGGTAGTCGGGTGCTATTACTGCGGGTGATTTACCGCCCAACTCCAGTGTGACAGGTGTCAGGTTCTTTGCTGCAGAGGCCATCACGGCTTTTCCGGTTGCACCGGAGCCGGTAAATATCAGGTGATCAAAAGGCAGTTGGGAGAACTGGATTCCAACATTGCCAGTTTCTTCAAAAAAACAGAGTTTATCCGGTGGGAAATAATCAGGCACGAGTTTGATCAGCAATCGCGTCAGGTGCCGGGAGTTTTCTGACATTTTGACCATTGCGCGGTTGCCGGCGGCAAATATATAGGTCAATGGCGTAAAGGCCAGTTGAATAGGGAAATTCCAGGGAACGATAACACCCACCACTCCGAGTGGCTGGGGTATAACCCGGTTTTTTGCACCGGGATAAAGCGAAAACTCAATTTCCCGTTTTTGGGTTCTCATCCATTTTTTAAGATGTTTTGCGGCAAAATTGAAACCGTCCAGCACCATGATAATTTCCGCCAGCAGGGTCTCCTGGCGGGAGCGATTGCCGTAATCCGTATTAATCGCATCAACGATAGCCTCACGGTTTTCGGCAAGCATACTTTTTAATGCAAGCAGATCCTTTTTACGTTGTTCCAGATCAGGGACGGGGTCAGCATGATAGGCATCGCGTTGCATTTGAAGATAAATCGTTAATTCGGTGAGTTGTGTATCCTGCTGATTGTCCAGTGGGTCTTTCAGTACGGTACTCATTTGCATCTCTCCAGCGGTTTTCGAGCTCATCATATTTTACTTGATTTTGTGGGGGGAACTGGCAGAGATTAACACACGGTCGAGCAACCGGAATTTCAGGAAATAAGGCTATCGCGGCTTTGGGGTTCTCCTAATGGAAGCGGGCAGCGGCGTGTTCGAATTGGAATAACTTAAACTGATCCAACCCTGCTCGCGGATGCTTTATATCGGGTAAGTCTTCCAGGGCATTTCGTCCACCGGGATATCACCCAGGGCTGAAACCAGGTTCTGATCACCATAGTAAACGGGTGAAGTGTCCTCTCTCTGGGCCATCAGAATAACCGGGACATTGCCGAATTTGGGTTGCAGAGTGTCAATTGCCATATCTGCCTCGCCGGAATTGGTCACCATGTCCATACCGACGAGAACGATTACGAAGTTTTTACCCTGCAACGAAATTGCTGCTGCTTGCACATCCATATTGTCTTATACCGTATTGTAGTTTTGTAGTGAGATTGAAAGCTTTAGCCGGGCGTTTAGTCAAAATCGAAATCGGGTTCATCCAGCGAAGCAACGTCATGTACAGCCGTTATTTCCTCGCTTTCGGACAATTCACCATCGTCTGAGCAATTTTTCACACATATTAGAGTAACGTTGTCGCGGGCACCCCTGACGAGGGCTGTGTGCAGCAGTGACTGGGTCACTTCTTCACTGTCCCTGTTGCCCATCATCGATTCCAGTTCATCATTCGTTACCAGTCTGCTTAAACCGTCCGAGCACAGCAGGAATTGATCGTCGGTCCTTACGTCTAACCACATGGAATCGAGTTCCAGTGGTTCGCTTATACCCACAGCACGGGTAATAACATTGGCCATCGGATGGGATTCGGCCTCGCTCTCCAGAATTACACCCTGTTCTACCAGGTCCTGCACATGTGAATGATCACGGGTTATCTGCGTCACCTTATTGTCGCGGCGACGGTAGATACGGCTATCGCCGGCCCATACTACCGCGCCCCGATTGCCATTGATGATCAAGACCACGACGGTGCTGCCCGGCACCCGTTGTGAATCATACAAGGCCGCTTGCTGAGTTAACTGGAGGTTAGCCGCCATGATGCACTGTTGCACCGCGTGAAGCATTGATTCGATATCTTCATTGGGTTCGAGACTCTTTACATGATCGGTGACGGTTGCACTCGCGATCTCGCCTGCCTCATGACCACCCATGCCATCAGCCACGGCCCATACACCGATATCGCTCCGTTCTGCGTAGGAATCCTGATTCACTTTACGCACCATACCCACGTGGGTTGTGGCAGAAGACTTAAACGTCATATTCTTATTCCATCAGTCGTCAAGCAATTCGTCCAAAAAATCAACTTCGGGTGCCTGGGCTGCAGTTTCAGCCGTCGCGATCACATCTGCGTTCATCATCAGTCCGAGATAAACATCCCCAACGGGCATACTAGCGCAACTGACGAGTTGGGCGCTAACCTGTGTCGAACCATTGTGCCACCATAAACCATAACGCGCATATTCCTTGATGATCCGTTTGTGAAGCATTTCCGGAAGCAGTTCAAGTACACCGGCAGACTCCCCGGACAATACCCTTGAATGTTCCGGACCGTCTTCATACGTCGTTTGCAAGCCGGGGATCCAACTCATTTCCGCTGACGACCTGTTAATTGAATCTTCAATGGCATCCTGGTCCATCTCTTCCTCGAGCACTGAAAGTGCCAGGTTTTCAAGACCATCAAACCAGCTGCTTTGAGTGCGGGCAAATACCGCCGGACAGATATCGGTGGGCAGCAGGGAAGCCATTGTAAAGTTGAAGTAACGCCCGACGCGATCAACACTGGGAATCGTGACGCCCGCGACCGCCTGTTCTCCACAAATACCCGCTGACAGCACAAAACTCCATGCTGGACAATTCAGGTAAAAAGTCAACCAGCCTTCGGGATCCTTTTCGCGGCAGGCGAGCATACCGGTCTGCAACCATTCGTGCCACGGATTGATAAAATCCGTTGGCAGGCGCTTCTGTATAAAATCCCCATAAGTCGGCAATTTCCCGTAAAAACCAAGATCAATAATTGAGGCAGTTTCGCTCATAATTGACTCGGGCAGCGGAACTCACGCAATTCGGGAAGGTTGAACGGGTTAAAGGCGCTATTTGCGCGTATTTCATATTCTACCCAACGGTCGTCCAGTTGGAATTTGGTCTGGAACTTCTCCGGTGTCGCCGATGGCGTCATACCGGATTGATCCAGTAACCGGAAAAAAGCCCATGGCCCGTCCAGCGTCACACCGGAACGTCCATTGGAAGACAATGGGCTGAACTGCATTTGTACCTGGCTCAATCCGGCGTCTCCCGGCCATACAAAAGACTGGTTGAATAACGGGCCGTGGCTGTAGTTCGTGCTCTGACCGTTGATGTTCAGCATAAAATTGGTAGTTACCGGATCCATCCGGACCGGTCGCAGTTCAAACGATATGGATGGATTGGCACCACCGCCGGCAAAGAAAGCGCTCTGAATGGTTTTCGCCCGCTGTATTTGCTTCAGCGATGAATTGGATATCTTGAGGCTGCCTGCGACCTTGGGTTTCAGCTTCCAGGTGGAGGCGGTAGTGTCGACAATATCCGACAGGTAGTGATCGAAAAACTTGTCCAGTGTTCCACCCGGCTTGAAAAAGGCACCGAAATCACGTATCTGCACCTCACGTTCTGCGCTGCTCTCAAATGGGTAGCGGCCATTCAGGGCCTGGCGGCAGAAGGGCACGACGTCGGCGGACCAGGCCGCGGCGATCGTCGCCTCGGCTCCACCTGCAACCAGGTTATTACTGTCGGTCACGATCAACATGATCCAGTCACCGACCGGTTCAGGTGATCGTTCTCCCCTCAACCTGACCCTTGTGATGGCCGTTCCGGCCTGGCTTTGTAAACCGGTCAATAACTGGTCACTCGAGCTGCGCGCCAATTGATCGATGTAAAGGTACAACTCCTGTAAGTCACCCAACAAGCTATCAAGCGGGGAGGGGGCGCCATCGCGCGAAGCAGCGAGTTTATGCAGATTCGCGAAGCTTCGATCCACCAAAACGGGGTCCAGCAACATCGATGCATCACCTGTCTCGGTTGTAAAAATTGAACTGATGCGATCCCGCAGGGAAACACCTTCATCACCTTCGTCACTGACTTTCTCTTCCGGCGCCAACCGCGTAGCGTTTGATACATTGATTAAAAATTGGCGTAGAGGCGAGTCATCACTGGTCAGCACCTGCAGGATCTCGGCAGCCTGGGCCATGCTGCTGAACGGCCGGATACGGATATCTTCCAGGAACTCAACCCATTGATCCGTGTAATCCTCAAAATACAGCCGGCGGATTGAATTGACCAACTCGGACTGGCTGACCTGTTCAGATCCGCTGGCCTCGGTGGCAAAGATCCATGATTCGTCCTCCATATCAGAGATGACCTCGGACTCCGCGGGCAAATACATCTGGTGGTAACCCTCGGGTGAAAAGAATGCGGGTACACCCTGGTTTATCGGTAAACCACTGGAACGGATGAAAACCCTGGCGCCATCCTTGCCAGCGGCGGAAGAGATGCTGAAGGGTTTGCCTTCATTCAGATGCTCCGACTTGATGACGGCGTAAATACGCTCACCTAATGTCGTTCGGGAGAGCATGTCGCGGGCGGTCATTACCAGGTTATTGTCAAGATCAAAGGGCAGGGCAAGCGGCTCCATTTCCAGCAGCGCATCCAGATGCCCGTTGAGTTGTTCAAGCTGTTCTGTACTCATTACCCGGGATTGGTTTGCATCCCAGTCCTGACGCACCCATTGCGCGACAAACTCGGTATCCATGCGGTCCGGGTTACCTAGCATCAGGTAGGCTTTCAATACCTGGTAAGCCTGGTCCGGATTATTCATGCTCTCCTTCAACACCTGCTCCATGCGCACCATCAAGCGGGGTAGAAAGGCATTCTCCAGGACTCGCTGATAGGCGGGAATGGTTCCGTTATCTCCCAGCCGTTTGGCCTGGTGAAGACCCAGTTGATGGCTGAATGGGGTCGACTCGTCCTGAGCGGCATAACCGAGCGGCATCGCTCTTACTTCGTTTAACACCGGCAGCACCGCCAGCATCGATACGCTCTGCGGCGATACCTGCTTGATTTGTTCCTCGACCTTTTCGGCGGCCATGTCTATTTCATTTGCGACGGACTTGTTATTGCTATAGCTCATCCACCAACCAAGATTCAGCAGGATTGGCAGTGCGATCAGCAGGGCAAAACCGGATTTCCTGGCCAGACCATATAATCGTTCAACCTTGAGGTTTGCACCTGCCAGACCCGATTCGCCAAAAATGACCTTGGTCATCAGTTCCTGGATAAAGTAGCTTTTACCCTTGGAAGGGGTGCTTTGCGTAGCCGCCCTGCTGAGACTGAAATTATGCGCAAGCTGGCTCATGATGCGGTTAAATGGCGTGCCTTCCTGTGTACCGCTGGTGAAGTAAACACCTCGTAACATCTGCTTGCTGGTATAACGGCTCGGTTTGAAGACACGTTGCAGGAACTCATCAATGCTCTCACGTGCCGCGCTTAATTGACTGGGGAAGTTGTAGATCAGTTCACGGCGGTTGACGTCCCGCTCATCCTGCAAACGCTGCACGAGACGTGATTCCAGCTGATTTTGCAAGGCGCCGAATTCTTCACCGAAGCGCTCTATCGGATCATCTTTCAAATCGTAGGTAAAGCCCCAGACCTGGGCGCGGTCATTTCGGTCCAGGTTGTCAAAAAACTCCATAAAGCCTGCCAGCAGGTCACACTTGGTGAACATCAGGTAGATCGGGAAGCGGATACCGAGGCGTTCGTAAAGTTCCTGGATACGATTACTGATGGCAGCTGCACTGCGTTCACGCTCGACATTGCTCTGACGGGCGAGTTCTTCCATGCTGATGGCAAGGATAATACCGTTGATCGGACGTCTTCTGCGGTGTTTTTTTAGCAGGTCAAGAAAACCAAACCAGGCCTTGTTGTCGACTTTCTCATTACTATCCTGGGTGGTGTAACGGCCGGCGGTGTCGATCATCACCGCCTCATCGGTAAACCACCAGTCGCAATTACGGGTGCCGCCGATACCCTGTATTTTCGACAGACCCATTTTATCGGCAAGCGGGAATCTCAAGCCTGAATTGACCAGCAGGGTTGTCTTACCTGAACCTGGCGGACCGATGATGATATACCAGGGTAGCTGGTAAATTGATGTGAGCTTTTTGCCGCCAACGTTGCTTTTCTTAAGTGCCTTCAAGGCATCATCAAAAGTGTTTTTAAGGGTCGCCAGTTCTTCACTGGACTGCGCTTCATTTGGATCCACGCTTTCTGCGGAAGCGGCAAGATCATTGGATATGTCAGCGCTTCTTTTCCTATTGCGCCATGCTTTGAAAAGCCTGAACAAACCCCATATGGCAAAAATGGTGACGATGGTGATGACCCGTGCGGTTGTCGATGCCAGAGGTGCAAAATCGCCCAGGCGGATCAGCGGACCGTAATACCAGATCATGACAGCCAGGACACCAAGCCCCAGTAGCGCAAACACGCCCCATGCGAGCAATCTCGAAATAATTGTACCGATCATGATCCGCGTTCCCTCTCCATCAGGGTGATTTCCACCCTTCGATTTTGAGCACGGCCGGCAGGTGTTGAATTACTTGCAACAGGCTGGGTATCACCTAATCCTTCTGCGGTTAACCTTGACGGATTGGAAACGTCGACCATCAACAGGCGAACGACAGATTCGGCACGGCTTTGTGAGAGGCTGAAATTGGAACTGAAGCGCTTGTTTCTTCCCATCGGAATATTGTCCGTGTGTCCAATCACCTTGATTCGGCCTTTCGTCTGTTCCAGACCTTCGCCGATCCTGTGAATCAGGTCGTGGTAATCGCTGCTGATGACTTCGCTGCCGGAATCGAACAGGTTGTCTCCGGAAATGGAAACAACAATGCGGTCGGGCAGTTCTTCAACCGTGACTTCTCCTGCGCTTATCTCCGGCTCCAGGAATGCTCGTAATCCAAACCTTTCCGGGCCCGGGTCGGCGATATAAACCGCAGCAGGGGCAGCCAGCAGACGGGTCGGCAGGAGTGAGTCCTCACGGCCTATATTCATCACCCTGGCGTGAACCGGATCAATATAACTTCCAAGATTGAAACGCCACAAACTGAAAAGTCCGACCAACAGTAGCAGGACGATACTGGCGGCGAGCCATGCCGGTACTAATGCGGGTTTGTCAATGGCGGATTTATTCATTCCTTCCCAGTGTGGGGAAAGATCCGGTTCGGCTTCCTGACGTTGATTGCGAATGGTGTAATAGAGACTCTCGCGAATTTCCTCGAGTTCATTGAGTCCATTCGGTAACACCCTGTAACGCCCCTGGAAGCCCAGCGCCAGGCATATGTATAGCAGTTCCAACAGGTCGATGTTCTTGGCGGGATCCTCGCTGAGCTTGGTCACCAGCTGGAAAAACCGCTCACCACCGCGGGTTTCCTTGTGAAACATACTTAACAGGCTTTGGTTACCCCAGATACTGCTTGCGCCCCAGGGGGTCGTCATTACAAATTCATCGATGGTGGTACAAAGTGCGTATCGCGCAATAAAAATCGTTTTTTCGCTGATGCCGGCCCTTTGCGCGGTCTTTTCAAATGTCTGGATCTCGGTAGCCAGCTGTTTGTGCAAGGCAGTGGGATTGGGGTGCGAAGTCGTGTTACGTATCTGGCTCAGGAGACTCAGTAAGACCGACGCAGACTTTTCGATCGGGTTAAGACCCGGGCGTGAAGATAAATCTACTTTTCTGCCCGGATCCACGGCCCGCTGCTGGCGGGGGGGCGAGGCCTGGCTTGCCGCCCGGCCACGCGGATTGGGCTTGATGATCGTATGCTCATCATCCATGTCGAAAAAAGGATCATCTTTGTCATGCATGCTGATTAACCTCTGATGGCCCAAAGCTCAAGCTCAAGCCCTGGATAGGTGCCGCCGGGGTGAAGACCCAGACCGGCAGAAGACGACATTTGTTTCCACATTTCGCCGCGTTTGTTGAGCTCAAAATAGGAGAATCCGGAATGAAATGGTATCTGCCGCGGAGCCACGGACAGTGCTTCGAGTTCGATACCGGGCAACTGTGATTGAATCAATTGCTTCATCACTTCCTTGGGGCCGAGCTTGGCTTGCGCAGGGAACTGGCTGCGTAATTTTTCGGTCGGCATATCCGCCTTGACCGCAAGTACGAATACCGCGTTAGCGAGTAGTGAACTGTCGCTGACGACGGCAAGGTGAATGCCGACTTTGGAATAATGCTTGAAGGGTATCTGTTGAGCGCTGTGCTCGAAAACCACACCCAGCGAACGTCTCAACTCGCCCATCATGGCAATAAATGTCTCTGCCAGGTTCGTATGCTGGTATTCCGGCAGCCCCGAGGGCCGGTTGCTGGTGGTCGTAAATGTAGCCAGTTCACCCGCCAGTTTCAGGCAGGACTGGAATAACGTTTCCGGGTGAAAAGCCGGTAATTTCTCAAAGTGCGCAAACACCGGTTCATAGCCATTGATCAATTGCAGCAGCATATAATCTTCTACCTGTGCTGTGCCACCACCTTTGCCATCGGCACCAAGTCGTACTGCAATTGCTTCTGCACGTTGCTTTAACAGACCCTGTATTTCTTTAATATACCCTTTAAGCTTCTGATTGTTTTGACAATCTATACTCGGCCAAATGAAAGTGTCATCCAGCACGACCCGTTTATCACTGCGAATTTCGACGATACGCCCGATTCCGATACATGCATATTCCGTGCGTTCATCACTCTCGGCCAATATCACCAGGTTTTTCCTGCCAACCTCAATAGGGGCGTTGGAATCCTCCGGCAGGCTGGCATCCCGAACATCACTGATCTCGATCCCGTAACGTGCGGCGTGGTCGGCATCGTCTTCCCTGCTGGCCTCAGTCGCGTTCGGGCGTCTTTCCAGCAGGCACAGGTAGATGTTTTCATCCTTGGTATTTTTATCCGGTTCGATCGGAAGCGGCGGAATATCGGCTCCAGGTATATTTACGGCTGTCCCGTCAGGCAGTATGGCCCGGCATTTCGCAATTTCAATTTTGCCGAGGCTCAGTGCTTCCTGGTTGATCTGCAATTCTTCAATACCCCAGGAGTAGGGTCGCATGGGTCCGCATCGGCTCTCAATCAGGGATTCGAAATAACGATCGTTCTGCTGGAAATGTTGTGGTCGCAGGAACATACCCTCTGACCAGATGATTTTTGAAGTCCATGACATGGGTTTTTTTTATCCTAGTCTGAAACTGTAGTGACAATCTGGGTTTGCTCGAGTGTGATGCTGATCCCCTTTGTATCACCCTGGGTTATCGGAATACTTTTCCGCCACGCAGCATTATCGATATCGCGGTAGCCGGCAACAAGGCCAATGGCCGTCGTCATGGGGTTGAGTTCCATGGGTAGCGCCTTGGTCTCGCCGGGTTGCAGTACCATCTGATTCTTGCCCAGCAATTCCGGACCCAATGCCGCGCCGGATGGTTGCGTAAGGCTCATGTAGTCCAGCCGGTTGAATTGTTCAGTGGAGTTAAGCTCCATGATGTGCAGGATAATCGGCGAAGGTCTGCCCTGCATGTCCGGATTGACATCGACCGTGGCATTGACTTTCATGTCCAGATTTTCGCGTTTGGGCGCACCTGCGCAAGAACTTAACAGACCCAACACGGCAACACTCACTATACTGATCAGTAATAATTGGAAAAAGTTTCTTTTGCTGGTATTCGACGGGCTCATTGCATCACTCCTTGCGTGTGTTTTTCAGGCGGCTTAGTTGTTCTTCATAGGCGCGGGAAAACTCTCTGCCAAACAACTGTTGGAAATCGTCTTCCGCTTCGCCTGCAATTTCATCAAATAGTAGTTTAAATATATCCCAGTATTTGGCTTTTTTCCCGCCGGGCAGGATATTATCCAATATTGAGTCTGAAACGATTCGTTGTTCAAGCGTTTTTGGATTGAAGCGGGCAAGGATATTTTGCAACGCTGCTTCCATTCCTGCAATGACGGCCATCTGGTGCGCATTGACATCGTCAAAACCCTCGCGTATCGCATTGACGCCACTTTTATAAGCCGGGTCACTCTTGCTCAGCAATTGCAGTAACGTGCGCGTCTTTGATGTTGAAAATTTGAATGGATTGTTTTCCGCTGGACGGATCATGGTCTGATCCAGCCTGAATTCACTCTTGATGTGGGTGCGGCCGCCGAGGGTCTGAATCAGCCCTTCGGTAAACATGACGAGCATTCTTCCCACCTGCTCAAATAGAACATCCTGCTCAATTCCTGCGACCTGATTCAAATCCAGACCCGCGCCCCGCGCAAACGCGGCTGCCGCGTTGCCCCTTTGAACCGGTGTGGCTGGTTCTAAAGGTGCTGCGGGCTTTTGCGGAGCCGGTGCGGCTGGTGGAAGTTCTTTTTCGGTTTCCGGTTCCGGGGTAGGCGCAGGCGGAGTGGACGCCTTGCTTGGTTCGGGCGGGGGATCGGGTGCCAGGGAAGCTTTTAACAACCCGGTTGTTTCATCCCAATTGTCTGGAAAGTCGCCGCCGGCGGGCGACTCAACGGCGTCATCTTTCTCTGGTATCTTCAGCATTCCGGTTGTCTCATCCCAGTCATCGGGAAATTCGTCGGGAAATGCATCCTGGAATCGATCGGGGGCGCTGGAACCTTTAACAGACGCGGGTGGCTTGGACGTTGGCGTGGGCGATGCACCATGACCCGCAGGTTTGAACGCCTCGCGCAGGGGCGTGCGTCGCTGCTCCAACTTTTCTGCGGAATCCTGCTCGTCCGAATCTGATTCGTCATCGTCAAATCCCATCAGGCTGTCAATGCTCACATGACCGGCCAAAGGATTATCGCCCATGGACGACAAAGGCTTTTCAAGGTCCTCCAAAAAACCGTCATCTTCAGCAATGTCCGAACCCTCGGAAACCGGTTCCGAAAAAGGATCATCATCCTCAAATGGATCACCCCCGGAAAAGGAATCGGGCTCAGGCGGCTTGCCGGCGGTTTCGAACGGGTCAGCGAAGGGATCCATACCAATCATGGTCTCTTCATTACTGGTATCGGGATTACCCGCCAGCGCATCGTCTTCAATGACGACCTCGAACTCGTAATCACCAATCCTGAACCGGTCGCCGGGACTCAGACCAACCGACTCGTTCCGCTCCAGACGTGTCTCAGAACCATTCAGGAAAACACCATTGGTGCTGGTATCGGTGATGAGGTAGTCGTCCCCCTCCTTGTGAATGCGACAATGCACCCCGGACAGAAACCGTTGTGGATCGGGAATTGCCCAGTCATTCTCGTGGTTTCTTCCGATCGTAAATGAATCGGATTCGGCATGATAAACTGACGGCTGACTAGGTGTCAGTCGTTGATAACTGGTGATTTTTAAGCTTAATGACATCGCTACTCAGTCTCCACGATGCGTCCCTGATTCGTAAAACAAAAGCATAACACGTATGGTTTACTCCTCAACTCAAATGGCCGCTATTATTTATGAATCCGGATGTCATTACTAAATATTGACAGCGGAAATCTTGTCCTTCAACCCAGGGATATTATTTTAAAACAACACCTTAATCATCGAACCTGGTTCACACATACCACCTCGATATTTTCGCAAGTTGCGCCTTATTGAATTTACACTATACTCTATAGGCAATCTTAATATATGTTGTAAACACTAATTCAAGAACAGTCAAAGCTCCAGATTATAATGGTGCAGATTCAACTCTGATTGAATGAATGCACTATCAGAGATTGTGAAACGGTCTGGTGACGATTGCTCAATGGGAGGGATGAATGCGACTTTCGGCTGAAGAGTTAACCCGGCCAATTTCCGACGAATTGCCGTGCGGTGAAGACTTGGAATATGACCCTGTTTTCCAGCAAATGGAACTCATGATGCAGTCGACCGCCGAACAGGAATTTGGCGATACCATAATACCTGGGTCCGGTCCCGACTGGAAAGGTGTTAGCCAACAGGTTGATGATCTCAATAATCGAACACGCGATTTACGGGTGCTGACCTATGGTGCGCTCGCAGATTTAAGTCTTAAAGGGCTTAAAGCATTTAGTGAATCGCTGGAATCGCTCAATGCCTGCATGGAAGTATTTTGGGATAGCATCTATCCCGAACTGGATGTCGAAGATAATAACGACGCTACGATGCGTTTCAACTGCTTACAAATCCTGAATGATTACGAGGTAGTATGCATCGGGCTCGAGAATGCACCGCTGGTGGAAATCAAGGGGCTTGGTACATTTTCACTGCGGGACATTGAATTGGCAGAAGGCAGGACGAGTCCGGTAGGTGATGAGGAAGTCCAGGATATCAGTCTAATAGAAGGGGCATTTGGCAACGCTGATGCCGATATCCTGACTGCGCTGGGTGAAGGCGTGTCTGACTCCATCACGCAACTGAGGCGGACCGCCGAACTATGGAACCAATTGGCCACTGATTCCCAGCCGATCAGTATTGATGAAACCCTGAAAGTTTTGGGTGAGATTCAACATGCCGTTAGCAAGTACGCCCCTGCTGCTGCAGCCGTATTTGAAGATGAAGCGGTGGGAGAAGCAGGTAATGAAGCCGGTCAAGCCGGCGCAGCGGAAACTGCAACACCGGTCAGTGGTTCGATCAATTCCCGAACCGATGTGGTTCGTATGCTGGATAAAATATGTGAGTACTACTCTGCATACGAACCATCCAGTCCCATTCCGCTGTTATTGCGCAGGGCGCAACGTCTTGTACCCAAGTCATTTGTCGAAATCATGGAAGACCTTGCTCCGGATGGTGTCCCACAGGTACAGATGATCAGCGGTTATACGGAGGATCAAGAGTAGATTGTTTCAAGTGAATATCAGGATAAGTTAAACGTAATAATTGTTAATTTTAATGTGAACCAATGTCAGGAGATGAAAGATGGGTGATAGCAGTCAGAAATTTATAGCGCGTAATCGCGCGCCGCGTGTTCAGATCGAGTACGACGTGGAGCTTTACGGCTCTGAGAAGAAAGTTCATTTGCCATTTGTGCAGGGCGTTTTGGCGGACCTGGCAGGTAACCCCGCCGAACCACAGCCCCCCATTGCGGATCGTAAATTCCTGGAATTTGACGTCGATAATTTCGATGATCGTATGAAGGCCATGAAACCACGCGCAGCCTTCCGTGTTGATAATACGTTAACCGGAGAAGGTCAGCTGAGTGTCGACCTGACATTTGAAAACATGGACGATTTTTCCCCTGACGCGGTCGCACGAAAAGTTGATTCGCTCAACAAATTGCTTGAAGCGCGTACACAACTGGCCAACCTCGTGACCTATATGGACGGCAAGACCGGCGCAGAGGAATTGATTGCAAACGCAATCAAGGATCCCGCGCTTTTACAATCCCTGGTAGCTGCTCCTAAACCGGATGATGGCTCCACTGGCGAGGATGAGAAATAGTCATGGCTGAAGAACAGAAAGTTTCCGGACAACAGGCAGCAACAGCAGTTGCTGAAACCAGCGACTTTGCATCGCTGTTAAACAAAGAATTCAAACCTAAAAGTGACCGTGCCAAGGAAGAAATCAGTTCTGCGGTAGAAACCCTGGCGGAGTATGTGCTGAAAGATACCGCGGTGGTGTCCGAGGACGCAGTTGCTTCAATCGAGGCGCTCATCGCACAAATCGATCAAAAGCTGACCGATCAGGTCAACAAGATCATGCACCATGAGGAATTCCAGAAACTGGAAAGTGCATGGCGTGGTCTGTCCTACATGGTTAACAATACCGAGACCGACGAATCCCTGAAAATCAAGGTGATGAGCATTTCGAAAAATGAACTTCACAAGACCCTGAAAAAATACAAGGGTACTGCCTGGGACCAAAGTCCGCTGTTTAAGCAGATGTATGAGCAGGAATACGGTCAGTTTGGTGGCGAGCCATTTGGCTGCCTCACAGGTGACTTCTATTTTGACCACAGCCCCCAGGACGTTGAAACACTGAAGGGGATGGCGCAGATTTGCGCGGCTATGCATGCACCGTTTATCTCTGCAGTCTCACCGAATGCACTGCAATTTGATTCCTGGGGTGAACTGAGTAACCCGCGTGACCTGACCAAGATATTCGGCACACCCGAATATGCTGCATGGCGTTCGTTACGTGAATCTGATGACTCCCGTTACCTCGGGCTCGCGATGCCGCGATTCCTCGGTCGTACACCGTACGGAGCAAAAACTGACCCGGTCGAATCCTTTGATTTTGAAGAGGATACGGAAGGCGCTAATTCAAATAATTACACCTGGTGTAATGCGGCGTATGCCATGGCAACCAACATCAACAAGTCATTCAAACTTTATGGCTGGTGCTCACGTATTCGCGGTATTGAATCGGGCGGTGCAGTTGAGGGCTTGCCCACGCACTCATTCCCAACGGATGACGGTGGTGTGGATATGAAGTGCCCCACGGAAATTGCAATCAGCGATCGCAGAGAAGCGGAATTGGCGAAGAATGGCTTTATGCCGTTGATCCACAAAAAGAACTCTGACTTTGCCGCGTTTATCGGTGCGCAATCACTGCAGAAGCCGCAGGAGTATGAAGACCCGGATGCCACGGCAAATGCCAACCTGGCCGCACGCTTGCCCTATTTGTTTGCAACCTGTCGTTTCGCGCATTACCTGAAATGTATCGTGCGGGATAAGATCGGTTCTTTCAAGGAGCAGGAGGACATGTCACGCTGGCTTAATAACTGGATCAATCAGTACGTTGATGGAGACCCTCAGAACTCGAGCGAAACCACCAAGGCACAGAAACCGTTGGCCGCGGCGGAAGTAGTCGTTGAGGCAGATGAAAGCAATCCGGGCTATTACCGCTCCAGGTTCTATCTGAGACCTCATTATCAACTGGAAGGCCTGACCGTATCACTGCGTCTGGTTTCCAAGTTACCTTCTGCCAAAGCTTAAGGATCTGGTGTGCGGGGGAATGGGAAAGTGATTATCAGGCCCGGGTACGTGCCTGATAGTTCAGTGGGCTATTTCACATCATCACCGCAATATTTCGGTTATATATAAATCGTGAACCAGTAATCTAAGATTTGTCAGCAGTTGAACGTGGTTCTGAGCAACTCCGGTTAAGTATGTCCGGTTTTACATTAAATTCATTAGAGGATAATTAGTATGATATTTCTAAAAATTGAAGGCATTGACGGCAATTCTGAAGTCGAGGGTTATGAGAAATGGATTGAGGTTGAAAGCTTCAGCTGGGGCTGTTCAAACCAGTCAAATGTTGGTCATGGTGCAGGCGCATCTGCATCCACATCTCAAACTCAGGCATTAAACATCAGTCTTCTCGGTGCCAAATCCAGCGTTAACCTTATTCATTTTTGCACGATTGGTAAGCATCTTCCGGAAGTCAAGCTCGAAACCACCAAGGCAACGGGTGACAAGGAAGAGAAAAACGTCGCAATTCATTTGAAGACAGCCTATATCTCAAGTGTTTCGCAAAGCGGTTCTCCGGGTTATGTCAACGATTCAGTTTCGATAGATTTTGAAGAGTATGTGCACGAGGTCTTCGAACAAAACGATAAGGGTGTCCTGGCCAGCGCCGGTAAGCACGGCTTTAACCAGAAGACGAGAAAATATACTTAAGCCAAGCGGCTTAAAACCTGCGCAACGCATGTTTGCTGAAGGTCATGGCCGGGCAGTTACTTGCCAAACTGCCCGGCCTCCTTTGATTTACTCGATATCGGGCATAAACTGACAACTGGGATTTGTAATGACAGCCACAGCTGAAACTCTTTTACACGCTGGTGACCCACACGCGGCACTGCAGGCGTTGCAGGAGCAGGTCAAAAAGCATCCTGCTGATGCAAAATTGCGTACATTTCTGTTCCAGTTACTGGCGATTATCGGTGATTGGAAACGTGCACAGGTGCAACTGGAACTTACCGGGCAACTGGATTCAGAAGCAGAACCGATGGTGCAGGCCTATCGTGATGTCATCAATTGTGAATTACATCGAGAGGCGGTATTTGCCGGCAAGAGCAAACCGTTGATATTTGGTGAACCCGAAGACTGGGTTGCATTGCTGGTTGAGGCACAACAGGCATTTGCCAATGGTAAGATGGACGCGTTTGCAAAGCTCAACGCGCAGGCTTTCGAAAAAGCAGCGTCAATCAGCGGAAAAATTAACGGCGAATCCTTTAACTGGCTGGCCGATGCTGACCAGAGATTCGGACCGGTATTTGAGTGTTTTTTCAATGGTCAGTATTACTGGGTGCCCATGTCCAGGGTGCGTAAATTGCATACCGACAAACCAACGGACCTGCGTGATCTCACCTGGTTGCCGGCCGAGGTTATGTGGATTAACGGCGGTAAACTGATGGTCATGCTACCTGTACGTTACCCACGTATAGAGGGTTTATCCGGCCAGGGCCTGCTGGCACGCAGGACTGACTGGGTTTCCCATGGCGATGACATCGCAGAAGGTACCGGCCAGCGTATTTTTGCGACCGACCAGCAGGATTACTCGCTACTGCAGGTTCGCAGCATTGAATTCGATGAGTGATATCTGGTAATGGGCCAATGGTCCCTTAAAGAACGACTTCAACCTTCACTGCTTGACCGGTTAACAGATTTAAATCCGGAAAAGAGCGTGGAGAGCAGTTCGCAACAGAGCATGAGTCAGAATCAGTTCAAAGAGGCGGTTATCCGTGATCTTGGCTGGTTGCTGAATTCGGTCGCGCTGGATGTGTGTCTGGACCTGGATAAGCACCCGGAGGTTCAAAATTCTGTTCTGAATTACGGGTTACCGGATATGTCCGGCCAGACCTCGTCGAATGTAGACGTTCTCAGCATAGAAAAAGCCATAAGGTCGGCAATTCAAAAATTTGAGCCTCGAATCATACGCAACAGCCTGAAGGTCAAGGTTCATAGTAACCCTGACGAAATGTCCCACAACTCAATGATTTTTGAGATATCCGGTGCAGTTTTTGGCCAGCCTTCGCCATTCCAGGTGGTCCTTAAAAGTGAGCTTGATCTCGAGTGTGGCGAATTCAACCTGAAAGAGAGTTTCGACTGATCTGAAAATGGATACCAGGTTACTGCATCACTACAACATTGAACTTGAATTCATGCGTGAAATGGGCAATGAGTTCGCCCGTCATTTCCCAAAAGTCGCCGGCCGTCTTGGCATGGAGGGACTGGAGTGTGCAGACCCGTATGTTGAGCGCATGCTGGAAGGTTTTGCCTTCCTGACCGCCCGTGTGCAACTCAAGATTGAAGAAGAGTACCCGAAATTTTGTCAGCATCTGCTGGAAATTGTTTATCCGGACTACCTGGCCCCGCTGCCGTCTATGACCGTTGTACAAATGCTGCCGGATTGCGGTGATACCGACCTTGCAAAAGGTATAAAGATTGAAAGGGGCAGTTCACTTCAAAGCGGTCTTGGTCCAAACATGCAAACCCCGTGCGAATACCGGACATCACATGATGTTGAGTTGTACCCGGTTACGGTCGTTGAAGCGGATTACATCGGCACGCGCGCGGCCCTGGCTAATATGGGTATCAAACCGGACCGTCAGGTTTCTGCGGGTCTACGGATATGCATAGAGGCGGCCAAGGGTGTTGATATCTCCGAATTGAAAATGAGGGCCTTACCATTATTCCTTGCTGGAAGTGGTACCGTTCCCATGGCCTTGTACGAACATGTCCTGTCCGGTGTATGCGGTTTTTCAATCATTACCGGCGATAAAAAAAATCGTCAGGTCTTTTCCCTTTCAAAAGACAATGTGTGTGCATTTGGATTTGAGCCTGAGCAGGCCATACTGAGTCATCAAGCAAGGTCGTTTGAAGGATATCGGCTTTTACGGGAATATTTTGCCTTTCCAGAACGCTTCCGGTTTATCAACTTTACCGGTCTGGACAAGGTACTGCCCAAAACCACGGGACAAAGATTCGACCTGGTGGTACACCTGGAATCACGCAACAGTGATTTTGAAAATGTAATTGGGAAAGGCAACTTTTTACCGTTCTGTGTGCCTGCCATCAATCTTTTTTCCAAGCGTGCTGATCGCATTACGATTCACGCAAGGGACCACGAGTTTCATGTTTTAGCAGACAGGAGCCGGCCTTTGGACTATGAAGTGCACCAGGTGCTTTCAGTTACCGGCTATGGCAAGCAGGCGGACGAACGGCAGCAGTTTTTGCCATTTTATGGTCTCAAGGATGACCATAATACATCGGAAGATGCAGCGTTTTTCTCAATCCGGAGACTACCGAGAATGTTGTCATCCAGACAGCATTCGACCGGGGCGCGTTCAGGATACCTGGGGCAGGAAATATTCATATCTCTTGTTGATTCAAACGAAGCGCCGTATAGCTCCAGGCTGGTACAACTGGGTGTCAACACGTTATGCAGTAATCGTGACCTCCCCATGCAGATGCCAATGGGGCAAAAGAGTGGTGATTTCACCCTGGGTGTTAATGCTCCCATTGAGAAAATACATTGTGTGGCGGGTCCAACCCGGCCAAGTACACGGGCAGTGGCGGGTGACTACG
>Ga0210074_1000236_pt1 | contig 21780 bp, 16 predicted proteins | sample China_Galinas_Co_FD_184860 | JGI IMG/M metagenome (GOLD analysis project Ga0210074, IMG submission 184860) | Wetland microbial communities from San Francisco Bay, California, USA, that impact long-term carbon sequestration -... | ecosystem: Environmental > Aquatic > Marine > Wetlands ... | reverse complement strand
GTGTCCTGGTAGTCAATCCCCGCCCCAGCGCCCCCCTTGTGCGGTTGAAAAAGGTGAAGCCGGAAAAAAAAAAGAGAAAAAACTTGCCTGAGCCACGGATTAAGCGGGACAGCAGTGGGTTAACTAAATTTTTGCTTCGTACCAGGGCTTGCTGCGATTGACTATCCAAACGACCGACAGCATGACGGGAACCTCGACCAGCACACCGACGACGGTTGCCAGGGCGGCACCGGATTGCAGGCCGAATAAGCTGATGGCCGCTGCCACCGCGAGTTCGAAGAAATTGCTGGCGCCAATCAGGGCCGATGGTGCTGCGACGCAATGCTCGACACCCAGTTTCCTGTTGAGCCAGTAAGCCAGGCCGGAGTTGAAATAGACCTGTATCAGGATGGGTATTGCCAGTAACAGGATGATGAACGGCTTGGAAGTGATCTGGCTGCCCTGAAAGCCGAAAAGCAGCACCAGGGTAATCAGCAAGGCGGATAAGGAAACCGGGTGCATCGAATCAAGCACACGTTTCAGCTGAGCTTCCCCATCGTCACCCCGCATCAACCATCTGCGCCAAAGGCTGGCAACGATTACCGGCAGTACGATGTACAAAACCACCGACAGGACCAACGTGTTCCAGGGCACATGGATGGACGAGATACCCAGCAACAAGGCCACGATAGGGGCAAAGGCGAAGACCATGATCAGGTCGTTCAAGGCCACCTGGGACAAGGTAAACCCCGGGTGACCGTCACTGAGATTGCTCCAGACAAATACCATGGCGGTACACGGGGCCGCGGCCAGCAGGATCAGACCGGCGATGTAACTGTCCAGTTGGTCCGCAGGCAGCCAGCCTGCAAACAGGTTGCGTATGAAGATCCAGGCGAGCAGGGCCATGGAGAATGGTTTCACGCCCCAATTGATAAACAGCGTCACACCAACACCCTTCCAGTGTCGTTTTACTTCAGCGAGTGAATGAAAGTCGATTTTGAGCAACATAGGTAAAATCATCAACCAGATCAAAACCGCGACCGGCAAATTGACGCTTGCAACTTCCATGGAGCCCAATGATTCAAACACAGCCGGCAGGAATCGGCCCAGCAGGATTCCGGCTGCGATACAAAGCGCGACCCAGAGACTCAGGTAGCGTTCAAAAAACGGCATTTTCGCACCGCCGGCACGACGCCCGGTGGTTTCGCACTGGACACTCATCAAGCGGTTCCTTGCGTCAGGCTGTCGAGCAGGTCCCGTACTCTTTTCTCAACTTCATTACGGGTTGCCCTGAACTCGTCCATGATTTCCGCTTCGCTGCCGGTGGCTTTTGCCGGATCTGTCAGGGGCCAGTGGACCTTTTTGATCCCCTGCGGCAGTGCCGGGCACAGTTCATCAGCATGCCCGCACACGGTCACCACCACATCGGCCCATTGCAGCATTTGATCATTGACGACGGTCGATTCCTGGCCTGCAATATCAATTCCGGCCTCTTGCATGATTTTGATAGCGCGCGGGTTTTTGCCATGCGCTTCGATACCGGCAGACTGGACCGCAAACCGGTCCCCGCCAAGCTGCCGTGTCCAGCCTTCGGCTATCTGGGATCGGCAGGAATTTCCGGTGCACAAAAAGAGAATATTGGGCATGGTCTCAATGTAATTGAAAGCACGCACTCATACAATGAAATCAGTATTCAATTCGTGCTGAGTGCTTCACACAGAACTATATTGTCGTTGGCAACCCTTTGGATGGGAACGATACCCTGCCGGTTTATAGATGGAATGTCGTAGTCGACCGTGCCTGAATTACAACTGGTGAAGGTCAGGATGATCGTGCCGTCCGAACCGGGCGGATCGGTGCGCTGGATTTCTGTCGCGGTATCAAACAGACCACCCGAGGTCATTTCTATATCCATGAAGACCTGGTTATCCACAATCGGACCAACCGCGGTTAGCCAACGATGTCCCGGATCACCCAGGTTGGCTGTCGCTCCATCACCGGGCAGGAACGTATCGTAGGTAAACCATGCCAGCGAGACGCTACCCAGGTCGGGGAAAACGCTGATAAAGAACCCCTGGCCATCTGTCAGCGGGTTATACCACGCATCATTAAGCCCGGCGTTGAGTCTTGAAACGTTGACGGTCGCGAGGATGTCCTCGATTGAATTGCAACCGGCCAGGTTTTCGCTGATTAAAACCTCACCGCCCACATCAGGGACAGTGCTGCCGCCTGGTCCCGGTTCAGCGTCATCCCATGTATCGAGCAAACGCGAAATACCCTTGCATTGAGACAATGCAGTGTTCCTGGTGATGAGCACAATAGCATTACCGCTGCCATGGATACCCACACTGGTGACGGAAGACAGGCCGTCCAGGTTAGTCAATGCAGCATTGTTTTCTATATGCAGAAACCTCTGATCGGCCATCTCGGACCCGGCAACACTGGTCAGGGCCAACAATCCATTCACATCGGCCAAAAGGGCATTGTCACGAATCACCAGGCTTCCACCCACATCAGTAACCGCTGATAGACCATTGATATTTGTCAATGCATTGTTTTCAAAAATTGCCAACAATCCGCCCACACTGGTGAGAGCGGTAAAACCATCCAGGTTTGTCAGATGAGCATTGTTCTGAATCCACAAATTTCTGGTCACGTGGGTCAGTGCGGAGAGGCCAGCGACATTAATCAGGCTTGCGTTGTTCTGGATATACAGGCTGCTGCCAATTTCCGTGAGTCCGGATAACCCGTCAAGGTTGTTGATATCATCGCCTTCAACATAAAGCGTCAGGACCCGGTCGCAGGGCCCATAGCTATCCTGGAAACCGTTGACCTCTGCCTGGGTATGCAGGGCTATGCTCGTGGGAGTGCAGTCCACTGCCCAAAGCGGGGAATAAAATGCCGAAGTTAGTACCAGGAGTGAGGTTAAGGCAGCCAGTCTGGCGGGTAGAATACGCCACTTGTTGGGAAGCTGCGCCTGCCTGTTTATCATTGCTGTTTCGCCGGTGGAAACCGGCTCTTCCAAAAACGGAAATCTACTTGTTTACATTAACTGAGTTTAGCCTGGAAGGTATTGATCTGTGTCAATAAAGCGCCACCGAACTGTCCGTTTTGAAGCGGGTCTGTGGCTTTAACCCGGTACAGGTACACGCAGGTCTGCGACAAGCCTCCCGGCATCGAGGGTCTGCCGATCGTGATCTTCCTCCCGCCATGGCTCCTTGAGTGCCGCTGCATACCAGTCGAGCATGGCATCGAGACTCAGCAGGCGTTGCACATAAGCCATGGCCGTATCGCTCAATGCCAGGTCATAGGTCTGCACGCGGAAAGCGACGGGGGCATAAAAAGCATCGACCGCGGTAAAGGTTTTGCCGGCCAGGTAGGGGCCGCCAAACCGCTCCAGACCTTCGTTCCAGAGTTCGTCCAGGCGGTCAAGGTTTTGTTGAAGCCCCGGTGATATGGAGTTCAAGACGACCCGCACACCGCAATTCATCGGGCATTCGTTGCGCAGTGCGGAAAAGCCCGCATGCATTTCTGAAGTGGCGCAGCGTGCCCAGGCTCGTGCTTCGGCATCCTTTGGCCAGACACCGGCATGTGCTTCGGCAAGGTATTCAACGATGCCCAAAGATTCCCAGATGACATGCTTACCGTCGTGCAGACAGGGCACCAGTCCGTTGGGGCTGAAAGCGCGAAATTTGTCCCAGCTGGAACCTTCCAGGAAAAACTCCAGCTGTTCCTCGAAGGGGATGGCCAGTGCCCGCATTAAGACCCATGGGCGCAGGGACCATGATGAGTAATTTTTGTTACCAATATAGAGTGTAGACAAGGGTAATTCCATCCGTTTTCGAGCATAATCAGGGCTATGATAAATCAATGGTTACTAAACCCCAAAAGTATTGTTGTCGTTGGCGGTTCCGACAATATCAGAAAGCCCGGAGGCAAGGTTTTAAAGAACATAATCGATGGTGGTTTTGCCGGGAAACTGCTGGTTGTCAATCAGAACGAAACCTCGGTGCAGGGGCTGGCCTGTCTGCCATCGGTTGATGAAATTGAAGACGTTGACCTGGCGATTATTTCCATTCCGGCAAAGTACTGTCCGAAAATCGTGCACACCCTGGCGACCGCCAAGGGAACCCGTGCGTTCATCATTATATCGGCGGGCTTTGGAGAGGCCGGAGAACAGGGAAAATTGTGGGAAAAGGAGATCGTTGAAACCGTCAACTCGGTTAACGGTTGCCTGATCGGTCCCAATTGCATCGGCTTTTTGAACGCCAATTACCACGGCGTGTTCACCACCCCGATACCAGCCCACGATCCGCAAGGCTGCGATTTGATCTCCAGTTCCGGTGCGACCGCCGTCTTCCTGATCGAAGCGGGCATCCCGTCAGGTTTGAAGTTTTCCAATGTTTTTTCAGTCGGTAACAGCGCCCAGATCGGGGTTGAAGAAGTGCTGGAGTATATGGACCGGACCCACGATCCTGAAAAAGACTCCTGTATCAAGCTGCTTTATCTCGAATCGGTTGCAAATCCCCAAAAATTACTGAAACACGCATCCTCGTTGATACGCAAAGGCGTGCGTATTGCCGCCATCAAGGCAGGCAGTACCCTGGCGGGTAGCAGGGCCGCCGCATCGCATACCGGTGCGTTGACCAATTCCGACATGGTGGTTCGCGCGCTCTTCAGGAAAGCCGGTATCGTGTATTGCAGTAGCCGCGAGGAATTGCTGAGTGTCGCGTCTGTATTCCACTACAAGGAGTTAAAAGGCAAAAACATCGCCGTCATTACCCATGCAGGTGGCTCGGCCGTGATGCTGACGGATGCCCTGTCGCTGGGAGGCTTGCAGGTACCTTTGATCGAAGGCCCGGATGCAGACAGGTTGCTGTCATATCTTCACCCCGGTTCCTCCGTGACCAATCCGATCGATTTCCTGGCCACCGGTACCGCGGAACAACTGGGAATTATCATCGATTATTGTGAAAGCAAGTTCGCCTGGATAGACGCCATGGTGGTGGTGTTTGGCAGCCCGGGTCTGTTTGATGTTGCGAATGTTTATGCCGTGATTACTGAGAAACTGGCAACCTGTTCGAAACCGATTTACCCCGTCCTGCCTTCGGTTATCAACGCGCAAAAAGAGATCCGGCAGTTTTTATCGACCGGGCACGTTAACTTTCCCGATGAAGTGGAATTGGGGCGGGCCCTGGTTGCCATCTACAAGTCAGCGCCGCCACAGCAGATGGGCGGGGCGGTTTTCACGCTTGATAACGTCCGTATCCGCGAAATCATCGATGCCGCGGGCAACGGGTTTTTGTCACCTGCAGAGGTAGAGGGGTTACTGGATGCGGCAGGTGTCCGGCGTGTCGATGAGTTGATCGTGACAACCGCGCCGGAAATTGAAAACATGCAGCAGCTGATCACGTTTCCCGCAGTGATGAAGGTGGTTGGTCCGGTACACAAGACCGATGTTGGCGGTGTCCAGCTGAACATCAAGTCCATCCAGGAAATGCAAACGTGCTTTGCGCAACTGATGCAAATTGACCAGGCGAGGGCTGTACTGATCCAGCCAATGATCAGTGGTACAGAACTGTTCATCGGTGTCAAGCGTGAGTCAAATTTTGGTCATCTGATTCTATGTGGTCTCGGTGGGATATTTGTCGAGGTACTAAATGACTTTTCCTCCTGTCTTTGCCCGGTTTCGAAAACCGAGTCAATTACCATGATCCGGAATTTGAGAGCGTACAAGGTGATCCAGGGAATCAGGGGCAGGGAGGGGGTCAACGAAGCGATGTTCAGCGAGATCATTCAGCGGATTTCCGCACTGGCGATGGTGGCTCCTGAAATCATTGAAATGGACATCAACCCGCTGATGGGTTCAATGCAAAACATAACTGCGGTCGACACCCGTATCCGCATTGAAAAATAAAGGGTTTTTCGCTTTATATTCCTGCTTTTATTGAACACATGATCTAAATCATAGCGTTCATATACAAGCCGGTATATCGTTTCCTCATTACGTTAACGCGCGGGAATAGCAGTGCGTTCAATGCGATCGCTTGCCGCAACCAGTACCGCAAAATCTCAGGATAAACTCATGAATCTCATCTCAGACAGGACCGCTCTGATCGCCACCGAAAATGCGTTTAAAGTGGGACCCTATATCGTAGCCCTGGAAAATGCCGGTCACAAAGTTATCAAGTGCAATCTCGGTGAACCCGACTTCCCATTACCAGCCCATGTGCGTGACGAGGTAAAAACCCAACTGGACAGGGACAATGTTCACTATTGTGATCCACAGGGCATACTTCCGCTCAGAAAGGCGGTTGCCAGGTACATCGGCGAGGCACGGGGCATTGAGGTTACGGCCGAACAGGTTGTGGTTTTCCCGGGTGGAAAGCCGCCTATCGGACTGTGCCAGCAGACCTACTGCAATCCCGGTGATGAGATCATTTACCCAAGCCCGGGTTTTCCCATTTACGAGTCCTTCATAAACTACGTGGGTGCTGTTCCCGTGCCTTTGCATTTGCGCGAAGAGCTGGGATTCAGCTTTACAGGCGCTGATCTGGAAAAACTGATCACACCCAGAACCAAGCTCATCTTCATGAATTTTCCTTCGAATCCAACCGGTGGTGTGGCCTCACGTGAGCAATTGGAAGAAATTGCCGAGGTCATCACGCGAAAATGCGACCCGAATATCCGTATCTATTCCGATGAGATTTATGAAAATATTCTCTTTGACGGTGCCAAAAACTACAGCATCGCATCCGTGAAAGGTATGCAGGAAAAAACCATTATTGCGACCGGTGCCTCAAAATCCTATTCCTGGACCGGTGGCCGTATCGGCTGGGTGGTATTCCCGTCGGTAGAAGAGGCCCTGTTATTCAAGAACCTGAATATCAATTATTTCTCCTGCATACCGCCTTATAACCAGGAAGGTGCTCGCGTGGCCATCGAGTCACCGCTGAGCAAGGGAAGCATTGCTGAAATGAACGCTGCATTCGAAGAGCGCCGTGATTTTGTAGTGGGTGCCCTGAATAATATGCCCGGTGTCGAATGCCAATTGCCCAAGGGCGCGTTTTACGTTTTCCCGAATATCGCCGGTGTGGTCAAGAACCTGAAAATCGACGAAGCCTTTGCAGCGCTACCGAAAGATATGCAGAAAAAAACCAGCCCATCCACCCTGTTCCAGATGTTCCTGCTGTGGGAATATCACGTGGCGATGATGGACCGCAAGTCATTCGGCCAGATCGGCACCGAGAATATGCATTATCTAAGGCTTTCAATTGCAACCGGCCTGGCAGATTTGAAGATCGGTATGGAGCGCATGGCAAAAGCCGTTGCGGACAAGGCTGGATTCGCCCGGTTTATTGAAAAACAAGAACACTTCTCTTAAGAGGACAAGCAAATGTCATTTGCACTCAATTTGAAAGATCGCGGTACAGAGTTCATTTCCCTCGACCCCGAGGCCGATTTGAAACTACCGGATGATGACGGCGACAGCCTGGAGTTTTACGACCTCATTTACAGAACCCTGTGTGCCGTCATGTTCAACCATGCTTCTTCCGGGCATCCCGGCGGTAGTATTTCCAGTGGCCGGTTCGTGGAATCACTCATATTCAACCAGATGAATTATGACTTTTCCAATCCGATGGATCGTAGCGCCGATATCATTTCATATGCCGCAGGTCACAAGGCCCTGGGTCTATACGCGATGTGGGCATTGCGCAACGAGATCGTCCGGCAGACGCATCCGGAACTGCTGCCGGAAGTTCGTCAGCAGCTAAGGCTCGAAGACCTGCTGGGGTTCAGAAAAAATCCTATTACCAAGACGCCGTTGTTCCTGGAGTTTGGTGTTAAGCCCCTGGATGGGCACCCTACACCGGAAACACCTTTTGTCTGGTTATCGACCGGCCCGAGCGGTGTGGGTGTAGCCACCACAACCGGGCTGGCACTGACGTTGAAGGATATGTACGGTGAGGATGCTCCCAAGGTGCATATCATCGAGGGTGAGGGTGGCATGACACCGGGACGGGTGGCAGAAGCCCTGGCCGCTGCGGCAAGCTCCGGGCTGGACAACCTGTATTTCCACGTGGACTGGAATCAGTCTGCGATTGATTCAGACCAGGTGACACGCGAGGGTGAACATGCAGGCGACTACGTTCAGTGGGATCCCTGCGAGTTTTTGCTGGTCCATGGCTTTAATGTTATCTACGTACCGGATGGTTTTGATTTCGCACAGATACGCGAGGCGCAAAAGAAAGCCCTGGCACTGAAAAACGGACGCCCCACCGGTATCGTTTACCGTACCGTCAAGGGTTGGAAATACGGTATCGAAGGTAAAAAATCACACGGTGGCGGGCATAAATTCTACAGCGATGAATACCTGCAGGCATTGAAGCCATTCGAAGATGTGTTTGGTGTGAGCTTCCCGCGTTTTGAAGGTGAAAAGACCGCTGTTAATATCGAGCAGGCTTATTACGAATCCCTGCTGACCATTCGCGAAGTGTTCGAATCCAACGAGGAGCTGACCGCGCACCTCGGTGACTGGATCGCCGGGTGTAAACAACGGCATGCGGCATCACCCAGATCATTGCGCGCCAACGCCCCTGATCTTGGCAAGCTGTATGCAGCAAACGCCATTTCACCGACAAGTCGTCCCGAATCCTGTACCTATGCCAACGGTTCGTCGCAAACTTTGCGCGGTGCACTGTCTGACGGCCTGAGCTATGTCAACCAGCTTACCAATGGCGCGGTTTTTGCAGCTGCCGCCGATCTCTATGGCTCAACCAATATTTCCAATATCGGTGCGGGTTTTGGCTCGGGATTCTGGCATCCGGTCAAAAACCCGGGTTCCCGCCTTTTTTCGGCAGGCGGCATAACCGAAGACGCCATGGGTGGTATTTGTTCGGGTATCTCGACAATGGGTTATCAGATCGGTGTAGGGTCTTCCTACGGTGCTTTCATCGCACCGCTGAATACCATCTGTGCAAAGACACATGGCATTGGCCAGCAGACGCTGAGGCATCGTGCGCCAGATGAGCTCAACAAGACATTTGTGATCGTTTGCGGTCACGCCGGTGTCAAGACCGGTGAAGACGGCCCCACCCATGCCGAACCACAGGCCCTGCAGGTATTGCAGGAGAATTTCCCCGGTGATGTGATGATCAGTCTCACGCCGTGGGATCCTAACGATCTTTGGCCTTTGACCGCCGAGTCCCTGCTGCAGCGGCCGGCTGTCCTCGCGGCTTACGTGACCCGGCCTTCTGAGACGATGCTGGATCGGCAGGCCCTGGGGCTGGCGCCCGCTGAAGCTTCTGTGAAAGGTGTGTACAAGCTGCTGGCAGCCAATGGTAAACCCGATGCCACCATCGTCTACCAGGGCAGTGAAGTGGCCTATGCTTTTGCTGCCGGAGTCCTGCCACGTCTGAAGGAGAAAGGCATCAACCTCGATGTTTACTACGTTGCCAGTGCAGAACTGTTTGATCGTCTGGATGAGCAGGAGAGGCGGGAGATTTATCCATACACGGCAGCAGCATCAGCCATGATGTTCTCAGGATTCACAGTTGCGACCACCTACCGCTGGATCATGTCCGAACGCGGCAGGGCATTTACAATGTATCCATGGAAGTCAGGCAATTTCCTTGGCAGTGGCCAGGGTGACGTATGCCTGGAGCAGGCAGGTATGCATGCCGAAGCGCAGTTTGAAACCATACAGAGGTTTATTGCGGGTAAATAACCAGGCTTATCGAAATATCCTCTAGCCGGGTAAAACCCGAATGGAATTCGGAGTCAGGGTGAATCGTCCCTGACCGGTGGATTCTCCAGCAATTTGAGCACCGCGGTATGTCCTTTGTCGCGGGCGAACTTTGTTGCCGTATCACCGTCCCTGTCAAGAATATCTACCGTTGCCCCGTTAAGCAGCAATACGCGAACCACCTCAACCTGGCCCTCGGCCGCAGCCATCATCAATGCGGTAAACCCTTCGGTCTTGCCCTGGACATTCACCTCGGCACCTTTGCGCAATAGCAAGCCCACTGTTTCAGGGTAGGGACCACTGGACGCATACAAAAGGGCGGTACGGCCATTGATGTCTTTTGCATCAACTTCTGCGCCGTTTTCCAGCAGGTAGGCGGCGACCGCAGTGTGACCGTTGAAGGCAGCCCACATCAACGCCGTGCTGTTGTCATCACCGGTGCCGTTAACCGGTGTACCTGCCGCAACGAGCTTTTGCACGGCATCCAGGTTTCCATTAAAGGCCATTTCATTAAATATGACCTCGAGGGTGATGTCGGCTGGAGGGGTCTGCGCTGCAACTGGCAAACTGAATACCCAAAACAGGGCGATTAACATCAAGAGATTTTTCATCGCGCCATCATATCAAATACGTACCGTAAGCAGGGCCGAAATTTGCAGGGTATCTACTACGCTCAATACAGAATTTGTGTTGCCAATTTATATTAAAATGTGTCATCGACCGGATACCGGTCCACGGCCTTATGCAACGCGAACTTGCTGCCCGCGAGGCGGCTGGAGGTAATCCATGAACATACTCGTCGCTGTCGATCTGTCACCGGCATCCGCAAGCGTCGTCGCAGCTGCGGGCAGGGTCGCAAAACTCACCGGGGCCAGGGTATATATACTTCATGCGGCTGAACCTGAACCCGATTTCGTCGGCTACGACGTCGGCCCTGCGATGGTCCGTACCCAGGTTGCGCGGGAAATGCGCAGCGAACACCGTGGTGTCCAGGCCCTGGCTGAAAAACTGCGTAATGACGGGCTTGATGCGACCGCATTGCTGGTGCAGGGCCCGACCGTTGAAATCACTCTGAAAGAAGCGGACAATCTGCAAGCCGAACTCATCGTCGTCGGTACCCACGGACACGGTGCGGTGTATGATATGCTGCTCGGCAGCTACTCGGCCGGTATTATCCGCAAGTCAAAACTACCAATACTGGTGGTTCCTGTTCGCGATGCCTGACTTCAAGGGATTAGCAATCAAGGCATAACTGAATAGCAAGGCTGACGCGTTTGACAGATTTCCGCTATAAGGTATTTTTGAGTTACAGCCACAAGGACGAACGCTGGGCGCGTTGGCTTCAACGTGCGCTGGAAAATTATCGAATCCCCAAAGCACTGGTCGGGAAAAAGACCGGTTTTGGAGAAATACCCTCCCGCCTCGGCGCTGTTTTCCGGGACCGCGAAGACCTCTCTTCGGCAGCCAGTCTTACGGATTCCGTGCAGCACGAACTCTTGTGTTCCGAAACGCTGGTGGTTATCTGTTCGCCGGCAGCGGCTCAGTCCCGCTGGGTGCAAGAGGAAATCAAGGCGTTCAAGGCACTTGGCAGGGCGGACAGGATCTATGCCCTGATCGTGGATGGTGATCCCCAGGGTGACGATCCGGCGCAGCAGTGTTTTCCTTCACCCCTGGTGTTGGCAGAAGACGGCTCGGCAATGGAACCAATGGCGGCCGATATACGCAAGTGGGCTGACGGAAAGGTCCTTGGGAAGCTCAAACTGGTCGCCGGTATCCTGGGTGCCCGCCTGGATGAATTGCGCCGGCGGGAGATGGTCCGCCGTCGTCGTAATATGGTTTCACTGACTTCTGGTGTCGCTGCTGTTGTAATCCTGACCACTTTTCTTTCCATGACCGCCATTAATAATCGGAAAGAGGCCAATCAGCGACGCGCCAACACCGAGGATCTGGTCAGCTTCATGCTGGGTAACCTGGAAGATCTGAGCCCGGTAGATGGCCTGGATGTGATCGACTCGGATCAGGATGAAATGATCCGCACCACGGAACAGTGGGCGTTTCAAAACCTTGACGATGAGGTTCTTCTGCAAAAAGCACTTGAATGGAGAGAAGAAGGCATCGCGGCGCGGGACAGGGAGGATGGCCAGGCTGCCATGACTGCCTTCAAGCGCTCACTGGCCGCGTTGGTAAATTTGTATCTGCGCGATAAAAGCAACATGAACAGCCTTTTCGAGTTGGGGCAGGCGGAATTCTGGGTGGGCTACGCGCACATGGATAACGGTGATCTCGATCAGGCGGAAAAAATGATGACCTACTACGGTGTCATTGCCCGGCGGCTGATCAACGCAGATCCAAAAAGTGCCGTCAACGTCATGGAGCTTTCTTACACCCTGACTAACCTGGGTGCGATCGAAACAATGCGTGTAGGCGGGGATGCAGACAAGGCTGTTTACCTGGCTCAAGCCGCGCTCGAATACAATCAGTTGGCACTGGTGCTGGAACCGGATAACCTGGATAACTCGACGACGATGGCCGGATCGCACGCCTGGCTGGCCGACGCCTGGCTGGGTGTTTGCAACCTGGAAAAAGCCAGCCAATCCCGCTCAGAGGGTGTTGCCGTTGTGAGGCAAATGCTCACGCAAAAACCCGGTGACCCGGGGCTATTGGTTGAATTGTCCAATGGCCTGGGTGGACTTGCCCATGTTCAATACAGGTTAGGTCAAGCGGATCTTGCGGAAGAAAACTTCAGATCTTCGGCGGTATTGCTTGAAGACCTGGCCAAAGACCAGGTCTGGTATGCATGGGACCGGCTGGTAAGACTTGATAGCCTCGGTGAGGTGCTGGTGGAAACGGGTCGAGTAGAAGAAGGCCAGGCGCTGATTGCGGAATCAACGAGATCAATGGCCGAAATATATGCATCAACTGACAATCCTTCATTCGAGAAAATGCTGGACGTGGCAATCTCCCTGGGTCACCAGTCCTCGCTGGCATTGGCTTTGGAAAACACCGAGGATGCTAAAAAATTAAACCTGGAGGCGATTCGAATCCTGTCAGAGGTCGTGACCAGGAGCCCGGATTTTTCCAAAAGTCGATACGAACTCGCAAGTGCCCTGATTCAGTACTGGCAATTGAATGGAAAGCTCCCGCAACCCGAATGGCTGACCCAGGTGGAGGATTATTCATTGAGCGAACGGCCGGTACGGAGTTGTGGTCTGGCCGACCTTGCGGCGCGCCAGGCGGTGATGCGTGGAGATTTGGCTTCAGCCAAATTCTATACTGATTACCTGTTTGACAAACAGTACCGCGAACCGGGGTTCATGAGTTTTTGCGAGGTTCATGGATTATGTAATTGAGGATTCCGGTAGCTGCAGGCGTTGCAGAATGTCCTTGAAACGCGGTTCACCGCGGAGTGAATCAAAACGCGGGTAGGTGTTCAGGTAGATCAGCCATCCATCCCGGTCTTCCACGGCTTGTTCCAACCAGTCAAGCGCATCCCCGGTCCTGCCCAGGCCTGCATAGATATACGCGATCAGAAACGCTGGCGCATAACCCCGGTCCGGGTTTTCCCTGAGATTTATGAGTTCCTCCAGGATAGCCATTGCGCTTTTTTCATCACCCGATTTTGCATAGGCATAAGCCAGCATGGCGAGGGTGGGTGGCATACGGCCGGAGTGTTCAACCGCATAGGCAAACCTGTCTATCGCAATTTTAAAACGGCCATGCAGCAGTTGGATGACGCCCAGGTTCCAGTGGGCGGCGATAAAGCCCGGATCCAGGGCGAGCATCTCTTCATCCATCTGTTCTGCCTCGCTATACCTACCCAACACCAGGTACTTGAAAGCGACGGAGTTCATGATTGGCAGAGACAGGGGGTCAAGCGATAGCGCGACCAGGGCTGAGTCAAGTGCCGCTGAAGGATTTACAGCGGCCAGGTATTCGGCCCAGGCCCAGTGGGCCTGGGCATAATTGGGGCTCAATTCCAGTGCCCGCGCAAGGTCGTCGCGCGAATGGTCCCAGTCCCAGGCATAAATCAGCGACGCCATACCGCGTGCGATAAGCGCCTCGGAAGAATCCGGGTCGAGGGCCAGGGCGGCATCGGCTTCGCTGACAGACAGGGGGAAAGCCTGCCGCGGAGGTATGATTCCAAAATAACCCATAAAGCTGTAAACCGTTGCCAGGCCGGCGTGTGCGGCTGCGTAACCGGGGTCGATCTCGAGAGCTTTCCCGAACGCTTCGATGCTCTGCCGGAAACCGTCCTCATCAATGTGCGCCCAGTGATAGCGGCCTTTCAGGTAAAGATCGTAAGCTTTTGGATCGACGGGAGCGGCTGTACTGAATTGCTTTTCAACCTCGGGTGTGAGCTGAATACGCAGGGCACCGACGATGGCCCTTGCGATTGATTCCTGCAGAGAAAGTACATTTTCGAGTTTATGGTCATATGATTCAGACCATAAGTGGAAACCATCTTCCACGTTGATCAGTTGAGCGGTAATACGTATGCGGTCCTGGTCCCGTCTGACACTTCCTTCCAGCACGGTCCTGACGTTCAGCTGTTGACCAATATTACGAATATCGAGGTCTGTTCCTTTGAAAGCAAACGCGGAGGTGCGGGCAGTGACATGCAGGTTTCTGACCTTCGCCAGGGCGCCTATCAGTTCTTCGGTCAGGCCGTCGCTGAAATACTCATCCTGCGGATCCGGACTCATGTTGACAAATGGCAGGACCGCGATGGATTTGTCGGCAAGCTGCGATTTCCTGGACTCCGTCATCTGCTCGGTGACGGCTTCGGTTGTAATCTGTACCAACTCCGCTTCCCGCGATGGTTCGAGCACGAACTTGTCGTACGCAAAGTAACCCAGTGACAGTGCCAACAATATGATAATGACACTATCAAGCTTTTTATCCGTATGCCGGCCAGGCACGATCGACCGGTCGACATCCTTCTCGAGTTTGAAACCCTCTGGTGTCAGCTCAAAGACCCAGGAAAAAATCAGCACCAACGGGAAACCAATCGCCAGCAGCGTGACTACCAAACGGACTGCGTCGTCAGAAAAACCATACAAGGGGAAGAGTGTCTGTGCCACTTCGATGAGCAGCCATGCCCCGGCCAGGTAGGCCGCAGCGACACGAAAAACGTTGCGTTGCTTGAGTTCCTTGTAAAGCGACATAAGCCGTGATTTGCTGTTTTGATATAACTTGTTAGCCTACGCCTGTGCACTGAGCGCTGCAATCACGATGCAACAGCAGTATTGAGAATTAATCAGCAGGCCTTTTCGACTGTTATCTCCCATGCGTTGGCCCATGCGTTGGCCCATGCGCTAGTCGCCGAGAATGATTGCCAAGGCTCCATTCCTTGCTGTAAATTGTACCCGAAAGGGCGATAATTTCGTCTGAATTTCCAGCAACGGAATTTAAATAAAGTGATCCACAAAAAAACCGGCCCTTTTCTCTCCCGCATTGCTTACTACCCGGTGTTGGCCCTTTTGCTGTTGGGGCTTCTGAGGACGGCGCAGGCAGCCGAAACACTTGAACCCGACACTCTGCCACAGGCACAGGCCGCACTCAAACGGATTACCGCAAAAGTCGCGGATGCCGGGAAAGCTTCAGAAGAGCAGCTGAAAACACTCAAGAAGGAAATAGCCACGGTTCGATCCAGCGCCCAGGACTGCGTCCAGGAAGCGCAACCAAAGATCGAAACGCTGGACAGTGAACTCGCCATTCTTCAGCCCACCCCCACCCCGGACGCGCAGGCCAAAAAGGCAGCAGGGACCAAAGTCACAAGCCAATCGCAAACACCGGTGTCTCCAGCTATTGCCCGCCAGGTGCAGGAACTTCAGGGCAGGAAATCAGGCCTGCAAGAGCGTATCGCCACCTGCAAGTTGATGCTGTTGAACACTGACGATCTTGGCTCGAATATAGACGATTACCTCAATAGCCTGCAGAAACGGCAACTGCTGACCCGTGGCCCAAATCTGGTGAGCGTTATTCAGGCCAATCTGGATGATCATGGACACTGGAAGCAGTTTACCGGTCAGTTGGTTGAGACAACAGCAGGCTTGCGTGCGATCCGCCCCGTTTATCTCCTCGGTGCCGCTGGCATAGGTCTGTTGGGTTTCACCCTTGGTTTTATGCTGGGACGCATTGCACCGCGCCGATTCCAGGCGCGGATGGCCAAAATGAAGAGCGGGGAAGAGGGTGTTTCAGGCGGCGTGGCAGAGGCGCTCATGTCTTCTGCTTCCCGCTATGTGCCTGTTGTGGCAGCCCTGGGGGGAATCATAGCCTATGTGACGTTCATCCCCAGTCCGGTAGGCGACCTGCGGCTTCCCATTACCATCATGTACAGCCTGCTCGCCTACTTTGTCATCGCAGCGCTCATCAGGGCCCTGTTCAACCCCTGCCCACCGGCGACCCATTATCTGGCGCTGCCGGCTGCTATTGCGATTTCGCTGAGCCATCGCAGTCACGTACTTGCAGTGGTCGCAGTGTTCGGGTGGACGATACAGGAACTCTACGTGGACGGTTTGCTCGACGACACGATGTATACGCTGATCCGTGAGATTACCGGCTTCGTCTGGGTCCTGAATGTTATCTGGGTGTGCTGGCTTTTACGCCGGATTGAGGGCTGGCAGGATAAGTGGGTGTTCCTGCTGATCCTCAGTGTGGCGCTGTTCGGCGGTCTGGTCGCGGCCTGGATCGGCTATTTCAATCTCGGTGCGCTGGTAATCCTTGGCATCAGCCACACCCTGATACTGATCGGTCTCGCACTGGTGTTGAGCAAGTTTTTCTCGGACCTGTTCGATGGTCTTGATGAGGGACGCTTTCGCTGGCAACAAGCGGTGCGCCGGAGTATCGGGCTCAAGGACCAGGAATATGTGCCTGGTCTGGACTGGTTGCGGCTGGTAGTCAACCTTGTGCTGTGGCTCGGTGTCGGCGTGCTGTTGCTGCGCGTCTGGGACCCCAATGAGAACATCACCGCCAAGATCCTGGCTTATTTCACAGAGGGTTTCCAGGTCGCCAACCTGACCGTTGTTCCCGCTCATCTGCTTTGGTCCCTGGTTGTTCTCGCCCTGTTGCTGACGCTGAGTGATTGGCTCAAGGGCAGGCTGGATAAGAAATGGCTGGTCAAAACAAGGATGGAAACCAGCGCACGGGAAGCGCTTGTTACCAGCTTCGGCTATGTTGCGGCCAGCATTGCGGTCCTCGTGGCGTTATCGGTTGCCGGAATAAGTTTTTCCAATCTTGCCATCATCGCTGGTGCGCTGTCGGTTGGCCTCGGTTTCGGCTTGCAAAACATCGTCAATAACTTCGTATCCGGCATCATCATGCTGGTTGAACGCCCGGTGAGAAACGGCGACTGGATTGTCGTGGGGGGTACCGAGGGCTATGTTCAGCGCATCAGTATTCGCTCAACGACGATAAGGACCTTTGACCGGGCCGATGTCATCGTCCCCAACTCGGATTTGATATCCGGCCAGGTGACCAACTGGACACTGGGAAATACGTGGGGGCGGGCCAAGGTGGATGTGGGTGTTGCTTACGGCAGTGATATTGAAAACGTCATTGCCATCCTGCTGGATGTGGCGAACAAGCACCCCGAGGTATTCAAAGGCAATCCGCAACTGCCAGATCCTTACGTGCTGTTCTTGAATTTCGGTGACAGTTCACTCAACTTCGAGCTGCGTGCCATCATCCACGATATTAACCGGCGTCTGCATGTGATCAGTGATATCAACCGCGCCATCAATGCCGAGTTTAACAAGCAGGGTATCGAGATTCCCTTTCCGCAGCGCGATGTCAATTTTCGTGGGCCATTGAAAATGGAAGCCGATTCCACTGTGCCACCACCCCAGGCACCGGACGACGGTGAGCTGCCCCAGAAATAGCTTGCGGCAGCAGTTGGTTTGGCCGGGGTCAGAGTAAGGGACAGAATAGTTACTCTGTCCCTTACTCTGACCCCTATGAATGCTGTAAAATCGAAATAAAACAAACGTCAGGACTTGTCCCAAAAGATGAGCCCTGGGATAAAAAACATTTACTGGAGACGGCTTATGTCAAATCTGCTTGAAAGCTTTATTAGTGCCATGCCGGTTGCATTCATGGCACTGATTACCGTCATCAATCCATTAGGGACCGGCTTTGTATTATCGGCCATGACCGATGGCATTGCTCTGGATCAACGAAAAAAGTTGGCCCGAAAAATTGTCATCAATTGCATCGGGATATTTTTAGTCGTTTTGGTGTTCGGCAGCTATATCCTGAATTTCTTTGGTTTGAGTATTTCGATTATCCGGGTTGGCGGCGGCTTGCTCCTGGCATTCATGGGCTGGGCGATGCTCAACGCCCCCGATGCAACCGATACAACGTCTGTGGACGCGGTAGATTCAGACACCTACTTTAAAAAGGCCTTTTATCCGTTCACTTTTCCGGTGACATCGGGACCTGGCTGTATTGCCGTTATCTTTACACTTGCAGTGCATCATGGCGCAGGTAAAGACCTTTACGTAATGCTCGCCGGTTTGTCGGGAACCTTCATTGGGCTTGTTGGTGTCGCGATCGTGGTCTACCTCTGTTACGTGTATTCCTTCGTCATCGAGAAGAAGCTGGGTCCCGATGGCGCTCATGCTTTGAACCGCATCATGGCGTTTGTAACCTTGTGTATCGGCCTCCAAATCCTCTGGGCAGGAATTCAAGGGCTGGCAAAGACACTGTAAAAACGAAATAAGACCCGGGCTCGCCGGATTGGATCCAATCCCAGAACCTGGGGCTAAGATCAGGAGAACAGCAGGTCAATCGGACGATTGCTCATCACTGCTCAACGTCCGAACGTCCAACCCAGGGATGTGATCACTCCATAGTCACTGTTGGAAGTGGCGCTTTCCGGAGGGTCATTGTCGCCACTCGCATAGAAAGTCCAGTTCCAAAAAACGTTATTAAACAACTCCTGGCGCCATGATGTATCAACCTGCCAGCGAAACCGGCCGGACTCGGTCAGGCTTGGGAACGCAATGGCACTGATCACCAGGTTACTCTGCAGCGCCGAATATTTATAAAATGAATACTCAATGGCGGTGAACGCCTCCACACTGGAATTCTGGCTTGAACCACTGTTTTCCAGGTTAAGGTCAATGCCACCATTAAGCGATAAAACTCCACGATTGATTTGGAATAGGGTGCGTCCACCACCCGCGCCCAACACACCCCGGCCATCAACGCCCAGCTCCTGGTTGCGCTGACCGGAAAGAAACCCCAGGCCGTACCAATGTTCCCCGGGTTGGTATCTATAGCCCAATCGAGTGTAGAGCTGCTGGCTCGTTCCACTGTCCTGGTTGGTAACAATATTGGTGTAGGTCAAGGCCAACTGGTTGTGCCTCGCCTGATAGAGCACGTTGCCGCTGAAACTGAACTGTGCCACGTCGCTGGACTTGGTATAACTGAAGCCCGCGCTCATTGACCCTTGCAAGCGCTTCCAGAACGACGCTCCAATGGGAATGATATGAACCAGGTCGTCAATAGCAATCGATTCGGTTGACGTATCTGAACGGATTTCTATTTGTTGCGCTTGCAGAGATTTTTCCAGCTTTCCAAAGTATTTATCGCCAGTGACCGTTTCTATCTCCATGGGGGTCGAGCTGAGAATTTCGGCAACTTTGTCCAACTTGATTGTTACCGTACCCATGGCATCCGTATCGAAGAGCAATTGTCCCTCCGCCATAGATTTAACATTGCCCGTAATACGGTTACCGTTCTTCAATACCACCGTGTCTGTGTAGTCGGCAAAACCCGGAGCAGGGATCATCAGCACTAACACAAACAAATATATCGCTTTTTGAAAAATTTGTAGGTTCATCGTTCTCTCTCAGGCGGATCAATAATCAGCAACAAAAGCCGATTCCGGGCCGCACCTTTCCGCAAGTTCGTGCAAAACGCCCTGGGCGTTTACGCTCATTCAAAAACTGATTTGGGCGAACACAGCGATTGAAAGCAGGATTTTCCTGTTCGCGTCAATTGCTCTCCGGATTATCTTTCAAAGGAGCTGTTTTCGCAAAAAACGGGCACACGAAAATCAATTAAAAACGAGCGAAAGGATCAATACGTTCCAGCCGGTATCGTAACCAGTTCCTCGGGCGCAAAATCAACGAGCCTGCGCATGGATTTATTGACAAGGTCTTGGACCCGGGTGATTATAGAATCGATTCATCAGGCAGACCAATTCTCTTTAGCTAACCTGTTAGAGGTGAAGAATAAATGTATGAAGACTAAGAAACCCGCTACGTCCAGCCCGCGCCCGGTCGATGATCCAAATCTCAAACCATATTCCAATCCTCATGTGCAACCGGGACAGGATCCTAATACCGATCCGTATTCCGATCACCATCCAGATATAGAAGCGGACCCGAATCTGGAACCCTACGTGAACCCGGACCCTGAGCCAGAAGTGGACCCCAACCTCGACCCTTACACGAACCCCGAAGCCTAAAGGCCGTTCCTGCCCTGTGTCGGTTTCTTGAGTCCTTGGGTTCTTGGGTAGGGGGCGGTTTACTTAACTACGACAGTTTTTAACGGCTTTCTTCGACAAATACGGAGTTCATTGTCTCTTTTATTCCCGGTTATCCCCATCACGATCACGTTCACTTTGTGATAATTCCCCGATTGGCCTTTAATACACAATCCGAAAATCACTTTACCGGGTTGTTCGGATGCTCAGTCCAGTTCAGATAGGGCAGGCCATTATCTACTTCATTCATTGAAATGCACTTTGGTACCGGGCAAACCAGGTAACAGAGATTGCAGCCGACGCATTCCTCGTCGATGACCGTGTAGGTGCGTTTGCCGGTCTCATCTTTTTCAGCCTTGATGGCCTGGTGTGAGGTGTCTTCACAGGTGATGTGGCACAGGCCGCATTCGATGCATTTATCCTGGTCGATGGCGGCGATGGTTTTGTAATTCAGATCAAGGTATTGCCAGTCGGTGACATTCGGAATGGCGGCACCGCGGAAATCCTCCAGCGTTTCGTAGCCTTTCTCGTCCATCCAGTTGTTGAGGCCGTCAACGAGGTCATCGATGATACGGAAACCGTAACGCATGACCGCCGTACAGACCTGCACACTGCCACAGCCCAACGAAATATATTCGGCTGCATCACGCCAGTTGCTGATACCGCCGATTCCTGAAATTGGCAGGTTGCGGGTATGCGGATCGCGCGCGATTTCTGAAACCATGCTGAGTGCGATCGGTTTCACCGCCGGTCCGCAGTAACCACCGTGTACGCCCTTACCCGCCACGGTCGGGGTTGGGGCCATGACGTCGAGGTCGATGGAGACGATCGAGTTGATCGTGTTGATCAGCGACACGGCGTCTGCACCGCCGTCAAAGGCCGCGCGGGCGGGACGTCTGATGTCCGATATATTGGGTGTCAGCTTGACGAACACCGGCATGTTCGTGTGGATTTTGCACCACTCGGTTACTTCCTGGATATATTCAGGCACCTGGCCAACGGCGGAGCCCATGCCGCGTTCGCTCATGCCATGCGGGCAGCCGAAGTTCAGTTCGACGCCGTCACAACCGGTCTGCTCGACCTTGTGCAGGATATTCTTCCAGGCCTGCTCGGTACACGGCACCATCAATGAGACCACCAGCGCCCGCTCCGGCCAGGCCTTTTTGACGGCGGTTATTTCATCCAGGTTGATTTGCAGGGGCCGGTCGGTGATCAGCTCGATGTTGTTGAATCCCATCATGCGCTGGCCGTTGAAATCCACTGAACCATAACGTGAGCAGACATTGACCACCGGCGGGCCTTCCTCACCGAGCGTTTTCCACACCACCCCGCCCCAGCCCGCCTCGAAAGCGCGTTCGACGTTGTAGCGTTTGTCGGTCGGTGGCGCGGATGCCAGCCAGAAGGGGTTGGGTGAGGTAATACCGGCTATTTTGCAGCTAAGGTCAGCCATGGTTCAGATACTCATTGATACTTAAGGCGGCGATTTTGCCATCCTGTACCGCGGTGACGGTCAGGTCTTTGCCCGCTGTGCAGTCACCGCCTGCCCAGACATCCGGCAAGCTGG
>Ga0210074_1000235_pt1 | contig 21845 bp, 17 predicted proteins | sample China_Galinas_Co_FD_184860 | JGI IMG/M metagenome (GOLD analysis project Ga0210074, IMG submission 184860) | Wetland microbial communities from San Francisco Bay, California, USA, that impact long-term carbon sequestration -... | ecosystem: Environmental > Aquatic > Marine > Wetlands ... | reverse complement strand
GGGCGACGTTATGGTTATTCGCGACTTGCATGATGCCGCCCACAATGAGTATTGGCACAACTACAAAAGCCGCACTGGCAGCAACCACCGTGGTGCCGGCTGCCGTTGCTCCACCCAACAATGCAGCCTCAACAGCAACATTGAACGCGGCACTTGCAATGTAGCCTGTTGCCACACCCGCTGCAATCAGGGCCGCCCCACCTCCATATCCTGCGTTGATATCAATGTCGATTTCTTTGTAATGTTTGATGGCTTCCTTGCTTGCCTGCACCAGGCGCTTTCGATTGGAGTCACTCGGATATTGAAACCCCATCGAATCCACGATATGCGCACTGTTTATTTGAACTTCCTCACCGGTTTGGTTATTAACACTTAACAGGTACTCGTCCCAGTTTGCATATTTGGCCCACGATCCCGGACCGTCGCGTACGATCACCCATTGTAGTGTGACCATGACTTGCCGGTCACTAACCTGCTCCAGGGGCGTGGTGAGTTCAATCGGTTCGGGGTCTTTAATCAGTTTTGATCCCCCGCAAGCTGATAGCAAACCAGCCAGGCAGACCAGGAAAACAGTCAGTATGGCTTTTCCTGCTATTCCCGCAGCCTCGGCCATCTCGTGTTTATTCATCATGTCTATTTCACGATTGACTATCGCGCGTCCGTACCCGGTTTCGAGACATTTTGTGATCACGAATTAAACCAGTGGACCACGCCCACAGATAGCGCTGGCACGAAGGTAATCACCAGGACTGCAATCAGGTTAATCAGGAAGAATGGCAGGGACGCCCTGAATACGGTCATGATCGGTTTGTCAAAACGAAAGGATGCGAGATACAGGTTCATACCGACAGGCGGAGTCAGGTAACCCAGTTCCATGTTGGCCAGAAAAATGATGCCAAGGTGGAGCGGGTCTATACCAAAATTCGCGGCGACCGGTAGTATCAATGGTACGACGACCACGATGGCTGAAATGATATCAAGCAAACACCCGGCCACCAGCAGAAAACCATTCAGTGCGAGCAGGAATACCCAGGGGGATTGTGTGAGTGACTGGATCAGTTCAGCTGCCAGCATTGGCACGTCGGCAAAGATAAGGTAACTGGTCAGTCCCATCGCCGAGGCCAGGATGATCATGATGCCACCAACCATGATGGCGCATTCCTTGAAAATCTCTGCAAGATCGACACCGAACCTGATGTCACGGTGCACGACGAGTTCGACAATCAGGGTATAGGTGGCAGCGGCAGCGGCAACCTCAACCAGCGTGGCCCGGCCTGAAAAAATTCCATAAAGCACACCAACGGGGAGCAAGAGTTCCCACTTCGACTCTGCCAGGGCGCGCAAACCGGTAGCAAGCTCAAATTTATGTTCTTCGACTTTCAACGACCTGGTCTTGAATAGCGCGTAGCCGCAAATCGAAACGACCAGCAGCAATCCGGGCACCAGGCCGGCAATGAACAGGTGGTTAATCGGTGTATGCGATGCCACACCGTAAAGAATGATCAATAGACTTGGAGGTAGTAATATTCCGAGGCTGCCCGATGACGTCAGTAAACCCAGGGAAAACTTCTTGTCATACCCCTGTTTTATCAATACGGGCAACATGAGCCCACCCAGCGCCAGGATTGTTACGCCAGAGCCACCCGTAAAAGTGGTGAAAAACGCGCACACGCAAATGGCGGCAATCGCGGATCCGCCCGGCATCCAGCCAAGCCACGCCTGGAACAAACGCACCAGCCGTGAAGAGGCCTTACCGCTCGCCAGAACCGTCCCGGCCAGGGTGAACAGGGGGATGGTTGGCAATATGGGGTTTGAGGCAATCCGGTAGGCCTCAACCGAGATCGAAGCCAGTGGCACGCCGTCAGACGCAAATAGCAGTCCGGCAAGACTTCCGAGCACGATGAAGATCGGCGCCCCGGCCAGCGTTGCAATAAAAACAATGCCCAGGCCGAGCGGCAAAAAGTAGTTGCTTTCGAGATCGACAAAATAGCTCAGAGCCGCGATGGCAAGCAGCAACACAATCAGCGTTCTTCCGCCGACCAGTTGCAACAATTGCCGTGCAAAGTTGAAGGCGAGCAGAACGTAGCAAACCGGCATAATGGATTGCGCCAGCCAAAGCGGAATGATGCCGCCCAATAGGACTTCCGAACTGCGTTCCGCCATGAGCATGTCGAATGCCGCATTGGCAAGGACCAGGCAGATGGCCACTGCCAGCACATTGGCAATGACATCGGCCAGTTTCTTGCCCCGCCCGGATAAAAAGGAGGAAACGCCCAGCGAAATATGCCGTTTGGCTTTGGCAGCTAGTACGGCACCCAGGAAGGCGAACCACAGCGTGGCGTGCCTGACGTAATTGATGGATCCACTGATACCCTGTCCGAGAATGGGTCTGCTGCCTATTTCCAACAAGGGCAGCAGCATGATGAGCAAAAGCATGACGGCTGCGCTGGCGGCAACAAAACTGAATTTGTGTTCCCGGTAAAATTGTGAAAGTTGCATTATCTTTCATCCTTCTGCGGCACGGGCTTTTTGCTTGTGGGCCAACTGAAGTGCACGATACTCATCGCGTAACCTGATGGTTTCATCAAAGTATTTTTCCGGTACAACCGAGCCACGTATTTCCGCATAACCCCGTTCCGCCATTTCCTGCCACGCCTTTCTTGCTGCAACGTCCACAGGAACAATTTTCAAACCTCTTTTTACCATTGCATCCGTTGCCTGCTGCTCGAGACTGCGGACTTGCAGTTGCAGATTGAGCCCTTCCTCGAACACGATCTTCTCCAGTTCCGCTCTGTATTGCGCGGGAATTTTCTGCCAGCCTTTATCGGTAATGATGGTCGCACCGATGAGTGGCGCCCATTTCAGATCGGTCATATAGGGTGTGAATGGAAACCACTGGCTGGCCAGCGCTGCCAGTGGTGGCGTGGTGTAGGCGTCTATCATCCCGGTTTGCAATGCCGCCATGATATCCGTGGATGACAGGGCGACGATATTGAAGCCAAAATCCTGCCAGAGTTTTTCGCCATCGGCTGAATCGCCACTTGACCACACAAAAAGTTTTTGTTTGCGCAGGTCATCGGGGGTGGCGACAGGCTGCCGGGAAAAGAAGTGTATCCAGCCGACTTCGCCCCAGGAAAGTATTTTGAAACCCTTGGCTGCCAGCAACGGCTCCAGTTCTTTTGCAATACCGGTCCTGACGTACTCCATTTCTTCATTTGAGTTGAAGGCCAGGGGAATGTGCATGGCCTGGGTGGCTTTGTCAATCGAGCTCAGACCCGCGGTCGTAATGGTGCCTGCATCAAGTTGCCCAACACGGATTCTGCGCAGAATGTCATTTTCATCACCCAGGGTGCCCGCATAAATTCTCAAACTGACCTCACCGTTTGAAGCGCTCTGCCAGCGTTGATCAATTTTCTTCATGCTTTCATGCCAGATCGAATCCTTCGGTGCAGCGGTTGCCAGTTTAATGACCACCTTGGCGTTTGCAGCGGCTGAAGCTGTCAGGAAAAACGAAAATATCAGGATTTTGAATAATTTAGTTAACATCGGAAAACTCCTCCAGGAATAAACTATCGGTGCGGGACAGGAGCAGGCGTGCGCGTCTTTGCGCGACGAGATTGGCGAGACGGGTTGGTGGATGGGTGTCTACATTGAAGTCCAATGCCTGGTGAAGCAGGCGCTCAAATTCAACCCGGTTTTGTTCGCCGATGGATACCGATTCCGCGAGTGATACCAGTGGGCCGACATTGATGTCACCGGCCAATTCTTCAGCTCTTACGAAGTGCGAACGGGCCTTGGACGCACCACCACCCTGCTGCGCTGAACGTCCGCCCTGGTATGCAATCATGAATGCATGCAACGCACCCTGATCAAAACTTTCATCGAGTTCAAGACACCTGAGCATGATGGGTTCTATCAGGTTGAGGTCAGCGATCATATCCATATCGGACTTGTCTTCGGCCATGGCCGCTGCCCAGGACAGGGAAAACCAGTAGAGCGCGGGAATGTCCTGTGCGAAAATACCGACAAAGTTGCGACGGGATCCCGACGCAAACCTTCAATAAAATTTTCCTGCTTCAGTTCAATGGCGCGAAGTGCATAAGAGCGGCCGCGAAGGTAGAGGTTTTTAGCCCTTTGTCTTAATTCCCGGGCTTTTTGAGGCTGAGTCTGTTCAATCTCAAAAGCCTCGTAATCGACATAGACATAGCTGTACTGGGTAAAACCGCTGGCTGCGGTGATCAGCAATCCCTCGTGTTCAGGGACCTCTGCCAGCAGGCCTTCAATGGTTTTGAGACTGAATGGCAAAGCCTCGCCAACCAGTTCAATATCATTGTCAGAGGCGTAGACACTGCCGCTTTCCGCGAGTGTGTCACCCAGTTTTGAAATAGCCATCTGCTTGATGGCGCAACCTTGCAGCAGTAGGAAACAGCCTGGAATCAAGATTAATGCGTGGTGAAGTTTCACTTTATCCCCCGGATGATTAAGACCTGGGAGACAGGCTAAGCACCTAACAGTGCAATGACATGATGGATAGGTGATTTTTTCTTAGATTTATTGTGCGGAGCTTACGAAAAGTCCCTATGTAGATGATTATAAATGATTAATCTTCGTCCGGCCCGCCGAAGGTATCCCAGTATTCCTGCAGGCCTATGTCTTCAGCAAGTTGCTCAAAACGTGAATCCTCCCGGAATTCCGTGCCTTCCTTGCTAAAAATAAATTCCATTGGTAGGAACTGCGGAGCGATATGCACCAAGGCGTTGAATGTTGCATAGGCCTGATCAACGCCACCGACCACAATCCATAAACCAAACTCAATCAGGGGCGTTGCGAAGCTCCCCTCCTGTTTCGCTTGTATGGCTGCTTGCAGTGTCGCATCGCGATTTTCGGGGCTAAACATCGTATCAGGACCTTCGATCAACCAGAGCGGAGGGTTGGGCAAGCCCTGATGAATGGTTGTCATTATGGCTTTTAGCTCAGTGAAACGTTGTTGGCGTAGCAGGAAAAGCATGTACCCCGGATTAATGGCATTTCTGAAACCCAATTGCGCAGCATACGCAAACTGCTCAGCGGCACGCAGGTTATCGTTTGTCCACAGATAGGCAATGGCCAGGCGGTTATTCACGACCGGGGAGATTTCATCGAGATCCCTGGCACGTATTGCGGCTTCCAGACCATCGCGGTTACGGCCAACAGAGGACAGCATTTCGGAGTACCACATATAAATATTCGGGCTATCAGGCGCCAGTTCCAATGCTTTTCGAAAGTGCTCTTCCGCTTTAACCCAGTGCCAGCGGTGCCATGCTATGAATGCGTGTATGGATTCCACCTCTCCGAGATCCCGCTGGTCCGTAAACGTTTGGCTTGCCAATGCCTCCAATGCTTGTTGAAACATCTGTTCTATTGGTTCGCTGGAATAAAATGGCAGGACGACCAGTGACTTGGCAAGACCGATTGCGGCGCGTGAGAAATTCGGATCTATAGCCAGTGCCTGGCGGTAAAGGTCAATGCTCTGTCGCAACGGCTCCCCACCACGCAGGTTCCATAGGAAGTTCCCGCTCATCAGGTAAAGCTGATAGGCTTCTATATCCGGTGGCGCCTGCTGTATCAATGGCAATTGCAGACTGCCGTCGGCAAAATATTCACGCATCGCCTCGACAACAGCCGTGGCTATTTCTTCCTGCACATCAAAAGCGTCACTGACATTGCGCTCATACAATCCTGACCACATCAGGTAACCGTCACTGACAGCGCATAACTGGGCATTAATTCGTAATTGATCGCCGACACGTCGAATCGTACCTTCAAAAATCGCATCGGCATGCAACAGCCTGCCAATGGTCGGCACATCATCGTTACGGTTCTTATAACTATAGGAGGATCGCCTCGCCACGACCTTCAGCCCCTTGACCTTGCTTAATGACATGGTCAGTTCGTCGGCCAAACCTTCACTGAAATAAGCACTGTCATCGTTTTCGCTCAGGTTATTGAATGGGAGTACGGCGATTGACGTGACGCCTTCCGCACCTTCTTTTTCCTTGGCCAGAAAATCAAACCAGTCCGAGATTGTGTCAAAGGCTGCCGGCGAGCGCGGATCAATAATTTTTCCACTTGTCGACCAAAATGCAATGGACAGGATAATAATGATTGCGGTGGCCAGTGCGAGAATCGGTTTCAGGGCAGGGTATTTCTTTGCTGGTGATCCGGAATCGGGTTCTTGCACAGGTTCCGGCGCCGCCAGGGGGGTCACATTCATCAACAGGCGATAACCCACTTTCGGAAGGGTTTGAATGTAGTAGGGTGTCATGCGGTTATCACCGAGACAGGTTCGCAGCAGGGAAATGGCCCGGGACAGCACTTCGTCTGTTACAAACGTCCCATGCCAGACATCATTGATCAGGTCGTCTCGACGCACCACCTGATCCTGCCGCTCGGCAAGGTAGATCAGCACTTCCATCACCTTGGGTTCGAGGTGTAACTCCCCCTTATCGCCAACAAGCAGGCCCTGGTCGGGAAAAACACCCCAGTCACCTAACTGAAATCCCGCCTGCCTGTCGATATTCATCGCTTGCTGCCAGATGTTGAGCCTTGTTGTTATTTAGAAGTATACGCATAGTGTTGAGCTTGTAGCAAAACAAAAAGCGGCAGGCTATTGATTATTTTGCTGAAATGCGGGTAATCAGGCTGTTACATAGACTCTAGGGTAGAGGAAAACTGTTGTGGCCCGGTTTTTAATTTGCAAACAGCGCCTGATCCACATCCATAAGCTTTCCACAGAAGTAATCAGTAAACCATTTGTATTCCATCAGGTTACTTGAGCGAAAAAGAACCACCCTGCAATCCGCGGACTGGATTTCCACCGCTTTAAGTCAATCTGATGGGAGTATGAACATGAACAGGAGATTAGTTAAATCAGGTATTTTCTGCTTTGGTTTGCTTGCAGCAGCCTGGTGCCAGGCTGCCAGTTTTAATGAAGCTATCGTATTTGGCGACAGTTTGTCAGATTCGGGTAACTACTTTGCCCGGTTTGGCGTAATGTCTTTGAAGCCTTATGAGACGGCGAATGTTCCCAGTGAGCCCTACGCCATCGGTGGACATCATTTTTCCAATGGTGCAACCTGGGTCGAGCAACTGACCAGGGATTTGCATATTCCGACAAGTGGCTTACCCTCCGAGGTGTCTCCAGGGATATTCAGAAATTATGCGGTGGGCAGATCAAGAGCACGGGCTGTGTTGCTCGATGAGGTATTCAGTGAGGTCAACCTGACCACGCAGGTAGACAGCTTTCTTGCCGATGAAAATGACCAGGCACCGGGCGAGGCGCTGTATATTATCTGGATTGGATCCAACGATGTGGCCGACGCACTGTTCGCGCTCAATCCCGTGGAAATCATAGGCGCCTCTCTGCAGAACACCTTTGATCAGATTCAGCGACTCTACCTACATGGAGCACGGCATTTCCTAATCCTCAATATGCCTAATTTTGCTTTAACACCGCTGGTTCAGGATTTTGTTTCAACCCTTCCGGTCCCTTATCAGCAACCCACGTTAGACAGCGTCAGCATGGCATCAATAGGATACAACCAGGCATTGGCCGGCAATCTGACTGTTATGCAGTCCGTACTTCCCGATATGGATGTTATCAGCGTGGATGTGTTCAACACTTTTAACGAAGTTGTTGCCAACCCTGCGCTTTACGGCCTCAAGATAGTGGATGAGGCCTGTGTTATTCCGGATACCAAGGGGAAGGCTTACTGTTCAAACTGGGGTCGTTATCTTTTCTGGGATGCCCAGCACCCGACCAAAGCAGGTCACAGTCTCATAGCTGAACAGGCCGAGATGGCAATTGAGAGCCATTAACATCCACCCGGGAAGCGCCTGTCGAGGTAGGAAGTGGAACAGGTCAGTGACACAGAATCATTGACCTGTTTCACCCGGGTTGCTACTCAAATCCCGGTTCTCACGGCAGGAAACTCCCCGACGGATCGGACAACCTTCCTAAGGAATTGGAATAAGAGCAGGGAGACAAATCATGCATGTACCGAGCACCGCAATGAGCTGGTACGTTCATGGCATGAGGACGCTCGGTTAAGGTTCGTGAAAACTTACGTAAATGGGGAAGTCATTGATTGAAGTTTAAAAGGAGAGATTTATGCAAGGCGTGGCACGATTTCTGGTTATCTTATTTATTGTCACCTTCATTCCGGTCGTTTTGTCAGATCAGAATGAAGACCTTGCTACATTCAAACTTGCATATACGCAGTACGAAGAATTCTCTAAACAAGGGAGTCTGAAAAAATCATTACCGCAGGCCAGGCTCGCTTATGAGCTAGGGCAGCAATTGTTCGGCAAGGAAAGCAAGGAAGCTGCGAAACTCGCTTACAACTATGGCAATAACCTTCTGCGACTGCGATTCTACAATGAGGCCAAGCCGATATTGATCGAAGCACTGAACAGCTTCGAGAAGATTTATGGGACGGAATCCATCGAGCTGATTCCCGTACTCCTGGATTTAGGTCATGCGAATGCCAACGTTAACAAAGACAACATCAAGAAGAAACTCTACGCACGGGCTTTTAAACTGTATGAACAGGACTATGGGAAAGAGTCTGTTGAATATGCATGGTTTTCTGTCAGGACCGGGATAGACATGATTTATTTTGCACATGACGCAGCCGGTGAAAAACCGCTGAGAACCGGCTACGAGATTCTGCGATCCAGGTTAGGTGAGGACCATGAAAAAACCGGGTTCGCAGCATATAACCTGGGCAAATACGAACTATCACGCAATCATTACGAGGCTGCAAAGCCATATTTTCTCATGGCACTGAAAAGCTATGAAAAAACCGGTGCCCCCTCCAATAAAGGCGAGTTATCAACCCATGCCTTTCTCGTGCGTATATATGAGGAACTGGGGGAAAGTGAACTGGCCTCACAGCACAGCCTGGCGATTGGTCAAATGACTCCGTTTGAATCGACACAATCCTATTTTCCTATATATAAGAAAAATCCCATTTACCCAAAATCGGCTCTCAGGCAGGGAAAAGAGGGTTATGTCATCGTGGAATATACGGTCGACGAAAAAGGATTGGTACGTGACCCGCGGGTCGTTGTGACTGAAGGGGACAAAGCCTTCGAGCAGCCTGCACTGGATGCGGTGAAGACATTCCGCTATGCGCCACGGTTTATCGATGGACAGCCGGTCGCGGTTGAAGGGGTTCAGAACAAGCTCTATTTTTCAATACAGAAGTGACATCGAATTCACGGCCGCGACTTCAGGTTCGGCGATGAATTGCTGTTTATTTCGTTTCTAAGCATTCCTAAGTAAAAAATCACATCTTCATCAGGTAACTTCACAAACGTTCCTCGACAATTCAGGAAACTTCCTGACGGGTTAGATGGTTTTCCCAAAAAAGAGTAATTAGAGGAGGCAGACAAATCATGGACTTTCAGACGATTACATCATGGCTTTTTATTGCCACCATGATTCTCCCGCTTGTTGGCTTATCTATTTACGTCTCTTCCAGGCGCGGAAAAACATCCGACCAAGCGGAACACCCCTCACCGGTTGTATATGGTTCGAGCATTGTGATCGCTACCGTTGTTGGTTACGGCGTTGGCGTTTCCATAGGAATTGGGGTTGGCTGTTCACAAGGGGCTGGGAACCTGTGTGGTTTGGTTGGTATTTTCATATACGGCCCGCTGTTTGCGTTAGGCGCTGCCGTGCTTGCGCCGTTGGTCGTTTATGTAAGTGCAAAACACGCAGGCAAATCGGTGCATCAGAATGACTCACAGCTTTAATATTGCACAGGGCATCCATGCTGAGTGTGGCGAGCATAGCTGCCGCAGTCTGATGAGGAAGAGCAGATGAATAACGATATACTTACCAAGACAGGGAGTTGAATCATGCGCACATTCACCCTCGTTATTTTGAGTTTTGTATGCTCGTTTGCAGCGGCTGAAGTCAATTTGGATCAGATTATAAAATCCAAATGGATAGAAGTTCGATCCCCTCACTTTACAGTGATCACCGATGCCAATGAGGGAACTGGGAAGGCCCTGGTTCAGGACCTGGAAAGCTTTCGCACTTTCTTATCCTACATGCTGAAACAAACGCTTATCGACAATGGCCCCCCATTAGAAATTCTTGCCCTAAAAAAAGCAGCAAATTTCAAAGCCCTTGATTTACCTGATAATTGGGGCGGCGTGTTTATCAAGCAAAAGCGTCAAGATATTGCCATTGCCAACATCGCAGATTACACCATCCGCAAAAACGATCTTGATTACGGCCGCCATACACTGCTCCATGAATATGTTCACTACGCAACACGCAACCTCGTGACTTCCCTTTCTTATCCACTCTGGTATTCGGAAGGTGAGGCGGAATACTATGGTACTTTTAAATTCGAAAATGCGCGCACAGTCAGTGTTGGCTCCATGGCCCTGATTGGCTATAGGCTAAACGATATTAGCTATGACCTTAATTCTCACGAGGGAGTTGATGTTGAAGATTTATTTAAAACTGTGGACATTCAGAGAAACTGGCGCTCCGATGAGTTGAGCGGATTCGAAAAAAGAAAATCCAAGAAAGATGCAGCAGAGTTTTATGCTCGCGCAACGATTAGCTTCCACTACTTACTCAGTAGTCATGAAACGGTACGCAAACTTAATGCATATCTAAAACTGATCAATCAAGGGAAAAGTCCCGATGTCGCATTGGCAGGTGCGTTTCATACAAGCTGGGACGAATTGAATGATTCGGTAAACAAATACGCGAAAGCAAGAACCATCAATATGTGGAAATTCAAAGTCGGTGAAAATGGCTTTGAGTTTCCCACCATGGAATCCCGGGTAACAACGGTCACTCCTTCTCACATCATAACTGAATTTATGTCAGTCATTTTGCACATGGGAATTTACCAAAATGAAGAGATTGAAGAGTTAATGGAATATGCCGATTCTCACGGCGAAAAAAACGTCAAACTGGCCCTTACTAAAATTGACTGGCACTTGCGCAGCAAGAAGGATGTTGCAGAAGCCATAGCGGATGCAAAAGCACACTTCCCGGACGACACCAATGTTCAAACCATGGAAGCAAACGAAAAAATGACTCGCGTAGCCATGATGTTAGCTGTTGGCCATCCATCTGCCGCACAGGAGCTGGACGATGTCAGAAGTGCACTTAGAAAAATTATTAGGGCCGACAATTTCAACCGGGAGGCTTACTATGCGCTGGGCTCTTTGTATTCGCAGATCGATGAGGATTCACCCCAATTGCTTAAAGAAGCATCCGTGGCTTTAGCCAGCTCTAAGCTGTTACTTGATAAAAGTGCAAGAAACTCAATTCTATCGAAGGAGATGCGTATAGCGACACTTCGCCAGGAACCTGAAAAATTGCTGCAGTTAAAATACCAAATGGCAACAATTAGTGATGGCGAATGGATTTCACATGGCTACGGACGATTTGTTCAAGAAATGTTGGAGTTGCGCGCTCTTGGACAAACCAGGGGAACTGCTACCGAAGACTCGATACAGTATAGCGACGGTTCGCACTACCAAGGCGGCATCTTGGATCAACTGCCCCATGGTCACGGAACTTTAACCACTTACTATGGCGCAAATCTGAGCGGCGACTTCCAGGCGGGAAGAATTACTGGCATCGCGGAATTCAATGCCAGCAACGGGTATCATTATCAGGGCGAATTAAAAGACGGCATCATTTCAGGCAGGGGCGAATTGCGTTTTCCACCCGAAAGTAAACTTCTGCGCGAATCGGGCGAGTTTCTCATGGGACAGGAACACGGCCATCAAAGACAGGAGCTTAGCAATGGTACTGTCATGGAAGGCAACTATAGAGTTGGAGTGCGTCACGGCATGTTTACCATTTCCACTAGCAGCGGCAAGCAAATACAACGCGAATATTATTTGGGCAAAATGCGATTTGATATTGATGAGCAGTTACGCTTTGCCGGCACAGCGGATGAAGATTTTCTGCCCAATGGAAAAGGTGCTTGCTATTCCAAGACAACTGATTCTGTTTTTCCCTGCCGCTTTAGCCACGGCAAAATCAAACCGCTTATTGCAACACCGGGACTGCAAGTTTCCGTTAGTCAGTAAATTCTTCTTTCACGATTTTTGGGTCAGCGGAACATTCTGGGTCAGAGTAAAAATCGTATATGTTATTTTTACTTTGACCCCAAATATTCCCAATTACTCGATTCCAGCAAGTTGTACTGACGCAATCTCCGTTTCTAAGCATTCCTAAGTAAAAAATCACATCTTCATCAGGTAACTTCACAACCGTTCCTCGACAATTCGGAAAACTTCCCGACGGGTCAGATGACTTTTCTAAAAAAAAAAGAAAAATTAGAGTAGGCAGACAAATTATGTACTTACTGATCACAACCCTTTTACTATTTTGGACCGGCTAGGAAAAAGACATCAAGAGGGCCCTGGACTGGAGATGAATAACGATGTTCACAAAGTCATGATCTGCGGACGGACCATCCTTGTGTGCCTGCTGTCTTTGGTGATGATGGCGGGTTGTATCGTGATCCCCATTCCCACGGGCGAAAAACCATACTACTCAGATGCCATTCCAAACCTGCAAGTTGGGGTCAATAGCAAAAGCGAAGTGCTCCAGGAATTTGGAGTTCCCGATGTTACCTACCACGGGGGCTCTGAACTTATTTACATCACAACGCAAGAGAGTTGGAAAGTTGCCTGGGCTTATATCGCATTGCTCCCAAGGGGTAGTGGTGGAGCCGGTGGCGGTGTCGAGACACTTCACAAGAGATTTGTCCTGTCTCTTTCGTTCGATTCGAAGGACGTTCTGAACAAATTTGAGCTAGATACAGCAGGCGATGATTTTGGCGACTGCACAAGTCATGGTATTTGTCTCGGTAAAACAAACGCTGTCATGCGCTACGCAGATTCGCAAACCGAAGCCGCGGCCAAGGGCTTCAATCTCAACGAAGATCAGTGCAGCATTTACCTCCACGGCCCGGGCAATAAGAAATCGTACGAGGTCAGCCTCAACGGCAAAATTCCCGTCAACATGTTTTCGACCAGTGCGTTTGTTCACTGGCTGGTGCAACCGGGGCGGCAAAGTCTGGTAATTTTTCCGGAACCTGTCTATTTGGATTTCAACTGCATGGCCGGTGAAATCGTTTTCGTGCATTTCGACTTCAAATGGTTCGGCCCTTCAAATTTATCCCTGGAAGACAAAACGACCGGTCGGGCGCACCTTGCAAACCGCCACCTGGTATTACTGCCGTCTGGCTAAACCAGCCAGGCAAAAAACTTTGCTGTCAAAAGCTATTTTATTCCCTGCGCCATCATGTATGGCAGATCGGGTATCGATGCCTCCTTCATGACATTCAAAAAGGCGCTGGTTGCCAGTGACAAATGCTTGCCCCGTCGTACAACGATTCCATAGGACCGCCTTGGGAAGAACCCGCTCATGTTTTTGACCACCAATGGATCTTCTCTTCGCAGACATATTCCCGTTGTGATCGAAATCCCGAAATCCAGCTCGACATATCGCTTGATGACCTCCCAGCCACCCACTTCCAACACAACGTTGAATGGCACGCCATGCTGCTGGAAAATCCTGTCTACCATGCGCCAGGTCGTCAGTCTGCGGGGCGGCAGGATCAGGCCGTAAGGGGCGATATCCTGCATCTGGATGTGCTTTTTGTCAGCAAGCGCATGACCGCGGGGTAAAATCAGTGCGGGGTCGAATGTATAGAGTGGTTCGTAACTGATATCGCTGGGAACATCCAGCATGGAGCCAACCGCGAAATCCACTTCATCCTGGCGAATCATCGCCAGGCCGTCACGACCGGTGACATTACGAAGTTCGACTTCGATCTTCGGATAGTTTTCCCGATAGCTGGACAGCAGCTGGGGCAGGATGTACATGATGGTCGATTCGCCTGCAGCAATAACAACCTTGCCGGACTCCAGGTTCCCCCGCACTTCCCTGTCGAAACGCTCTTTCAGACCATCCATACCCTCAACCACGGGTCTGACCATATCCAACAGTTTTCTGCCATGCGGTGTTAGCTGGATACGTGGGCCACGGCGTTCAAATAGTATGGCATCCATTTCCTCCTCCAGCGCCTTGATCTGGAGGCTGATAGCGGATTGGCTGAGAAATAGTTCGTCCGCGGCGTCGGTCATCTTGCCGGTGCGCGCCACCGAACAAAACGCCCTGAGTTGTTTGAGCGTATTGCCCTTGTAGTATCTGACGGGTTTATGTTTCAATTCAGTGATTTACATTATTCAAAAAACGAATAATAGGTATTTAAACATTTATATTGTCAAAGATAAAGAATTATGGGTATTCTTGAAAAACGTATTGATTAATCTTGGAATTGACTGCGATGAATTTGCCAACTGAGTATGAATCCCACCCCGAACTGGAACTGACTGAGCCATTGGTTGGCAAGGATAACTTGACTCTGACACCATCGGCACTGGCCTTCCTGGCTGAACTGGCCGCACGTTTCACACCCGAACTGAAAGAATTGCTGACAGCACGTGAACAGCGCCAGCTGGATTTTGACCAGGGTGATATACCAGACTTTGATATGGCCACCAGTGAAATTCGTGAAGGCGACTGGCAGGTGGCAGCCATCCCCGAGGAGATCGCCGACCGCCGTACCGAGATCACTGGCCCGGTGACCCGTAAAATGGTCATCAACGCGCTGAATTCCGGTGCGCAGGTTTACATGGCCGATTTTGAAGACTCGACGGCACCCACCTGGTCGAACGTTATCGATGGCCAGCTGAACCTGCGTGACGCAATTCACCGCCAGATAGATTTCAGCACGCCGGAAGGAAAAAGCTACGCGCTCAACGACAAGACCGCCATGTTGATGGTCCGTCCCCGCGGTCTGCATTTGCCGGAACGGCATATCAAAATGAACGGACATCCAGTACACGGGGTTTTTGTAGATTTCGGCCTGTTCCTGTTTCATAACCATGCAGAGCTGCTCAAGCGCGGCAGCCGGCCCTATTTTTATATTCCCAAATTACAGCATTACATGGAGGCGGCCTGGTGGGAGAAGGTCATCTCCTGGTCAGAGGAGCGCCTGGGAATGGAGCATGGCACCGTGCGCGTGACCCTGCTGATTGAAACCCTGCCGGCCGTATTCCAGATGCACGAGATTCTGTATGCGCTGAAAGACCGCATTCTTGGTCTGAATTGTGGACGCTGGGATTACATCTTCAGTTACATTAAGACATTCCGCAACCACCCGGACCGGGTCTTGCCCGACCGTGACCAGGTCGGCATGACCGTTCCATTCCTGGCCAATTATTCAAAATTGCTGATCCAGACCTGCCACGCACACGGCGCGTTTGCCATGGGTGGCATGGCGGCGCAGATCCCGATCCGCGATGATGATGAAGCCAACGCCAGGGCCATGGAGAAGGTACGTATTGATAAGGAACGTGAAGCCAGCAACGGTCATGACGGTACCTGGGTTGCGCACCCGGGTCTGGAGCCTCTTTCGCGGGCGGAATTTGACAAGGTCCTGAAAGGTCCGAACCAGATTGACCGCAAGCTCGTCGATTTCAGGGTTGATCCCACCGTACTGGTCACACCGAGCCACGGCACCATCACCGAGGCCGGTGTGCGCAAGAATATCCGAGTTGCGATCCAGTACCTGGCGGCCTGGCTGTCGGGTAACGGCTGTGTGCCGATCGATAACCTGATGGAGGATGCGGCAACCGCGGAGATCAGCAGGAGCCAGTTATGGCAATGGTTGAAACACGGTGCACAACTGGATGATGGACGAGAGATTTCACAGGGCTGGCTGGATGGATTGTTTGCCGAGATAAAGGCACGTCTCGCATCTTCAGCCCCGGATAATTTCAGCCGCTTCATCATCGAGGCGGCCGACCTGTTGCAGACCATGACAAACAAACCGGACATGGATGAGTTTTTAACCCTGCCGGCCTACGAACAACTTAACGACTAATGTGTAATTAATTTTTCAAGAGATCAAAAGGATTAGCCATGTCAAAATATTCTGACGACATCAACTCACTGGAAGCCGTTTGTAAAGCTGCAGGCAGCTCCTGGGACGCCATCCACCCTGAATCCGCCGCCCGTATGCGCACCCAGAACAGGTTCAGAACCGGCCTGGAGATTGCCCAGTATACGGCTGACATCATGCGTCGTGATATGGCGGACTACGATGCCGATTCCTCTCAGTTTACCCAGTCACTGGGCTGCTGGCATGGTTTCATCGGCCAGCAAAAAATGATCTCTATCAAGAAGCACTTTGGCAGCACCAAAAAGAAATATTTATATCTTTCCGGTTGGATGGTTGCCGCGCTGCGCTCTGAGTTCGGTCCCTTACCGGATCAGTCCATGCATGAGAAAACCACGGTTCCCGACCTGATCAGGGAGCTCTACACATTTCTGCGGCAGGCTGATTCGCGTGAGCTGAATCTGCTGTTCCGTGAGCTGGACGCGGCCCGGGCCGCCGGCGATGCCGTCAAGGAAGCAGGGATCAAAAAGCAGATCGACAATCATGAGACACACGTTGTGCCAATCATTGCCGACATCGATGCCGGCTTTGGCAACGCGGAGGCCACTTATCTGCTGGCCAAGCAAATGATTGAGGCCGGTGCCTGCTGTCTGCAGATCGAAAACCAGGTTTCCGACGAAAAACAATGCGGCCACCAGGACGGTAAAGTCACGGTTCCACATTCTGACTTCCTCGCCAAGATCAATGCCTGCCGTTATGCATTCCTGGAGCTGGGTATCGATAATGGCATCATCGTTGCGCGTACCGACTCCCTCGGCGCCGGTCTCACCAAGCAGATCGCAGTAACGCACGAACCGGGCGACCTGGGTGACCAGTACAACTCGTATCTCGACTGCGAGGAAATTCACCTGGAAGATATGAAAAATGGTGACATTGTCCTGAACCGCGATGGTAAGCTGCTGCGTCCCAAGCGGCTGGAATCCGGTCTGTTCCAGTTCCGCCCCGGAACCGGTCAGGACCGTTGTGTGCTGGATTGCATCACGTCCCTGCAAAATGGCGCTGACATGATCTGGATCGAAACGGAGAAACCGCATATCGGTCAGATTGCAGGCATGGTCGACCGCGTACGCGAGGTTATTCCCAATGCCAAGCTGGTGTATAACAACAGCCCGTCATTCAACTGGACACTGAACTTCCGTCAGCAGGTATTTGACGAGTGGGAAAAGCAGGGTAAAGACATGTCAGTCTACGATCGCGCCCAGCTGATGAGCATAGAGTATGATGACAGCGAACTGGGTAAGGCTGCGGATGACAAAATCCGTACCTTCCAGGTCGATGCTTCCCGGGATGCCGGCATCTTCCACCACCTGATTACATTGCCCACCTACCATACTGCGGCCCTTTCGACCGATACGTTGTCAAAAGAGTACTTCGGTGAACTTGGTATGCTGGGTTATGTTTTGCACGTGCAGCGCGAGGAGATTCGCAACGGTATTGCCTGTGTCAAACACCAGATCATGTCGGGCTCAAATATCGGTGATGACCACAAGGAGTATTTTGCCGGTGAGGCGGCATTGAAGGCCGGTGGCAAAGCCAACACCATGAACCAGTTTGGCTGAAACTTCGGCTTAAGGTTGTTTGAGAAGGGTGGGCATGTGTCCACCCTTTTTTGTGGAATATTTTCTCTGACCCCAAAATTGTCGAGCCAGAGCATCCAGCAAAACTGCGAACACCCGCGATTAACGCTTGCCGGAGACACGCAGTAAAGCAGGCTGCGGTTTCCCGCAGCCTGCGCCAGCTCTATGCAGCTTTACTGCCTTTTGGTTTCGACTGTTTCTCAGCTTTATGCTCAATCACATTAGAGCCCTGATTAATGGCAATGGTCCTAGGTTTCATTGCCTCTGGAATTTCCTTGATCAGGTTAATGGTCAACAAGCCATTACTGAGATCGGCACCCGTTACCTCAACGTGATCATCAAGGTCAAACTTGCGCTCAAACGTGCGGTTAGCGATGCCTTTATGCAGATATTGTCGCTCTTCCCTATCCGCTTTTTCACCACGAATAGTCAGCACACCTTTTTCCACCTTGAGATCGAGCTCACTTTTTGCAAAACCAGCCACTGCCAAGGTAATGGCATACTGATTCTCATCCAGCACTTCGATATTGTAAGGTGGAAAACCCGGTGTAACGCTATCGGTTGCCAGCGTGCTGTTAAGCAGCGAAGCCAGCCGATCAAAACCGATGCTGCTGCGATAGAGCGGGGCTAAATCAATTGAGTTCATAATAAATCCTCCGTAAGAAGCAAAATAAAATAAAGTCAATAGTTGCCGGCGATACTCCCCCAGGGACCTATCCCCAGCATAATTTATTTATGGTCTGCTGATAATTTTTCAACAGTTCTTGAAAATTTTTGTTCAACCACGCCGGATCCATAACGCAAATAATCACAAACGGAGTGCCGGGTTGGTTCAAAGATGACAAGTGGCAGGACAGTTCCTGGTTCATTTCACCCGCTTTCAGGAAACGTAGTTTGAAGACTGTATTTCCAGAAAATCCAAGGTATTGAACAGCTATTCAAACCGGGTCTTCAGCCAAATTTATACCAATATTGCTTTTATGCTATCTATACTCCCACACGCCGGACGTGGTAACTTCTGAATCCTTCAACCGGAGCCGACATGCCACACGATCTCGCCCGCTATCACCGTCAATATCTGCTACCCGGCTTCGGAGAAGCTGCGCAACGCAGGTTGTTGAACTCCACCGCCTTAATCCTGGGCTGCGGTGCCCTGGGAACGGTGTCGGCGAATATGCTGGCCCGTGCCGGTGTCGGCCACCTGGTGATTGTGGATCGGGATTTCGTCGACCTCACCAACCTGCAGCGGCAGGTGCTGTTTGACGAAACAGATATTGCAGAAGAATTGCCGAAAGCAGTTGCCGCTAAACGCAAGATAGCGGCCATCAACTCGCAGGTCCGGGTCACCGCCATCGTCGATCACATCAATCACGGCAATATCGAACGGTTTGCCGAGGGCGCCGACATCCTGGTGGATGGGCTCGATAACTTCGAAACCCGCTATCTGGCCAATGACCTCGCAGTCAAAAAGGGTTTGCCTTACCTGTACGGCGGAGCGGTAGGAACCTCCGGCATGGCCTATACCATCCTGCCGCATACAGCGGCCGGTGATACTGCCTGGGAGACCTGGCCGGGCGGCAACCGGGCAACACCCTGCCTGCGCTGCATTTTTGAAGAACCCCCGGCACCCGGTGAAAGTCCGACCTGCGACACGGTTGGCGTATTGGGTCCGGTGGTTTCGATCATCGCCAATTTCCAGGCCGGCGAGGCGCTGAAGATTCTCAGCGGCAACCTGGATCGCGTAAGCCCCACATTGCTCAACATAGACCTGTGGTCTAACCGCGTCTCTCAACTCAAGGTCGGGCAGGTTCGTGAGAAAATTGACTGCCCTTGCTGCAAGCAACGCACCTTCGAGTTTTTGCAGGGGGCAGCCAAATCATCGGCCTTCTCACTCTGTGGTGACAACGCGGTGCAACTGACCCATCGGCAAGGCAGTGACCGTCCTAACATGGATGAAATCGCAGCTCGCCTGGGCCGTTTGGGTACGGTGAAGGTCAATGAATTCATAATCCGCGCGAAACTCAATGACAACGGCAAGGAGTACGAATTGACCCTGTTCAAGGACGGACGCGCCATCATCAGGGGCACCAGCGACGCCAGCAAGGCTCGCGGAATCTATGCAAAATTTGTCGGGAATTGAGCCTTCTCCCAGGCGGCATCTTGAAATAAGGCCAAATATTGCTTTAATTAGATTGCAGAGGCCGTAAGAATTGATGTTCCAAGGAGATTGTCCATGAAGAAAGTCCGCGTTCTGGTCGGCACCCGCAAAGGTGCGTTCATTCTCACATCCGATGGCAATCGCAGAGACTGGGCTGTGTCCGGACCGCATTTTGCCGGGTGGGAGATTTACCACATGAAGGGTTCACCCGTAGACCCCAACCGGATTTACGCTTCCCAAACCAGCAGCTGGTTTGGGCAGATCATTCAGCGTTCGGATGATGGAGGTGAAACCTGGTACCAGCCAGGGTCGATGGGTGAAGTTAAAGATGAAAGCGAGAATGAAAACCCCGGCATGCCCCGTGGCGAAAGCAACAAGTTCGTCTACGACACCTCGGAAGAAACCGGCAAACCCCTGACGACCCACCAGTTTTACGATGGCACCCAGCACCCCTGGGAGTTTGCCCGGGTCTGGCATCTTGAACCATCACTGGAAGATCCCGACACGGTTTATGCCGGAGTCGAAGACGCCGCGCTGTTCAAAACCACCGATGGCGGCAAAACCTGGAAGGAACTGGCCGGACTGCGCGGACACGAATCCGGTCCACGTTGGCAACCCGGTGCCGGTGGTATGTGCTTGCACACCATCGTGCTGGATCCAGCCAACCCCGATCGCATCTACACCGCCATCTCCGCCGCCGGCGCGTTTCGCAGTGACGACGGCGGCATCAACTGGAAACCCATTAACCAGGGCTTGCACTCGCAGTACATTCCTGACCCACACGCCGAGGTCGGCCACTGCGTGCATCGCATCGCCATCCACCCCACCCGCCCGGACGTGCTGTTCATGCAGAAACACTGGGACATCATGCGCAGCAACGACGGCGGTGATTCCTGGTTCGAGGTCAGCGGCAACGTACCCAGCGATTTTGGTTTCCCCATTGCCGTGCACGCACACGAACCGGAAACCATCTACGTGGTGCCGATCGAAAGCGACTCGCTGCATTATCCACCTGAAGGTAAATTGCGCGTTTACCGCAGCCGATCAGGAGGCAATGAATGGGAAGCACTGACTCAGGGTTTGCCGCAGGAAAACTGTTACGTGAATATCCTGCGTGACGCCATGGCGGTCGATACCCTGCACCCCTGCGGTGTCTATTTCGGCACCACCGGTGGGCAGGTCTACGGATCGGCCGATGACGGCGACTCCTGGGAGGCCATCGTGCGCGACTTGCCCGCGGTACTCTCGGTAGAAGTCCAGGTGCTGGACGATTGATGAAACTGGTTCGCGTAACCTTACCTTTCCATCTGTGCACGCTGGCGGGTGCGGCTGATGAAGTGGTGCTGGCGGTGCAACCTCCGGTTTCTCAGACCACTGTCCTGGATGCCCTGGAATCGCGCTATCCGATGTTGCGGGGAACGGTACGCGACCACGTGACCATGAAACGGCGAGCCAAGGTGCGGTTCTTCGCCAATGAAGAAGACGTTACGCACGATCCACCGGATCAACCCCTACCCGAGGAGATCGCCTCAGGCGAGAAACCGTTTATGATTATTGGCGCCATATCGGGCGGGTAGCGGTGATGGAGTCAGAGGAATATTTGACCCCAAATATTGGTTGTGGAAACTCACGAAGCTTGACCGTCTACAAGTAATTCGTGCTCCAGCATCTGGCTGCCATTCAGGGCTAATTGTAAATTCCAGCAACGTTGTTTACATATTGATGGCTTCGGTTCAGGCCGTGCGCTCAACAGCCCGGGTAGTATTCACTGCCCATACCAATCCGGCCTTGCGGGCTACCCTCAGCCAGGATCCCGCCTGATCGGGACCGCGCTGGAGATACATGCTGTATCACCAGCTCTCGCTTTTCATTCCTGTGAATATATAAAAGATGGGCGCCCCAGGCGAAATCCTGTCTTCGGCGGATAAATGGGCAGTGAATACCACCCGGGTTTTCCCGGGTTCATCAGAATGGTTTGAATTTCGGAGCCTGATAGGTTTTGGTGTATACAACGTTGATAGAATTCACAGCTAATGCTTCAGAATGAAC
>Ga0210074_1000233_pt1 | contig 21887 bp, 11 predicted proteins | sample China_Galinas_Co_FD_184860 | JGI IMG/M metagenome (GOLD analysis project Ga0210074, IMG submission 184860) | Wetland microbial communities from San Francisco Bay, California, USA, that impact long-term carbon sequestration -... | ecosystem: Environmental > Aquatic > Marine > Wetlands ... | reverse complement strand
GCACTTCACCAAAACCCGGTTCGCCGATATTTTGCTGGAGATTATCCAGTTTGAAGTGGCCGCCACGAACTTCGGTGGAAAACTGGTCATTCCAGTCTGAGAATATGTGCAGCGTGTAGGCGTTCAGCGTTGCACCACGTTTGTAATAATGGTTGGAGTACGAAAGCCTTGAAGAACCGTTGTCACTCTCAGACAGGCTGTAGCCGTCATTGTAGTTGTAGGTGAACGCGGCACGGTGGTTTTCGTTGATCTGCCAGTCCAGTTTCGCAACCAGTTTTTCGTCATCGACCGGCAACGTGGTCGGGAACCCGCCTACATCATAGCCATAGACGTTTTGTGCAATCTCGGCGATTTCGTTGAGCTGTGCAACGCTAACGCCATTGACCGTGTCACCCGCACCTGAGTCGGCGCCGCCACGATTGAACTGCTGTACACCGTCGAGCTTTTCATAGGCCAGGAAGAAGAACAGTTTGTCCTTGATGATCGGGCCACCGAAGGACGCGCCATAGCGTTTTTCGGAATAGTTGCCATTGTCGATCGGGTCGCCTTCCAGCTTGTCGCCCCGCATGTTGTCATTGGTGTAGTCGAAGAAGGCCGAACCGAAAAATTCATTGCCGCCGGACTTGGTTACCGCGTTGATGTTACAACCGGTAAAACCGCCGTACTGTACGTCGAACGGCGCCAGCTCCACCGAAACCTGCTGTATGGCGTCGTATGGGAAAGGCTGTCTTTCGGTCGGGTAACCGTTGCTGTTCAGGCCGAAGTTATCGTTCATCCTGACACCGTCAACCGTCAGGCTGTTGAAACGCGAGTTTGCGCCGGCGCACTGGATGGCGCCTACAAAAGCCGCATCCTGGTAGATACGCGGGTCAAAACGGATGACGTCGCGGATGTCGCGGTTGATGGCAGGATAATCCTCCAGGTCTTCGATGTTGAACGTCGATGCCGGGCCCAGCGCGACCTGTTCGGTCATGACCGCCGCGGAAGTCACGATGACCTCTTCCATATCGGCCAATCCCAGGGTCATCGGCAACACGAAAGTGTCACCCAGGCGTACGTATACATCGGTGACTGTCTGGTCTGAATAGCCGACCGAGCTTGCCTTGACGGTGTACGGTCCGCCGATACGCAAGCCCGTGAATGTAACCGATCCGGCCGAGGTTACCGCTGCACTGCGTGTGCTTCCGGTGCGCGTGTCGGTGACACTGACAACTGCGTCGGTTGCGGGCATTTCATTCGGAGCAGCGACATTGACCCTCAAAGCAGACGTTGTTTGCTGTGCCATGGCTGCCATCGGGATGGTCAGAATTAGAAGAAATATCAGGAAAGCAAATGAATTACGGATTCTTATATACATTGAGTTGTCCACCTGTAAACCATCAAGGAAATGTTAAATTTCAGGAAGTCAGGAAGAGCTTGACGTGCTTTAACCGAATTGGAATCATACCGCGCCTCCAACTGGCCCAACGATCACACTCCTGCGAACACTGCCTCCGTCACATTACTCGCGTAATGATCGGGGGGATTGTAGCAAGGAATTATTACAAAATCTTAACAAATGAAAATTATTTTTTAACGCCGATGTAGAGCGATTTATAGCTTGTATCCGTATCTGATTGTTGGTTCGTCTGTTTTCCTTTTTGAGCGCATAAAAAATATTTTCGCAACCTCGCGATCGATCCTTTCAAAGCGGGGTCCGCTTGGGTAGAATACGCGCCTTAGTCGGGGTGTAGCTCAGCCTGGTAGAGCACCACGTTCGGGACGTGGGGGTCGTGAGTTCGAATCTCGCCACCCCGACCAATTTTCCAGACGTCACTTCCCGCGTGACGTCAGGAAACCTTGGGCGCCGTCGGCCGGTTTTTCTAATCTCCCCCGAGCACCGTCGCGATTTCGTCGAGCACCATCGGATCATCGATGGTTGCCGGTGTCTTGAACTGCTTGCCATCGGCGATATTCCGCATCGTACCCCTGAGTATCTTGCCAGACCGTGTCTTTGGCAGACGCGGCACCACGTAGATATCCCTCGGTGTGGCGATGGCGCCGACCTGCGAACGAACGATCGCTTTCAGGCTCTGCTTCAGTTCCTGCTCGTCGATCGTGCTGCCGGCATTGATCACCACGAACCCCAGCGGCATTTCACCCTTGAGTTTGTCCTCGACGCCGATCACGGCGCACTCGGCCACGTCCGGATGCGAAGCCAGCGCCTCTTCCAGTGCCCCGGTCGAGAGGCGGTGGCCGGCGACGTTGATGACGTCGTCGATGCGACTCATCACCCACAGGTAGCCTTCCTCGTCCATGACGCCGGCATCACCGGTCAGGTAATAGCCTTCAAAACGCGTGAGATAGGAATCGCGGTAGCGTTTACGGTTGCCCCAGAGGGTGTTCAAACAACCCGGCGGCAATGGCAGCTTGACCATGATGTAGCCCGATTGGCCGCGCGGTAGCTCGTTACCCTCGTCGTCCAGCACCCGGATGTCATAACCCGGTACGGCAACTGTCGGGGAACCGGCTTTGACCGGCAATTGCTCGACACCCATCGGATTGGCCGCCATCGGCCAGCCGCTTTCGGTTTGCCACCAGTGATCGATAACCGGAATCTTGAGCTGGGTTTCCGCCCAGTGCAGGGTATCCGGGTCACAGCGTTCGCCCGCCAGGAAAAGGGTCCTGAGGCTGCTGATGTCGTATTTGCCGAGCAGTTCACCCGCCGGGTCCTCGCGGCGTATGGCGCGGAAGGCCGTCGGCGCGGTGAACAGGCAATTGACCTTGTGCTGCTCGATGACCCGCCAGAAGGCGCCGGCGTCGGGTGTGCCGATGGGCTTGCCTTCGTACAGGATGGACGTGCAACCGTGCAGCAGTGGCGCATAGATGATGTAGGAATGCCCGACCACCCAGCCGATATCCGACGCCGCCCAGTAGACGTCACCGGGTTCCACGTTATAGATATTTTTCATGCTCCACTTGAGGGCCACGGCATGACCTCCGTTGGGTCTGACGACGCCTTTTGGCTCACCGGTGGTTCCAGATGTGTACAGGATATAGAGCGGGTCCGTGGCGCCCACCGGCACGCAATCCACCGCGTGAGCCTGTGCGACGGCCTCATCCCAGAGCACCGCCGCCGGGTGCGGATTATCGATGGGCAACTGCGGCCTGGAAACCAGGATGCGGGGCAGGTTCTCGACCCCGGCAATCTGCAACGCTTCGTCCAGCAACGGAAGATAGGGAATGATCCTTTTCCCTTCGATACCGCAACTGGCGCTGATCACCAGTTTGGGCGCGGCGTCCACGACCCGCGTGGCGAGTTCCTTTGCGGCGAACCCGCCAAATACGACCGAGTGGATTGCGCCGATCCTCGCACAGGCAAGCACCGCGATGACCGCTTCCGGGATCATCGGCATGTAGACGATCACGCGGTCGCCTTTTTCAACCCCGTTCTTTTGCAGCACGTTGGCAAACACCGCTACCTTGTCGCGCAAATCGGCATAGGTGAACGTCTTTACCTGCCCGGTGACCGGACTGTCGTAAATCAACGCGGCCTGATCGGCCCTGCCCTGTTCGCAATGCCGGTCGAGGGCGTTGTAACAGGTATTGATTTCTCCACCTGCAAACCAATCGTAAAATGGCGCATCCGAATCGTCGATGACCTTGTCCCAGGGTTTTGTCCAAACCAGTTCGGCGGCGGTATTGCCCCAGAAACCTTCCGGGTCTTCCATTGATTCACGATAAAGTGTCCGGTAATTCGTCATCAGTGTGTCCTTGGTCGTTGGGCTGTAGTTGAATGCTAATTGTATGACTCGCCATGACAGTGACAATATTCGACTTTAGTGAGGGGTAGGCGAGTTAGAAAAACCGTGTGTGGGGTTTGAGCCCAAGGGAACCCGAAGGGTTCATTTTCGATGCGATCGCGAGCATCAGTTCGGCGGTCGCACAGGCATCGATCAGGGCATTATGCGCGGTGTAACGCGGCAGATTGTAAAAGCTGCGTAACGTGCCCAGCCTCAACTCCCCCTGTTTGACCGGTTGCTCACGGCGCTTTCTCGAAACCAGTTCCATGTGCATGGTATCCAGAACCGCAAAAGGCGGCGCAACACCGGCCCAGTCACGACACGCATAACGCAGGAAAGCCACGTCCAGGCTGGCATGGTGAAACAGCCAGACACGCCCGGCTGCCGCCTCGAACAGGGTTTGCAGACCGGTCGCCAGTGGCACCCCTTTTGCCACTTCGCTGTCGGTTAATTCGTGTATCGCCGCGCTTTCCCCCACCGTTTGCTGCGCGCTGATCGTAATGTGCCGGTTCGAACCGAAGTGGATGCGCCCATGCTCGATCTGCGTCCAACCGATGGCGATGATCTGGTTCTGCCGGGCATCGAGACCGGTCAATTCGAGATCGACCGAGATCAGGGGCGTATTGTCGAGCGTGTCGATATTGAGCCTGCCACAGGCCTCGATATAGTTGTTCAGACTGTCCTGCCAGGATTGTCGGGCAAGTTTCCGGCAGCGTCTTCGCAGGCGCCAGTGCCGGAACATCAGTGAACCTGGTACCTTAATTCCAGCGCATTCTGGGCCTCGAGAACCAGCATGAAGGCCGCCTTGAGGTTGCGTCTCATCAGGGGTGAAAGCTGCTCCGGCGGCACCAGGTTGCTGGGTTTTTCGCCCGCCATCATCTGCGATGACTGGTGTTTGATACGGATGCGGTTGATCAGGATAAGTGCGTCGCGCAAACTGCTGGCATCGCCCTCATTCATCACGCCGGCGGCAGTTGCCGCCTCGATCCGTCGAAACGTGTTGGCGACCCTGATGCCGCCTTCCAGTGCGCGTATCCTGACCAGGTCGGTGATCGGCACGACCCCCCGGTGCTTGAGGTTCAGACCCTCGCTCTGTGATCCATCGTGCTCCTGCACGAAACGGCGGAAAAATCCCAGCGGCGGCCGGTGACCGAGCGCATTGCCGGCCATGAAACGCAGGAAAATACGGTTGCCCCGGGTCAGTCCGATGACGTGCTCATGGAGTTGGTCCACCAGTTCGCTTTCACCGTGCACGCAGCGGATATCGAAAAATATACTGCTGTGCATCACCGATTTCGGGCTCGGCTCGTTCACCCAGTTTTCGAAATAGTGTTTCCACTTTGGCACCGAGACACGCCATTTGACATTGAGGGCCATGATCTCACCCGGGCAATAGACGTATCCAAGCCGGTCGAGTCCGTCGCAGACCATTTCGGCGAATTTGGAAAAGTACCGGTCCTCCTCTTGCGTGGCGTCACGTTCGAGCACGAGACCGTTGTCCTGGTCGGTCTTGGCCGTCTGTTCCTCGCGCGCCTGCGATCCGAACACGACCCAGGCGTAGGCCATGGGCGGCGCCCCCAGCTTTTTCTCGGCCAGTTGGATCAGTCTCACCGTGAACGCATCGGTAATATGGGTCACCATGCGTCCGATCTGGCCGACACCCCGACCGAGGTTGACCATGCGCTCGAACAGCGAAGGCAATCGCCTGCTGAGTTCCAGCAACTCGTCGATGCTGCTGCGCTTATAGATATCCCGCACCAGCCGCAACGGGTGTTCGGACTGGGCCCTGAGGATATCCCCGGCGGTCACCAGCCCCAGCGGTTTGCCACCGTCGACCACCGGCAGGTGATGGTAATTTTTACGCATCATCGTCAACAGGGCCGCGTCCACATCCGAATCGGCCAGTATGCTCATGGGATGCGGGGTCATGACCTTCTCGATGGGCAGTTCGGAATCCAGGCCTTCCACCAGCACCCTTTGACGCAGATCCTTGTCGGTGACGATACCGCACAGTTCACCGTCCTGTACCACCAGGATGCTGGAAACGTTCTCCCTGCTCATCTCCTGGGCCGCTGCCCGGATGCTCGTGTCGTTGGTGACCAGCACGGGCTCGCGGCTCAGCAGGTCACGCACCTGCGTGGCCGTATTTTGCGCCTCGATGGCGGCGCTCAAGCGCGACTTGAGGTGGCTGCTGAAATACTCGCCAATGGCCGGAAACCGTTGGCAGACCTCTTCGAAATTCTCGGCGCTCAAGCGCCATATCAGGCAGTCCTCCTCGGCCTCGGCGTGATAGTCCTTCAGTTCACCGTGGAAGTAGATCGAGTGCCCGAACAGCTCGCCTTCGGAGCGCTTGTCAAGGAACCTGTGCCTGTCATCCAGCAGCCTGGCCGCACCTTTGCGGATGATGGCAAGACCCGGCGCCGGCTTGGATGAAAAAATGGATTTCCCCTGCGGGTAGTAGGCCACTTCCAGCTTTTTCGCCAACCATTGCAGGTCCTCACTTGACAAGGCATTGAAGGGTTGGACTGTATGCAGAAATTCAGCTGCGAAACTTACATCGTCGAATTCGGTGCTCATGGTTTCATTCTATGACCTTTCGGGGTTCAAAAAAAAGGGCCAGCGAAACGCTGGCCCAGTATGGTATGCAAACGGTCTATCTCTAATGATGTGATGCAGCTTTGGCTGCGCCCATCGGTACGCGGATATCTTCCACCAGGTGCTGGATATGCTCCGGTGGAGGCGGCGTAATCTTGGACACGACATAGGCGGAGACAAAGTTGAGCAATGCGCCGACCGCGCCAAATGATTCAGGCGAGATGCCCATGAACCAGTTGTCCGCCGTGTTGGCCGCCATCTCGGTTCCGGGGATGAAGAACCAACCCTTGAACCAGAAGATGTAGATGAGTGTCGAGAACAGACCCACCAACATGCCGACGATGGCGCCGATGTTGTCCATGTTCTTGTTGAAGATACCCATCATCAGCGCGGGGAATATCGAGGATGCCGCAAGACCAAAGGCCAACGCCACGACCTGCGCCGCAAATCCAGGTGGATTCATACCGAGGTAACCTGCCACGACAATCGCGCCGGCCATCGCAATACGACTGTAGAGCAGCTCGTTACTCTCGGAAATGTCAGGATTAAACATGCCCTTGATCACGTCGTGCGAAATGGCCGTGGAGATCGCCAGTAACAGGCCAGCTGCCGTCGACAACGCCGCTGCCAGGCCACCTGCGGCGACCAGTGCGATTACCCAGTTCGGCAGTTTGGCGATTTCAGGATTGGCCAGCACCATGATGTCACGGTCGACCTTGGTCATCTCATTGCCCTTCCAGCCAAAACTCGCGGCCTTTTCGGCGAACGATGGGTTCTTGTCATCGTAGTACTGAATCCTGCCGTCACCGTTCTTGTCTTCGAATGCCAGCAAGCCAGTGGTCTCCCAGTTCTTGAACCATTCGGGCCGGTCAGCATAGACCAGGTTGCCGTCAGGGGAACCTATCGGACCGGTCTGGATGGTTTCGATCAGGTTCAGGCGGGCCATCGCGCCGACTGCGGGTGCGGTGGTGTACAGGATCGCGATGAACACCAGTGCCCAACCGGCGGAGGAACGTGCATCCGCCACCTTCGGAACCGTGAAGAAACGCATGATGACGTGTGGCAGGCCGGCCGTTCCTATCATCAGCGACAGGGTCAGCAGCAGCATGTCCAGCGTCGACTTTTTCTGCGCCGTGTAGGCGGCAAAGCCGAGGTCCCTCACGATCATGTCCAGCTTGTCAAGCAAATGCAGGTTGGAACCGTCTGTCATCGTGCTGCCGAGACCCAATTGTGGAATCGGGTTACCGGTCAGGTTTAGCGAAATGAAGATCGCCGGTACCGTGTAGGCGAAAATCAGCACACAGTATTGCGCGATCTGTGTATAGGTAATGCCCTTCATGCCACCCAATACGGCGTAGACGAAGACGATGGCCATACCAACGACGACACCGGTGTGGAAGTCGACTTCCAGGAACCGCGAGAACGCGACACCGACGCCTTTCATCTGGCCGATTACGTAGGTTACCGAAGCCACGATCAGGCATAATACCGCGACCATGCGCGCTGCCTTGGAATAGTAGCGTTCGCCGATAAATTCTGAAACGGTGAACTTGCCGAATTTGCGCAAATAAGGTGCTAACAGCAGCGCCAGCAGCACGTAACCGCCGGTCCAGCCCATCAGGTAAACCGAGCCGTCATAACCCATGAACGCGATAAGGCCAGCCATCGAAATAAACGAGGCAGCCGACATCCAGTCAGCGGCGGTCGCCATGCCGTTGGCAACCGGGTGTACACCAGTGCCTGCCACGTAGAATTCCTTGGTGGTTCCGGCACGGGCAAAGATGGCAATGCCAATATACAATGCAAACGTCAAACCGACGACTATAAAGGTAAGTGTTCTAAGATCCATCATTTTTCTCCGTCAGTCTTCTTCTACGTTAAATTTCTGATCGAGTTTTTTCATACGCGATGCATAGAAGAAAATCAGGATCACGAAAATGTAAATTGATCCCTGTTGGGCAAACCAGAAGCCCAGCCTGTAGCCGCCGATCTTGATGGCGTTGAGCTGGTCTACCAGGATGATGCCGAACAGGTACGACACGATGAACCAGATGGCAAGACATCCTGCCACCAGTTTCAGGTTAGCCGTCCAATATGCTTGTCTTTGTGTTGGTTGACTCATGCGGGTAGCCTCTCTGTTGATGGTAAATTCCCGAGGGCTATGTTACGTTGAGAACACAAGCATAACGCTCCTACTTTAGTCGTAGAGAGTGTTCAAATCCCCAAAGGTCCGTTGAAAAATACTGAAAAAACTTCGTGACGAATGCTTAACCCCTGGAAACTGACGCTGCTGGTGCTGGCCTACATGGGCCTGCTGTTCGCGATAGCCTGGTACGGCGACCAGCAACGCATCGGTCGCGACCGGCGCAGGTTCAAGGCGGTCATTTACTCGTTGTCGATGGCGGTCTACTGCACGTCCTGGACTTTTTACGGGGCCGTGGGCATGGCGGCGTCGAGCGGCTGGGGCTTCCTTCCCATCTATCTCGGGCCGGTGCTGATGATGCTTCTCGGTTTCGACATCATCCGTCGTATCGCCATCACCAGCCGGGACCAGCGGATCACCTCGATCGCCGATTTCATCGCCTTCCGTTATGGTCGCAGCCACACGATTGCCGTGCTGGTCACCTGCGCCGCGGTGATCGGTTCGGTCCCTTACATCGCGCTGCAACTCAAGGGCATCACCACCAGCATCGAAGTCATCAGCAAGTCCAGCAATAGCGCTTTTGTCGTGCCGGATCAGCTGCCGCTTTACCTGGCATTGACGCTGGCCGTGTTCTCGATGATGTTCGGTACCCGCAACATGGACTCCAGCGAACACCACCGGGGACTGATGTGGGCCATAGCATTCGAATCCCTGGTCAAACTGCTGGCCTTCCTGGCCATCGGCTTGTTCGCGATATTCGGTGTCTTCCACGGTCTTGGCGATGTCGCTGAAACGATGCGCGAAAACGCGACCTACCAGCAACTGTTCACACCGTGGCGGTTGCCGGAAGGGTTTGGCCCCGCCAGTTCCACGTCGCGATCGTCGAGTTCCGTGAAACCGGCGACCTGAGGGCGGCGCGCTGGATATTTCCGCTTTACCTGATTATCTTTGCCGCGCTCGTGATACCGATTGCGCTTGCTGGACTGACGCAATTCTCGCAACAAGCGGTCAACCCGGACACCTATGTCCTGTCATTGCCGTTGGCTTTCGATCAGCCCGCACTGACCGTGCTCGCCTTCCTGGGCGGGTTTTCCGCCGCGACCGGCATGGTCATCGTGTCCACAGTCGCGCTGGCGATCATGGTCAGCAACGATATCGTCATGCCGCTGTTGCTGCGCAGCGGCATCACCAGGAGCCGTGGACAGCGGGATCTTTCACAAACCCTGTTGCGTGTGCGGCGGGTTTCGATCCTGATACTCGCATTGGCGGCCGTCGGCTATTACGAGGTGATCGAGGCCGGTGTGCCGCTGGCCACCATCGGGCTGCTTTCCTTCTCGGCTGCGGCGCAATTCGCGCCGGCCATGCTGATCGGCATCTACTGGCGTGGCGCCAGCCGGACAGGCGCCATTTGGGGTTTGTCGCTGGGCGTCACCACCTGGGTTGTCTGGTTGCTGCTACCCTCGGTTTTCAGTTTCGATCAGCTCGAGAACACCTTCTTTTCTTTCCCGTCGATCAGTTTTAACCAGGGGACCATGATTTCGCTGCTGTTGAACGCAACGGCGATCGTTGTCATATCCCTGCTCAAACCGGACAGGGAGTCAACATCGACCGCCGAAAGCGACATGAAGAACACCAGTGGCCTGATCACGCTGGAGGAACTGGAGAGTACCATCGGCCGCTTCCTCGGCTTGAACAAGACACGCAATGCCCTGAAGACCCACCTGGGTCTGACCAAGCTGCTGCCCGGCGCACTGGCAACGCCGGAAACCATCCAGTTCGGTGAACGTTTGCTGGCCGGCGCCATTGGGTCCGCCTCCGCGAGAACGGTGCTCAGTACCGCCCTGCACCACCAGGGGCTGGGTCCGGAAGAGGTCATGGAACTGCTGGACCGCACCTCGCAGGCGGTGCAGTTCAACCGCGAATTGTTGGAATCCACCCTCGACAACATGTCGCAGGGCGTCAGCGTTGTCGACAAGGGCATGCGCCTGGTGGGGTGGAACCGCCGCTACGTGGAATTGATGGATTACCCGGATGGCACCCTGCACATAGGCAAGCCGATCGCGGAACTCATCCAGCTGAACGCAAAACGGGGTCTGCTCGAGGACCACAAGAGCGAAATTCAAAAACGCATCGACCGTCTGCGCAGCGGCGAGGTCTATCGTTACGAGCGCCGGTGGCTCGGCGACAAGGTGCTCGAAATCCAGGGCAACCCCTTGCCCGGCGGCGGTTACGTGACGACCTTCACCGATATCACTCACTTCAAGGACATCGAACGCGAACTGCAACTGGTCAACGAGACGCTGGAGCAACGCGTCCAGCAACGCACCTCCGAACTCCGTGAGGCCAACACGCAACTGGAACAGGCCAGGCTGGCCGCCGAAGAAGCCAATCTCAGTAAAACCCGCTTCCTGGCCGCCGCCAGCCATGACCTGCTGCAGCCCATGAACGCCGCCAGCCTGTTCGTCTCCATTTTGCGCCAGCAACAGGAAGGGTCCGAAGACGAGCATTCCCAACTGGTCAAACGCATAGACCGTAGCCTGAAAGCCGCCGAACAGTTGCTGAGCGCGTTACTGGACATCTCCAAGCTGGACTCAGGCATGTACGACCCCGAGCCGGAATCCATCAAGGTGGCCGAGCTTTTCGAGCAATTGCGCCGGCGCTTCAAAGCCCTGGCGGGCAACCATGACCTGGTCCTGCGCGTGCATCCGCGTGATGTCGTCATCTTCAGCGACAGCAACCTTCTGTACCGTATCTTGCAGAATTTTCTCGCCAACGCCATCCATTACACGGAAAAAGGCGGCGTGCTGTTGGGCTGCCGCTTACGCGGGGACAGCCTGCGCATCAGCGTCTGGGATACCGGTGTCGGAATTGCGGAATCGGAAGTCAAGGCGATTTTCCAGGAATTTCACCGCCTCGACTATGCCCGCCGCCTGGATGAAAAGGGTCTGGGCCTGGGCCTGGCAATCTGTGACCGTATCGCGCGGATGTTGAATCACAAGATCGACGTCAGTTCAAAACCGGGTCATGGCAGTTGCTTTTCGGTAACGGTGCCCCTGGCCAAGGCAACCGACCCGCTACCCGCGGTGGTCCCGGTCGCCGCCCAGGTCGAGTCCACCGGCCTGAAGGATCTGGTGGTGCTGTGCGTGGACAACGAACCCGACATACTCGAAGCCATGAACCTGTTGTTGGACCGCTGGGGCTGTCCCACGGTGATGCTCGCCGAAACACAGGCGCAGGCGGCCCAGCAGGTGCTCACCCACGGGGCGCCCGATTTCGTACTGGTGGACTACCATCTGAACGACCAGAGCAATGGTCTGCAGGTCATGCAACACCTCGACAGCATCCTCGGCACCGAGCTGCCGGCAATCGTTATCACCGCCGACCGTTCCAGTGAGCTGGAGGAATCCGTCAGGGCCCGCGGTTACGGCCTGTTACGCAAACCCATAAGGCCGGCCGCGTTACGCGCCCTGATGACCAACATGATGAAAGTCAAGGCTTAGGGCCTGTCAGCACCAGGCATATACCCATCGATGGCGGTCATGTTTTTTGAGACAAGGCGCCTTCAGCGTGGTGTCCGCAGGCATCTGAGCGAAAATGCCACGGCGTGCATCCGCACGGTGTTAACAGCCCCTAACGGGTTGGATCGTCGGCGACCGCGAGTTCCGGCGCCAGCACATCCAGCTTGCTCGCCGCCAGCACGGCCTGTGTCCTGTTACTGACGCCGAGCTTGTTCATGATCGCCGTCACGTGGGCTTTCACCGTCGCTTCCGATATGCCCATGTCGTAGGCAATCTGCTTGTTCAGCATACCCTGCGAAACCATCATCAGGACCTTGAACTGCTGCGGTGTCAGTTGCGCCATGCGTTCCGCCAGCGCCAGTTCGGACACATTTTTGCCCGGCAGGTTGGGTTGTGTCGAAACCGGCGCCCAGATCTCACCCATCAGGATGTCGCCGATCGCGCTGGTGATGGTCTTGATATTCGACGACTTGGGGATGAAACCGGCGGCGCCGTGATCGAGAGCGCGCTGGATGACGACCGGATCCTCGTTGGCGGAAATGATGACCACCGGCACGCTGGGGTAGCGCTTGCACAGGTAAACCAGCCCGGCGAAGCCGCTGACACCCGGCATGTGCAAATCGAGCAGCACCAGGTCGACATCCTGGTTTTCATCGACGAGTTGCTGCAGGGTTTCGAAGGAATTCGCTTCCAGGAACGTCGTCTTCCCCTGGCTGGCCGCGAGAGCCTCCTTGATCGCGGTACGAAACAACGGGTGATCGTCAGCGACGATGACCTTTTCTGCCTGCAATGCGATGAGTCGATTTGCCATTAGCGCTTCATTCTGGTTGGAAACCTTCGATGGCGCCACCAGTCGGGCGCAACGCGGACCATGTCGGGCCATTCCGAAGGCACATCCTTGTGAAATCAGCGACAGTCAAAGTAATTATTCCCATACGGTGCATCATGCCTCAATAGTGTTTGCGATTCTCGCATTCATGCGGGGATAACACACATTAGACCTTCGTCGAAACCTCCTGTGACAGCAAATTCCGGCCAGGATTCCAATTGCTGAAAAACCCTCTCATTAGACCAAAGACTAATACACCCTGACACGGAACTTTCGCATCATTGCGGACGCACACACCCATTAAATCTAGAGGAGAGGCTATCATGGCCCATAAATCTTTAAGAAAAACCTTACTGAGCATGTCTATTGCAGCAGTAATAGGCATAAGCGGGTCTGGAAGTGCCTTTGCAGACGGGGACAGCACCGAGGCACTCGAAGCGCGTATCGCAGAACTAGAGGCGCTGGTTCACCAGTTGATGCAAAAAGAACCTGATTGCTGCAAGGAGGCACCCGTTGATACGGCCGCTATCCAGGCGAAGGCGGAAGAGGCAGCTGAAGCCAAGGTCACCGCCATGTTGGACGAACATAAAGCTGCCGTCGCTGAAACAGAACACAAGCACAGCTATAAATTTGGCGGCTACATCAAGCTCGATACCATATACAGCGATTATAGCGCCGGTCCATCCTCGGGCGCGGGCAGGGACTTCTACATACCTGCAACGGTTCCGGTTGGACCTGACGGCGCCAGCGGCGAGAGCTACCTGGACCTCATAGCAAAGGAATCCCGGATCAACTTCCGCAGCACCCACAACCTGGACAACGGCGCCAAGCTTGGTACATTCTTTGAATTTGACTTCATGCTGTCCAGCCAGGGTGACGAACGCATTTCCAACTCGTACGCCCCACGCGTCCGGCACGCTTTCGTGACCTACAACAATTGGTTGTTCGGTCAGACCTGGATGACATTCTTCAACGTCGGCGCACTGCCGGAAAACCTCGACTTCGTGGGGCCGGCTGAATCCACCATATTCGGACGCCAGGCCCAGATCCGCTATACCCACGGCAACTGGCAGCTTGCCTTTGAAAACCCGGAAACAACCGTCACGCCATACGGCGGTGGTGGCCGTATCGTCGCGGATGACAACAAGGTGCCCGATACGGTTCTGCGCTATAACCTGAGCGGCGATTGGGGATCATTCGTAGCCGCGGGCATGGTGCGTCAATTGCGCTACGAGGGACCCTCGGGCGATATGTATATCGATGACGCCACGACCAGTTTCTCCCTGAGTCTTTCCGGCAAGTTCGTTTTTGCCAACAAGGACGACTTTCGCTGGATGGCCAGCTGGGGCGATGGCATCGGACGTTACATCGGTCTGAATACCTCTAACGGCGCCGTCATCGATCAGAATGGCAACCTGAAAGCGATCGAACAAATCGGCGTTTTCGGTTCCTACCGTCATTTCTGGAATGACAAGTGGCGCAGCAACCTGACCGTCGGTTACCTGTCGATCGATAACGATACCGACCTGACCGGTATGGGTGCGACCAAGGACGCGATGAGCTACCACGCCAACGTCATTTACAGCCCTCAACCCAAGCTTGATTTCGGTCTCGAGTTCATTTATGCCGAACGCAAGGTTGAAAATGGTAACGACGGAGACCTGACACGCTTCCAGTTCTCGGCGAAGTACGCCTTCTAAGCGTTTTGTCAAGCCGGTCCCCAGGACCGGATAAAAGAAAACGGACCTCCCTCCAGGGGTCCGTTTTTTTATGCCGACAGATGTCGGCCTCTGGCCGCGATGCATATGCGAGGCGCCCGGTGGAGGCCGGAACATGGGTATGATTCAGGTGTAAGGGCTAGCGGTTGATCGTATACGAGACGTCGACGCCGGTTTCGCGCTGACCCGACGTCACCTTGACGCCGAATCCCTTTTTCAGGTCATAGCGGGCGCTGACCACGTTTTCATTTTCGAACAGGCTGATGCCGTAACTGATATACAAACGCGGTGCGATATAGGTTCCGAGGTCAAATCCGCTGACGCCCTGCGCCTGGTCGAAATCGGTACCGGTCACGAGCAGGGTCCAGGCCCGGTCCTCGTTGGTGATGGGAACGGTATAGGCTTCCAGAACCGGGTGCTTGAGATTGCCAGTGACCTGGACACCGGCCGACCGGATTTGGGTATTGCCATAAATGTCGCGTCCGGCCCTGATATTCAGCAACGGGTTGTTCGCCGGTACGCCGGGGAAGCTGACCGTTCCATTGTCGATCCGCAGCACCGGTCCGTAAACGTCCACCTTGCCGTGAATTTTATATGCGCCGTTCGCCATCGGCACGCTGTCGCCATTCCAGTCGAACATCGTACTGCCGGTGACTTTTACATCGATTCCGGGCACCTTGATCCGTACATCCTCGCCCAGGGCCACCTCCAGCTGACCGAATATTTGATTTTTCCCGGGGGATTCCGCTGCCACGTCCTGCGGTTCGGCTTCGGGGGACTCTATGACCAGGTCCTCGCTGTCCCGGACTTCCTCAAACTGCAGGTTTGCGGGTGTCAGGCTTGCCCTGGGTATCGTGATATGTCCATTGAGATCGACGCGGCCGGGCGCGAAGGCAACCTGGAGTTCCTGCTCGGAGAAGATTTTCAGCGCGTCCGTGTTGACCAGCAACAGTGGTCCGCCTGTCAAATCGACATTCATCCGCGTACTGCCGGCGTCATCGAAGAGAAAGCGCCCCTCAAATGAAGCTACGCCCTCGCCTGCCCTTAAGCTGCCGCTGAAATCGCCCTGGTCGCGCTTGTGCACCCGACCCTGGATTTCGATGTCTTCCAGCCTGAAACCGAGTGGCGCGTATTCGACCAATCCGTTTGAAAGCCCGAAATCGCCATCGAACTCGGGATTCTTCAGGTTTCCGCCAATCTGGATATCAGACTCGAACTGGCCATCGACGGCGTCCACGCCAGGTAGGGCCAGTTGCCCGAGCAAGGTGAGTTTATCCAGGCGCGTGACCGCCCGGCCCTGCAATATTTGCTCACCCCCCACGGCGATATCCAGGATGTTGAAGTCGACATCGATGAAACCGGTTCCCGGAAATTCGAGTTCGAGGACCCCGGATTCCAGGTTTCCGTTCTTCAGCTGGAACCCGAATTTGCCTTCCTTGGTGCTGGCCAGTACCTCGTTGTCGAGCAGGTCCAGTATCCGGCCGGCCGAAATCTTCAACTCTGCCCCGCCGGTCGGCGCCTGGCCAGATAACTGGTGCCATTCCATGTGCCCCTCGACCAATTGCTCGAAATGAACATCCAGATCGAAAATATCACGTAAATAATCGAGTGGAATGGCGTTGGCGTCGGCATCCAGCGACCAGTCGCCGTTGTCCCGGTAATCGATGTCCAGACACAGGGATGGGCCCGCGCTTTCCGACAGGCACACCGGTTCCATCGTAACCGCGCCGGAAGACCAGGCAATGGCGGCCGGTTTCAACAGATTGAAACTGTAGGCTGGCCCGATATCCACATCGAATCCGGACAACAGGCCGCGCCAGTTGCCGCCGAGGCTGAGTTCACCATTCTCCGGTTTCATCATCAGGACGCTGTTGAGGACGATGTCCTCGCGGGTCATCATGAGATTCACCTCGTATTGGTCATCCACCGGATTGACCGCCAGGGACACATCGTCCAGGTTCACGTCCTTCCATGCCAGCTCGGATGCATCCAGCTGCAGCACCGCTGGCGGTTGCGCGTCGGCGGTTGCCGAGGTGCTGGCTGCAAGCGTGCCGATACTGAGGTCGTTCCATGCCAAATCCGTGCCCTGCGCCTGCAGCTCCAGCATTGGCTGAGCGGCCATGCTCGAGTAGCGCCCTTCAACCCGGGCTTTGCCCCTGGCCCCGTGCAGCAGCATGGTGGGTATTTCACCATCGAAACTGAACTCCACACCGGCGGGCTCCGCCATCGCACCATCCAGCTTCAGCACCGCCTTGTCGGTTTGCACATCCAGTGATTCGAACGCCGGGCCTGACTCGGTGATATCGATGCCACCGCGGGCTTGTACCGGAACGCCGCGCAACATGCCGTGCAGGGCTGCGATTGCAATCCTGGTCCGTTGCGGTTGGCCGCGGCTTTCGATTCGAATGTCGCCGTCGAGTGTTCCCGGCCACTCGCCGAGGACCTGTCCGGGATCGATTCCCTTTGCAGTGATCGCGGCGTCCCAGTCCAGTCCCACGGACCAGTCGGCGCCCGCCTCGCCGCGGACGACACCACCGAGTATCTCGCCGCCGGGAATAACGAATCGCGCCGAGGTCCGGTCGCCCCCGCCTTGAATATCGAACCGGCCCCGCGGGTAGTCACCCAATTGGATGTCAAGCTGTCCGCCGGCGCGCCAGTCGGTGATGCTGCCGCTGACATCCAGGCGGCCTGACCGGCTCGAGAAATCCGTTGCCGCGCCGGTTGGCGGCCAGGCCAGGTCACTCCAGTTGAGCCGTGCGCTGACCGAGTCGGCCGCTATATCGATATTGGCTTCGAAATCGACGGTTGCCGGTGATCCATCGACACCCAGGTGGCCCTTCGGTATTCGCACGCCTTTGCCGGACCAGTCGAGTTCGAATTCGCCGCTGAGAACGTCGCCGGCGGGCCAGTCCGCCAACCACGGCGATAAGTCCAGTTTCCGGATGACCGTCTGCACGCTGGCTTGCGTTTGTGCGGACCAGTCCAGCTTGCCACTGACATCCAGGTCCAGCCCGGTCCCGGTCAGCCTTGCTCCGCTGATTTCGATCCCTGCGGGCGTTCCCGAGCCGGAAATGGTGACGCGGGCATCCCCCGCATGATCTTCATGCACTGCTGAATCCAGGTCGAATGTCCACTCGCGCACACCACCGTGGCCATTAAGCGTGATTGCAGACAACGTGATACCCTGCCCACCCATGTCCTCCGGCAGCTCGACGTGATCGACAGTTGCATCGAGGTTCCATTGCAGGCGCTTGAAGGGCTCCCTTACTTCGCCATCCAGTTGCAGACCGTTCCGGGCACTGGTCAAGCTGAGTTTCAGTTTCTCCAGGTCACCGGCGCCCTCCAGCCGGAATGGCAAAGCGAGCAGCGTTGCGCCGGGTTCAAGCCGGTGTTCAAGACGGCCTTGCGCATCGATCGATAGCTGGAAGGGTGGTGTCAGCGCGATTTGAGCCTTGATGCCCGTCTGCAGGCCGTTTGCCAGGATGTCCAGGTGGTTCACCACCAATTGCTTGTCCAGCGACAAGCCGAAGCTGACGGATTTGACCGCCATGACCGAAGGGTCATCTCCCTGCCCGACATTGATGTTGGTCAATACGGCGTCACTGATTCTGAGTGGCACGGGTGGTTCGAGAGCGCCCAGCACGCCGCCGACATCCGTGTTTTCATCCGCCTGCCCCGCCGCGGGTTTGGCGGCATGGATGAGGACGTCGATGTCTTGCATGGACAGCTTGCGCACCTCGATCGACGGCGGCCACCAGGCGGCGCCGGCCTGGATTTCCACGTACCCGACCGACAGGTCGAACGCATCCGAGCGGTAGCCCAGGTCGCGAATGCCGAAACCGCCGGCGAGGTCACCCGTCACTTGTGAGGCGCTCACTTCGATCGCATCCAGACGCTCGACCCTGTTCCACAACCAGGCCGCACCGGCGGCGGTATGCAACAGCCAGTAAACCGGCAGCACCACCATCAGGATGACGACCAGGGGAAGCGCCAGCAGCAGCGCTTTTCTGCGTGACATCGGGACAAACCGGCTCATAGCAGCGTCGTCCCGATCGTCAGGTGTATCCGCCAGGGATCACCTTCGAGATCCCAACCCTGGGCGAAGTCCAGACGCAGGGCGCCGATGACCGAATACCAGCGCAGTCCAAAACCGGTGCCCAGTTTCAGACTCGGCTCACGCCAGCTTTTAAACGCATTGCCGACGTCGACGAAGGCCGCAACACTCCAGTTGTCATGAAAGTGAAACTCGGCCTCGGCGCTCGCGGTGAAAATGTTGTTGGAACCCAGTCCGTTGGTATCCAGGCTATTGAAGGCGTAACCACGCACGCTGCGGCTGCCGCCCGCCTTGAAACGGTACAAACTCGGCAGGTCCGACACGCTAAGCGCCAGCTCTGACCCATCGACAGGCACCTTGATATTCGTATTTGGCACGTCGGTGTAGCCCGCCTCTGCCCGCAACAGGATTTTCAAACGGTCCGTGGCCAGAAAATTCCAGCGGCTGGACAGGTAAACCTGGGTGAAATCCCCGTCTGAACCCCAGGCTTCGTTGGAGGTAAATGCCCAGGCTCTCTCGTGGTGGCCAACCGTGCGGAAACCGTTGCCCTGAATTTCCGGCCAGTCCCAGTCAAGGCCGATGATCAGGGAGTCACTGGTCCGCTTCAGCAGGTCGCGAGATTCTTCCAACGAGAGAAAGTCCGCCAATTCCGGGTCCAGACTGTCAACCGGTTGAAAATCGTCCTGCTCATGCAGGAACTGGACAAACGGCGTTTCGAAAAATTGCTTGAAACCGCCGCGAACGTTCCGCACCCGGGTTTTACCGGCTTTCACCCAGTAATCGTTGACCGTGCCACGCGCGATGTTGAACCGGTTTTCGAGATCGTCGGTGGCCGATACCTCCAGCGTCTGGTTTTCCGACTTGATGCCAACCGAGGCGATCCAGAACTGGTGACTTTCCGTTTTTCGTGGCAAACGGTAATTGGCCTGCAGACTGAACTGGTTATCCCGCTGTTGCCAACCCAGACCCACGTCAAAATCGTCGCCACGCGAAGACAACAGGTGCCGGCCCCAGAAAAACTGCAGACGGGCCAGCGTATCGGTTCCATACCCGATGGTGCCCTGGAAGGTGTTCTTTTTGCGCGGCTTGAAATTGACCTCCAGATCAACACGCGGCGGGTCCGCGGTCAGCTCGCGCCGTTCGATTAACTCGATATCCTCGAAATACCCGGATCTCCACAGGTCCAGCCTGAACTTCTCGAGCAGGAAGCTATGGTAGGGATCACCCTGCCTGAATCGCCGCAGACTGGCCAGTACCTGGTCATTGACGATATCCTGGTTGAACGTGACCTTGCCCATCACCGCCCGCACACCGGTATCCACGACCAAATGCAGTTCAGCCCGGTTGGCCAGCGGGTCGACCCTGATCTCATGGCGGCTGAAATGCGCCTTCAGGTAACCCGCCTGCTCCAGCAGGTCCATCGCATCCAGCTTGGCTTTATCCCAGGCCTGCTGATTGAGCACCGATCCCTCCTCGAGTGGAAAATCCCGGTACCACGCCTGCAGGGTATCGAGCCCGGCGCCCGGCCCTTCCAGTTCAAGCTGAAGGCTCCTGACCAGCACGGGCGGGCCAGCCTCCACATTGACGGTCAATAGCCAGACAGATGCCGCCTGCGGCGTGATATCCGCGTTGATGACCGGATTGAAATAGCCGTAGGGACTCATCGCCGCGGTTGCCGCATCGATCGCTTCTTCCGTCAGTTTGCGCCGCAGCCTCGCATTGAGCCTGGCGCTGTTGCCGATGCGGAAAGCCGTTACATGATTGCGTACATTGCTCAACATGGGCTCGCCGACGCCGGTAATGGCGTATTCAACCCGGTCAGCCAGTGCGGCGGTACTGCAAAGCACCAGACAAAGGCTCAGGAATCGGAAGAGACGTGAAAGTTGCATATTGCCCAAAACGGATGAAGCTGGTGGATATTATCGCACGCAGGAGGGAAAACCCCGATACTCAGTGTTGATGGTACGCGCCGTGGCTTCGGTGTATCAGGCTGTGGATCAGCATACCGATAATCAGGGCCTGGATGACCGACATGGCGTACTGCCCTTCCAGGCCCACGAGCCATTCGGAAAGCAGGTACCCGCCCACGGTGGCCAGTGACGCAAAGGCGAGAACCCCGAACGCAATATTTCTGCCAAACAGGGGCTGCACCATCATCCATATCATCATACCAACGCCCAGCCGATGCAAGACCACGGCCAACGACAGGTTACTGGCGCCCTCTCCGCTGCCATTCAAGGCGGCGCCGTCCAGCATCGCGTGCAACGCCAGCCCCCCCAACGCGAACATCAGGCTGACCAGGTGGAGTGTATGTGCGGCCCGCTTGATCATGTGTTCGAGCAGGCCCGGCACCAGGTAGCCGGTCAATATCAGCACCAGCGAACTGTAGCCAAGTTCCTCCCATGACTCGGGGATCAGGAAAAAGGCCATCAGCAGTATCAGCACGACGATGACCAGCGAGTCAAAAGCCTTGGCCGCGAACCCACCCGCACGTAGCCACTGGTATAGCAGCGGACCAATGAACAATGAGATGATGGAGAGAAGCAGCACGATCAATACCGGACCTGTAGGAAAACGGCAACCATAACGGACAATCACCAGAAATACACGCGCTGAATGCGCGCCGGAATCATACAGGACTGACTTCAATCAGCGCAAATTGCTAAACTAATCGTCATCAAAAAGTATCCGAACACGAAAAATACACATAAACGGTTGATTTGATTACGAATGAATACTGCTGAAATCCAAAACATCATTTCCAGGCAATTCGCCGATCCGCAAACCGCGCATGACCTGCAGAAACTCCTCAAAGCGGTGGCCAGGCAGCATGGCGCCGAACCGGGTGCGCAGGAACTCGCCCAGGGCTCGAGTTTCATCTGCAATTACCTCGAACAGGTGCCCTATTTATTGACCGTGGCGTGGACATCGGCCAAGAACGTCGGCCTGGAGGACGAAATCACCAGGATCCTGGAAATGGTTGAATCGTACTGGATCGAAGACGATGACGTCATCCCCGACAGTCTTGGCGTCTTTGGCCTGCTCGACGACGCCTATTGCTCGATGGCATCGATGCAGGCGGTGTCGAATCTGTACCGGATGCAAACCGGCAAACACCTGTTTCCGGACGACCTGGCCGCGGCCAACGAGGTCATGCACAAAATCATCGGCGAACCTTACACCACCGAGCTCGATGAACTGGTCAGCGAGGCTATCGAAGACGCCGGTGTCGGGGAAGCCGTCAGGCG
>Ga0210074_1000232_pt1 | contig 21917 bp, 14 predicted proteins | sample China_Galinas_Co_FD_184860 | JGI IMG/M metagenome (GOLD analysis project Ga0210074, IMG submission 184860) | Wetland microbial communities from San Francisco Bay, California, USA, that impact long-term carbon sequestration -... | ecosystem: Environmental > Aquatic > Marine > Wetlands ... | reverse complement strand
CGTGGAGGTTGGCGGCTAGGGTCCGCGCCACGCAACACCGCCGTGACTAGACGCGCATTTGCCTGACGGCCGCGAGCAGGTCCGCGTTGAGTTCCCCGTCGTAGCGCGGGTTTGCCGCCAGGTAGTCGAGGAGGTTTTCGGGGCGATAGGGTCCGGCGAGGTTCTTGTGCTCCGCGGGGTTGGCATTCAGCCGCTTGAACACGGATTTGTCCAGTGTCGAGCCCGCCGCCGATGTCATCTGCCGGATGCCGCGAAAGCCTCGGATCGGTTGCATCAACACGTCGCCGGCCTTGTAAAAAATGGTTTTTTCGGATGCTTTGCCTGCCGCATAGCACCTGAAAAACGTCAGGTAGTCGGGGTTCAGCGCCAGGCCTTTCGCGCTGGCCTGTTCACACATCCAGGCGAGGGTGCAATTCGCCAGGCTGTCGTCCAGCAAGCCACCGCCGATATTGGAGTGCACGCCCGCGAACCAGCGTTGTTCGAAATCCCGGCATTCGCCCGGCCCGATGAAGATTTCCGGTTGGAAATCGTGCCGTCTCTCGTCGATGGCAAGTGCGTGACGGATGGTCCCGACGCTACGCGGCGGTGTCGAGGGTGTGTGGAACCGCAGCGACTTATCGCACGAACCCTCGCGGGCCTTGAACCGCGAACCCAACGCCAGGACCGTGTCCCAGACGCCGAGGAAAGAAATCCTGGGAACGATAAACGGTTCGAGCAATGGATCATTGCGTTGACGGCGGCGTTCGTTGAGTACGTCAACCAGGGGCTGCACGCTGCCTTGCCCTGTTGATTCGAGATAGGCGGAGACAATCCTGGGGATGTAATAGACATCGTTCTTGGTGGGAAAGCCGCCCGCCCACTGGATCAGGTTGCACAGGCTGCGGGCCTGTGAAGCCCCGCGGCTGAAGCCGAAAATGAAAACCTCGTCCTCGCGGTCATAGTTGTAGGCCAGGAAGGTATAGGCCTCCTCGATATTGGCTTCGAAACCCGCGCCCCAGCCGCCGCCGAGCTTGTTGTCGAAAAACCTTACGATCTTCGTGCGCAAGCCCGGCGCGCGGTTCATCGCCCCGACACCCTCGTCGTAGTAGGTGATCTGGAGGTTGCCGTGCTGGTCGTACTTCTCCGTTGCCCGCGCCATTTTCAGAACATTGGTCGGGCGGAAGACCCTTGAACCGTCATCGCGCTCATTTTCCTTTGACGCGTTGTTCCAGGTTCCATCGAGACAAATTACCAATCGCTTCATGCCAGTGCTCCGCTAACCTGATACCGATTTTGACCGTCCTGTCCGGCTTAGTTTAATACATCGGGGAAAATTGCGGCGGCGCGCCGGACAAATGTCGCGGGAATGGCGCTTTGAACTCAGGGTGTGGCCACCTCGATAAAACGGTCGAGCAATGGGAAGTAAAGTGCGGTCCTGACCGGCCGCGGGTCGGTCAGCGCCAGCGCGTCGCGGTAACGCTGCAACTGGTCGCGGTAGCGCCCGGCCTCGGTTTCGAGAAAGCCGTCGAGACCGCCGCCTTCATGGTCCGCCGTCTTGTAATCGATGATCCAGCGGACGCCGTTTTCGACGAAGGTCCGGTCGAGTTTCATGCTCACGGGCCGGCCGTCATCGAGGATCGCGGTGATCGCGTATTCACAGCGGGCCTCCTCGTGTTCCCCGAGTATCCACCGGCCGCGCCCGGAAGCCAGGCAGTTTTCGATCGCGCGGGTCGTCTTACCGATGACCTGATCGGCCCTGGACGTTTGCACACCCTTCACGCTGAGTACGCGCCGGCACCAGTTGATGTGCCTGGCTATGCCGCCGCCTGCAGTCCAGGCGCCGAGCCCCTGTTCACCGATCCATTGCAACAAGCGGTGCACCAGCTCGCCGGCCAGGCGTGCGTCTTCCCCGGCCCAGCTGAACTCGATCTCATCAATGGTTTCCGTCGTGGCGGACGGCGCTCCGTGCACGGCCGCCGGCGGCCCGGGAAGCCGCCAGTCAGCCCGCAGCCGGCGGTAGATCTGCGGCAGGCCGATGCCGGCCAGGTCCGGTTCCGGTTCGTCCTCGTGCTGCTCGCCGCCCGGCGTCGATGCTTCCGCCGCGGCGCTGATCAGCGCAACCTGCGCGTCCGCCACGGCCGGCCACAAACTGCAGAGCAATGTCCCCGGCGCGGCCTTGATATCGCCCCTGGCCGTCGGTTTGACGGCGGCGAACAGGTGCAGGTTGCGTATCGCGCGCGTGGTGGCGACATACAGCAGGCGGCTGTCCTCCAGCGACTGGCGCTGTCTTTCGACGGAGGAAATGAACTGGATCAGGTCACCGGATTTCTTCTGCAGTTCCTTTTCCGCGTTGTTACGCATCGGCGACATCACGATCGCGTTTTGCTCGGCCATTTCGAACCAGTGCAGCAGTTTTGCGTTGTTACCGCCGGTGCCGCGGTTGAGACCGGGCAAAATGACCGTATCGAACTGCAGACCCTTGGCGGAATGGATCGTCAGGACCTGCAGTTTGCCATCCGCCAGCGCATCCGGTTCGGCGTAGAGGTCCTTCAGACGCAGATCCAGCGTGTCACGGTCGACCGGCAGGTTCTCGTTTTCCAGCGTATCGAGCAGCTCAAAATAGGTGGCGGCATCATCCAGTTCACTGGTGTTTTCCACGCAGGCCGGCCCACCCAGTTCGATCCAGGCGGATTCGACCAGGGATCTGACCGGATAGCGCCCGCGCCGGTCGACGGCGCGCAGCAACACCGCTCCGGTCCGCTGCAGGCGGCTGATGCCGTCGTCTGAAAGACCGCTGCATGATTCGGAACAGGCAGCCTCGATCGCATCGGCAATGATATTGCCGGCCTCACCCGCCACCAGCGCATCCAGGTCGGCCAGCTCGAGTCCGATATACGGTGCGCGCAATGTGGCCAGCCAGGCGAGGCGGTCGGCGGGCTGGATCAATGCGAGCGTCAGGGATACGAGGTCGCGGATCAGGCTCGTGTCGGCCAGCGGTGTAAAGTTGATGGCCTGGTAGCGAAACCGGCCATCAGCGGCTTTCAATTTGTCGAGCGCCGCCAGGACAGCGCTCACATGGCTGCGCGAACGCACCAGGATGGCGATGCTCTCTTCGGCGTCAGCGTGGCGGATAAGCTCGACGATACGGCGGGCCTCCTCGTCGTCATCGCGTTCGGGCAGGACCTGGAGATCGACGCAGCCGGCCGTCGGAACTGCCGGTTTGGTGTGCGCCGCGCTGTAGCTCACCGCACCCATGACCGGGTCGTTTTTCTTCGGCATGACCTGTGGAAATACCCGGTTGACCCAGTCGACGACGGGTTTGCCGGAACGGAAGTTGACGGTCAGCCGCAATGGCCTGAGCTCGATATGGCCGAACAACCCGCCCGCCCAGGCTTCGATAAACAGGCTCACTTCCGCCTTGCGAAAGCGGTAGATCGATTGCATCGGGTCGCCCACCAGGAACAGCGTGCGTCCATCGCCTTCGCTCCAGCCGCTGGTGAGCTGTCTCAACAGCCGGATCTGGGTGAACGATGTGTCCTGGAATTCATCCACCAGCAGGTGCTGGATGCGATAGTCCATGCGCAGGGCCAGGTCGCTGGGCGCATCCTCGGACCCCAGCGACTCGATGGCGCGCTGGGCGATTTCGGAATAATCGACCTCGCCGGTCTCGGCGATCACCAGCTTCCACTCCCCGGCGGCCCGCAACATGATGCGCATCAATGATTCGAGCGATTCCCAGGCCTCGTCCTCATAACCGGGCTTCGGCAGGTCCCTGACGGTGGTCAGGCGGGTGCGCAGGGTCTCGTCCTCACGATAGCTGTCCAGCAGGTTCTTGAAGCCGTCCTTGAAGGCGGCGCAGCGCGCCCTGTCCGCCACCGGCGCCGTTGACGGCGCCGGAAACCCGCCGCTGGCGTTCGGCGCGCTTTTGCGCATTTCACCTGATTTCGTATACAGGCTGTCGACCAGGGTTTTCCAGTGCTCGAGGGCGCCGGCATCGGTTGGCAGATCGAGGTGATCACAAGCGGGTCCGCCGCAGGCCGCCAGCAGGGCTTCGAGCGCCTCCGCGTTAGCGGCGCCATTGCCGATGGCGTAGTGGTAATAACGGGGCAGTTCGCGCAGCAGTTCGCCGGGGGTCGCGTCAAGCGCCGCCCCGAGCTGTGCTTCGACGAGGCTGCGCAACGCTTTTTCCATGCCCTGGCGGTCAAAACCTTCACCCCTGCGCGCGTCCAGCAGGTGTCCTGTCCATTGTTCGCGGCTCGCCAGCATGCCGGTCAGCAGTTCGACGAGCTTGTCGTACTGGTTGTCGTAACGGTCGAGGACGCGGATGACATCGTCTTTCAACGGGTCGGTATCCTCCTCGATGACGGCCATCGTCCGCTCGGCGGCCCTGCGGTACAGGGCATTGGCGTCCTCCGTGATTTGCTGACCGCCGCCGAGACCGGAGAGCACCGGCAACTGGCGGGCCAGTTCGCTGCAAAGGCTGTCGATGGTGCGGATGCGCAGCCGGCTGGGGTGCTCGAGCAGGTTCCAGCCCCGCGCGTCGCCGTTCTCCAGCACGGCCAGCGCCAGCTCGCGGCTGACCTGCTCGTGGGGCGGCAATGCTGCGGTTTCTACCGCGCCGGCGCGCTGTCTGGCCGCGGCGCGCAGACGGCTGACCAGGCGGTGGCCCATTTCCGCAGCCGCCTTGCGGGTAAAGGTGATCGCGACGACTTCCTCGGGATGTTCGACCTGCGCCAGCAGCGCCAGCAGCCGCTGCGTCAGCAGTTCGGTTTTACCGGAGCCGGCCGGCGCCTGCACGATGTAGGAATGCGTGAGGTCACGGCCCTTCTCCCGGTCACTCCAGTCGGATGGGCGTGTCATGCCGCGGGCCCCTGTTGAGGGCTGTCCTCATCGATCTTGCGCTGCTGTTCCAGTTCACCGACCCGGCACAGCGACTGCAGTTCGCACCAGGTGTTGGTGCAGGTGTTCAGACCGGTTTTCGGATCGACAGCGGCATGACCTGCCTGGAAGTCCGCGACCAGGCGTTCGAGCACCAGCCGCCATGCCGATATCGTGGCCGGCAGGTCCTGGCCCGCCTCGACCAGGTAGCGGGAGGCTTTTGTCTCTTTCGGCGGCAGGTCCGGCAACAGGCCGTCACGTCTGGCCACGCCCCTGAAAAGGCAGCCATCATCGCGGATGATGCCAAACGCCACGGCGGCCGGGGTCTTGTCGGCGCTGATGGCGTAGAGTGGCAACTGGGGGTTGTCGGGACGCTCGCCAAACCACTTCTTCGGGTCCTCGGCGCCGGTCTTGTAATCGATGATGATCTCCTCATCGGGCGCCACCCGGTCGACGCGGTCGATCACCAGCTTGATGGGCAGGCCATTGATCCCGGTTTGTACCTGCTTTTCGAAAGCGATCGCCTCGAAGCGTTCGCGTTGCTTTTCGAGCGCCAGGAAATCCATGACATGGCGATGGATACGATCGGCCTCGACATGGCGGAACGCGGGCCGCAGTCTCAGCCCGCGGTCCTCGTTGGTCACGGTTTCGACATGGCCGCGAAGCGTCCGCTCGAGGGTCGCTTCATCCATCTCCAGCAGGGCGGCCTGCGTACGGGTTTCCCGCCAGAACAACTCGAGTACGCGGTGGACCAGGCTGCCATGCAGGGCCGGGCTGATGCCGTCTGCCGGGGTTTCCAGGCCTTCGGCGCCGAGGCGGTTGCTGGCAAATGCGCGGAACGGGCAGAGGGCCTGGTGCCTGAGTATCGAACTGCCGCCATGGGCGGTCGGGTGAACGAGCGGGCCCGGTGACCGCAACGGCCCGGTTTGCGGTTTCTCCGCCATCGCCACGACACCGCGCCAAGTCTGTCCCTGCCACGCGGGGGGCTCGCTTTGTGTATCGATGGCAGCGGACTCGAGCAGCGGGCTCGGCAGAACATCCTCGCCATCGAGCTGGCCCGGATAACTGAATACGCAATCCGGCGCGGTTTCGAGCAGACGCCTGGTAATCGTGCGTGCGACTTCGAGTTCGCGCTGTGGACTCGAGTGCGGCAAGCCCGCGGCTTGCTGCAGGCGGCCGGGGATGAACGGGTTGGGTTTGGCGCTGGCCGGCCAGTTGTCGTTGTGCAGCCCCAGCACCCACAGGTGGTCAAAGCGCAAACCGTTGACTTCGTACAGACCCAGGACCTGGATGCGTACCTCCGGTGTTTTGGGCTGGAACACCTGGTCGCGGCAGATCTGCTGCAGTTTGCCGATTGCCGCGGCCCGCGTGAGACCCTGCTCGGTGGCATCGAGCGTGGCGAGTTCCCGCAGGCAGTCGCGCCAGTGCTGCAGCGCCTGCCAGTGATAGCCCCGTTCATCCGCGGTGGATGGCGCCAGCTCCTCCTCCAGTGGCCAGCCGAGGCTGGACAGTAAATGGTCGATGCCCCTGGCCCACCCGGTGGCCGTGCGTTTTGCCCCGGACTCGCGTTCAAAGCGCTGCAGTTTGGCCAAAATGGCGGAAAATACCGGGCTGTTCCAGGCCCGCGGCGTGTGTTCTTCGGCGGGCAGGTCACGACCATCGCGGTCTTTCGTGGTGTTTTCAGCAGCGCGCCAGATCAATTCGCCAAGGGTCAGCTGGCGCGGGTAATTGTCGCGCAGGCATTTTTCCAGCAGCGCCCGCTGGTTTCGTTCACTGTGCCCGCCGCGCAGCCAGGGTGAGCGCAGCACCCGGCCGATGGCCTGGATATCGATGCGCCTGTCCAGCAGTTTCAGGATATCGAACGCCGTTTCGATCATAGGCACCCCGGCCAGCGGGATGCCCATGGAGATATTCCACGGTTTTGACCGCAGCCCGGTATGCCCGGGACACAGGACCTCCTCCAGTTGACGTTCGACTTCCGGGCGCCTGGCCTGCAGATCTGGCACCACCACGCCGATCGTCGCATCCGGCTGCGTCTCGAACCAGTGACGCACCCAGCGCGCCATCTGATCGAGTTCGTGTTTTCTGTCCCGGTATTTCCACAGCACGGCCCGCTCCCGCCTGGGTTCGATCCTGAGCAGACAGAGTCCGTTGCCGTTTTCGATCAGCGCCGACAACAGCGCCGCGCGCGCCGGGGTGAATTCGTCGAAACCCAACAGGTTGATGGTTGCCGCCGGCGGCAGCAAACCGGACTTGAGCGCATCGGCGAGCGGCGCCAGCCGGTCTTCCGGACTGATCCAGTGGTCTCTCTCACAACGTTGTTCAAAGGCCCTGTTCCACTGCTGGAAGGCGGTATGGTTTTCATTCCCGCCGCCGAACCATGACGGGTCTTTCAGGTCCAGTCGCCATTCACCGATCAACTGGCGGGTTTCCTGCAACTGGCTGGCGAGCGATTCCGGACGCAGCAGGGAGTGTTTGACGGATGTGGTCTTCAGGGTGCTTTCCCACAGGCTGATCAATTGCCGCGGGCCGGGCACGGCGCGTCCGGCGCCGGGACAGGCGTGCAGGCTGGCCATTTCCCAGAGCCGGTCCATCCAGTGCGCCCAGGACACGATGACGGGGCTTTGCCACTGAAGCGCGCCCTGGCCGACGCGCCACTGGTCGTAGCGGCTTTTCAGCACGCGCGCCAGGCGGCTGTTGCCGGTAACCAGCATTTGACCGGCCATGAGCCGCGTGAACAGCGCTTCATAACCAAGCGTTTGAGCCAAAAGACCTGGAATTTGCGTCAAATTGTCGGCGCGCGCGTTCGTCATGGGTCTATCATACTGGTAGATTTCTCAAAAACTGAGATTGTTTTGTGAAAAATCGGCAACGGCATCCGGGTTCGCGGGCTCAACCGCCTGCTTGTCCCGCGCACAGGAACTACGGCGATATTTTCAGGGTCTAGAAGGTATGGCGTAAGTATCTGAAATGAAGAAATTAAATGACATTGCCGGTGGTTTTTTGCCAGCCGCTCTCAAGGGGCTGCTGCTGGCTGCTGTCATCGCGCTCGGTGCATGTGCCTCGCTGCAACCCGGCAAGGTCACACCGCCGCCGCTGCAGGTCGCGGCACCGGCAGTCCAGGTTGCCGACATCGATATCCTGGAGCTGTCGCCGGCGATGCGGGAATTCCTCGAAGATTATGTTTTCGAATACGACAGCCCGCAGACCCGGCTGGAGTTGCTGACGCTGGCCATCACCAGTTCCGGTATTCTGAATTTCAAGTATGACGAAAGCCGCACGCTGACCGCCGCGGAGGCTTTCGAGGCGCGTGCGGGCAACTGTATCGGCTTCGCCAACATGATGATCGCGCTGGCCCGTGCGGCCGGCCTGGATGCGCACTACCAGGAGGTCTTCATACGCCCGGAGTGGTCCGATTATGAAGACGACACGGTGTTGTTGTTCAATCATGTCAATGTCCTGATCGAGACGTCGCGCATGTCCTGGGTGGTCGATGTCAGTGGTATCGACATCCGCCCGACCGAGCGCCGCAGAATCATCGACGACAGTTACGCCAAGGCCCTTTACCTGAACAATATCGCCGTCGAGTCGCTGCTGGTCAATGACCTGCCGACGGCCTATGCCTATATGCGCAAGGCCATCGATGCCAATGCCACGGCCACCGACCCATGGGTCAACCTCGGCGTACTCTATGGCCGCAACGAGCAGCTGGATGACGCGGCATTCGCCTTTAACCGGGCGCTGGCCATCGACCCGGACGAACACTCGGCGATGAGCAATCTCTACGAGGTTTACATCGAGCAGGGCAAACTCGATTTTGCCAGGGAAATCGAGGCGCGGGTTGAGCGGTACCGGCGCAACAACCCCTATTACCTGCTCAAGCTCAGTGACCAGGCGCTCGCCAACAAGCAGTACCGGGAGTCCATCGAGCTGTTGAAAAGTGCGATCGAGAAAAAGGACGACGACTACAAACTGCACTTTGCGCTGGCCAAGACGCAGTACCTGTACGGCAAGCTGGCGGCGGCCCGGAAAAGCCTTCTCAGGGCGCGGGAACTCGCGCCGTCGGACATGGTGGCCGACTACGACCGGCCGCTCGAGGAACTGGTCGACGAGCGGTAGCGTTGTCGCCATAAATACACGCTATTGCCTGACGGAGTTGGCCGGTCGCGCGCTTACAGGCGTAGAATGGGTAGCCTGACATCGCGCTTTCTTGAACGGGGAAGTGACAGACATGGGCGAGATATTCAACGTTGCAATCTTTCCTTTACTGCTCAGGCAGTTCGTCATCACCACCGCGCTGAGCTTCATCGTCGGGCTGGAACTGCACAGTTACCGCCGCGCCAATAACCAGGACCTGGGTTTTGGCACCACGCGCACGTTCACCCTGATCGGCGTGCTGGGTTTCGTGCTCTTCATGGTCGACGATCAGCTGTGGGCCTGGCTGTTTGGCCTGTTGGGCCTGTTTGCCTTCCTGGCGATTTTCTATTTCAAACGTTCCGGTGAAGGTGTTCTATCCCTGTTGAGCCCGGTGCTCGGCCTGCTGACCTACAGCATCGCACCGGTGGTGATCCGCTTTCCCGAGTGGTTCACGATCCTGATGGTGGTGACGATATTGTTGATGCTGAGCGCAAAGCCGGGCATTCGCCGTTTTTCCGACGCTTTTCGCGAAGCGGAGATGCTCACCTTTACCAAGTTCCTGATCATGGCCGGCGTGGTGTTGCCGCTTTTGCCCGACAGCCAGATCTCCTCGGTCATCACGGTCACCTACTACCAGGTATGGGTGGCGCTGCTGGTGGTTTCAGGCCTTTCGTACATCAGCTACCTTGCGCAGACCTATGTCTTCAAGGAAAAGGGGTTGTTGCTGACGGGCTTGCTGGGCGGGCTCTATTCGAGTACCGCGACCACCATCGTCCTCGGGCGCAGGGCCAGGGAAACGGCGCCCTCCCCGCAGGTCACCCAGGCGATCATCCTGGCGACCGCCATGATGTACCTGCGTCTTTTGCTGTTGCTGATGTTCATCGGACATTTCGACGCCGCCCTGGAGTTGACCGGGCCATTCCTCTTCCTGCTGGCTGCCTCGTTGCTGGCGGCGTGGCTGGCCGGCCTGATGCCGGTGGCGGTCAGGGTCAAGGTGGACAAGCTGCCGTTGAGCCATCCCCTGGAGTTCAAGACAGCGCTGGTTTTCGCGGTGTTATTCGTCGTTTTCGCCGCCCTCAGCACCCTGGTGATCAGTCGCTACGGAAGCGAGGGGCTGCAGGTGCTGTCATTCGTTGTCGGCCTGACGGATATCGACCCTTTCATTCTTTCACTGCTGGGCGGCACCTACCACATCAGCAATGCGCAGATCATCACCGCCATCGTCACGGCCACGGGCAGCAATAACCTGCTCAAGGCAGTTTATGCCATGGTGCTTGGGCGCAACCGTTATAGCGTCGCGGCGGCAGCATGGCTTGTTTTGCTGTTTGTCGTTTCGATGGTTTATGTCTTTCATTTGAGCGGGCAACCCGCTTGATGCGAAAACTCAGATTTTCCGTTTCAGGCGGAACGCGAGGCTCTCGGCGACCGAATCGGCGATATCGTCGTTGGTGATGTATCCGAGCAAATCGCTTGCCCGCGGCACGCCGTGATGGTCCTTGACGACGACAGCCAGCTTGTTGCCCCTGCGCGACATGCGCTTGATCACGTCGAACATGACGTCCTTTTCACGCGCGATGGTGAAATTGTTGTCACACAGGTCGTCGAGGGTCAGTAACGACGTTTCGGTTTTGCCCGCGATGCGGAGCGCATCGTGGACTGACACCAGGCCGGTAATCCTGTTTCCGCGCGTAATCACGACGTGCCGCGCCGTTTGCGGTTGCGCCTTTATCGCGGCATGGAATTCGTCCAGGCCCATGTCGGCCGGGTAAACCGACAGCACCTTGTTCATGACATTCCTCGCCCGTTTGACCAGGAACATGTGCGAATGCAGGGTGGTGGGGATGTGGATGCCGCGGCGTGTCAGTTTCAATGTATAGATGTTGTCCTGCATGATGGTCCGGCGTATGCCCTGGGCCATGGCGACGGCCAGGATCATCGGCAGGACGATGTCGTAGTCGCGGGTCATCTCGAAAATCATCACGATGGCGGTCATCGCGGCGCCGGTGCTGCTGGCCACCATGGCGGCCATGCCCACCATCGCAAAGGTCGGAATGGCGTTGGCTTCGGACGGGATCCAGATGCTGTAAAACGCGCCGAAAGCACCGCCCAGCGTGGCGCCGAGGAACAGCGCCGGGGAGAAGATGCCACCCGAGGCGCCCGATCCCAGCGTGATCGAGGTGGCGAAAAGCTTGGCCACGAACAGCAGCAGGAGGATGCCCCCGATGGCCAGCTTGCTGTCCATGATGGCCTGGATGGTTGAATAGCCCACCCCTTGGACGTGGTAGTGGCCGAGGGTCAGCATCAGGGTGTAGAACAGCGTGCCGAGCATGGCCATGCCCAGCATGTGGCGCAGGTACTCGTTTTTCACCAGCCCTTCGAAGCGGTCTTCCATCCAGTAGACACTGTGCACGTAGAGCGCGGCCGCCACGCCGGTGAAAGCGCCCAGCAACGTGAACGCCGCGAGCGACAGCAGCGTGGGATCGAGGCCATGCAGGGTCTCGGGGAGTATGAACGCCGGCTGGTCGCCGAAATAGAGTTTGCCGATAAACGTTGCCGTGCCGGTGGCGATGGCCACGGGCATGAAGGTGCGTACGCTGACTTCGGGCATCATCAGCTCCACCGAAAACAGCACGGCGCCCAACGGCGTGTTGAAGGTGGCGGCGATACCGCCGCCGGCGCCCGCCGCGACCATCGTGATGCGCTGCCAGGGCACCAGCCGGCTCCAGCCGCCGAAGGTGGAGGCGATCGCCGCGCCGATTTGCACGATCGGGCCTTCGCGGCCGACCGACGCACCGGTGCCGATGGATATGGCGGAAGCCAGCGACTTGACGATGACCACGACCGGCCGGATTTGCCCGCCGTGGTGGTAAACGGCATTCATGACCTCGGGCACGCCGTGGCCACGGGCTTCGGGCGCAAAATTCTTCACCAGGAAAGTCACGATCACCGCACCGGCGACCGGGACCAGGATAATGAATGCGCCGAGCGGGCTGGGTTGTGTAAAGACATTGGCATCGTAATCCGTGGAGAAGACGCCGAGGAAGGCAACGTTGTGGATCAGGCCGATCAGCGACCGGAACGCGACGGCGCCATAACCCGTGGCGACACCGATGATGAGCGCCAGCAACGACAGGCGGACGAGGCTGATTTCTACCTTGTTCTCATGCATTTGTCACTGTTCCACTGTCCGTCGATGCTCGCTTCAATCCGGAACCTCGCTTGCCCCGGCAGTTCCAACCATACACTTTTCCGACCGTCTAGTCGCTTTCGTACCCGTCCAGGATGCGGTCGACCTGCTGCCGGATTTCCGCCGCCCACCGGGGTGCGCGCCGGCCGGCCTTCTGCCGTTGTGTCAGCGCGTCGTATTCGCCATCGTCATCAAAAACCATGTCATACAGATTAAACCGGATTTTGCCCTCACCATCCACGAGGAAAAGCGCGGGTGTCGCGAGCACGCCATACAACGCCATGGCCGGGTCTGCTTCGGGTATCAGGACGAAGTCGTAGCCGTTTTCGAGCATGAACACCTCCGGCATTTCCTCGTCACGGATATTCAGGGCGTAGACGGTGACGGCGTCACCATATTCGATACGCATGGACTGCAAATGCGGCATCAGCGTCTTGCAGTAGGGACACCAGCTCGCCCAGAAATAGTATATGTCGACACCACGGTGGGCACGCGGCAGCGTGATCTGCTCACCGTCGCTGTCCGGCAGCGTGAATGCGGGCGCCGCCGTGTCCGCGGCGGAAACCGCCTGGGCAAGCAGGACCAGTGTCAATGTCAGGATGGTTTTCAGCATTTGGCTTATCCTCGAAAAATTACCGTTGAATTACAAAAACAAACGCATGGCCGGGAGCGGTCACGAATTGGCGGCGAGCAGCGCACGGGCATCCTCGATCACACGGGTGTCCTCGACCAGGCGTCCGCGATCGGGCTCGCTTGCGACGATATCGCGCAGCAAGCTGACTGCTTCGTCCTTTTGCTCGGGCCTGAATTTCAGCAACGCCTCGGCCAGGTATATTTTGCTCAACAGGCTGTCCGGCGCAACCTGCAGGGAAAGCCGCAGTTCGCTGATGGCCCGGTCGTGGTCGACCCAGCCCGTGAAAAGCGGAATCCTCGGCACCACCGCGAGAAAACGGCCCAGCAGCCGGTGACCACCGCCGTTTTCTATGCGCTCGTCCATCAAAACCATGACCTCGGCATACTGGCGGATCCTGCTGACGACGCCCCAGATGACCGCCATCAGCTTGCCGCTGTACTGCGCCCATAGCCCCCAGTTGGCGGACGCCCAGAAGAAAAACTCCGCGACCGGCGCCTGGCCACCGACCACGCGGGCCACTGCCGCGGGCTCCATTTTCAGCAATCCCCTGGTCAAGCCGAAGTCCCGCTCGATCAGTTCCCGCCCCGTGCGGGCGATTTCGCGCCCTTGCCTGAACAATTCCAGCCGCTGGCCGTCATCTTCGAGGACGAACTCGCCCTTGAAGTGAAACGCGCGCAGCAGCTTCCAGCGGGCATCGAGGTTGTCGGGCGCCTTGTCCAGGGCGCCGGCATAGGCGTCGATGGCCGCCTGGATCGGTTCTGCCGCCGCACGCGAACCCCGGCGCCCCTCGGCGCGCTGCGCCCAGGCGCGGTCACCCGCGGCGATATCGTCAACCGCGGCCGCCAGCGCCGGCGGGGCGGCGGCCGTCAGCATCCACAGCAGGCAGACGACGCGCAACGGCCAACTGCCGGTAATGCCGGCGCTCATGCGCAAGACCCCGGGCCCGGTGCCGATGGGACCGCGGCGGGTTGCGGGTTTTCTGCAGGTTCTGGCGTCACTGTGGCCCCTTTCCGGGAGGATTTGCACGAAATCGTGATATAGGTCAGGCAAAAGTTTTGCGCCGGGGTTTATTGTACTTGATGTCGCTGAAAACTCAGGACCGGTTATCCGAATTTTCGACTGTAACGGTTAGCGCCGGGCCTGTTTCATGGGAAAGCCATCATGTCATTCAATCTCAAGAACCGAAGTTTCCTCAAACTGCTGGATTTTTCGAAGCGGGATCTCACCTACATCCTCGACCTGGCCTGGGACCTGAAGCGCGCCAAGTATGCGGGCACCGAGGTGCAGCGCCTGGTTGGCAAAAACATCGCGCTGATATTCGAAAAGCCGTCGACCCGCACACGCTGCGCCTTCGAGGTGGCCGCCCATGACCAGGGCGCCAATGTCACCTATCTCGATCCTGTCGGTACGCACATCGGCAAGAAGGAATCGGTCAGGGATACCGCCCGCGTGCTGGGCCGCATGTACGACGCCATCGAATACCGCGGCGCCAGTCAGCGGATCGTGCAGGAACTCGCGGAGCATGCGGGCGTGCCGGTCTTCAATGGTCTGACCGATGAATTTCATCCCACCCAGATGTGTGCGGACCTGATGACGATGCGCGAGTTCATGCCGCAGCCCTGGCACAACTTCAAGTATGCCTACGTCGGTGACGGACGTTCCAACATGGGTAACTCGCTGATGATTGCCGGTTGCCTGATGGGGATGGACGTGCGTATCGCCGCGCCGAAACAATTGTGGCCGAGCGGGGAATTGCTCGAACAGGCGCGCGGCCTGGCACAGAAAAGCAAGGGCACACTGACCCTGACCGACGACCCGTTAGAGGCGGTCGAGGACGTGCAGTTCATCCATACCGATGTCTGGGTGTCCATGGGCGAAGCGGCGGAAGTCTGGGAAGAACGTATCCGTTTGCTCAAGCCCTACCAGGTCAACGCCGCCCTGATGGCCGCCAGCGGCAACCCGAGGGTGCGGTTCATGCACTGCCTGCCGGCGTTCCATAACCTGGAAACCGAGCTTGGCCGGCAGATTTTCGACCAGTTCGGGCTCGAGGCCATGGAGGTCACCGAGGAGGTGTTCGAATCGGAAGCGGGCATCCAGTTCGAGCAGGCCGAGAACCGCGTGCATTCCATCAAGGCCCTGCTGGTGGCGACGCTGGGCAGCCAATGAGAGTGGTCGTCGCCCTCGGCGGTAACGCGTTGTTGCAGCGCGGCCAGGTCCTGAACGCTGAAAACCAGCGCGAGAATATCCGTATCGCGGTCAGGCAACTGGCCGAAGTCCACAAGCACCACCAGCTGGTCATCGCCCATGGCAACGGGCCGCAGGTGGGTCTGCTGGCCTTGATGGAGGCCGCCTATACGGCCGTCGATCCCTACCCGCTCGATGTCCTGGGTGCGGAAACCGTCGGCATGATCGGATACGTAATCGAACAGGAACTGGGCAATATCATTCCGCTCGATGACCACATCGTCACGGTGCTCACCCAGGTGCTGGTCGACCCCGAGGACCCCGCGTTCAGGAAACCGACCAAGCCGGTCGGGCCGGTTTATGACAGGATAGAGGCCGACCGGTTGCGCAGGGAAAAGGGCTGGTCGATGGCGCCCGACGGCAAATACTATCGCCGGGTGGTGCCATCGCCGCTGCCGCAACGGATCATCGAGATCAATGCGATCCGCTTGCTGGTGGACAACGGCGTGGTGGTCATCTGCGCGGGGGGCGGGGGTATCCCCACCGCCTATGACAGCGAGCAGAAGCTCTACGGTGTCGAGGCCGTGATCGACAAGGACCTGGCCAGTTCCCTGCTGTCCACGGAACTGAACGCCGACATGTTGGTGATGCTGACCGATGTCGCCAGCGTTTACGAGGGATTCGGCACCCGCCGGCAACGTGCGATCAGGGCGGCGCACCCGGATGCCCTCGCGCAAATGGATTTTGCCGAGGGGTCGATGAAACCCAAGATCCGCGGCGCCTGCGAGTTTGTCGTGAAAACCGGGAATAAATGCGCCGTTGGCCAGCTTTCGGACCTGGTGGATATCATGAAATTCAGCGCCGGCACACTCATTTCAAACGACATCGAAGGGGTTCTTTATGGGGACTGACGCGGGCGGCACGAGTTGTGAATCCGGTGCATCAGGCCGCTGTAAATGGTTTAAAATACGCACAACCGCCAACAGTTTCGGGGAGATGCCATGCGTCATGTGATCTCGGTTCACGACCTCACGGTCGATTTAATTTTTGACGTTCTCGACCGCGCCGACGGCATGCTCGAAATCGCCAGGGGAAGGGCGGTCAACGACTGTCTCAAGGGCAAGGTGCTGGGCAGTATTTTCTTCGAGCCCTCGACACGCACCCGGCTTTCATTCGAGACGGCCATGAACCGTCTCGGCGGCGGGGTGGTCGGCTTCGCGGGCACCGAGGCGACCTCCGTCGTCAAGGGCGAGACCCTCGCCGATACGATAAGAATGGTCAGTGGTTACGCCGACGGCATCGTCTTGCGTCACCCGAGGGAAGGCGCCGCCAAGCTGGCCACCGAGTTTTCGGACGTGCCGGTGATCAACGCCGGCGACGGCGCCGGGCAGCATCCAACGCAGACACTGCTGGACCTGTTCACGATCAGGCAGCACATGGGACGCCTGAAAGACCTGAATATCAGTCTCGTCGGCGACCTCCGCTACGGACGCACCGTGCACTCCCTGGCCTTCGCGTTGTCCAAGTTCGGCAACACCATCAACCTCGTTTCGCCGGAGGGCCTGGAAATGCCCGCCGAGGTGATCGATCACCTGGAGGAATCCGGCCAGTTCGGCGTCGCCTGCCATACGCCCGAGGAAGTCATCGCGAAAACGGACATTCTCTACGTGACCAGGATCCAGAAGGAACGTTTTCCGGACCCGGTCGAATACAAGAAAGTCGCCGGCAAGTACATGATCGACCCGGCGCTGGTCTCACAGGGACCCGGCCACATGATCGTCATGCACCCGTTGCCCAGGGTCAACGAGATAACGCCGGAGGTCGATTCCATGCCGCAGGCCAAGTACTTCGTCCAGGCCGCCAACGGCGTGCCGGTCAGGATGGCACTGCTGTCGATGGTCATAGGAGGCGCCTGATATGTCGCACAAATACATGAAAGTCGAAAAGATCGACCACGGTACGGTGATCGATCACATCCTGCCCTCGAGGGCCTTTGACGTGCTCCGGGTGCTCGGCTTGTCGCACGACAAGACCATGAGCATACTCATCAACAGCCATTCGAAGAAGGGCGGCACCAAGGATATCCTGAAGGTGGAGGATGTCGAACTGACCGCCGAGCAAGCCAACCTGGTGGCGCTGGTATCGCCGCTGGCGACGATCAACATCATCGTCGGCGGCAAGGTCGTGAAGAAATTCAACGCCGAAGCGCCAAAGGTCGTGCGGGGTATCCTGACCTGTTCGAACCCGAATTGCATATCCAACCAGAACGAACCGATCACGACCGAGTTCAGGCTGAGTCCCGACGAGGGACACCACTACGTCTGCATGTACTGCGAAAGGGACATTATCGACCTGGCAAAACGCATCAGCGCCTAGAAACGTTCACTGGCTAACGCATTCGGCAGCGTTTTCAGCCACCGATGCAGAATTGTCGAATTTTGCAGCAGACAGCACTCTGCGTTTTCAAGTAACATAGATATTTCAGGGCTAATCCTGCAGCAACCGCAGGGTCGAACGTGCGGACATGACAAACGTTTAATGACAAAAATCCGGACATCAGGCTACCATCCAAAATCCCTTTCTGCCGACATCACGTTGGGGATTTTCGACGGGCTGGAGAATTCGCTTTGGTGTTACGCCTTCGCGACCGTCATTTTCGCCGGCGCCCTGGCACAGTTCCTGCCGCTGCTGATCGTCATTCTTCTCGCGGGTTGGGCCATCCTCGGCGTTTACATCGCCATTACGTCGGAAAAACGCCTTCACATCGTCAGCCTTGACGAACAGTCGGTCGTCATTCTCGCCTCGATTGCCGGCCTGATGGTCGCCCACATGGGTGAGCAGCGGGTCCAGACCGATGGACTGGCGACCATGATGGTGGTGATGTCGCTGTCTTCCCTCGGCGTTGCGTTTTTCTTCTGGGTCATCGGCCATTACCGCCTGACCCGGTTGCTGGAACTGATGCCGTACCCGGTGATCTGCGGGTTCATGGCCGGTATTGGCTGGCTGATGCTGGAGGCCGGTGTCGGCATCGCCGTTGACCACACGATTTCCATTGGCCTGATCGACGTGTTGCGGCAGCCTGAAAACCTGATCAAGCTGTTATTGTTCCTCGGAGGCGGCATCGTGCTGGTGGTTATGGTACTCAGCATCCGGCGCTCGTGGGCGTTGCCGGCGGCCTCGGTCACCCTCGTGATTGCTTTCTACGCCATCACGACCTTCAAGGGCCAAACCGTTCCGGAACTGGTCCAGCAGGGTTGGTTGTTCGCCATCCCGGCCGAAAACGGTGGCGCGCTCGGCATCCTGGAAAGGCTCTCGTTCAGCCAGGTCGACGTCCCGTTCGTGTTGTCCGTCGTGCCACAGATTCTGACCATCGCTTTCCTCGCCCTGCTGACCCAGTCGATGTCGTTATCGGTACTGATGGCGGCTGGCAGCCAGGATCTCGATACCTCTTCGGAGATGGCGGACCTGGGCGCCGGCAATGTGCTCAATGCGCTGATCGCAAGTCCGCCCGGCTCCACCGACCTGGTCGGAACGATATTGTTCGAGAAGTTCGGCGCGTCCAGCCGCTTAATGCCGATCATTTCCAGCATCATTTGCATCGTAATGGCCGTGTTCGGCAGCATCATCATCCCCTGGTTGCCCAAACTGCTGGTCGGCGCCATCGTGTTCATGTTCGCTTACCAGTTGTTTCACGAGTGGATGTACGAAAAAGTCCGCGGTTTCCAGCCGATCGATTTCGGCATCGCGCTGATCATTCTGGGCACCGTGATCTTCTTCGGCTTTATGCCGGGCATCGCAGTGGGCCTGATGTTGGCCCTGCTGTTGTTCGTACTGCGTTACAGCATGATCTCCGCGATCCAGGGGCAGTATTCGCTGGCCAGCCACCGCAGTTCGGTGGAACGCGGACAGACCGGCAACATGATGCTGGACGAGCACGGCGGCGAGTGCCTGGTCTACACTCTGCGCGGCTTCCTGTTTTTCGGCACCGCCAATGCGATACTCGACACTATCCGCGATGACGCCAAAGTGCGGTCCGCCAATTATCTCGCCATCCTGCTGGACCTCAAACGGGTCACCGGCATGGATATCTCCGCGCTGAACACTTTCGTCCAGATCAAAGCCCTTTGCGAGAAGTCCGGGGTGAAACTGATCTATTCCGGGGTCGCGCCCGATATACGCAAGACTCTGTTGATGCTGGAGGCTGTCAGCCTTGAAAACGGCGAGCCGCTGATTTTTACGGACGCCGACTACGCGGTCGAGTACCAGGAAGACCTGATCCTCAAGAAGTACGAAGACAGAAGCGGTGAATGCACCATCGAGGACCACCTGCAGAACATCTTCGACGACAGCGAGAAAGTCGAATTGCTGATGTCCGCAATGGATCGGATCGAAGTCGAGAAAGACCAGAAGCTGTTCGAACAGGGTGACAAGGATTCCGGCCTGTTCATCCTCGACCGGGGGTCGATGACCGCGTTGATCAAAACCGAGGAGGACGGCTGGAAGCGGGTCAAGAAATTCCGTCCCGGTTCCCTGATCGGTGAAATGTCAGCCTACACGCCAGACCGGCGACGCACCGCCCTGGTGGTGGCCGACGAACCCTCGGTGCTGTTTCACCTGACCTCCGAAAAGCTGGCCCAACTCGACATTGAAGACCTGAAGTTAACCGCTTCGATCCACGAACTGGTCGCCCGCACCCTCGGCAACCGCATCACCTACATGAACCACCGCCTGTTCCTCGAACTGAAGTAACCCCGGGATCCGAGCCCGAACCCGGTGTGGAACAGGACGATCACAAGCGTCATCACGATAAGGGCTATCAAGGCCATTTCAAACACATTCGTAACCTGCCCCGGGACACGCAGGCTGAATACAGGGAAATCGTAGCAGCGCGCCGCCACCCATGTTTCGCTACAAATTGCGCGGTGAAAACCTTATGCTATTCAACAGTTTTTTTTCGACGATTCCATCGCCCACAGGTTATGACCCGAATTCCCTGCCTGGCGGCGGCGAAATATCAAAACCGCACCGAAAAAAAATTTTCAGCTAGAATAAGTGAAACAATAAGGGGAAATTAATTGACTTTACTGGTTCAAATTACCGACACGCACGTTGTTGAAAGGGGCACCTTGCTGTATGGCATGGCCGACACCGCGAGGCACCTGGCCGAGGCGGTGTCGCAGATCAATTCGATGCGGCCGCAGCCCGATCTGGTGCTGATTACGGGCGACCTGGTGGAGCACCCGGGAATCAACACGTACAGCCACTTCCGGGACCTGATCGCACCACTGGAAGCCCCGGCATACCTGATGCCGGGCAATCACGACGATCCCGCCATCATGAGCGAATACTTCGGCGCCACCAGCCTGTTTCCGGGCGCGCCGCCGCATTACCAGTATGCCATCGAGGGTCCGGATTTCCGCACCCTGATGCTGAACAGCCATTTCGACCGGAGCGAGCTGCCGTTTTTCGGCCCGCGCCGCCTGCAGTGGCTGCAGGAAGAACTGGAGCGCTCGGACCAGCCGACCCTGGTGGCCATCCACCACCCGCCGATGAAGACCGGCGTGGAGTTTATCGACATGGCCGGCACGCAGTGGTTCCGGGATATCGGCGAGCTGCTGAAGGACCATCCGCAGGTGATCAAGGTGATTTGCGGTCACGGCCACTTCGACCTCAGCGGAATGCTGGGCGCAGTACCGGTGCAGATGTCCGGCGCCATTGCCCACCAGTTGATCGCCGGCCGGGTGATCGACATCGCGCCGTCATTTGACCCGCTGCCGGCGCCGCCGATGCTGCACCACTGGATAGACGGCGCCCTGGTGAGCGGCTACTACCCGTGGCCGAACGGCGTGGACGCCGAACGGATAGACAAGTCGTCCAACATGAGCTGGGAAGACCTGAAGAACCGCATGCAGGGTTCGATGGCCGTCGAAAAACCCCGGTGACCGGCGTCAGGATGTGTTCCCCGGCAGCGTTGCGTAAACAGGGTCGCGATGGCGTTTAAGTTTTCTTTTTTCCTGGACCGCAAGGTCGGCGCCAAGACCAAGCGTTACCTGGTGCGTGCGGGCCTCGGCCTGATCACGACGCTGGGCGTGCTCGGCCATGTTGCCGGGTATTACAAAGTCCCGTACATCAACCAGATCGAAAACCTGCTGTATGACACCCGCGTGCGGTTGTCCGCCAAGGGCGGCATTGACGACCGTATCGTGATCGTGGCCATCGACGAAGCCAGCCTGAATCGCCATGGGCACTGGCCGTTCACGCGCGAGAAATTCGCCGACATGATGTACAACCTGTGGAGTTACAATACTTCCGTGGTGGTGTTTGACGTGCTGTTCGCCGAGCGCGATGAAAGCTCGGATGTGCGTTTGTTGCGGAGCCTGGCGGAAAAGGAAGGCGACCAGGCATTCCGTGAAAAACTCGACCGCTTCGAGCCGCTGCTGGACCGCGACCGGCTGTTTGCCGATTCCATGAGGGGCGGGCCGACCATCCTGGGTTATTACTTCGATACCAACAAGGACACGGCTTTCCACACCGGGCAGCTGCCAATGCCGGCGTTCGATCTGGATCAGTCGATGATGGACAGCATTTTCCTTCCGCACGGTGAGGGCTACTCCTCGAACCTGCCGGTGCTGATGGATGCGGCCTTCACGGCCGGGTTCATCAACAACCCGCTGATCGACCCGGACGGCGTCGTTCGCCGCACGCCGCTGTTGCACGAGTACCAACAGGGGGTTTACGAATCCCTGGCGCTCGCCGCCGCCTCGACCTACCTGAACGACATCACCCTGCCGGTGTTCGTCGACGCCTCGACCTGGATCGGTGATTACCCGCCGCTCGAGGCCCTGGAACTGGCCGGCCATCGCATCCCGATCGATCCCCAGGGCGCGGTGCTGGTACCGTTCCGGGGACCGGCCGGCA
>Ga0210074_1000230_pt1 | contig 21943 bp, 21 predicted proteins | sample China_Galinas_Co_FD_184860 | JGI IMG/M metagenome (GOLD analysis project Ga0210074, IMG submission 184860) | Wetland microbial communities from San Francisco Bay, California, USA, that impact long-term carbon sequestration -... | ecosystem: Environmental > Aquatic > Marine > Wetlands ... | reverse complement strand
TCCTGAAAAGCGCCCCGGGCGAAATCCTGTCTTCGGCGGATAAATGGGCAGTGAATACCACCCGGGCTATTGAGCTTCTCAGCAGAAAGGCGTGCACCATGGTTCAGACACGACGGACGGTTGCGGCCTGGGCGAACTTTGAAGCGCCGAGTAGCCGGACGGGTTAGGGGCGATCGGGCACGACTGCAGGGATGCAGGAGGTAGAGCCATGCCGGGAGCAATTGCCGAGGATGCCCGATCGAGGCCGTTCAGAACAGGATGTTCTGTGAGGCCGGTCCCGTTCAGACCCGGCCGGTTGCGAGGGCAGTCCCGGATCTTGATCCGGGACCGCTGGCCAGAGAGCACAGGCCGCAAACGTCTGCCGTGTCCCCCCACCATCAAGATTTCATCAAAACTAACTGTTACTGGAGTTTACAGTTACTCTTGTGTCGTTGGTGATGATCGTGCAGCTGAGCATTTCCAGCAATGCGTAAAAGCAGCTTCCTGTGGGGTGCCGCATTCCGGACATTTCCAGTCTTGCACCGATTCACGGCTTGCGGGGTCATGAAGTTCCTGGATCAGTGCTTCGGCGCGCCCGGTATCGCTTTCGTTCAAAACCCATAGTTGCGGAATAACTTCGATGAACGGTAGCTCTCCCGCGCCGGATGTACCAAACTGATTTTTCATGTAGGTCGCGATACCATTGGATTCCAGAACCGATTGATAGTGGCCGACCAGCGTGATGTCGAAATCTTCAAAAACCTTGATCATATCTGTCTGCCTGGAACCGTATTCCGAAAGAATACATTACAATGAGAGGTACGATGAAAAAAATCACCAAGAGTAAACAGGAATGGCAGGCTCAGCTTGATGCCGAGCAATACCGTGTAACCCGCGAAGCCGGCACCGAAGCGCCTTTCAGCGGGCAGTATTGCGACCATACCGAAAAGGGCTATTACCAATGTGTATGTTGTGGACATCCTTTGTTCGGCTCGGAGAGCAAGTTTCACTCAGGTTGTGGCTGGCCCAGTTTTCATGGCGAACTTGATACGGCGGAGGTCACTCAACGTCCGGATACCAGTCATGGCATGCACCGTATCGAGCTGTTATGCCCCCGCTGTGATGCCCACCTGGGACATATTTTTCCCGATGGACCACCACCGACCGGGCAGCGTTATTGCATTAACTCGGCATCGCTGAAATTCGTGGATTATAAAAACCATCAAGAATGATTTTCCGGCTGTTACTGGTTTTTTGTCTGAGCGCCTGTTCCGGTCCGGGTTATTACCTGCAGGCCATGTCAGGCCAGAAGAAACTGATGCAATCGCGCCAGGATATTCAATCCTTATTAAATAATCCTGCAACACCGGTTGAACTGGCGGAGCAATTGGAGACAGCCGAAGGCATCAAGGCATTTGCGCAGGACAAGCTGGGTCTGCCGGTCGATGGCAGCTACTCCAGTTATGTTGAAATTGAAGGCGAGGCCCTGGTGTGGAATGTCGTTGCCACCCCGGAATTTTCGTTGCAGCCAAAAAAATGGTGTTTCCCGGTGGCCGGATGTGTGCCTTACCGGGGGTACTTTAAACAGCAAAAAGCCAGGGAATTCGCCGAACGTTTGGCCCAAAAAGGCATGGATGTCCTGGTTTCGCCTGCCGCTGCGTACTCTTCACTGGGTTGGTTCAGCGACCCCCTGCCCAGCACCCTGCTTTCCGGTTCTGATTCCCGCCTGGCCGGCTATCTTTTTCACGAACTGGCGCACCAGCGTCTGTATATCAAACATGATGCCCTGTTCAACGAGGGTTATGCCAGTTTTGTCGAGGAAACCGGCGTCAGGCTGTGGCTGGAGTCCAATCAGCAAACGGACGAATTGCAACAATGGCAGCAACTTGAGGATGTGACTGAAGACTTTTCCGGGCTGATCAGGAAAACACGCACGAAATTGGCCGCTCTCTATAGCAGTAAAGAGACAGACATTGTCATGCGTCAGCAGAAAGCTACAATTTTTTACGCGCTGGAGCAGGGCTATCAAAGGCTGCGCAGCGAGAAGTGGCAGGGGAAACCTTACTATTCAGCCTGGTTCAAGGAGCCGCTCAACAATGCCAGGCTCGCGCTGTTCAATACCTATGAAGGCAGCCGTTGCGCATTCCAGCAACTATGGGACAAAAGCGGCTATGATCCGCAGAGATTTCACCAACTGGCTGAACAGAAATCCAAACTTCCAGAAAAAGAACGGCGGCAATGGTTGAGGCAAAAGTGTCCAGGCATTGCACCGCAAGCCAATCTGTGACAACTTGCTGCCATTATCTCACCAGCGTGTTGTAAAAATTCATGACCCAGACGTCCGAATCCCTTGTTACAATGCGCGCGCAGACACTGTTCAAATACGGCGCCGATTTGTGATTCCAAAAAAATCCAGATTATCACTTCTGTTATTGGCGACATTCGTTGTCCTGATAATCTTACAGGATGGTGCAATTGCCGCCGAAACCACTAGTCCGGAACTGGCCTGTCCCGGCCCGAGCCTGGCACCCATGATGAAAAATGTGCCCGATCGCTCAGCCTCACCCATATCGGTGAAAACCCGGCAATTCGATGCCAGGAAAGTCGGATTGGCTGAAGCCCGCGATGACGTGGAATTGCGTCGCGCCGACCAGTTGCTGACCACCGAATTATTGCAGTATGACCCGCAAAGCGAAATCATCACCATGCCGGGCAAGGTGTTTTATGAAGATTCGGTCATGCATATCAGCGGCACCAGCGCAGAATACAATTTTCTCGATGAAAGTGGCAGTTTCCAGGAGGTTGATTATGGTTTGATGGGGTCCAGTGCAAAAGGAAGCGCCACCGATGTGACGCTGGATTCAGGTAATCACTCGGTTCTTCACGGTTTACAATTCACCACCTGCCCGGGAGAAACACCGGAGTGGCTTCTTAAAGCTAAACAGCTGGAACTTGACTTCGAAGACGGCGTTGGGACGGTCAAGGGTGCCCAACTCAGATTTTTTGACATACCTTTTATTTATGTGCCCTACATGACATTCCCCATTGATGACCGGCGCAAAAGCGGTTTTCTCTATCCGTATGTCAGCACCGCGAATGACAATGGTTTTGAACTCAGTGTCCCTTATTATTGGAACATCGCACCCAATCAGGACGCCACGATTACCCCCCGCTATTTCACCGAACGGGGTTTCATGTTGACGGGCGAGTACCGGTTTATAACCCCACGTACCGGTGGCATTCTGAATTTCGACTACATGCATGATGACACCAAGACCGGGGATACGCGTTACCACTATCGTTTTGCCCATGATGCCCGCTTCACACCACGCTGGAGCAGCCATTTCCTTGTTGACAGGGTCAGCGATGATCAGTATTTTTCGGACTTCAGCAACAGCCTGGCGGCGGCTTCAACACAATACCTGCGCAGTACGTACGGTATCTATGGAAGTGGTCGCCACTGGCAGCTTCAAACCTACATAGATGACTTCCAGGTGGTCGATGATGCGGTCGACCCGCTCAACAAACCCTATACACGTCTGCCACGGGTTGTCTTCGATCTTGACAAACCTTTGGGTTTCCAGGGTTTGGGTTTACAGATGGGCGCCGAACTGGTTTATTTTGATCGGGATATTGGTGTTACAGGTTCGCGCCTCGATCTATACCCACGTTTTGAATGGAATTTCGAAACCAAGTGGGGATATATGCGACCCAGTGCAGGTTACCGCTATACGAGTTACGATCTGAACTGGCATGGCCTGCCCGGTGATTCCTCACTCAACCGTGGCACCGAAATCTTCAGTTTCGACACCGGAATATTCTTTGAGCGCGACACTAAGGAAGGCAACCTGCAAACACTGGAGCCGCGTTTGTTTTATCTCTATGTGCCATATAGAGACCAGCAGGGATATCCTGATTTTGACACGGCGCCGTTTACCTTCGGGTTCAGCCAGCTGTTCCACTACAACCGCTTTACCGGCGCAGATCGCCAGTCAGACGCAAATCAGCTTACGCTGGCTCTGACCACCCGCTCGGCGAACCCGGTGAATGGTCGTGAGTTATGGAGCCTGAGTTTTGGCCAAATTCTTTATTTCGAGAACCAAAGGGTGCTATCGGTCAACAACGAACCGTTGCTGAGTGAAAACTCATCACCATTCATTGCCGAATTCATACTTCACCTCACGGATCGACTCAACGCCCGCATTGGCACCCAGTGGGACTGGCAGAACAGGCAATTTGATGTTGCTGTTCTGGGTATGGACTGGACCTCATCCAAGGGCCTTCGTATCGGTGCCGAATATCGTTACAGGCGCGGCACACTGGATCAATTTGATATTCGCTATTACCAGCCGATAAACGAAAACTGGCGGATTTTGGGCCGGTTCAACTATTCAATGCTGGATAACGACCTGCTGGCGGCCGAAGCAGGCTTCGAATACGACAGCTGTTGCTGGGCGCTGCGAATGGTCGCCAAGCGCTTCCTCAGAAACCGCGAAGGTGATTACCGCGATGCCGTATACGTGCAGTTGGTACTCAAAGGACTGGGTGCAGTCGGGCGAAGATCCGCACCGCTTTTTTATGATCTTGCCTACTGATTCCGAATATTCTCCAAACAGGGGCAAAACGAGAAACGGACATGCTCAAAAAGCAAATAAAGACAAATAATATACTTGAAGGCGTGCGTTATGAAATTCGCGGTGAACTGGCCGCGCGTGCCGTAGCGCTTGAACGGCAAGGTTACGAGATTATTTCCCTGAACATCGGTAACCCGGGTTTATTTGGCTATCGTACACCGGAGACGATGCGTCTGGCGATAATAGAAAACCTGGGCCAAAGCGAAGCTTATTGCCACCAGAAAGGCATATTCCCGGCCCGCGAAGCCGTGGTGATGCAACAACAGGGGCGTGGCGTGATGGATGTCTCTGTTGATGACGTTTTCATGGGTAATGGTGTCAGCGAGTGCATCGATCTGGCCTTGCGCGCCCTGCTCAATAGCGGTGACGAGGTGCTGATCCCCAGCCCTGATTACCCTTTGTGGAGCGCATCGGTGGCCCTCAATCACGGCACGGCGGTTTACTACCGATGCCAACCCGAGAACGGCTTTCAACCGGACCCGGATGAAATTCGCAAGCTGCTGACCAAGCGTACCCGGGCAATTGTCCTGATCAATCCCAACAACCCAACCGGCGCTGTGTATAGCCGGGAACTGCTCGAGGAAATTGCCGCCATAGCCGAACAGAACCAGTTGGTCGTATTCAGCGATGAAATATACGATGAGATGCTTTACGGCGACGCACAGCATATTCCCATGGCAACACTGATACATGACACGCTTTGCGCAACATTCAACGGTCTTTCAAAAGTTTACCGCGCCTGTGGCTACCGGGTTGGATGGATCGTTTTCAGCGGTGACCGGGAAAATGCCAGCGAGTATCTGCATGCCGTCGAACTGGTGGCATCCTTGAGATTGTGTGCGAATGTGCCGGGACAGTGGGCGGTGCAGACCGCACTGGGTGGCTACCAAAGCATTCTGGAACTTACCTCGGAAGGCGGCCGCCTGTTCCAGGCCCGGCAGGCCATCATCGATGGTGTCAAGAAAAGTAAGTTCATGTCGTTAAATGAACCCGATGGCGCGATGTACGCTTTCCCCGCCATTGATACCAGCTTATTTGACTCGTTTGATGACCTGAATTTTGCGATGGAATTGCTGGAGAAAAAGCACATCCTGATTGCCCCGGGCAGTAGCTTCAATGTGCCCTACCGGAATCACTTCCGTCTGACCACTTTACCCACCGGCCGCAAAATGCAGACGGTATTTGAACGTATGGAAGAAGTGCTGGAGAGCATGCAGGCGAGACATTAATCCTGACCACGTTTGTCTCCAGTATCGGTTAAGATAGTCGGTCCGGTGCGCTGACAGGCAACTTTATGCTCTGGCGACAATCAAATACCGGACTATGGAAATGGCAAAATCCCGGAGACAAGCCTTTATGAGAAGTTTCAACCACCCTTCAGTTTGGGTCCTATGCATCGCCCTGTTGTCACCACTGGCAAATGGTACGGCGGTTGCTCAGAACACAGTCCCGATCGATTCGATCGTTGCCCTGGTCGATGACGACGTCATACTTCGAAGCGAGCTTGATATCGCCATAAAGGGTATCGTCGAAAGAATCCGCCAGCAAGGCGGCGAACTGCCACCTCATAACCTGATGGAAAAGCAGGTACTTGAAAGACTGATTCTCCGGCGCCTGCAGTTGCTTCGGGCATTCCAAACCGGCATACGAATCAGCGATGCCGATATTGACCAGTCCTTGCAGATGCTCGCCCAGCAGAACCAGATTTCTCTGATGCAATTGCGCCAGGTAATTGAAGCTGACGGGGAAGACTTTGCCGAATTCCGCCAGAATATCGGCGAGGAAATGATGACCGAACGTCTGCGTCAACGGGTTATCAACAGCATGGATCCCATAACCGAAACCGAGATTGATATCCTGCTGGCCTCCGAGCGTTTTAACAGTGGTGAATACAATATTTCACATATCCTGATCGGTTTGAGCGAAGGCGCAACCCCGCAGCAGATCGCTGAAACGGAAGCCAAGGCCAACAATGTCTACCAGCAACTGGAGGAAGGACTGGACTTTGCCTCGGCAGCTATCAGTTATTCGGATTCCCAGGAAGCCCTGGAAGGCGGTCTTGTCGGTTGGCGGGATCTTAATTCTGTGCCGGTGGCATTTTCAGACGCGATCAAGAATATGCGCGCAGGTCAAATTACCGTACCAATCCGGAGTCCCGCCGGCTTTCATATCATCAAGGTAAATGATTACCGCGAGCGTACCCAGGTAATGGCAACCGAATTCCATGCCCGCCATATCATGATTGAGACCAATGACCTGATAAGCCCCCGCCAGGCCATGGAACAGATCCGGGAGATTCACAAAAAATTGATTGACGGTGCAGATTTTGAAGCCCTTGCCAAGGAATATTCTGACGACATCTCCAGTTCGAACCTGGGAGGTGATATGGGTTGGTTCACGCCCATGGCCTACGGCGAGCGGATGGAACAAACCCTGGAAGCGATGCAGGACGGTGAGATCAGCGAACCATTCCAGACGGAAGTGGGCTGGCACATCATTGAACGTCTTGGCAAACGCGAGAAAGACGTAACCGTGGAATCCATCCGCAATGCAGCACGCAACAATCTGCAACAGCAAAAAATGGACATTGAAGTCGAACAATTTTTACAACAGTTGCGCGACGAATCTTTCGTAGAAATCAGGCTGGATAGCTGAACACTTCACACGTCGCAGTCAATCATGCCAAACAGATCATACGAAGCGGCTCATGATTAGTAACGTCCCGGTGCTCGCCCTGACACCGGGCGAGCCTGCGGGTATCGGGCCGGAGTGCACCATTCGCCTGGCACATGAACATCCGGAGTTACGTTTGCTGGCTGTTGCGGATCCGCACTTACTGGCCACCACGGCGATAAACCTGGGGCTTGAAGTCAGTATCAAACCATGGCGTTCAGGTGACCAGGTTTGCGCCGGACAACTTAGTTGTTACCCGCTGAATTTGGCTCGATCAGCCAGACCCGGCCACCCGGATCCCGACAACGCAGCTTACGTGGTTGACACGATCAGGACCGCTGTAAGCCTCGTGCAGACCGGCTACGCTGACGCATTGGTCACCGGACCGGTACACAAGGGTGTCATTAACGACGGCGGGATTCCTTTCAGCGGTCATACGGAACTTCTGGCAGAACTGGCCGGAATAAAAAAAGTGGTCATGATGTTGGCCGCAGGAAGCCTGCGTGTTGCGCTGGTCACAACGCATTTACCGCTGCGGAAAGTGGCTGATGCCATCACCTTTGAGAATGTCAGCCTGAGTTTACGCATCACCCACCAGGAATTGATTACCCGATTTGGAATTCAGAATCCGGTCATCCAGGTACTGGGTCTGAATCCACATGCAGGCGAAGGGGGTCACCTGGGTACTGAAGACTCGCAAATCATTCAAAAGGTCATCGACGAGTGCAGGAATGAGGGTATCAATGCCCTTGGACCGGTACCCGCTGATACGGCTTTCACACCCACGCGACTGGAGGCCTGCGATGCCGTGCTTGCCATGTACCACGACCAGGGTTTGCCCGTACTCAAACACGCGGGGTTTGGCAAAGCGGTCAATATCACGCTGGGATTACCATTCATTCGAACCTCGGTTGACCACGGTACGGCCCTGGACATCGCGGGCAAAAACCGCGCCGATGCAAGCAGTATGTACAGTGCTTGCATGGCTGCGCAGGCCATGTGCCGTTGAAACATGCAGCGCGCAAACGATTCGGTCAGAATTTTCTGCACGACCAGCAAGTCATCGACCGGATCATCTCATGTATTGCACCCCAGGCCACGGACCTATTGGTTGAAATCGGTCCAGGCCAGGCGGCGCTCACCCGGCCGTTACTGGAGAGCGGGGCTGAACTGCATTTGATTGAGATTGACCGCGACCTTGTTGCAAAACTTGAAGGGCAGTTTTCCGGTCACCCCAATGTCACTATTCATTCGTGCGATGCACTCAGGGTTAACCTGTCTGAATTGACCGGACAGCGTCCTTTCAGGCTGATCGGCAACCTGCCCTACAATATTTCCACGCCCCTGATTTTTCATGTGCTGCAGTGGAATGAATTGGTGGTTGACATGCATTTCATGCTGCAAAAGGAAGTAGTGGATCGCATGGCCGCTGCACCGGGTAGCCGCACTTATGGACGCTTGTCAGTAATGACCCAGTTCCGCGCAGATGTCACGCCGCTATTTGACGTACCGCCTGAAAGCTTCTCACCGGTTCCCAAGGTTAGTTCCAGCATTGTCCGTTTGCTACCCTTTAAAACGCCACCGGCGGATGCGGGTTCCTTTGACAATCTGGCAAAGGTGGTCGCTGCCGCGTTTTCCAAACGCCGGAAAACACTGCGTAACAGCCTGCGGGATGTTTTGACCGAAGATCAGATCCTCGCGGCTGAAATCGATCCGGGTCAACGTGCGGAACAACTCAGCCTGTCGCAATTTGCCGCACTTGCCCGGTCACTGCCGTATGATGCAAACTAAAATACACACACGAATCCAATTGCAACAGGTAATGATTATGAGCAAATTAATTCCGGTTCATGTTGTTGCACAACCTGAGTTTCTCGGTCGGCACGAAGATAAATTCGCCTTTGCCTATACGATTTACATCACCAATCGCTCCGACCAGAATATCACCCTGAGAAACCGGCACTGGATCATTACGCATGCAAACGGCTCGACGGAAGAAGTCATTGGCGAAGGTGTGATCGGCAAAACGCCGGAACTCGGTCCGGGTAAATCCTATAGTTATACCAGCGGAGCGCTGATCCCCACGCCGATGGGTTCGATGCGGGGTTCCTACGGTTTTGTCACCGATGATGGTTATTCCTTTCGGGCAGAAATTCCCGAGTTCACATTGCACACGCCCGACGCGCCGCTTCATTAGCCGCCGCCCGTTTGTTTGATGTCCACCTATCTGCTTGGCGATATACAGGGTTGTTATGATTCACTGCAACGCCTGCTGCAAACCATCCATTTTGATCCCGCGACCGACAGCTTGTGGTCATGCGGTGACCTTGTAAATCGCGGTGGTAAATCACTGGAGGTTTTGCGCCTGTTAAAGAGTTTCGGGCCAAACGTCAGTGTCACACTCGGCAACCATGACCTGCACCTGTTGGCAACTTACAACCGCTTTCCTGATGGTGATTCAGGTAATCCTGAATTCGATAGCGTTTTTGCCGCAGCGGACTGCACCGAACTGATGGACTGGCTGGGCAGCCAACCGCTGGCATGCTGGTCCAGTGAATTTGAATTACTCAGGGTTCACGCCGGTGTCATACCACAATGGGACTGGCAGGCAGCCGTCAGCGCCGGAAATGAAGTGTCTGCCATTTTGCAATCCGACCAGCGCGGAGAGTTTTTCAGCCGTATGTATTCAAATAAGCCAAAACTCTGGCGTGAAGAAAGAACCGGTTGGAAACGCTTGCGACTGATTACCAATATTCTGACCCGCATGCGTTTTTGTGATGAAGAGGGCCGCGGAATCTATAACGCATCCGGCCCACCTGGCAGTCAGCCGGAGGACTATAAACCGTGGTTCAAACATAAGCACCGCAAGACCAGGGATGTGACCGTAGTTTTCGGACACTGGGCAGCGCTGGGTTTCCGTTTGAAAAAACGCTATATCGCCCTGGATTCGGGCTGTGTATGGGGTGGCAGACTGAGTGCGGTACGACTCGAAGACCATACGATCTACCAGGTTCAGTGCACGGATAACTGATTCCGGCCACGGCTAAGTTCGATAATCCGGTATGCCATGTGATTTTTGTCATTTGCCGGGAAGGACTTTTCCCCCGTTTGTACCCAGTCCCGCTCATCCCAGGCGGGAAACCAGGTGTCCGCCTCCGGTTCAACGTCGATCAGCGTGAGAATCATACGTTGCGCCATTGGATAGGCCAATGCATATAACTGGCCTCCTCCGATCACCATGATTTCATCACTTTCTGAAAGCTCAATGGCCCCGGCGAGTGAACCCGTAAGCTCCACACCGCTGGCAAGGAAGGCGGGATTCCTGCTGATCACGATATTCTGCCGGCCGGGCAATGGCCTGCCTATTGCCTGCCAGGTCTTGCGTCCCATAACGATGGTCTTGCCCATGGTGGCCTGTTTGAAATGTTGCAACTCCGCCGGCAGATGCCAGGGCATACGACCTGCCATACCAATCGCCCGGTTTCTACCCATGGCGGCTATCAGGGTTATCGTCTTGTGCATACCAAATTAAACCGCGATGGGCGCCCTGATACCCGCATGGCACTGGTAGTTCTGCAGATCGAAATCATCAAAAACAAACTCAAACAGGTTTTTCCGGGCGGGATTGATGTGCATGACAGGAAGCGGAAATGGTTCACGTGACAACTGTGTTTTGACCTGCTCGAGATGATTCAGATAAATATGCGCATCGCCCAGCGAAATGATGAAATCACCGGGCTCGAGATCCAGCACCTGGGCCATCATCATGGTCAATAACGCGTAGGATGCGATATTAAATGGTATGCCCAGAAACACGTCGGCACTGCGCTGGTACATATGACAGCTGAGCCTGCCATTGGCCACGTGGAACTGGAACATCATATGACACGGCGGCAAGGCCTGCAGACCGGCACGGGCATTGGCCTGTGGGCTCTGCGTTTCATCCGGTAAAACCGAAGGATTCCAGGCCGAGACGATATGACGGCGCGAATCCGGCCTGTTGCGCAGGTCGTCCAGCAACACGCTCATCTGATCGATGTGCCTGCCATCCGGCGCGAGCCAGTCACGCCACTGGGCACCGTAGACTGGTCCGAGATCGCCATTCTCATCCGCCCATTCATTCCAGATGGTGACCCCATTTTCATTTAAGTAGGCCACATTGGTGTCACCTTTGAGAAACCATAATAATTCATGAATGATAGAACGCAGGTGTAGCTTTTTAGTGGTCACGCAGGGAAAGCCCTGTGCCAGGTCAAAGCGCATCTGGTAGCCAAACAGACTGATGGTGCCGGTACCGGTCCTGTCCTCCTTGCGACTGCCCTTATCGAGGATATCTTGCAAAAGCTGCAGGTAGATTTTCATGATTCTGGACTGGCCTTATGTTTGTTCGTGTCGTAGCGCCTGGCAAACCACATGATGATAAAGCCCGCGGCTATCATCGGTAAAGATAACAACATGCCCATGGTCAGCCAATGCATGGCGAGAAAACCCAGCTGCTCATCCGGTTGACGGAAAAACTCGGCGATGAGTCTGAATACTCCGTAGCCAAGCAGGAACAAACCGGAAATAGCGGCTCTCGGTCTTGGTTTCCGCGAATACCACATCAGGATGATGAACAGGGTCAGACCTTCCAATCCGGCCTGGTACAACTGGCTTGGATGCCGTGCAAGATGATCAAGCGCACCGGAACGCCAGGCTTCCATGAGTGCTTCGGTCTCATCTGACCTGAAACCGGTGGACTTGGCAAAGATCATGGCCCACGGCACGTCGGTCAGGCGGCCCCATAATTCGCCTCCGATAAAATTTCCGAGGCGGCCAAATGCGAGCCCAAGCGGCACCATCGGCGCAACGAAATCCGCGACCTGCCAGAATGACCGCCGGGTCCGCCGGGCGAACCAGATCATGGCAACGATGACACCAAGCAAACCGCCATGGAAAGACATGCCGCCGTCCCAAATCCTGAAGATTGACAACGGATGCTGCACCAGCATATCAGAGGCATAGAAAAGCATGTATCCAGTGCGTCCGCCAAGTATCACACCAAGCATGCCGTAAAACAGGACATCACTAACATCCTGTTTGCTCCAACCCCACCAGGACTGGGTCACGGCACGATGGTTGGCGATGAGCCAGAATGAAAGGAAGGCCAGCAGGTACATCACTCCATACCAATGTATGCTCAACGGGCCAACAGAAACCGCAACGGGATCGAAGTTGATCAGAATATATTTGGCTTGCACCAGGCTATTTCCCTCGGGGAAGATTGAGAACCGCTGGCAGCATATGACAGACTCGGGGTACTGGCAAGCCGCGGTTCCTGCCGATAATTAAGCACCTTTGAAGAAACGTACCACGATGTTGGGGTACACTGCTAATCGCTGAAAGCAGCCATACAAGCCAGGTAATAAAAACAGATGCTTGAACTCGCATTACCAAACATGCACGCGCTGGCAGTGATGATCATGATCGTGATCGCGCTGGCACTGTTTACACGCGACAACATACCCATGGAAACCACCAGCCTGGTGGTGCTGGTGGTACTGGCGATAGGCTTCCAGATTTTTCCTTATGAATCAGATGGACAGGTTCTTGCGCCCAGCGATTTCTTTGCTGGGTTTGGAAACCGCGCACTGATCGCGGTATCTGCATTAATGATTGTAGGCCAGGGTCTGATAAGCACCGGTGCGCTGGAACCGGTAGGTCGTCTTCTGGCCAGGTTATGGCGTCGCAGTCCCGCCCTTTCACTATTGCTGACGATAGTCCTGACCGCTTTTCTCAGCGCATTTATCAACAACACACCCATCGTGGTCTTGATGCTGCCAATCCTGATTGGTGTCGCGGTCAAGACCGGCGCGGCACCTTCCGGCTCATTGATGTCGATGGGCTTCGCCAGCATTGTTGGTGGTATGGCCACAACCATTGGTACTTCGACAAACCTGCTGGTGGTCAATGTCGCAGCCGACATGGGCATGACCCGTTTCAGCATGTTTGATTTTGCCGGACCGGTCCTGGTAGCAGGCTTCGTGGCGATCCTTTACCTGTGGCTTTTAGCACCCAGGATGCTACCGAAACGTATACCTCCCATGAATCGCGGTGTTTCCCGGGTATACACCGCTCAGATCAGCCTGAACGCCAACAGCCCCGTTGTGGGCCAGACGCTGGCCGAAGCGATCGCCCGCGCTGGTGAAAAAATCAAGGTGGAAACCATCCAGCGCGGCAAGGGTGTGTTTATCAACCCGTTGCCGGATGTAAAACTACGAGCTTCGGACCGGATCACCACCAGTAACACCCAGCAAAACCTGCGTGAGTACGCAAGGCTCCTGGGTGGCACGCTATTCGCCGATGATCATGAAGTCGATGCCAGTCACCCTCTGTCAACTGATGGCACGCAGATTTCTGAAGTCGCCATTACACCCGCATCAAGACTGAATGGTGTGCCCATTGGAAAGGCCGGACTGCTGTCCCGCTTCGGACTCAGGTTGCTGGCCTTCAACCGTTTTGAAGGAATGGAAGAGCGGGAATCGCCCGGTCTCGATGAAACCCGCTTGCGGGCCGGCGATGTTCTGTTGGTTCAATCTACTCTGGAAAACCTGGCCGAACTCAAGCAAAGTCCCGACTTCCTGATACTGGATGGTAGCATCAAGCTGCCAAAAGCGCGGAAAGCACCTATCGCACTGGCCGTTATCACCGGTGTGGTTGCCCTGGCTGCGCTGAAGGTCATGCCGATTGAGATCAGCGCCCTGTTCGGTTGCCTGGTTCTGATCCTGACAGGCTGTCTGAACTGGAAAGATGCCATGAATGCACTTAGCACCCAGGTCATTCTTATCATCGTTTCTTCGCTGGCCCTGGGTATGGCACTGCTCAAAACCGGTGGTGCAGACTACCTGGCCAACCTGTTTGTGTACATCACCTTCGGTGCACCGCCGGCGGTCGTGCTGGCGAGCCTGATGATGATGATGGGTGTTTTGACCAACGTGGTTTCCAATAATGCCGCCGCCGTCATTGGCACACCGATTGCCATCGGTATCGCCCAGCGGCTTGGCCTGCCGCTGGAACCCTTCGTGCTGGCCGTGCTGTTTGGTGCCAACCTCAGTTTTGCGACACCGATGGCCTATCAGACCAACGTGTTGATCATGAACGCGGGCGGATACAAATTTGGGGATTTCGTCCGTGTTGGTGTACCGCTGACCATTATCACCTGGTTAATTTTGAGTGGTGTTCTCATTTGGGCATACAGTCTATAAGAAATTAATTCTCGTAGGAAAAGTAGTATATGAATTCATCTGGCAAAACAGCGGGCGTGGTTCGAACCGGCCCTTATCCTGAACTGACAACCGCTTCGATTCTCGTCGGTTATTTTCTCGGCTCGGTGATTTCCGTCAGTATTGGCTACGCCGCATTGATCCTGGGGTTTTCCATTGAAGGCTCAGAACTCGCGGCCATTCTGGGTTTCGCCATCTTGCGCGGTATCTTAAGACGCAATTCCATTATTGAGAATAATATCGTGCAGACCATAGCCAGCGGTGTTAACGGTGCTTCCAGCGGCATGATGTTTTCCGTTCCCGCTATTTTCATACTGGGTTATGGAATGGACTTTAGCCCCGTTCTGATGACATTCGGGGCCATTGCCGGAGCCTTTATGGGTATTGGCTTCATTATCCCTCTGCGCAAGCAAATGATTGATTATGAACGGCTGACCTACCCGGGTGGTGTTGCCGTCGCAACCATTCTCAAATCTCCCGGTGCGGGGATACAGAAAGCCATGTTTTTGCTGATAGCGGCAGCCACCAGTGGTTTTCTGCATTTTATAAGCCAGTCCAGCGGTGTTGAATATTGGAACCTGGGCGGTCTGCTCGGCTGGCCCGAATATATGAACGGAATCTGGTACCTGTCACTTCTGTCTGTGGGTGTGGGTTACATTGCTGGCAAAGGCGGCGTCGCTTTCATCATTGGTGGTTATGTCTGCTACTGGATACTGGCACCCTTATTGAGCAAGTTCGGGCTCCTCCCCATCGATGCGGAGACCCATACAATCATCAGCGACCCGGACAGCCTGCGCCTGCTGCTGTACCGGCCAGTTGGCATCGGTATGTTGATCGGCGGCGCAGTGGCAGGTGTTGTCGTTGCATTTCCAATGATTCTCAGCGCCGTGCGCAGTATGCAAAATGCGGCGCAATCAAATTCAGCCATGTCCAAAGACGAGATGCCGATTAAACTACTTTATATTGCCATCGGTGGGGCCGCTGTCCTGCTGGCCGCTATTGCAGTGTTGTCCACGGAAAAAATGGGGATCGGCCGCGGTATCATCATGGCATTGGTGGGAACTTTGTGGATCTGGATCGCGGGTGTAATACTGTCCGAAGCCATCGGACGGACCAACTGGTCGCCGCTTTCCGGTATGACACTTATCGCAGTCACGCTTCTGATCATTATCTCCAGCGGTCTGGATGACACCAGGGCGGCGGTTGTTTCTGCGATCATGGTGGGCGCAGCTGCCTGCGTGGCGATGTCACAGGCCACCGACCTGATGCTGGATCTCAAGACCGGCTACCTCGTGGGCGCCACACCGCGCCAACAACAGTACGGACAATTCCTGGGCGCGTGGCTGGGTCCGATACTAATCATGATATTGATTTTCGTCCTGCACGAAGCCTACGGTCTGGGCGGTGACAAATTACCCGCACCACAGGGACAGGCGCTGGCCAGCATGGTCAACGGCATCATCGGCGGTGACGTCCCGAGTCAAAAATACCTTGCAGGTGCTGGACTGGGTGCATTGTTAAGCCTGGCGTCTCCCGGACTGGGTATTACGGTAGGACTTGGCTTCTATCTGCCATTCAGTATTGTTCTGACCTATAGCATCGGCACACTGTTGCGGGTCATCTCAGATTGGAAGCTGGGTAATGCATTTGCCGAAAGCACGGGCATCCCGATCGCTGCAGGTGTCATTGTTGGTGAAGCCCTGGTGGGAGTAGGTTTCGCCGTATTCATGATTCTGGGGGCCGTATGAATATCAAGACACTTTCCCTGTTAGTTATTATGGCCTCGTTCCTGGCCGGCGCTTTCATCAGTGTGCTGGATCCCAACGAGGTCAACTGGATCTGGTTTGTACCAGTACTCACCGTGGGTGTGGTCGCTCTGTTTTTATATAGAAAAGCACATCATGTCGAAGCGAGGGCCAGTCACCGTTTGAGCGGAAACCTGCAAATTCTGAAGAACAGTCTGGCGAATATCCTGGGTAACCTCGAATCCCTCAACGCAGGATCGGCGAATTTGCCCGTTTACGAGGCCCGTTTTGAAATTGACCGGTTACTACGTGAAGACCTGAACAACTTTGCCAATGCGCGCGAGAGTATGAAACATGTCTTTGGATTACAACGGTATGCAGACGTGATGAGTGCATTTGCTGCCGGAGAGCGGTATATTAACAGGGTGTGGTCTGCATCAACTGATGGATACATTGATGAAGTCCGCAGCTATCTTGAACGCGCAACACAGCAATTCAGAGAAGCCGGATCACTGTTTGCCGATTATCAGCAACAGTGTGAGTCGACACTCTCGCCCGGCTGATATGTGACCGGGGCTAAAGTAGTTAATACGAGTGAATTTTGCGATATAATGGCGGTTCAATTGACAAAATTACAAGTTTAATGCCATAGCGATTGACGGAAAGCAACTCACTAAGTAGAGTGTGCCGACCAATCATTTTCATCAACAGATTTTTTAAAGCCATTGAGACGAAGCATGCTAAACAACAGAAAGATTACCTGCCTAATGTCCTCAGTCTTCATTTTCGCAATTACCGGTTTGTCTACCCAGGCATTTGCGGTGAGCATCAATGAAGTCATGCAGGAGGGGGAAAACCGTGCAGATGCGAACGCAACAGCACAAACCCAAATCGATTCGGTCGCCGACCAGACTGAAAAAATCGTTAACGACTTCAGGTCAGTCACCAAGGTAGTTGATGGACTCAGAGTCTACAACGCCCTGTTACAGACCCAGTTGGATAACCAGCAGTCTGAAATGCAGGCCCTGAGGGATTCCATTGCCAACGTCGCGTTGATCGAAAGACAGATTGTCCCCTTGATGACACGCATGGTTGATGCATTGGAAAGTTTTGTGCAGTTGGATACGCCTTTCCTGATAAAAGAACGTACTGCGCGCGTCGATCGCCTGCGTGAAGTGATGGAGCGCTCAGATGTATCCGCAGCTGAAAAACTCCGCGTTGTTCTGGAAGCCTACCAGATTGAAAACGACTATGGTCGCACCATCGAGGCTTACAAAGGCTCAACCGAAATCAATGGCAACCAGCTGGAAGTTGACTTCCTGCGTATAGGACGCGTTGCGTTGTTATACCAGACAGTGGGTGGTGAACACACCGGCGCCTGGGACGCAGAACAGGGCGCATTCATCGAACTTCCGCCCGCACCTTACCAGGCTCAGGTTTTAGACGGACTTAAGATTGCACGTAAACAAGTTGCACCGGATTTACTTGTCGTACCCGTTGCCGCACCAGAGAGGGCAATGCAATGATTAGCATAATTAAAAAAATCGGCCTCGCCAGTGGCCTGATGCTGGCCTTCACCCTTTCTGCCCAGGCAGCAACAGCGATATCACTGGATGAACTTTTACAGCAGGTTAAGTCGGGTCGCGTAGCCGATGCGGCGGCCAGCAAAGCCAGGCTCGATGAGTTCCGTGCCAACCGTGCAAAACAAAGCCAATTATTGAATGATGAGAAAGCTGAGCAGAAACGCCAGGAACAGGCTTCCGCGAGAATGGAGGCACAGTTTGAAGTCAACGATGCCGAGATTCTCGTACTGGAAACAGCCTTTCAGGATCGCCTTGGTGGTCTTAAAGAGCTTTTCGGTGTGCTGCAACAGGCTTCCGGTGATGCACGTGGTCAGTTTGAAGAATCACTGACCCAGGTTCAGTTTCCGGAACGTACCGATTTCCTGCTTGAGTTCGCGAAGAAAATGGGTCAGTCAAACCGCCTGGCTTCACTCGAAGAAATCGAGCGTCTGTGGTTTGAGCTGCAGCAGGAAATGACAGAATTGGGTAAGGTTGTGACCTTTAAAGCCAACGTCGTTAATTCCGTTGGTGAAGAACACGAGCAGGAAGTTACCCGTATCGGTGCATTCAACGTTGTATCAGAAGGTAAATATCTGGAGTTTATTCCTGAGACCCAACGCCTTGTTGAGCTTCAGCGCCAACCAGCCAGCCGTTATACCGGCCGTATTGCTGATCTTGTCAATGCCACATCGGGACTCGAGCCAATTGGTATCGATCCAACCCGTGGTCAGTTACTCAGCTTGCTGGTACAGTCACCCACCCTTAGGGAAAGAATCGACCAGGGCGGCACGGTTGGATACGTGATCATCGTGCTCGGTATCATTGGTGTACTTATCGCCATATGGCGTGTATTGATACTGTCCGCAGTGGGTGCCAAGGTTAACAGCCAGGTCAAGCATATCGGTGAGCCCAAAACCAATAACCCGCTCGGCCGTGTCCTCAAAGTTGCTGAGGACGCCAAAGGTGCGGATATTGAAACCATTGAACTTAAACTGGGTGAAGCTATTCTAAGAGAGACACCCAAGCTCAACTCGATGCTACCGTTGTTGAAGATTATCTCCGTGGTGGCACCGTTGCTCGGTCTGCTCGGAACCGTAACCGGTATGATCGTGACCTTCCAGGCTATCACCCTGTATGGTGCCGGTGATCCGAAACTGATGGCAGGTGGTATTTCAACCGCGCTGGTTACTACGGTTCTCGGTCTGGTTGTAGCTATACCGACGGTGTTCCTGCATACGCTGGTTTCCAGCCGGGCCAGGAGACTGACCCAGATTCTGCAGGAAGAAGCCGCTGGCATGCTCGCAGAGCTTGCCGAAGGTCAAAGCAAAACTGCATAAGGTAGCAACTCATGGATTTGGTTTATTACTATCTGCCAGCACTGGAAACCATTCGAGACTTCATGGAACTCGGTGGAAATGTACTGTTTGTGATCGGCTTTCTTACGCTGTTTATGTGGATGCTGATTCTTGAAAGACTGTTTTATCTCCGTACAGGACATAAGCGTCTGGCCGCATCGGCCCTGTATATCTGGGAGTCACGTAATGACCATAAGTCATGGAATGCACACCAGATCAGGTCGCGATTAATCTCGCAGGTTTCCGCCAAGGTTGAACGCAACATACCGCTGATTCAGACCTGTGTTGCTTTATGTCCATTGCTTGGTTTGCTGGGAACAGTAACCGGCATGGTAGAAGTGTTCGAGGTTATGGCCATATCCGGATCGGGTAGTCCCCGTTCCATGGCATCCGGCGTATCCAAAGCCACCATTCCGACAATGGCCGGAATGGTGGCGGCGCTGTCCGGCGTGGCAATGGCAACCTACTTGCAACGTAAAGCATCACGGGAGCGCGAGTTACTTGCGGACAACCTGTACATAGGTAACAAGTGACCTGAAGGTCGCTGGAGAATATGAATGAAGCAATTTTTTAACCAGAACCAGGCCGAAGAAGAGTCTGAAATCAATATCACGCCTATGCTTGACGTGGTGTTCATCATGTTGATCTTCTTTATCGTTACGGCGACCTTTGTAAAGGAAGCCGGTATTGACGTCAACCGGCCCGATGCAGCTACTGCAGTGAAACAGGAAAATGCCAATATCCTGATTGCCATCGGTGCAAATAACGATATCTGGATTGACCGTCGCATGGTTGATGTTCGCTCTGTGCGTCCTAACATCGAGCGTCTTCACGCTGAGAACCCGCAGGGCTCAGTGGTCATTCAGGCAGATAAGGATTCCAAAACCGATACTTTGATACAGGTTATGGATGCATCCAGGCAAGCGGGTGTATTTAACGTCTCAATCGCCGCTCAAGAGCAGTAAGAAAAGTCATGGCAGCAACAATTAATCAAACACTAACTCAAGGCCAGGCTGCTAACCTGTTCCGGTTGGTGATGGGGCTAATAATTGGTTTGGCTATCACATTAAGCCTGTTCTGGTTGATGCAGTTCCTGATTGCAACGGCTGATCGTACTTTGAATGATGACAGCGCCGGCAGCCTGGTAGATTTTGTCCGGGTTAAACGTGACGAATCCGTCAAGCAAAGACAATTGAAACCCAAAAAGCCACCACCACCTGATGCACCACCACCTCAGCCGCCAACACCCCAGTTGGACAGCCTTAACCCCAATGCTGAGAAAATTGCTATTTCACAGGTACCGGTGGAAACCGAAATCGAAATGACGGGCGGATTTAGCCTGGGTGTCGGTGAAGGTGATTACCTGCCAATCGTCAAGGTTGCACCTATTTACCCCAACCGGGCGCTGACCCGGGGTATCGAAGGGTACTGCGTCGTTGAATACACGGTAACCCGCCAGGGAACCACAAAAGACCCCAGGGTGGTTGAATCACAGTGTACTTCGAGCCTTTTTCATAGCGCATCGGTAAACGCAGCCCTTAAATTCAAATATAAGCCAAGGATTATGGATGGTGAAGCCGTTGAGGTTCCTGGCGTACAGAACAAATTTACTTATGAAATTACTGAATAAGAGTCTGATAGTGCATAAATCTTCAGCCAATTCAAAATATAAGCTATTGCCGGGTAAACACTGGCTGGTTCCTGCCATTACTGTGCTTTTAGCGGTAATGCTGGCATCAACTGCATCAGCGCAGATACAAAGGGATGAGGACAAGAACGACGGTTCTGACCGCAAGACCAAAGAAACGGTGGCAATGAGCCAGCAGATCTATGAAGCCTTGACAGAAATCCAGGCATTGGTTGAAGCTGAAGACTATAAACCTGCACTGGAAAAAATTAAGGATTTACAGGAAGGCAGGAAAAAAATGTCTCCCTATGAAGAGGCTCAGATCTGGAATATTACCGGTTACACGTATTACCTGATGGAAGAATATGAATCTGCTATCGGTGCATATCGGAAAGTTCTGCAACAACCTGATCTACCCGCAGCATTGCAGCAGAGCACACTCAAAACAATGGCTCAGCTGCTCTTTACAATTGAAGATTACGAAGGTGCGCTGAAAACCATCGATCAGTTAATGGCCGTGATAGATGAGCCGTCCGCTGACATATATATGCTAAAGGGCCAGGCATATTTTCAAATGAATAAATTCCAAGAGGCTTTGGTACCTATCGAGATCGCGATCAAAATGTATCGCGATCAGGGCAATGTGCCAAAGGAAAACTGGTTATTACTGTTGCGTGTTATCTACTGGGAACTCAAAGACTTTGACAATATGTTGATTGTTCTTAAGGAACTCGTTCAGGAATACCCCAAAGATACCTATGTCCTTACACTTGCTGGAGTTTACAGTGAACTTGGGGACACCAAAAAACAATTGGCGCTGACCGAGGCCCTTTACGAGAAAGGTTACATTGAAGGTTCCAAACACGCTGTTAACCTCGCAAATTTATATTTATTACATGGTATTCCCGTTAAAGCTGCAATGATTCTTGAAAAAGAAATGGATGCCGGTAATATTCCCTCCGATGTAAGGAATTTACGCTTGTTGTCACAAGCCTGGTATTCAGCCCGTGAAGATAAAAAATCAATTCCACCCCTGGTTAAAGCCGCTGCCGAGGGTGAAGATGGCGAACTCTATATTCGATTGACACAATCCTATCTGAACCTCG
>Ga0210074_1000229_pt1 | contig 22032 bp, 23 predicted proteins | sample China_Galinas_Co_FD_184860 | JGI IMG/M metagenome (GOLD analysis project Ga0210074, IMG submission 184860) | Wetland microbial communities from San Francisco Bay, California, USA, that impact long-term carbon sequestration -... | ecosystem: Environmental > Aquatic > Marine > Wetlands ... | reverse complement strand
GGATTCAATCCAATTACCGCATTGTAAGTTGCATAATAATAATTTCCCTGTTCGGAATATTTTGCATCTTCAGGAAGCCGATCACGATCCGGAAAATAAATAATATGAGGCATCCCTGTGAGTAGAGACACGTTATTAGTATCAATAAAATCGAAAATCGTATTTTCAATAGAATAGTAAGCTCCACCAAAAGCATAAACCGGAAGTGCTGTCTCTGGCCAAAGAATTAATTCAGCACCTTCATCAACGCATTGTTTTGATAAGTTGAGATTAAGATTTAATCGATCACTAAGATTCCCTTTTGACCACTTATCCCAGGGATTAAGATCTGGCTGAATAATTCCTACTTTTACTGTTTTATTAGAGATATTAAACAAAGAAACTCTGAATATTCCATACACCAGAAAGCATAGAAAAATTGTAGCCGCAACAAGAAAAGGCTTCAATCTGATTTTTTGATTCTCTTTTTTTTCAAAGAAGGATTTAAAAAGGAGCACGTTGATATATGCAACAACTAATGATAATCCATTTGTTCCAATAATATCTGCCCCTTGAATAAACATATTGAACTTTGCTAACCCATGACCAAGTAACACCCACGGAAATCTTAAATCAGTTAATGTTAGAAGATATTCAAATGTTACCCAGAAAATAGGGAAGAGCCATATTGCATCAAATTTTGGAAAAACTTTTTTGGCTAAGAAGTAAAGTGTCGATGGAATAAGCATCACTGTGGGATAAGCAAGAAGTAATGCAACACCAGCCAGCATTAAGTACGGATCAGCTTCTGATGACCAGCTTCCAACCCAGTAAATTGTCACTAAACTAAACACCAAAGAGAAAAGAAAAGTGGCACTGCTGATCGATGCAAGTGTTGTTCTCTTTGTGATGACTACAAAGTATGGAATTAATCCAATGAAAATTAAAAGTGTAAGTGGGAATGGAATGGGTGGAAAAGAAATACCAAGAATTATTCCACCAAGAATTAATAAAAGACGATCTTTTCTTTTTTGCTTTTTTTCTTCCGGAGTAAGTGTGTTTCTATATTTAGAAAAAAAATTCATACTGTTGTTTTTCTTTTTCTAAAAAATAATCTAATGATAAAAAATAAAATAATAACTACGGTCCCGGCTATTACTATATTGCTGTAAGTTGTTAGATACTCATCAACTTTTCCTGCGTTATCTCCGAATATGAACCCCAGATACAACATAATTATATTCCAAAGAAGAGCAGAGACAAAGCAAAGTGAGAATGTTCTTTTCGGGTCAAGATTACTTATTCCGGCAAAAAAAGAAATAACAGCTCTTGTACCGGGCATAAAACGGTTTGCAACTATTACGAAGTAACCATATTTTCTAAACCACTTCTCAACCTTGTCTATTGTATTAATTGGAATGTATTTGAATTTACCGGCATGAATTACTTTTTTATCGACTGTTGAGCCGATATAAAACATCAGCATAAATCCAGTAATACTACCTATTGTTGCAAATATGAGAGTAAGTATAAAATTCAGATCACCTGCTCCAACAAGTGTACCACCGATTACAATTACCACATCGCTTGGTGAAGGAGGAAAAACATTTTCTATAAAAGCGAAAAAAAATAGCGTGAGGTAAATCCAGATTGGAGAAAAGGTGGAGAACTGACTGAGTATATCTTCGAACATTATTTTCTTACAACTGTGGCAACAGCCATTACGGAAATTCCTTCTTTCCTACCAACAAATCCTAACTTTTCGGTTGTGGTTGCTTTGATTGAAATTCGATCGGGACCAATATCGAGAATTTTTGAAATTTTTTCTTTCATCTTCTGAACATAAGGTGCAATTTTCGGTTGCTGAAGCATCACTACGACATCGACATTACTTATAAAGTAACCTCTGTTCCGGATAAGCTCATGTGCTTTTTTTAGAAAGACTATGCTATCAGCATTTTTATATCTTGGATCATCATCTGGGAAGTGGGTACCGATATCTCCAAGTGAAAGTGAACCAAGCATTGCATCAGTGATTGCATGTAAAACAGCATCAGCATCAGAGTGACCGGTTAATCCCTTGTCATTTGGAATTTCAATTCCTCCGAGAATTAATTTTCTACCTTCAGCAAATGCGTGAACATCAAAACCAATTCCGGTTCTTAAGTCTATAATCAAAATTTCACCTCAAAATCTGTGAACTCATTTTTTGGTTCCTGCCAATCTACTTTGAAGGATTTAACGGAAGCATGGATTGGCCCAACTTTTAACTTTTTAACTAATTCTTCTACAATTGCTTTTTCACCCTCCACAACGGTTAATACTTCGCCAGTGTAGAGATTTTTCACATATCCATTTAATTCTAGCTTTTTAGCTTCGCGCATAACAAAATATCTAAAACCAACTCCCTGTACCAACCCATTGACAACAATTTCTGCACGAACTTCCATTGAAAAATAAATATTTCTTTAAGAAAAGATGTAAAAAATTAGATAATTTTTGTGTGAGTACAAAGAAAATGAGTTTATTCTTTCTTTGAGTATCCAAAACTCTTAAGAAGGTTTTCATCACTTCGCCATTTTTTTCTCACCTTCACCCGAAGTTCAAGAAAAACCTCTCTCTGTAAAAACTCTTCAATTGATTCTCTGGCAACCTGTCCGAGTTTTTTTATTCCTGCACCACCTTTACCGATAATTATTACTTTTTGTGAATCTCTTTCAACAACTATTTCAGCACTGATGAAATTTTTTCCTTTCTCCCTTTCTTTAAAATCGACGATCAAAATTTCACAACTGTAAGGGACCTCATCACGATAAAGTTCAAGAATTTTTTCACGTACAATTTCTGAAACGAAAAATCTTTCATTTTCATCAGTCACCTGGTCATCAGGGAAAAGTTTTGGTCCAGTGGGAAGAAATCTGATAATTTCTTCCTTCACTCTTTGAGTATTAAAATTGAATGTCGCAGATAGGGGGATTATTTCTTCAAATAATTTTTGTGATTCAAAATGATTTAATAATTCAGTTACTTTTTCCTGAGTTATCAAATCAACTTTATTAAGGATTAACAATTTCGGTTTTTTGGATTTTATAACGGTGTCCTTCACAAATTCTTGCGCAAATAAATTGTCAGCACTCGAATCTTCTTTGACATCAATAATCATAACAATTACATCGGCATCATCGAGTGAAGTTTTGACATCTTCCATCATTTTTTCCTGAAGAAGATATGAAGGAGAAAGAATTCCGGGTGTATCGAGAAAAATGATCTGGTAATATTCTTCACTTAAAATTCCAAGGATTCGTTTCCTTGTAGTCTGCGGTTTAGAGGTAATTATAGAAAGCTTTTGTCCAAGCAAAGCATTAAGTAAAGTTGATTTACCCGAATTAGGTAAACCCAGAATAGCTACGTAACCTGTTTTATTTTTTGTGTTCATCTAAATAAAAGAATTTTATCCATCTCAAAGTTAATAATTAAATAAGGCTTTCTAAATAACAAATCTTAAATAACAAGTACTAAATAATTTTGAATTACTAAATTCAAATTGATTAAAGAATTAAATTGTGGAAGTATGAAATTGTTTGGAATTTGCTTCTTGGAATTTAGGATTTTTAAACTCGGAATGGACTCGGATTTTTAATACGAACAGATTACATTTGTTGTCCGTTACTCAGATGTGCCTTGGATCTTTTCTGCATTTCAAAAAAGAAGTAACCGGAAATAAGGACGATGATGGAAAAGATAGAACCAATTATTGATAACCCTGCACCGCTAAATAGCTGTTTCAAGGTTTTAACTAATCCGTCTGTCAAATAAGAGACAGAATCCAAAACAGATTTTGATTCGGTGACTGATGTAGATGTTGTTGAAATTACAGCTGATATTGAGAAGCCAAATATTACGAGACAAAGAATTGTAATAAATGTTGCAACAGATGCAATGAAGTATTTTTGTTGTTTTGGAATTACAAATTGCTTCTTTACTATCTGCTTCATCAGAGATTCAGTAAAGTGAAGGCTAAGCTCATCTTCCTGCAACATATTTAACTTTTCGTGAACCAACTTTAATGCATTGAATTTCCTGCGTAACTCTTCAGAGGATTGGAGCTGAGATTTTACCTGCTCGGTTTCTTCCCTGCTCAATTCGCCATCAAGATATTTATTTAATATTTCATCTGTAATTTTTATCATATTAGTTCTTCAGCTAATCTGCTATTTAATATTAAATCACGCAAAGCATTTCTTGATCTATGAAGAATTACTTTAACATTGGAAACGCTTATTTCCATAACTTCACTGATCTCATCGATTGTCATTTCATTTAAATAAAACATTGTAATTACTGCTGAATACCTTTCCGGTAATTTACTAATTGTTGCGTGAATAAGTTTTTTAACATCTTCCTTTTCAATTTCTTCTGTATTATACTCACTTTCTAGATTGAAGTGATCTTCGACGGAAGTCATTTCAGATTCAGTTTTTCTTTTTTGTGATGATAACTTTGTTAATGCTGAATTATAAACAATCCTATAAAACCAGGTTGAAAATTTTGAATCACCTTTAAATGCATTTATCGATTTATATGCTTTCAAAAAACAATCCTGTAATACTTCTTCTGCATCAAATTCATTTTTTAGCATTCTCTTTAACATCGAAAATGCTTTGTTTTTATATCGATTTACAATAATTGCGTAGTCGGAATCGTTTCCTTTTCTAACCGAATCAATTATTTCCTGATCAGAAAGATTTCTCATTCAACTCTTAGACTAATAGTCTGTGATTTTAGTTACACATAGTTTGTTTATATAGTAAAATATGTTGTTAGCTTACTAAAAGCAATTAAAGCGTTAAATATCTTGTTTATTATTCTTAATGAATGTGTAACCTGCCAGGAGATATTTATGTCTCAACAATTAAACAAAAGAAAGGAAAAAAAATGCACGAAGAAGTAGTTGCCGTATTCATTCCGATAGTGATGTTTCTTATTATCGGACTTATTTGGGTTACAGCTATATATTATAGATCTCGCGAAAGACAGATGCTTATTGAAAAGGGACTTACAGCGGAGGATATGAAAAAATTCTTTGAACAGAAGAAAGATCCATTCTGGTTGATGAAAGTTGGAATCATTTGCATATTCTTTGGAATTGGATTGGGTATTGGTCTAATGTCAGGAGCAGAGGAAACCCGGGAAATAGTTACACCAACAACAATATTTATATTTACTGGAATTGGATTCGTGATCGCAAACATTTATGGGAATAAATTGAGAAAAAATTACGAATTAGAAAAAAAGGCTGGTAACTAAAATTAAAATTCCCCTCCCTTTGGGAGGGGATAAAATGTTAGGGCTTAATCCTGAGCTTCAAGCCATCTTTCAGCATCAATAGCCGCCATACAACCGGTTCCTGCAGCAGTAACTGCCTGTCGATACTTACTGTCACTCACATCACCAGCAGCAAATACACCTTCAATATTAGTATACGTAGAGCCGGGTTTAACTTTCAGATAGCCTACTTCATCCATATCTAGCTGTCCTTTAAATATAGCTGTATTCGGTTGATGACCAATTCCTATAAACAACCCATCTGCCTTCAATTCTTCAACTGAACTATCACGAGTGTCTTCAAGTAGTACTCCGGTCATTTTCTTAATTCCATTCTCTTCAACACCGAGTACTTCTTTAATGGTTTTATTAAGCATAAATTTTATTTTTGAATTTTTCTGTGCACGGTTAAGCATAATATTTGAAGCTCTGAATCCTTCTCTTCGATGAATGATTGTAACTTCTGATGCATGATTAGTTAAGTAAGTGGCTTCTTCCATGGCAGTATCGCCGCCGCCGATTACCAAAACTTTTTGATTCTTAAAGAAAAATCCGTCACATGTTGCACAAGCTGAAACTCCGTAACCCATGTATTTTTTTTCGCTTTCCAGCCCAAGCAATTTTGCAGAAGCACCAGTTGCAACTATTACTGCATCTGCGGTGTAAACATCGTTATATGATTTTAGAGTGAAAGGTCTTTTTGAAAAATCAACTTCAGTAATTTCTTTGTAGATAGATTCAGCACCGACTCTCTGAACTTGCTTTCTCATGACATCCATTAATTGCGGACCCTGGATACCATGTTCGAATCCCGGATAATTTTCAACTTCAGTCGTAATGGTTAACTGTCCACCCGGCTGCATTCCTTCAAAAATGACAGGCTTTAAGTTTGCTCTAGCGTTGTAAAGTGCTGCGGTAAATCCTGCGGGACCAGATCCTATAATTATTATTCTGTGATGATTATCTGCCATTACTATTCCTTAAATGAATTATAGTTAAAAATTAATTTATAAATGATTTGATTCTACAAATTTACAAAAGATTCAATTGATGAGAATTAATCCTGATCAATTATTCACTGTTTTTCAGATGGGAAGCATTTCGTTTCAATCCACTCAGCTTTGCTCTTTTGATAGGTGAGGTTCTGAATTTCTTTCTGAATTCCTCTTCACTCATTTCGAGAACTTCATTCAGAATGAGTTCTTTATTTTGAGGATGAAATTCATTTACCGAGGATTCAACCGGAAATTTCAGATTCCATGGACAAATATCCTGGCAGATGTCACAACCGAATAACCAGTTATCAAACTTACCTTTAAATTCTTCTGAGATCTCTTTTTTATTTTCAATAGTTAGATATGAGATACATTTATTTGCATCGACAACATACTCCTGAACTATCGCATCAGTTGGACAAGCATCTAAACAAGCGGTGCAGGATCCACAAAAATCTGGGATTTTTTCGGAGCAATCGAAATCACAATTGGTAATTATATTTGCAATAAAAAACCAACTTCCCATTTCCCGATTTATCACATTTGTGTGCTTGCCAAGCCAACCCAATCCAGCACGAACAGCCCAGGCTTTATCCATTACCGGTCCGGTATCGACATAGGAGATCGATTCAAACTTAGGATCAACTTTCTTTAATTCCTCCTCCAATTCATCCAGCATAGCCCATATGATCAGATGGTAATCTTTCCCCCATGCATAACGGGAAACTTTGCCTTGAGCTTTATCATTTGAATAGGAATCTGGTGTGTAGTAATTAAGTCCAAGTGAGATTACTGATTTTGCATTTGGAAGAAATTGCTTTACATCTTTTCTCTTCTCAAAGTTTTGATTCATATAATCCATTCCACTTTGATAATTTTTCTCCAGCCATTTCTCTAACAAGTCAGATTCTTTTTCCAGCTTTTCAGCTTTTGCAAAGCCAACTAAATCAAAGCCAATAGCTTTTGCTTTTTGAATTACTACTTCGTTTGAGAGAATTCTATTCTTCAATTACCAATTGATTTTTTTTGAATGGACTTTAATATAAACCCGATCATCAATTATTTTTACCGGAAATGAATTTAATCCATTGCTTCCTGAATCCTTTTTCCCAGTTAGAAGATTGAACTTCCAACCGTGTGCAGGACAAACAACATATCCTTCTTCGATAAATCCATCATAAATAAGGTGAGTCTGCTGATGTGGACAAATATTACTTAGTGCAAAAACATCCGAGTTAATTTTAAATGCTGCAACTTCTACATCATTAATCAGAAATCGCTTTCCTTCATAATCCTTGAGTTCATTAATGTGGCAAAGAAATTTGAAACCTTCTTCCTCAATATTATTCAAATGATTTGAATTTTTCATCGACGCTATATCCTTCACCATGTTTTTTAATTGTTGCATATGCTATTTCAGGATCATGCCCAAAAATTAATTTCCAGTTTCCATCGAACGCAGATTTCAGGTGTTTTTTCTTTTCCTCCAAAGTAACGAGCGGCTGCAAATCGTAACCCATTATATAAGGCAATGGAATGTGTCCGTAAGTTGGCATGAGATCAGCGCAAAATAAAAATGTGTTAGCGCCATCAGAAATTTTTACCATCTGCTGACCAAATGTATGTCCATTGACGACAATGAATTCAATTTCATCATCAAAATTAGAATCGCCATTAATGAAATTAAGAACACCTTCATCAAATAATGGTTGAAAATTTTCTTTAATGTAACTTCCTTTATCCCTATTTGATGGATTGATCGCCCAATCGTAATTCTGTTTTTGAACGTGATACTTTGCATTTGGAAAAGTCGGTACAAGTTTGCCATTTACAGAAACCGTAGATCCACCAGTATGATCAAAATGAAGATGTGTTAAAATCACGTCCGTAATATTTTCAGGTTTTAATCCTTTTTTATCAAGTTCGGATTTCATTGTAGAGCTTTCAACACCGTAAATTTTTCTTTCTTTATCAGTCCACTTTTCACCCATTCCTGTATCAATAATAATTTTCTTACTATCACTTTGAAGAATAAGATGTCGTGTGGAAAGTTTTATTCGATTTGAATCATCAGCAGGATTAGTTTTTTGCCACAATACTTTAGGAATAATTCCAAACATTGCACCACCATCAAGACAAAAATATCCTGATTCAACTATTGTGAGTTTGAATTTACCAATTTGCATAAAAAATAAATTTAGTGTTCAATTTCTTTTCACGCCTAAGTTAAAAAAGAATAATTTTAATTCACAGAATACGTGGTTATTTAAAATGAAAAAGGCACCCGAAGGTGCCTTCAAAATAAGAATTAATTTATCTTCCTAATCCATCAAGATATTCTTTCCTGGCAAGGAGCTGTTCTTCCGTCTCAACATGCTTTGGATCAGGTATGCAACAATCAACCGGACAAACTGCTGCACATTGTGGTTCATCGTGGAATCCTTTGCATTCGGTACATTTATCAGGTACAATGTAGAAAAATTCAGCAGAATAGAATCCATCCGCTCCGGAAGGTGCAGCATCGCCGTCACCATAAGTTTTTCCAGTTAATTCCCAATCCACACCACCTTCATATATTGCTGTATTTGGACATTCAGGTTCACAAGCACCACAATTGATGCATTCCTCTGTTATCATTATCGCCATTTTAATACTCCTTTAAGATTTAATTCTTACCTTAAATTTCGTTATTCTTAACAACAAATATAATTATTGAAAAGTTCATTCGAAATTTATAAAAAATACACTCCTCTTCAAGCCTAAAGTTGTCTTAAATAATATTTTTCTTGACTTTAATTACTCCTTCTGATGAAATAATTTGTCTCAATACCATTTCTGATTCTCCATTCGGCAAAATCTCTGTGAATATGTGCAAGAACAGAATTGCTTTCGGTAAGTTTAACTGAATTAAGAATCTTCATAATATGAAGTGTGTGAATGCCTAATTTTAATGTGCTAACTTTTTCCAGTTCAAAGTATTTGTTTGCATCCAAAGGTACTGGAATATTTAATCCGGCTGATCTTTCTTCCCTGAATTTAATATTGAGCTGATTTAGATCAATTTTATCTTTCATATGATTCTTTCCAGCCTTGTAAACTGCTTCAAACGAATCTGCAGACATTTCTGATACTACACACTTTCCCTCAGTTTCGATTTGCTCATTTGCTTTTCCACCTGTACGAAGTGAAAGCACAAATGTTTTGTTGTCAATAGTTCCGCTTAAATCCGTTGGGAAAATGTTGAACAAACTTCCCGAGCCGACAGAAACGAGATAAATTTTACGTGGAACCGAGTATCCGATTTTTATCTGATCGTACAAATTGCCTGGAAGGTAAACATTGTCCTTCTTTTCAACTGTTAATCTGTATTTAAGATCACTAATTATTTTGTGAAGATTATTATTAAATTGGTGTTTGCCATTTATTCCTTCAAATATTAATAATGAAGATGATTCAATATTAATTTTTTTTCTCAATTTAAGTTTTAAGTTGGCAAGTTCTTTATTTTTATCGTCTATGAACGAAACCAAAATTGATTTTATTTTATCCAAAACATCTTCATCAATATTATTCCCGTCCATTGAAATGACTAATGGTTTATATCCATTGAAGAGATGATGTTGTGTGATATCTTTAAAATCCTGATTTGAATTTTGTATTAATAATCTCAATGGTCGGTTAAAATCATTCAGATTTAAACAAAGATATTCTTGTGGAAGTGTAGCACCGAATAAAAGTTTTTTTATTATTTTTTTCATTCAAATATATTATTTCCTAACGGATCAGGGTTTTTCACCAGCAAACTTGTGCTGCAAATAATTGAGTGCTGAATTGGTTATCTCAAGATTTTTTTCTAGTGCAAACTTTTCTGCATTTTGAATATTCCCTGAATAAAACCTCCACCAGAGCATTGAACCAATTAATACACCATCTAGAATTCTATCTTCAATAAATGCTTCAATAGTAAGATAACCCCAGAGCACGCTCCATCCAATAGAAATTAGCCCGCTAATATATTCGCCAGTGTAGAACTGACCTGCTCCTGGGATAAGAGATAGATATTTTGCAAGTTGAGTATTGTAGAGTTCATTGGTGACAGAATCACATAGCTCTACAAGTTGTTCATCACTCTTATATTTTGAAAAAGTTGAAGCAGCTTTTTGCCAATCATCAGAAAAAATAAAAGCCCAGCCCCTCCAATAATTTATCTCCTCAGATTTGTTGATGAATCGATTATCATTTGCAAGTGTATCCAATAACGCGAAAGCTCGCCCTGTTGTTCTTCTCAAAATGTTCACTTTGATAATTTCAATACTGCTGTTAAAAAACTCTTTATCTGACTCAGAATGAAATCTGGCTAAAGACAGAAACTGCAATGCTTCCGAAAACTTTCCACCCTGTTTGTAACTTAGACCAATAAACATATTGGCTCTGTAGTCATATGACTCTGATTTATCAAAGTACAGCAATCTCTTAAACTCGGTGACAGCGTCAAAATAATTCTCTTCATCGTATAGTTTTTCAGCATAGTTAAACTGTGATTCAAAAGTAGTTTGCGCTAAAACATTTATAAACCAAAACGAACTTAAAACAATTAAAAAAAATATTTTATTTACAGAAATCATAATCAGGTATAAAGTAGTTTTTATTTTCGAGGAACAATTTTAATCCGTTTGAAAATTCAAAATTAATTTTAGCATTAAATATTTGTGCTGCTGATATGGAGCCATATATATTTCCAGCATAAAAGAATGCACCTATCCCAGTGAATATCCAGGCTCGTGTATCATGATCCGCTTTGAAGTTGTCATAAGCTAAAAATGCAAACAATCCTGTAAGAAGAAAACCGGTAATTCCATCTCCCCATTCACCAACATACATTTTACCGCTGCCGGGAATTATTGCAGAGAAAATTCCCGCCCAGGCCGGACTTTTATATGGAGGATCAAATTTGTAGTCATATAATTTAGATAATGTGTTTTGATCTTCTTTGCTGTACAATGTTAGAAAATTATTTTTTGTGATACTTTGTTCATCCCCATAAAGCGCGGATATATTAAGAAGTCTCACATAACTTTCAAATTGAGATGAGGTAAATGAAGAAAATTCAGAATAATGTAGTGGTTTTGAGTCAATTAATAGTTCATTCTTCATCGATACTAAATAAGCATCAGGATAAAGTTTTGACTCAATATTAAAGTCACTAAAAATTTTGTTAGAGTTTTTACTCAATCCGAGATTTGAATAACCGAGCATCACTTTAAATTCAATTGTATCAATCACGAATTGATTTCTGATCATCTCATATTCCTCAATTGCTCTAAGGTAATCCTTCTCACAAAAAAGATAATCGGCAAATAATTTTATTTTCTGTGGTGAATGAAAATCAAAAGAAGTTGATTGAGGAAAAATAGTAAGCTGTACAAGAAAAATTATTAAAAGAATTTTTCTCATTCATCATCAACAATAAATGTTGGTGGAAGATAATTAATTTCTTCACTATTTAAAGTGTAATTATTTGCTGGATCATAGTAATGATTGCTTTTATCTCTAGGATAATTATTTATTTTGATTGGATTGGTGTCCCGTACTAACCTGTCCGAAAACATTAATGTTGCCTGGAAGATATTTGTCTCCTCAGTCGCATCAATGAAGAAAGAAGAACACGAAGGACGAAAAGCACAATTATCACCATCAACATCTGAAATAAAAAACCAGTAAGTATTAACAAAAGATTTTTTTAATAATTCTCCGGCATTATCAGATTTAAATGAATAAGTTCTCTCCCTGAATTTATTCGGCTTTTCGTATGAAAGGTCTGCTTTCTGCCATTTAAGATTTTCTATCTGACAAAAAGCAGATGTAGTTAAAAGAAGAGTAATAAAAAATATATGATGCTTACTTCGCATCAAGCAGTGACCTGGCAATTACAATCCTCTGAATTTCAGATGTGCCTTCATAAATTTCTGTAATTTTTGCATCTCGAAGATATCTTTCAACTAGATATTCTCTTACATATCCATAACCGCCATGAATCTGGATAGCTTCAAGTGCACACTCAACTGCAATCTTGGAAGCATACAATTTAGCCATTGCTGCTTCTGCAAAATACTTTTTGCCTGCATCTTTTAATGCTGCGGCTTTAAACGTCAGAAGTTTTGCAGCATCAACTTTCATGGCCATGTCAGCAAGTTTAAATTGAATGGCCTGAAGATTTGAGATTTCTTTTCCGAATGCTTTTCTTTCTTTCGAATATTTTACTGATGCTTCGAGTGAGGCTTCAGCAATGCCAAGAGCTTGTGAAGCAATTCCAATTCTCCCGCCGTTAAGTGTTTTCATTGCGAAATTAAACCCTTTACCTTCTTCCCAAACAATATTTTCATTCGGGACTTTGCAATTCTCAAAGGTTAAAGAACAGGTATCGGAACTTCGTATTCCAAGCTTATCTTCTTTCTTGCCATGATCAAAACCCGGCGTTCCCTTTTCGACAAGAAATGTAGTAATACCTTTGTGTCCTTTTTCTTTATCGGTTGTTGCCATAACAAGATGATAATCAGCAGTAGTCCCATTGGTTATCCAGTTCTTCATTCCATTAAGAATATAAAAGTCACCATCTTTATCAGCCATTGTATGTTGCTGAGTTGCATCGCTGCCGGCTTCGGGTTCAGATAGTGCAAAAGCACCAAGCTTTTCACCTTTGGCTAGTGGAATGAGATATTTTTGTTTTATATGATCCGAACCGTATTCTTCTAAACCCCAGGTTACAAGAGAATTATTTACAGACATGATGACGCCAACACTCGCATCAACTTTTGAAATTTCAATCATAGCAAGTACGTAGCTGATAGTATCCAATCCGGCTCCGCCAAACTCAGGAGAGACCATCATTCCCAGGAAACCAAGTTCGCCTAATTTTTTAACAATATCTGTAGGAAATTCTGCTTTTATATCGCGTTCAACTGCAGTTGGTGCAATTTCGTTCTGTGCGAAATCCCTAGCGGATTCCTGAATCATTAACTGATCTTCTGTAAAATCAAAATTCATTATTAACCCCAGTGATTTTAATTGTGAATAGATTTATATCCAATTGAGATGAAATATTTGTTTGTAAAAATAGTGTAATATCAAATCTTAGACAATGATGATCTAATTATTCGGATTTTACATTTTGTATTGTCTACCCGATACACTTAGATTATTTTTGGATAATGATTAAAGAATCCGTTAAAATCACGTTAAAAGGACTTACACTCTCAGAATTGAAAGATTACTTTGTTTCTGAGGGTGAGCCTGCATTTAGGGCTGAGCAGGTTTTCAAGTGGATGTATGGAGACCTGGTTGATAACTTTGAAGAAATGAGCAATCTGCCGAAAGGCTTAAGAAAAAAATTATCAGATGAATTGATTCTTAATACGCTCAGTTATTCAACAAGTGAAATGTCTCCCGGTACGGGTACAAAAAAATACATCTTCGAAACGAGCGAGGGATACAAAATTGAATCAGTTTTAATTCCCGAAAAGAATAGAACTACACTTTGCATATCAACACAAGTTGGCTGCCCACTTGATTGCAAGTTTTGTGCAACGGGGTTAATGGGCTACAAGAAAAATCTTACCGTTGGTGAAATATTCGATCAATATAAACTTGCTAGTAAAGACTGTGATAAGAGTGAAATAACAAATATCGTTTATATGGGAATGGGCGAACCTCTTCTCAACTTCAAAGAAACTGTTAAGTCTCTTGAAATATTTGCTGAAGGATTAACAACTGGTATAAGTCTGAAAAAGATTACTGTATCTACTGCAGGTATAGCTCCAAAAATAAAAGAACTTGAAGCAACAGGGTTGAAAGTAAAACTTGCTTTTTCACTTCATTCCTGTTTTGAAGATATTCGGGATAAAATAATGCCGATAAATAAAAAGTATTCGCTCAAAGAGAATATAGATGCGTTAAAAAGTTATGCTGAGAATACAAATTCACTAATTACTTTTGAGTATGTCATGCTAGATGGAATAAATGACCGCGATGAAGATATTAAAGCTCTTACAAGATTGATGAGTACAATTCCAAGTAAGCTTAATATCATTCCATTTAATTCACTTGAGCACATGGATCCATCGGGTATTTCAGGAAAGCTAAGATCAACATCGATGGAACGTATTCATCAATTTGCGGACAAGCTCCGTGAAAAAAATATTAGAGTTATGTTGCGAAATACTCAAGGTGATGATATTGCTGCTGCTTGTGGTCAATTAGCAATAAAAGTTTTATCAAAATGAAAAAACTTACTCACGACGAAATAGCTGAAAACAGAAGCACTCTGGACACAATGCATAAAGTAAAAAAGCTCCCTGTTTATGTTGTATTAAATAGCATCAGGAGTTCATACAATGTCGGTTCAATCTTTAGAACTTCTGACGGAGCAATGATTGAAAAACTCTCTCTTTGTGGTTATACTCCCTACCCACCACATCCCGATTTTCCTTCGGGTAACAAGGATGTTTTAAAAACTTCACTCGGCTCAACCGAAAGTGTTAAATGGGAATATGTAAAAGATCCGAAAGAAGTTATTAAAAAAATGAAAGATGAAGGAATAAAAGTTTGTGCTTTGGAGCTGACTGATAGTAGCTCGCCTTACTACGAATTAAAGAATGACATTTTTCCGCTTTGCCTGGTTGTGGGAAATGAAATTACAGGTGTTTCGCAAGAGATTTTGGATATGTGCGATTTTGCAATTGAGATTCCACAGTTTGGAATAAAGCAATCACTCAATGTTGCAGTTGCGTACGGAGTTACGATATTTAAGTTGAGAGAGATTTTTGATAAATAATTAATATGAAATTATAGGGACACTATTTATGTATAAATATTTTTCAACTCTTATTTGTTGCTTTATAATATTTAATAGTTGCTCAACAAAACAAATCTCGGGTTATTATAAGCAGGAATCCATCGACTCGACAAATATTCAAGCTTCGATCCAACCATTTGATTATACTTGGAATACTGATGGACATTTAATTGATTTGATGCGGGCGAAATATGATAAAAATCTGCCATTTGAAAGCCCATTTAACATCATATTATCATTTGAAAATATGAAACCCGATACTTTTAGTGTTTACATCTGCCTACAACACGAAGATTCCTGTGTGAAAATAGCCGAAAGATTTTTTAATGGCGGATACTACACAATTGGATTTCAAAAATTGGATATTGAAAGTGGTTTCTATGGAATAAAAATAGTAAATGATGATGTAGAGTACTATGAACAACGGTTTATTGAAAGACTTCCAGATGACTAAGCAGCCGCAGTAAAAAACTCTTCGCCATTATCTTTGGTGTGTATCAAAAGCAAATTTGCACGAACCATTTTCACAAGTGTTCTGGATGCTCTTCTCTCCGAAATATTAACAAGGTTACTCAACTCTTTAACTGAAATGTGTTCATATTTACCAATATATTCAAAGACCATTTTTTCTGTTTGACCAATGGTATATTTCTTTAAAGCGAGATCAGATGAATTCGCCCGAAGTATTCTTACCATTTCTTTGCTTGCCTGTAAGCTTTTATCATTTATTCTTACTAACACAACAGCTTCATTTATATCAAACTCATTTTTATAATCCTGCAACCGGTGGGGTTTGTTTTCAGATTCGGGAAGGCTTACTACAACAGTTTCTTTTCCATATAATTCAATAAAATCAATTGAATAAATAAGAGGAGGTTCACAATAATTTTCGGCAGCATCCTTAACCATTTCTGATTCGGATTTTTCACTATCAACACCAACAACCTGGCGGTCATCATCAACTCCAAAAATCAAGTAGCCGCCTTTAGTGTTAGAAAAAGCAATCATCTCTCTAGCAATTTTTTCAGGAGTTGTAAAATGTCGTTTGAATTCGCATTGAAGATTTTCCCCTTCCTCAATTAACTCAAGCAGGTGTCGACGATTCATTTTAAAAATTTTTTTACTGACGTTTAAAATTAACGTGAAGAAATTTAACGCTTACGAGGATTCCAAACCGGCTCTTTTACGACTTGAGTTTTTGAATTTTGGTCTGAGGGTGTTCCCTCTTCCGGAACGGGCTTCTGTTCTTCCTCATTTACTGCAACCTGAACTGTATCCGGTGAAACTTGTTCATTCTGAGCAACCTGAAGTGTATCTGTCTTCAGACTATCTTTAAGGGTGAACTGATTTAACGAATCCTGTATGGCAAGTTCTTCTCTTCTCTTTTCCTGTTTATAAAATGATACCTTCGGAGCTACAATTCTTACATATTCTGAAGCAGGATACCTTGCAATCAATGTATCATAGTATTCAACAGCAGCTCCCGGATTGTTGAGTTCGTTCTCTTCAATCCATCCCGATGCAAACATTGCCTTTGGAGCGAAATCAGATTTGGGATATTCTTTTGGAATCTTTTCAAGTTGATATAAGGCTGCGCTGTATTCACGTTTAAAAATCAAGTCTTCAGCCTCAGTATATTTTTCAAGGGCAGGATCATAGTCCAGATCAATTAGGGGCTTACCCAAATTTGCGGCAGCAGCGTTCACGATGCTTTCATTTTTATAATTATCATAGACAATTGTAAAGAGACTATCTGCAGTTTGTTCCTTATCTACAGTTAAATAGTAACTTCCCAATGCAAATAAGGTGTTAGGGTAGTAAGAGGTGTTTGGGTAATTATTCAGGTTACTAAGGTAATATTTATATGCAGAATCAGGCAAACTAAATTCAGATAAAAATAAATTACCAAAATCAAGCTGATATTTTGCAAGTAGAGTCTTGAGTGAATCCTCAGAAATTTTTGGTCGTTTGGGCGGATTATTTTTAAACTTAATTGTGTCAGGCAATGATGCTGTTAACTGCCTTGCTAGATTTTCACGCTCACGATTTTCCTGTGCAAGTTTTTCTTTCGCACTCGGATCAAAAATTTTATTAGTAAACATACTATCAAATTTCACAACTAACAGAGAATCCTCTGACTTTGGATTTCTGATCCAGGAAAATATTGAATCCCTGTTAACATATTCCAGTGAATCAATAATTTGAGTAATTAATGTGTCAGCTACTTTAATCGAATCTTGAAAAAATCCTGTAGTATCCTTAGATCCTATTAAAAGATCATCAAGTCCGGTCCAAATTTCCTGTAGTTCCTTTACATTCGCAATCTGCTCGGCTATCTGCAGAGAATCCTGCACGTATAAAACAGAATCTTCTTTGAACACCTGGGGATTCTGGAGATAGAAAAGCTGCTTGTCGTAATTGTTTAAATTATTGCGGACTGACATATATCTGGAAAACAACCTATCTTTATCTTTTGCTGGAGCAAGATATTCTTTTGGTAATTGAGATGTTGCTGCTTTTTTATAATAAACTGCTGCGCTATCAAACTGAATCAGTCCGTACTCATAAACATTAGCAATCTCATATTTTGCAATGGCTGAATTAGGTGAGTTTCTGTATGTCGTGTCAACCAAAGTCAACTGATCAATCGCTACATCATAATTATCAAGTGACACCTCGGTAATTCCTATTTCAAGATCAATATCACTATACTTATCGGAGTATTTATCCTCCGAACGCATATCTTCAAACAATGTTAATGCTTGTTCTTTTTCACCGACTTCTCTGAGGGCTTTGCCCAGATTTATTTTCGCAACTACTTCCAGATCATAATTCGGTGAATTCTCAAACACATTTTGATACGCAGTAACCGCGGCAGCGTAATCTTCAATTATCATATTCAGGTTTCCAAGTTCATTCCAAACGAAAGCATTGATTTCATCATCATCAGAAACTGCAAGAAATTCATTGGCTGTTGTAATCGCAGCATCGTAATCAGAAACAGATTTATAGTATACTATTTCTTCAATAAATGCTGCTTGCAAAATATCCTCCTCATCTTCTTCCAATGCTTTTTTACGAACATCCGCTAAGACTAATAATCCATTAGTATAATCCCTCAGTCTCATATCACACTTGCCAACCCACAAAGAAGCCTCAAGTATATAATTACTATTTGGCTGTGATGAAATTAACTCTTCAAATTTTTGTCTTGATTTCAAATAACTTTTCTGATAATAAAATGATTTGCCAAGCATCATTAGTGCATCTTCCACATAGGATGAATTCGGACTGAACTGCAGAATGTTGGAGCATTTCTCAATTACTTTAAGAAGATCAGCATTTACTGCTGGCGGAATTGTTGTAGGTTCTGTTGCAAAAATATCCTGCGTTTGCTGGTTTATCTGTTTTTCTGCTTTCTCAAAAAGATTGTTAGCATTGTAATAAAGATTAAAGTAGGTGGTAAAATTATTCCAGGTACTGCATCCGGTTATAAAGATAAGCAGAGTGATAAGGAAAAAAATTCTATCTTTAAAAAGATTGGCGAACATGATAACTGAAGCTATTAAAGATTAAATAAAACAAAAAGGTAAATTACAGGGCGTCCTTACCCGATTCACCGGTTCTTATTCTAACCACATCTTCAACATTATAAATAAAAATTTTGCCGTCTCCCACTTGCCCCGTTTTTCCTGTATTTAAGATTGCATCGACAATTTTTTCCACTTTAGAATCTTCGACTACGACTTCAATTTTTATTTTTGGAACGAATTCAATTCTGTATTCACTGCCACGGTAAGTTTCTGTGTGACCTTTTTGCCTACCATATCCCCTTACTTCAGAAATTGTCAGTCCACGGATGCCTTCTTCAACTAGAGCTTCTTTAACTTCTTCAAGTTTGAAGGGACGAATTATTGCTTCTATTTTTTTCATAAGCATCTCTTATTTGCCGTGACAGTGTTTATATTTCTTTCCGCTACCGCAGGGGCACGGATCATTTCGCCCTACTTTTTCTGCAACCTGAACCGGCTGTGCTTTCCCGGCAACCTGTGGTGAACCTTGTCTTGGTGCCTGAAGTCCAATGTTAGTTGCAACCTGTTTACTTTCTGTCATTCTCGTTACCGGTTGTCTTCTTTGCTGTTGAACTTCGCTTGGCGCTTGCGGGAAAAACTTGAATGCAAAAGAAACTACATCATTTCTTATTTCTTCCAATAGTACTACAAAGATTTTGAATGATTCAGCTTTGTATTCAACAAGTGGATCCTTCTGTCCGTATGCACGAAGACCTATTCCTTCTTTAAGGTCGTCCATTTCTCGCAAATGTTCTTTCCATTTTGAATCGATAACACTAAGTACGGCGTATCTCTCAAGTCTTGCCATCAATTCCGGAGTGATCATTTCCTCTTTTTTATTATAGAATTCTTTTGCGGCATTTAGGATCTTTTCCTTTAGACCTTCCTCTCCAAGCTTTTCAAATTCTTCCGGTTCAATTTTGATATCAACCAGGAGCCTCATCATTAATTCTTCTTTGAGCAATTCAGCTTCAACATTATCGAAGTGAGCTTTCACTAAATCATCTATATATTCTTCAAGCTGTTCAAAAATTTCACTTTTAAGTCTGTCACCCTGCAGTGCACGATTTCTTTTTGTGTAAATAACTTCTCGTTGGGAGTTCATGGTGTTATCGTATTCCAGCAATCGTTTTCTTATTGCAAAGTTATTTTCCTCAACTTTTTTCTGTGCTCTTTCAACTGTACGACTGATCATCGGATGCTGAATTACCTCACCTTCTTTCAGACCCATCCTTTCCATTATTGACGAGACACGATCAGAGCCGAATAATCTCATCAAATCATCTTCGAGTGAAAGGAAAAACTTAGTAGTACCCGGATCGCCCTGTCTTCCGGCACGACCTCGAAGCTGGCGATCTATTCGTCTTGATTCATGTCTTTCAGTTCCAAGGATATAAAGTCCGCCTCTTTCACGAACACCGGTACCAAGTTTAATATCAGTTCCTCTACCTGCCATATTTGTTGCTATTGTAACTGCACTTATTTCACCTGCGTGAGCAACAATATCTGCTTCGCGCTGATGCTGTTTTGCATTCAAAACATTATGCTGAATCCCTTTTCTCTTCAGCATTCTGCTTATAGTTTCAGAAACTTCAACCGATGTTGTACCTACAAGTACCGGTCTACCTTCTTTTTTCAACTCATCAACTTTATCAAGAATGGCATTGTATTTTTCTCTTTTGGTTTTATAGATAGAATCATCAGTATCGTCACGTACGCACGGTTTGTTAGTTGGAATTACAACAACTTCAAGATTGTAAATTGAGAAGAATTCATTCTCTTCCGTTTCAGCAGTACCGGTCATTCCAGCAAGCTTTATATACATCCTGAAATAATTTTGAAGCGTTATTGTTGCAAGTGTTTGTGAATCTCGCTGGACCTTCACATTCTCTTTTGCTTCAATTGCCTGATGAAGACCATCGCTGTATCTTCTTCCCGGAAGAACTCTGCCAGTAAACTCATCAACGATTGCAATCTTTCCGTCTTCCGTCACTATATATTCATCATCCTTATCGAACAATGTGTAAGCTTTAAGCAATTGATTTAGAGTATGTATTCTTTCACTAGCCTCGGAGTATTTTGAATAAAGTTGATCTTTCCTATGAATCTTTTCCTGCTCGCTTAAACTGGTGTCATTCTCAAACTTGCTGATTTCAGTTCCAAGATCCGGTAGCACAAAGTAATCCTTTTCCATTCCGCTTCCCTGGGCAAGTTCTTCGCGACCTTTTTCTGTCAAATCGATACTATTATTTTTTTCATCAATTACAAAGTATAGTTCATCATCGATGATATACATGTTCTTAGCTTTTTCGCGAAGATACTCCATCTCGGTCTCTTGCATCAATTTTTTATTTGATGCCTCGCTTAAAATTTTCATCAGCTTATTATTCTTTGGTAAGCCTCTGTATGCTCTGAATATTTGAACACCTGCTTCAGGAGTCGAGCCATTTTCTTCCAGAATTTTTTCTGCTTCTGCTAAAATATTAGCTACATAATTTTTTTGTTTTCTGTAAATCCGTTCGATCCTCGGTTTCATTTCATTGTATTTATGATCATCAACATCTACAGGACCGGATATTATAAGCGGAGTTCTTGCTTCATCAACCAAAACCGAGTCAACTTCATCTACGATCACAAAATTATGTCCTCGCTGAACCTGTCCTTCTTTATCAATTGCCATATTATCACGCAGGTAATCAAAACCGAATTCATTGTTTGTTCCGAAAGTTATATCACGGTTATAAATTTCCTTTCTCTGCCGGGGATCCATTGTGTTGAGTATACACCCAACTGTTAGTCCGTGAAATTTATAAATCTCACCCATCCATTCGCTGTCACGTTGAGCGAGATAATCATTCACAGTTACCAGGTGAACACCCCTACCTGTTAGTGCATTCAAATAAACCGGAAGAGCTGCAACAAGAGTTTTACCTTCACCTGTTGCCATTTCTGCGATCTTTCCCTGGTGTAAAACCACTCCGCCGATAAGTTGAACATCGTACGGAACCATATCCCAGGTTATTTTTGTTCCAACAATTGTCCAGCTTTTGCCTACAAGTCTTTCGCAGGTGGATTTAACGACCGCAAAGGCTTCAGGAAGTAGCTGGCTCAAAATTTCTTCATATTCATCGTCAAGTTTATCATTTAACTCATCAAGCTCGTCATATGCAGCAGCTCTGTCAAAATCTTCATCACCGTGCAGTTTTTCTTTTAACTCTTCAATTTGTTTTCTTGTTTCAGCAGTGAATTCATTTATTTTATCTTTAAATTCTTTTGTTTTAGCTCGTAATTCATCATCGGAAAGCTGTTT
>Ga0210074_1000227_pt1 | contig 22213 bp, 20 predicted proteins | sample China_Galinas_Co_FD_184860 | JGI IMG/M metagenome (GOLD analysis project Ga0210074, IMG submission 184860) | Wetland microbial communities from San Francisco Bay, California, USA, that impact long-term carbon sequestration -... | ecosystem: Environmental > Aquatic > Marine > Wetlands ... | reverse complement strand
AAAACATAAAGACATTCCGGAGATTATCTGGCAACTGCCCAAGGTCAAGAACAAAGGCAATTGCGGGGCCTGTCATCTCGACGCCGAACAGGGTACGTTTGAAGATTCGGGGATGCGGCTGCCCAAAGCGATTCCATGAATTTTAAGGGGGGTTTAATATGAAGATACATATACTTTCAATTGCACTGTGCGCCGCGTTGTCGGCCCATATCGCAACCGCCGATGTCGTCGACGACTTGTTGAATACCTATCAAGCCGCCGGCGCCAAGAATTTCGGTGCAGGCAAGGGCGACGACTTATGGCATCAAAGCCATCCCGACCCCAAACAAGCGGGCAAAACTCGGAGCTGCGCCACCTGCCACGGCGAGGATCTGCGCGCCAAGGGTAAACATGTCCGGACTGGCAAAGTCATCGACCCTATGGCGCCGTCCGTGAACAAGGAACGTTTGACCGATGCCAAATTCATAGAGAAATGGTTAAAGCGCAATTGCAAATGGGTGGTGGGCCGGGAATGCACTCCGCAAGAGAAAGGTGATCTACTTTCTTACTTGCGTAAGCAATAGCCTTCATACTGAAGATGAAAGGAACTGCATATGATTACCATACCTCGTATCCTGTTCGCGGTCGGTGCATCGACCATGATCCTGTTTACCCTGCCGGCCATAGCCGACGAAGATGACGCCAGCAGTGGCGTAATGCCCGCGACCGATAAGCAATACGCGGATGAATGCGGCGCCTGTCATTTCGCCTATCCCCCCGGCCTGCTGCCCGCCCGTTCCTGGGAGAAATTGCTGTCCAATCTTAGCGACCACTTCGGTGAGAACGCCGAGCTCGGCGCGGATGTCGCGCAATCTCTCAATGACTACTTGACGAAACACGCCGCCGACAAAGTACGAAACCGGCTCTCGCAACGCATTGCACGGTCGGTTGCTCATACCACGCCGCTGCGTATCACCGAGACGCCGTTTTTCAAACGGGAACACCGTGAGGTGCCGCAGCGCCTGGTCAAGGATAATCCGCAAGTGCAATCCTTCAGCAAGTGCCAGGTCTGCCATACGCGTGCCGCCGCAGGCTCGTTCCGAGAAGGGGAGATCAACATTCCCGGTCATGGCCGCTGGGATTAATGAAAGAAACCGGGCCGATACGCTGCGGGCGGACATTTGTAAGCGCAAGAATCGCGATAAAACCCTATGCGGTATTGGCAGCCTTGTCTATCGCCATCCTCCAAGGCTGTCCCAGAGAATCCGCCAAACGGACCGCCTTCGAGACCTTGCAGAATATGCGCGAACAGCAGTGTGAACAGGATTTATCCGGCAGGTGCCCGCCGCGCGAAAGCTATGCTGACTATCAGCGTAAACGTAAGGAGGCGGCTGCCGACTAAGGCGAGGCACCATTCCGTTCATAGCGCCGCTACGGACGGGAGCACCGCAAAAACGATTTATGCTTTGCTCCGCGGTTTACGCCGGGCATCATCATTTGTTGTTGCCGAATCGCGACAGCGATAATCCACCGTCATTCCGGCGCTTAGCCGTTTTCGCGCCGCACGCTGTCGCTATTCGAGAACACTCTCTGCCGTCGCGGCCTTGCTACGCCTTATCCAACCAGCTGATAAATAATGGTTTTTATCAAGTGGCGCGCTGCTTGCTAAGAGTCCCCTCTAATTGACCGTATAAGTCTATAACAAAGCTCAACAGGGACGTATCATGGAATACCTCATAGCAGTCACCCTCCTCGCCATAGTCTTCTCGGCGCTGGTGTGCTGGGCCTTAGGCCTGACCTAGGTGCGCGCGCAATTGCCCTCCGGCGAATTATTCTCTAAGCTTGGCCACCCCCATTCCATGAATACGAAAAGTACGCCTCCGTGGACCTCGCTCCGTTGCGCCTCAAAAAAAACGAAGACCGTCGCATTCGTGCCGGCCATGTATGGATTTTCAGCAACGAAGTGGATGTTGCCGCCACCCCGCTCGACGGCTTCGAACCCGGACAACTGGCTGACTTTCAGGACAGCACCGGCAAGAGCCTGGGTAACGGTTATGTCAATCCCCACTCCTTGATCTGCGGGCGACTGGTGAGCCGCGATCCCGGCTATGTGCTGGGCAAGTCGCTGCTAGTACATCGCCTCAATGTCGCCTTGAGTCTGCGCCAACGCCTGTTCGCCCAGCCCTTTTATCGTCTGGCATACAGCGAGGGCGACGGCCTGCCCGGCCTGATCGTCGACCGCTACGGTGATACCTTGGTGGTCCAGATCAATACCGCAGGGATGGAGCGGCTAAAGGACGAGATCTTGATCGCACTGCAAGAGGTGCTCCGTCCCACGCGCATCGTGTTGCGTAACGACAGCAGCGGCCGCGCCCTGGAAGGGCTGGACGATTATGTGGAGACCGTCTTAGGCGACGCCGTCGATCTGGTATCCCTTGAAGAAAACGGGGCTCACTTCGAGGCGCCTATCCTCTCCGGACAAAAGACCGGCTGGTTCTACGACCATCGCCTCAACCGCGCCCGCATGCAGCAGTATGTCGGCGACAAACGCGTATTGGATGTATTCAGCTATATCGGCGGCTGGGGCGTGCAGGCGGCGGTAGCCGGTGCAGCCGACGTGCTGTGCGTGGACAGCTCGGATACCGCACTGGCGCAGCTTGAGCATAATGCCTCCCTCAATCAAGTCTCGTCACGGATCCGTACCCAGGCCGGCGACGCCTTTGAAGTCTTGAAAGGCCTGCGCGCGGAACGGGAGCGCTTCGATGTGGTGATTCTCGACCCACCGGCCTTTATCAAGCGCAAGAAGGATTTTCACGCCGGCCAAACCGCCTATCAACGCCTCAATCAGGCCGCCATGCAACTGTTGTCCAAGGACGGTATCTTGGTCTCGGCATCGTGTTCCTATCACCTGAGCCGCGAGAACCTCAAGCAAACCCTGTTGCAGACCAGCCGCCATGTGGATCGCCAGCTGCTCATCCTCGAACAAGGCCACCAGGGCCCCGACCATCCCCTGCTCCCCGCGGTGGCGGAAACCGAGTATTTAAAATCCTTCATTTGCCGGGTGTTACCCAATTAAGCAAGTTAGGGTCCCCGGCTCAGTCCGGCTTGCCCTCGGCCCTCAAGGCATGGCATAAATACCCGCTATAGAGGGGAGCCCCGTGTAAGGAGACCACAGGGATTTCGGGCCCATTTGACGGAATCAGCATACTATTCCGGCTAGAGCAGTCATAACAAACAAGAGGCGTGAGTATGCCCTTGAGGTTTCCGCTGATCATCGTCATGCTGGTTCTTGTGGCCGGCTCTTTGCCGGCGCACGCCGACATCTATTCCTATCGCGATGAAAACGGCGTACTCAACTACACCAATATCCGTCCCAACAACACCCACTACAAGCTGCGCGTAGCCTATAAGGAACATAAACACACCGCCCCCCCCAAGACGGTGTTCTACGACACGCAGTTGCAGCCCGCCACCCTGTCGCCACAGCTGGAGGCCATCGTCAATCACGTGGCCCGTGACTATGCGGTCGACAAGTCGCTGGTGCAGGCCGTGATCCATGCCGAGTCCGATTTCGACGTCAACGCCGTGTCGCCCAAAGGCGCATCGGGCCTGATGCAGCTCATGCCGGACACCGCGCAGCGTTACGGCGTGCACGACATCTTCGATCCGGAGCAGAACATCATCGGCGGTGTTCGTTACCTGCGGGATCTGCTGGAGACCTTCGGCCATAACGTGCGTCTCGCCGTGGCTGCCTACAATGCGGGCGAACAGGCCGTGCTCCGTTATGGCGGCGTACCGCCTTATCCGGAGACCGTACACTACGTGAACAAGGTCATGCAGCTGCATTCCCGCTACGGCAATATCTAAATAAATTTCTCTCTCATCTATTCGTCTCCATGCGGTCGCCGGCGGCGATGGTATACTTTCCCGCCATGCTGACTTACCCCAACATCGATCCTGTCGCCGTCCACATTGGCCCTCTCAAGATACATTGGTACGGCATCATGTATCTCATCGGCTTCGGCACGGCCTGGTGGCTGGGGCAGAGGCGGGCCAAGCGCCCGGATTCCGGCTGGAGCGGCCAACAGATCAGCGACCTGATATTTTACGGCGCCTTGGGTGCGGTGTTGGGCGGCCGCATCGGTTATGTGCTGTTTTACGACCTGCCGGTTTTTCTCGCCGAGCCGCTGCGTATTTTCAAGGTGTGGGAGGGCGGCATGTCGTTTCACGGCGGCCTGATCGGCGTGCTGGTGGCCATGACCCTCTATAAGCGGCATATCGGCAAGACCTTTTTCGAAGTCACGGATTTCCTGGCGCCGCTGGTGCCCATCGGCCTGGGGGCGGGCCGCCTCGGCAACTTCATCAACGGCGAGCTGTGGGGCAAGGTCAGCGACGTGCCCTGGGCCATGGTCTTTCCCACTGGCGGACCGCTGCCGCGCCACCCTTCGCAGTTGTATGAAGCCTTCCTGGAAGGCGTGGTGTTATTCACCATCCTGTGGTTGTTTTCGAGCAAACCACGCCCCAGAATGGCGGTGTCCGGTCTGTTTCTCCTGTGCTATGGTCTGTTCCGTTTCGCGATAGAATTCGTGCGCATGCCCGATGCCCAGCTGGGCTATCTCGCCTTGGGCTGGGTAACCATGGGCCAGATTCTCTCTACGCCGTTGATTGTCGGCGGAGGAGCATTATTATGGTGGGCGTATCGTAAGGGGCGATAATAGCGTCTTTATCTTTTAACCGCGGATTGTAGACATGCAGCAATATCTCGATTTAATGCGCCACGTCAAAGGCCACGGCGTGCGCAAGGCCGACCGCACCGGCACCGGCACCTTGAGTGTGTTCGGCCATCAGATGCGCTTTGACCTGGCCGCCGGCTTTCCGCTGGTCACCACCAAGAAGCTGCACCTGCGCTCCATCATCCACGAACTGCTGTGGTTCCTGCGCGGCGACACCAATATTCAATATCTGCGCGACAACGGCGTCACCATCTGGGATGAATGGGCCGACCAGGACGGCGAACTCGGCCCTATCTACGGTTACCAGTGGCGCTCCTGGCCGACCCCCGCCGGCACCCACATCGACCAGATCAGTCAAGTGGTGGACCAGATCAAGAAGACCCCCGATTCGCGGCGCCTGATCGTCAGCGCCTGGAACGTGGCTGAGCTCGAACGCATGGCACTGCCGCCCTGTCACGCCTTTTTCCAATTTTATGTGGCGGAGGGGAAGCTCTCCTGCCAACTCTATCAACGCAGCGCAGATATCTTTTTGGGAGTTCCCTTCAACATCGCCTCCTACGCCTTATTGACCTTGATGATCGCGCAGATCACCGGCCTGCAGACCGGTGAATTCATCCACACCCTGGGCGATGCCCATCTTTACCTCAATCATCTGGAGCAAACCGAATTGCAATTACAGCGTACGCCTTTTTCATTGCCGCGCATGCTGCTGAATCCGGCAGTCACCTCCATCTTTGATTTCCGTTACGACGATTTTGAATTGGTCGGCTACCAAAGCCACCCGGCCATCAAGGCACCGGTGGCGGTGTGAGGCGGGGTCCTCTATTCCCACCAGCCTATCGGCGCGCGCTCACATGATCATTTCTCTCATCGCCGCCATGGGCGAGGGCCGCGTCATCGGCATAGAGAATCGCCTGCCATGGCGTTTGCCCGCGGACATGAAACACTTTCGCGCCCTCACCATGGGCAAACCGGTACTGATGGGCCGCAAGACCTTCGACTCCATCGGCAAACCCTTACCGGGCCGCGCCAATATCGTAGTCTCTCAAGATCCTGATTTTCATCCGGACGGTGTAGCGGTCGCCAACTCGATTGCGGAGGCCTTGGCGGCGGGGCGCGAGGCGGCAGAGATCATGGTGATCGGCGGGGCCTCCTTCTACGCACAATTGCTGCCCTGGGCGCAACGCCTCTACCTTACCGAAATCCACCATACGTTCGCGGGCGATGCCTTTTTCCCGGACTGGAATCCCGGCGAATGGCGCGAAATTGCGCGGGAGGACCACAACGCCGACAGCGATAACATCTATCCATACAGCTTCGTCACCCTGGTACGGGACGCAGCTGCAGCTTGACCGGGAGGTAAGCCTCTAATATAGGTGGTTTAAATCTCCCGCCCTCAAGTAATCGACTGAATTTCCCGAAAAAGTAGTAACACTACCTCCTAAGGAAAGGGATCAGCCGCAGTGTCTACCATCCCGCATGTCGATGAGATGAGCAACAAGCAGCAAAGCGCGCCAACACCGCTCACCGCGACGCCCAGCCATGAAAAAACCATGGCCAGAATCTCCGAGGGCATGAAGCGCCTGGGTGATCTACCGATCTTCAGCACCACCATCAACAAAATCCGCCGCATGAGCTCGGACCCGGACAGCGATGCCATGAGTGTCGCCAAGGAGGTCCTCAAAGATGCCAACCTCAGCGGTAAATTGCTGCGCCTCGGCAATTCAGCCTATTACAACCGCGGCGTGGGTAAAATCTCCGTGATTTCCCGCGCCGTGATCGTTCTCGGTTTCGATACGGTAAAGAACCTCACCCTCACCCTGAAGCTCATCGAAAGCTTTCAAGACGCCAATCCCAGCGTCGAGATGGGCAAGATGTTGGTGAAATCCTATTTGGCGGCGGGCTTTGTACGGGACATCGCCGATAAGTGCGGCGTAAAGGACATCGAAGAAAGCTATGTGTGCGCGCTGTTGCACAGTCTGGGAGAGATCACGGTCGCCTATGTCCTGCCGGATGAATACCTGCGCATTTTAGAATTAGTCCGCGTCAAAGGTCATAGCCGGGCGCAAGCGGAGCAAACGGTTCTCGGCACTTCCATAGTCCGCATTTCACAGGAGTTGGCCAACAGTTGGGAATTTCCACCCTCCGTGGTCAATACCATGGCGCCTTCACCGTCAAAAATCACCAGGCCCGCTAGAGATCACGTCTCATTCAACAGCTCTATCACCTCTTTGACGCACCAGTTGTTGGATAATCTGTATAACGATGCCGGGGACAATGACCAGATGTCTGATACTCTGGAATTGATCTCCAAGGTCACGGGACTCAATGACGGGATGGTGGAAAATTATCTGAGCGAATCATTTCGTATGTCCTGCAGCCTGGCCTCCGAATACGGCCTCAATAAAAAACTGCTTCAGCCTCAATTAAGCAGTGGTGAGGGGACCATGCGCAACAAATGGGCGCGTCAATTCTCATACTATGCGAGCATGGACGAGCAATCCGCCGCAGCGAATCCCAGCGAATCCACACCATCCGCAAATCTATCGGCAAAGGATGTTAACCCCGCTGCCGACAGTTCGCCCCCATCGAATCGAACCCTTGTCGGTGACACGCCAGCCTTATCACCCACCGCCACCTCGTCACCGCAGCCGGATAAAGCCGCGCCATCACACGCCAACCCCATGCTACAGCTACAAATAATTCAGGAAATTACCGGCCTTATCACCCGCTCGGCGCGTCTCAGCGAGGTCTTTATCAAGGTACTGGACGGAATTAATCGCGGCGCCGGTTTCGAACGCGTACTGCTGTGTCTGGTTACCCCGGACCGCCGTCATTACGTGGGTCGCCTGGCGGCCGGACAGGATGGCGACGCATTGAAACAATATTTTTCGTTTCCAATCAATCCATCCAATGATCTATTTTCCAAGACAATCATGGAAGGGGGAGAATTGCTGATCAGCGACCCCGAAGACAGCATGCGACGAAACCTTTTGCCCCCCGATTTTGTCGAAACGACCAAAGCGCACAGCTTCGTAGTTGCATCATTGCGCTACCAGGAAAAAGCTGTAGGATTTTTCTATGCGGATTGCGCTGTCTCGGGGCGCTCCATTGATGAGGCCGACGAACGCAATCTACTGCAATTCGTTACACAAGCGCGATTGGCGCTTCGTTTGTGTACGTAGCTGGGAAGATTAACCCTGCAAGGGCCTCCCACCACGCTATACTTTCCAAGCAAGGGCATATGCACTACACGGGAGTAACTAGCAATGTTCATTGGAGACTTACGAATACATGCCGATGCAAATAGCTTAATGGAAGCCGTAGCCACGCGCTGGCTGGAAATCGCCAACGAAGCCATTAATGCGCGCGGAAAATTTCATGTCGCGCTTTCCGGCGGCTCAACACCCCGCAGCCTCTATCGCCTGCTTGCCCTCTCCAAATTTGCGGAGCGTATTCCATGGGATCGCGTGCATATCTATTTCGGAGACGAGCGTACCGTCCCGCCCGATCATAATGACAGTAATTTTCGCATGGCGAAGGAAGCCCTCCTTGACCACGTCGCCATCCCCCTTGCCCATATCCACCGCATCAAGGGTGAGCTGGAGGATCCGCATGACGCGGCCGGCGCGTATACGCGAGAGCTTACGAGTAATTTGCCGCTGTCGGCGCAAGGGGTTGTGCAGTTCGATCTACTGTTGCTGGGCGTCGGGAGCGATGGCCACATCGCCTCCTTGTTTCCCGCCACACCGGTATTGCACGAGCGGGCGCGCCTGGTCGAAGCCGTCCATGTGGAAAATCTGGACAGTTGGCGCATCACCGTCACCTTGCCGGTCATCGATCATGCCCGCCATGTATTGATTCTGGTAAGCGGTGATGCCAAGGCGCCCATCATCCGCGACGTCTTCGCGACGCGCCGCACGCCGCCTTACCCGGTTCAGCTTATCAATCCCCAGGGAATGCTGGAGTGGCATCTTGACCAGGCGGCCGCGGCGCTGCTGCCCGAAGAATTGCGTTCATGAAAGTACTGGCCGGCGATATCGGCGGCACCAAGACTCTCCTGCAAGTTGCCGAGGTCCGCGGCAGTGAAGTTGAGGTCCTGCACCGGGAGCGGTTTGCCAGCCAGGACTATGCGGATTTTGAATCCCTGCTCCGCGACTGTCTCGACCGGATACCCGTTACGGTGGCAAAGGATATCGCCAGCGCCTGTTTTGGGATTGCCGGTCCCATACACGCGCCGGAGCAAGGTCCTCGCCAAGCGCGGGTCACCAATCTGCCCTGGCAACTAGACGAGAGTCGCTTGCAATCACTGCTGGGGCTGCCGCGCGTGCACTTGATCAATGACTTCTATGCCACCGCCTCCGGCATAGAGGCGCTGGGTGGGGATGACCTTGCCGTTCTTCATCCCGGAAAACCACTGAGCGGGGCGCCGCGGCTGGTGGTAGGTGCCGGCACCGGACTGGGCGTAGCCCAGCTGTTCTGGTGTGACGGGCGCTACCGCGCCTATGCCTCGGAAGGCGGGCATACCCATTTTGCACCTACGAATGCCCTGCAAGCGGAGCTGCTCGCTTATATGCAAGGCCAATTTCAGCGCGTCTCCTATGAGCGCCTGGTGTCCGGACCCGGCCTTGCCCATATCTACACCTTCCTCGCCCAGCGTCATCGGCAAGACGCCTCCGAGATTCATGCCATCCTCGAACAACCCGATCCGCCGGCTGCTATCGCCCATCTGGCGCAGGAGGGTGACACACTCGCGGAGCAGGCGATTGCGCTGTTCATGGCCATCTATGGCTCGGTGGTGGGTGACCTGGCCTTAGTGAGCTTGGCATATGGCGGGATTTATATCGCCGGCGGTATCGCCGCCAAGCTCTTGGATCAGATTCGCGAGGGCACATTCATGGCCAATTATGAAAACAAAGGGCGCATGTCACCTCTAGTAAAGCAAATGCCTGTTTTTATTATTTTAAATCAAGATGTCGGCCTGCTTGGCGCCACCCTGGTTCCTGCCCGGCTGTAATCCCCCTCCCAATTGTTGACTAAAAAAGTATATTGATAATATATCTTTGGGCGTGTAAACATGTACCCGCCGTGCATGTTATGCCCGTCGTGGGCGTCTTACAGCCGTCACCTGGGGGATGCGAGGCACTCATTTATCAAGTGCGACGACACAACGCCAAAATCGGGGAGGGAATATCTATGTTTCGCGATCATCACCTAATTATGAAGCAAGGCAGAGGCGGCAACGCCTTCATAGCCGCTGTCATAGCCATGCTGTTCTGGCTGCCCACATCGGCATGGGCCGAAAACCGCGAATTCAATATGACCATCGACGAGGTGCAGATCCAGGTAGCCCCTGATCTGAAATACAACGTCTTCGCCTTCGACGGCCAGGTGCCGGGACCGCTGATTCATGTCAAGCAAGGCGACAAAGTCACCGTGCATGTAACCAACAATACTACGCTGCCTCACACCATTCACTGGCACGGCCTTTATCAAACCGACAACTGGCGCAACGACGGGGTACCGGGTATCGCGCAAGCGGAAGGAATCCAGCCCGGTGATACGTACACTTACCACTGGGTTGCCGATAAGCCGGGCACCATGTGGTATCACTGCCACGTCAATGCCAACGAGCACGTAGGCATCCGCGGAATGTGGGGGCCGATCGTCGTGGACCCCAAGAACCCGATTCCTCTGGAAAAGAAGGTCACCAAAGACGTCATCATGATGCTCAGCAGCTGGGAGTCCGAATACGCCGATAAGTTCGGCAAAGGAGGAAAACCCACCGACGTACCCAATTATTTCACCATCAATGCCAAGGCCTTCCCCCTCGATCAACCGTTGCGGGTGAAGAAGGGTGACGTAATGCGGGTGCGCTTCATCGGCGCCGGCAACACTATCCATGCCATGCACAGCCACGGGCACGACATGATTGTCACATTCCGTGATGGGCTCCCTCTGGCCAGCCCCTACTCCGTAGACACCCAACTGGTTTATCCAGGCTCGCATAACGACGTGATCATGTACATGAACAATTCTGGTCGCTTCATCTTCCACGATCACATCGATACGCAGTCGACGAACAACGGAAAGTTTCCGGGAGGTGCCGTGACCATCATCGAGTACACGGATTCGAATCCCAAAGATGACTGGTACGTGTGGAAGGGTAAGGACTACGACCCGGACTTCTTCTACAGCGAGTCCCTGAAGAAGGGTTATGGGCTGTTTGACCACGATGCCTTCAAGGGCACACCGTTGGAATCCGGTCGACGTCACCGGAGGCACTAATGAAGAGGTCAAATATTCAATTATTGCAACGCTTACTACTGGCCAGTGCCATAGTCGTGGGCAGTGCGTGGTTGATCCTGCACGGTGCCGCTGCACAGGCTGGCGAGGGTGAAGAGATTCTCAAAAGCCAATGCAGTGGCTGTCATAATCTCACCGGCCCGGCACCCACCACCCTTAAGGAGTTATGGGCGCGCAAGGGTCCGGATCTGTTCTATGCGGGCAATAAATACAAGGCCGAATGGCTGAAGGCCTGGTTGCAAAAACCGACTCGCATCCGCCCTGCAGGGATGTTCTACGCAGACCACGTCAAACCCGGCCCCAAGGGAGATGAAATCGATACCTCGACTCTGATCAAGCATCCCAGCCTATCGGCCAAGGACGCCGAGGAAGTAACCGAGGCGCTGATGAAGCGCAAGGCGCTGAGCAATCTGATTCATCCCGGCGAGTATAAGGGCGGCACCATATCCAAGAGTATGGGCGAGCTAATGTTCGATAAATTTCGTGGCTGCATGGCTTGTCATGAAATCGAACCGGGCTACGGCGGACTGTCGGGCCCGGAAGTCTATACCGCCGCAAAACGGTTGCAGGATGATTACCTCATCAGCTACATGCGCGACCCGCAGGCCTGGGATCCCAAGATATTCATGCCCAATCGCCATCTCCGCGATGCCGATCTGCAAAAGTTCGTGCGTTATTTTCATGTCTTGAGCAAGGAGATCAAACCATGAAGCCGATGAGCATTTTATGGGGCATGCTGCTGCCGCTTGCTATTGCTGCCAGCGGCGCCGCGCAGGCGAAAGATCGGGGTGAGGACATCTACAGGACCTATTGCACCCAGTGCCATGGCTCGCAAGGCAACGGCAAGGGCATCAACACGCGCGACATGTCCGTGCAGCCCCGCGACCACACCGATGCCAAGGCCATGTCGGCGCGCTCGGATCAAGATCTTATCAAGGTGATTAAAGAAGGAGGTGCCGCCATCAACAAGTCCGTGCTTATGCCCCCATGGGGCGATGTATTCTCCGATGAAGACGTCGCTGAGCTCGTGACGCATCTGAGAACGTTATGCAAGTGCAGCTATGGGCACTGATTCATTCAGCAGTAGCGTGGAAGCAGCGCTTCGTCGTAAAGCGTTTTTCAAACCAACCATTAAGTAAGGGAGAGAGACTATGACAACGAGAAATATCTTCGCCGTCGCAACAGCGGCGGCCATCATTAGCTTAAGCGCCGTGCCGGTGCATGCCAAAACCGTGAAGGTCACCCTGCATGCCACGGAGACCCCTGTGCAGATCGATAATAAGGGGACTGAATATCCGGCTTGGACCTTCGGCGGCACCATTCCCGGTCCGCTGATTCGAGTGACGCAAGGTGATACTGTAGAGTTTACGCTGATCAATGATAAGAAAAATAAAAATTCCCACGCGATCGATTTCCACGCTGCACAGGTCGACGTGCTGGGAGAGTTTGCACCGATCAAACCCGGTGAAACCAAGAAGTTTACCTTCGTACCGAAGTATCCCGGCCTATTCATGTATCACTGCGGCGCCATGCCCATGCAACAGCACATCGCCCGCGGCATGTACGGCGCCATCATCGTCGACCCCAAGGGTGGTTATAGCAAGGCCTATCCGAAACCGGATCGCGAGTATGTACTGGTTCAAGGTCAATACTTCCCCAATGCCGATGACGATAAGGACATGCTGGTCAATAAGGGTTGGACCAATTCTCTGATCAACGGCAAGATCTTCCACTACGATCCCGTACACGACCCCAACGCCAGCCAGGTCTTGGAAGCCAAGCCGGGTGAGCGCGTGCGTATCTACTTCGTCAACGCCAATATCAATATGCCGGTGGCCTTCCACCCCATAGCTGGCATCTGGGACCGAGTCTATGTCAGCGGTAATCCGAAGAATGTATTGTACGGCGTACAGACCTACAACGTAGCAGTGGCAGAGGCCGATACGTTCGACATCGTCTCACCGGCGGATCACCCCACCAACAATGCCATCGTCGACCACACCATGAGCGCCGCCTTGCGGGGTGCAATCACGGTATTGATGAACAAACCCGACGCCGATCCGAAGGCGGGCAAGGGTGACAATATCTTGATCCGTTGATTCGAAATCGTTGCTCAATTGACGGGGGGATATTATCCCCCCTTTTTTATTGCTTGCTTATCTTGTCGCAAACGACGGACCACCGTCGCACAGGAAGCGGATCGGCCGCGTAAGCAAAGGAGCACCGAACACCTGTATGGATTGAGGTATAACTACGCTAGATATCGAGATTGGCTACCGACAAGGCATTCTTTTCGATGAAGTCGCGGCGCGGCTCCACCTGATCACCCATGAGTGTAGTGAAGATTTCATCGGCAGCCACGGCGTCTTCGATATTGACTTGCAATAAACGCCGTGACTCTGCGTTCATAGTGGTTTCCCACAGTTGATCCGGATTCATCTCACCCAGGCCCTTGTAGCGCTGGATATGCTGTCCGCGTTTTGCCTCGTCCATGACCCATTGCAAGGCCTCTTTGAAGGTCTTGATCTCGGCACGCCGTTCGCCGCGTTGTATGTAGGCGCCTTCTCCAAGCAAACCGTCGAGTTGTCGTCCCAAGTCAACGATGGCGCGATACTCGCCGGAACCGAAAAATTCCGCGCGCAGCACACGAACGTTGCTCACGCTATGGGCGGTCTCGATAACCGTGGCACAATTGCCGTCGCCGCCCTCTTCCGTTTCTACGCGGATATCGTATCGCGTGGCACCGCTGACTTCACGGCTGATACGGTGTTGCAGCTCGCTGAACCAGGCCTGCGCTTTGTTTTGATCCTGCAAATCCTGAGGGGAAAGCGGCGGCATATAGATCATTGCCTCCAGTACCGTGACAGGCAGACGTCTCGCCAGACGTTCAATGGTCGCCATCACCGCCAGATAACGGCTGGCCAGGTCCTCAAAGGCCTGACCGCTGATCGGCGGCGCGGAGGCATTGACCATCAGCTGCGCATCCTGCAAGGCCGCCTCCAGCAGATGCTTGTTCAACTCGTTATCATCTTTCACATAGCGTTCCTGTTTACCCTTTTTCAGCTTGTACAAGGGCGGCTGGGCGATATACAGGTGACCGCGTTCTATCAGTTCAGGCATCTGGCGGTAAAAGAAGGTCAGCAACAAGGTGCGGATATGCGAGCCGTCCACGTCGGCATCGGTCATGATAATCACCCGGTGGTAACGCAGCTTATCTGGGTTGTACTCCTCGCGACCGATACCACAGCCCAGCGCCGTGATCAGCGTCGCGATCTCGGTAGAAGATAACATCTTGTCAAATCTAGCTTTTTCTACGTTGAGAATCTTGCCCTTGAGCGGCAGGATCGCCTGATAGCGACGATCGCGGCCTTGCTTGGCGGAACCGCCCGCCGAGTCACCCTCAACGAGAAACAGCTCGGAGAGCGCGGGATCCTTCTCCTGACAATCGGCCAATTTGCCGGGCAGTCCCGCTATATCCAGCACGCCTTTGCGACGGGTCATCTCCCGCGCCTTGCGCGCCGCCTCGCGGGCGCGCGCCGCATCGATGATCTTGGCGGTGATGGCCTTGGCCTCCGCCGGCTTTTCCAACAGAAATTCCTGGAGCTTCTCCGCCACTGCGGACTCCACCACCCCCTTCACCTCCGAGGACACCAGTTTGTCCTTGGTCTGAGAGGAGAACTTGGGATCGGGGACCTTCACCGACAATACCGCCGTCAGTCCCTCGCGGGCATCGTCGCCGCTGGTGACCACCTTGGCCTTCTTCGCCGCCCCTTCCTTTTCGATGTATTGATTGAGGGTGCGCGTCAAGGCGCCGCGAAAGCCGGCCAAATGGGTGCCGCCGTCGCGCTGCGGAATATTGTTGGTGAAACAAAAAATGTTTTCCTGGTAGGAATCGTTCCACTGCATCGCCAGCTCCACGACCGTGTGATCGCGTTCCGTGGAGAAGTAAAACACCGAGGGATGCAGCGGATTCTTGTTGCGGTTGAGATGCTCCACAAAGGCGCGAATACCGCCTTCGTATTTGAATACGTCCTTTTTTTCGCTGCGCTCATCGAACAATTCGATGTGCACCCCAGAATTCAGGAAGGAAAGTTCTCGCAGACGTTTGGCGAGGATATCGTAATGATATTCGATGTCGGCGAAGATCGTGCTGCTGGGCTTAAAGCGGAGGATGGTACCCGTTGTATCGCTGCTCCCCATCTCCGCCAGGGGGGCATCGGGATTACCCATATGATAGGTCTGCTTGTACAGTTTGCCATCGCGATGGATGGTGAGCTGCAATTCTTCCGACAGGGCATTGACCACCGATACGCCCACGCCGTGCAAGCCTCCGGAGACCTTGTAGGAGTTGCTGTCGAACTTTCCACCGGCATGCAGCACTGTCATGATGACCTCGGCGGCGGAACGTCCTTCCTCAGGATGGATGTCCACGGGGATACCCCGACCATTATCGGTCACCGTTACCGCGCCGTCGATATGAATGGTCACCACGATTCTCGAACAGTAACCGGCCAAGGCTTCGTCGATGGCGTTGTCCACCACCTCAAACACCATATGGTGCAGACCCGTACCATCGTCCGTATCCCCGATATACATACCGGGACGCTTGCGCACGGCATCTAGCCCTTTTAAGACTTTGATATTAGAAGAATTATAGGTTGGTGTTTCTACACTCATTGCATATCCCTATCAGCAGCGCCGCATTATAGCACTTTTGCACAGGAATAGGCACTTATTTTACCATTAATAACAAGGAGATAGGCGCGGCGTCCGCGGCTAAATTTATTCGGCGGGGCTTATCCGTCCTTGTTCCACGTGAAACCAATTAATTGGAAGCTTATCATCCTGAGTCAGGGCCCGTTGTTCCGTTACGGTAATGAAAATCTGAGCCTTTAATTCGGCGAGGACCCGCAGCACTCGCTCCCGGTGGGTCACATCAAGCTCAGCCGCCAATTCGTCGATCATAATCAGCGGTTGGATAGCGGCAACTTCATTCAGCAAGGCTACCTGTGCCAAGAGCATGGCAAAGACCAGGAGTTTTTGCTGGCCGCGAGACAGCGTATCACGGGCAAGACGATTCTCTATTCTCAGAACGACATCGGCGCGATGTGGTCCTTGCCGTGTAAAGCCATACTCACGATCCTGCGGCAACGAGACGCGTAATGACTCTAAATAACTAAGATCCTGACGCCAACCAGGCGCAAAATTCAATGAAACCCCCTCCAGCCCTACGAGTTTCTGTAGATAAACCTCAACATAGGGATTCAGCCGAGCTAAGTAGTCGCGGCGCAGTTGGGTAATCAGCTCTGAGGTGCGCGCCAACTCCGAATCCCAGGCCGTCTCCACGCCGGGAGAACCTAAGGATTTATTTCTTTGCTTGAGCGCACGCTGGTACAAGCGCCACGCCGGGAGAAACTCTGGTTCCACGTGGAACACACCCCAATCCAAAAAGCGTCTCCGCTGCTGGGGTCCTTCGGAGACCAGAGCCTGGCTTTCGGGACTGATAAAAAGGAGGGGTAGATGCTCCGCCAATTCCAAACGGCCGCGAGCCTTTTGACCGGCTAGCCGGAACTGAATCCCGCTTGCTTGGAACTCAACCCCCAATGTGCTCATTGGAGCATCCAATTTACCTGATACGAAGAATTGCTGGGCGCCGCTATGGAGGATTCGGTTGAGATCTTTGCTTCGGAAGGAGGTGCCGCGACCCAGAATGTAGACAGCCTCGAGAAAACTGGTCTTCCCGCTACCGTTTGGCCCGCACAGGGCATTAAATCCCGGTTCCAGGTCCACCTTAACGGATTGCAGGTTACGGATATTGCTGATTTCTAATCGGGTTAAACCCATGAAACCACTTTGGGTATGGTTTCCCTATACCGCCGGTACAGGCCTATAAGCGCATCGGCATGACGACATATTTACAGTCCTCAACGCCGGGTGCGTTTATCAGGCAACAACTGTTGGAATCGGACAGGCGTATTTCCACATTGTCATCGGCTACCGCCTGCAGGGCATCCAGAATGTAGGTGGCGTTAAACCCAATCTCCAGATTGGCACCACTGTAATCGACCACCACCTCTTCCTCAGCCTCCTCTTGCTCCGGATTGTGCGCTAGGACCCGCAAGGCATTGGGCTCCAATTGTAAGCGGATACTGCGGTATTTTTCATTGGTTAGAATGGAGGTGCGCAACACCGCCTGCCGCAATCCCTCTCTATCGGCGACCACGACCTTATCCGTATTCTGGGGTATCACCCTTTGATAGTCCGGGAATCGACCGTCAATCAATTTTGAGGTAAAACGCATCTCATCGGTACTCACCCGCAGATGGTTGGCGCCGATCTCGACTTCCGCCAACTCATTGCTTTCCGCAAGAAGCTTTTGCAATTCCATCACCCCTTTGCGCGGGACGATAATTTGTTGAATTTCCTCAGCTTCTACTGGAGATTCCTGTTGGCAATAGGCCAGGCGATGGCCGTCGGTCGCCACCGCCCGCAGCTCGCTGTCGGCCACCTCCAGCAACAAGCCGTTCAGATAATACCTTACATCTTGATGAGCCATTGCAAACTGAGTGCGCTCTATGAGGCGCTTTAATTTGCTTTGGCTGATCGAAAAGCTGAATCGCGGGTGAATCTCATCGACCGCTGGAAATTCGGTGGATGGCAAGGTTGCCAAGACAAATCGGCTCTTTCCCGAACGAATAACGGCGCGATCCTTATCCAGAGCTATTTCCAGGCTGGAACCGTCAGGCAATGCCCGGCAAATGTCCATGAATTTACGGGCAGGCAGCGTAGTGCTCCCCGCCTCCGTACCATCCAGGTTCGTGGAAACGACCAGTTCCACTTCCAGATCGGTTGCCGTCATGGTCAATTGCGTGGAATCCGCTTTGAGCAGAACGTTCGAAAGGATGGGCAGGGTCTGACGACGTTCCACCACTCCTCCGATGAGTTGCAAGGGCTTGAGTATAGATTCGCGTTGAATAGTAAATTTCATAATCTTTAACCTAATTTAAGATTAGTTATTGCTATAGTTAGGGCTGTGTATAAGCCGGAAAAAGCAAATTAAATATTTTATTTTCAATAAGTTACCATGTTACTAACATACGGTATAAACCACTTGTAGTCCTGTTGTTATACCGGGGATGAAATGTGGATAACATGGTCATGGTATTTCCGGCGAAAGTTATCAACAGTTAGTACACATCAATTCGTCAGGGTTCTTAACAGGTTTATATAGTCTTCGCGCATACGGTTTTCCTGGTCACGTAACTGGAGAATCTTACGGCAAGCATGTAAGACGGTCGTATGGTCCCGCCCACCGAAGGCATCACCGATTTCAGGCAGACTATGGTTGGTCAACTCCTTCGCCAAGGCCATAGCCAGTTGGCGCGGGCGTGCCAACGAACGCGTGCGTCGTTCCGATAATAGATCAGAGACTCGAATTTTATAGTAGTCCGCCACCGTTTTTTGGATATTTTCTATGGTGACCAGCCGGTCCTGTAATGCCAGCAGATCCTTCAGGGCCTCCTTGGCAAAGTCCAGGGTAATGCTATGGCCGGTAAATTTGGCATTGGCCGCGACGCGGCGCAATGCGCCTTCCAGCTCGCGGATATTGGAGCGTATGCGTTTGGCGATAAAGAATGCTACCTCCGGTGATAGCTCGGTATTCATCTGCGCGGCCTTACTCATGAGTATGGCCACCCGGGTCTCCAATTCGGCGGGTTCGATGGCTACGGTCAAACCCCAGCCGAAACGCGACTTGAGCCGTTCCTCCAAGCCTACAACCTCCTTGGGATAACGATCACAGGTCAGGATGATCTGTTGATGGCCTTCCAACAAGGCATTGAAAGTATGGAAAAATTCTTCCTGGGAGCGTTCCTTGCCGGCAAAGAATTGAATGTCGTCGATGAGCAGGGCGTCTACAGAGCGGTAGAAGCGCTTGAATTCATTGATCGCATTATGTTGCAGGGCCTTAACCATGTCCGCGACGAAGCGCTCCGAGTGCAGGTAGATAATCTGCGAAGAGGGTTTCTTCTTCAGCATCATGTTGCCCACGGCGTGCATCAGGTGGGTCTTGCCCAAACCGACACCGCCGTAGATAAACAACGGATTATAAGCGGTCCCGGGATTTTCAGCGATTTGAATGGATGCCGCCCGCGCCAGCTGATTGGATTTACCCTCAACAAAGGCATCAAAGGTGAATTCGGGGCGCAAATTGGACGGGACGCGACTGCTATCCCCTTTACGGCGGAAACCGGCGGACGGTGGGCTTGAGCTGTCGATGCTTGTCACTTGCGGCCGCGTCACCACGGGCGTCGCCGAGCCGACTTGCAGTACCAGCTGCGGCGGCGGCGATCCCTGCTTCAGACCCGTAATGATTTCACTGATTTGGCCAAAGAAACGCTCATTTACCCAATCCAGCACGAAACGGTTCGGGGCAAGCAGGCGCAGGGTTTCCCCCTCTTCCACGGCATGCAAGGGTCGTATCCAGGTGTTGAACTGCTGGGGCGAGAGTTCGGTCTCGAGATAATCTATGCACCGTTGCCATAATGACGAATCCACTCGCAATCTCCCTCATCCTGATTCTCGACTCGCCTTCGAGAGAGCTAGGCAGTCTATACCGATTGTGAGGAGTTATCCACACCCAGATTACCGCCGAATTGACGGTTCTATTGACAGATATCTGAAAAAATCGTTACTCTACCGCGCTTTCCAATTGAGTCCCCGGGATAAAAAAATATTGGCCTCAGGTGGCATCGGCCGGTTGTAACCGGCACCGGTCATCGCAGCGCAGTATTGCCCCAGGTGGGATCTTTTTTTTGCAATCTGTTTAGACGGGCATAGCTATGAAACGCACATTTCAACCCAGTAATCTTCATCGTAAACGTACGCATGGGTTCCGTGCGCGCATGAGTACCGCCAAAGGGCGCCAAGTCATCAAGAACCGCCGCGCAAAAGGGCGGGTGCGGTTAACTCCTTAAAGCGTGCCCGTTTAACCTTGAGTATATGTCGCTGGTGTTTTTACCGGCGCAACAGGCTGGTCAAATCGAGCGAATATCAAAGTGTCTTTGATAATAAGACCCAGCGGATGTTTGGGGGAGGACTGACTATCTTGGCGCGCAGCAACAGCCTTGATTATCCGCGCATAGGAATCGTAGTCTCTACCCGCGTGGCCCGCAGGGCCGTGGCAAGAAATCGCATCAAGCGCATCGTTCGCGAGAGCTTCCGCTTACAGCAGGCACGGCTCAAGGGCTGGGATGTAGTAGTGCTTGCACGGCCCGATGTGGTTAAGCAAACCAACAAGGGATTGTTTGCGAGTTTGGAAGGGCACTGGAAGAAACTTGAGCAATGCGCAAGGTCCTTGTCTATCTAATCCGGGTTTATCGTTTTTTGCTGAGCCCTTTCCTGGGCAATAATTGCCGTTTTTATCCCTCGTGTTCCTGTTATGCCGAGGGCGCTATCACCCAACACGGAGTTTTTGCCGGTACTTGGTTGGCCCTGCGCAGGCTCGCCCGTTGTCATCCTTGGCACGCGGGGGGCTGTGATCCGGTACCCGAAAAACTACCTCGGCGATCATAATCAATATGGAAAACCAACGCCTTTTACTCTTCGTTGCGCTCAGCGTCGTGATTCTGCTGTTATGGCAAGCCTGGCAGAAGGATTTCGGGTCAGCGCCGCACACCACCACGCCGGCGCCCACGGTAACGCAAAATGCCGTGCCCACCGGCGGCGATGTGCCAGCAGCAGCCAGCACGGACCAGAAACCAAGCCCAACAGCATCGGCGCCCGTCGCAGCCGTGGTTCCCGCTGATGCCGGGCTGGAAAAGGGTGAACGGATTCATGTGCAGACCGATGTGTTCCTGGCGGAGATCGACACGCGCGGCGGTGACCTGCGCGAAGTCAAGTTCCCGCATTATTCGGTGTCGGTCAATCAGCCCGATCAGCCTTTTCAGTTGTTGAACGACGATACGGCCAAGATCTTCGTCGCGCAGTCCGGTTTGTTGGCGGCCACCGTCGCACCCAATCATCACGCCCTCTATCAGGCAGCGCAAAAGGACTACACCTTGGCGAAGGGTGCCAAGGAACTGAAAGTGCCCTTGACCTGGACCAGCGATCAGGGCATTACCGTCACCAAGACCTACACCTTTCATCGTGACAGCTATGTGGTGGATGTTGATTTTGAGGTGAGCAATAACGGTAAGCAGGTATGGAAAGGTCGCCAGTATCGTCAGCTTGAACGTGCGCGCGTCGGTCGCCAATCCCGCTTCATCTACACTTTCATAGGCGGCGCCGTCTCCAGCGCGGAAATCAAATATCAAAAGCTGTCATTCGACGAAATGAAAAAAGAGCCGTTCAACCGTGATCTCAAGGGCGGCTGGGCGGCGATGGTCCAGCACTATTTCATAGCGGCCTGGGTGCCGGGCCAGGAAGAGACCAATCATTTCTACAGCAAGTCCTTGGGAGATGATCTGTACGTGCTGGGCATGAGTTCGGCGGAACAAACCGTTCCCGCCGGTAGCAAGGGCGATTTCAAATCCCGACTCTACATCGGTCCCAAGCAGCAGGATCACCTGGCGGCGGTCGCGCCCCATCTGGAACTCACCGTCGACTACGGACTGCTGACCTTTATTGCCAAGCCGATCTTCTGGCTGCTCAAACACCTTCACGAACTGCTGGGCAACTGGGGCTGGTCTATCATCCTGCTTACCATGTTCATCAAGCTGGCTTTCTATAAGCTGTCAGCGGCCAGTTATCGCTCCATGGCCAACATGCGGCGCATGACGCCCAAGATGGCGCAGATCCGCGAACGCTACGGCGACGACCGCCAGCGCATGAGCCAGGCGATGATGGAGTTGTACAAAAAGGAGAAGATCAATCCTCTGGGCGGCTGTCTGCCGATCGTCGTTCAGATCCCGGTGTTCATCTCTCTGTACTGGGTATTGCTGGGCAGCGTGGAGCTGCGCCAGGCCGGCTTCATCTTCTGGATCCACGATCTTTCCACCAAGGATCCCTACTATGTGCTGCCTCTGATCATGGGGATCAGCATGTTTGTGCAACAGCGGCTCAGCCCCGCGCCGCCCGATCCCATTCAGGCCAAGGTCATGATGGCCTTACCGGTGGTGTTCACCCTGTTCTTCGCCTTCTTCCCGGCGGGTCTGGTGTTGTACTGGGTGGTGAACAACGTCCTTTCCATCACACAG
>Ga0210074_1000226_pt1 | contig 22217 bp, 14 predicted proteins | sample China_Galinas_Co_FD_184860 | JGI IMG/M metagenome (GOLD analysis project Ga0210074, IMG submission 184860) | Wetland microbial communities from San Francisco Bay, California, USA, that impact long-term carbon sequestration -... | ecosystem: Environmental > Aquatic > Marine > Wetlands ... | reverse complement strand
CTCGGCGAGGCCGACGCAGGGGAGAACGGCCAGTTCACCGTCCGCTTCGACCTGCCCGCCGGGGCGACCCCCGACGTCGAGTGCCGGGTCTACCGGGTGGTCGACGGCGACGCCCAGCTCTTCCCGGCGGCGCGCGAAGGGATCAACTCGTTCTCGAGCATCGGGGCGTTCACCTCGGTCGGTCTCCGGGTGGTGGACGACTCCCTGCTCGAATACGGTGCCACCGGGCTGGTGCCCTATCCGGGTGTCGGCCTGGTGTTCACCCGGGTGGGCAAGGTGGAGATCCCGTTCATCTCCCAGGACATCACTGCGCCGAACCTGGCGGTGGCCGGCCTGGCCGACTTCACCAGCGACTTCAGCCGGGCCGACGAGCTCCACGTGCCACGCTTCGTGCAAGCGCCATTCTCCCGCGGCCTGCTGGTGTTCGGTGACTTCGGCCTGCCGGGCGGGGCCTGCGCCGGCCGCCAGATCGACTGGTACCGGGTGACGATCGAGAAGCTGGCGGAGCCGACCAGCACCGACACCTACAGCTTCGTCTTGCACGATCCTCTGTCGAAGATCCGGACCCAGGTGACCACGTCACCCACCCTGTCGGTCACGCACCACAACGTGAAGGTCGGTCCGATCGACGGCTTCCTCGACGGTCCTCTGCCCGGCCCGGACGCCGGAACGCCGGTCGACGCGCTCTACTGGGTCAACCGCAACCAGGTGGGCGGGCTCACCAGCACCTTCTACAGCTTCCCGGACCTGCGCCTGAACTGGGTCAGCAACTCCCGCAACGGATTGTTCCGCGTGACGGTGACCTACTACGAGGAGCTCGGCCGGACGCCGGACGATGCGCCGATCCTGGACGAGCTGCCGGCGAGCTGTTTCACCGGCGCGCCGCCATCCACCTCGACCGGGGGAGTGCATCAGTTGATCGTGCGGGTGAACAACCAGGATCTGACCACCCGCTTCGACCACATCTACCTGCGCAACCCCGGTACCGGGATGTTCCTCGGCCCGTCGGGCCCGGTGGCCAGCGAGGCGAGTGCCATCGACTTCAACGCCGAGGGGCTGTGCGACATCCTGGAGCTCCAGTCGACCTACCAGGTGGACATCCGGTTCACGGTCGAGCAGGCCGGGGGGTATCTCCGGAGCTACACCCTGCACGCCCGGTCCAACGACGGCTCCAGCACGGTGACGTTCGCCCAGGACGACTTCACCTCCCATACCACCGCCACCAACCCGCTGTGGTCCGGTCCCGGGAGCACGGGCGCCATCCGGGGCGGGTTCTCCCGGTGTGGCTACGACTTCGACCTGGTCGCCAGGAGCCGGCTCCAGAACGGCTACAACTACGTGCAGTGGAGGAACCCGGAGCGGGTCTACTACGTGGAGCCCTGAGGCCGGTCGCCACGTACTGGGAGCCTGCGCGGCAGCACCGTGCGGCCGCGCAGGCTCCTACAGCTCGCCCGCCCGCTCCTTGGCGATCCGGCTGTCGAGTGCCTTGGACGCGGCGGCCGCGTAGGCGCGGCAGGCCCCGGGGTCGATGAACGGATTCTCGTTCGTCTTCCCCGGGGCCTGTTGCGTGAGCCGCTCGAGCTTCGCGTCCAGGTCGAAGACGTACGGATGGGGCGCCAGCAGGATGTCGCAGGGCAGGGCCGCGATCTTGGCCAACGTGGCGCGGAAGGTGGCCTCGACGCCTGGCGTGGTCTCCGTGCCGGAGAAGTGGAACCCCGGCGCGGAGACCGCCGTCAGGCTGTCGGCGTAGACCACGTCCAGGCAGCGGTCGCCCTCGCACGAGCGCCAGGTCCAGGTGGTTCCTCCCGGCGTGTGCCCCGGGGTGCGGTGGGCCGTGATCGCCAGGGAGCCCAGCCGCACCACTTCGCCGTCCTCGACCGGCCGGACGTGCTGTACCGCGGGGAACGCCGTGTCCGCCGGGCCGAGCCCGAACTGGGGATCGTCCGGCAGCAGGTTGCCCTTCTCGAGCGCCGCGGCCGCCGGGGCTCCGGCGACCACCTCTGCGCCGCTGGCGCGGGCGAGGGCGGCGATGCCGCCGGCATGATCGAAGTGGGCATGGGAGAGGAGGATCAGCCGCACGTCCTCCAGCCGAAATCCGAGGGTGGCGAGGTTCTCGGCGATCACCGGTGCCGACTGGGGCAGGCCGCCGTCGATCAGCACCAGGCCGTCGTCTGAGGTGAGGAGGATCGACGACAGCCCCGCGGGACCGACGTAGTAGGTGTTGCCGTAGACCCGGAACGGCTCGTGGGACGCGTTCCATCCAGCGCACGGCCCGCACTCGATGGGCGGGTCCGGGACGAGGCTCTCGGCCGCGCACGGGACCTCGGCCAGGGTGAGGGCGAGAGCCAGGCAGACCAGGAGTACGGGATGACGCACTACTCTGCCGGCAGGTACCAGGGACCGTCCTGGACTCTGCGGTAGTGGTGGGGAGAGCCCGCGGGGCCGGCGACGATCGCAACGCTCCGGGGTATGGGCTGGCGAGGCGTGGAGGCTCGACGACTGGCGCGGGTGGCGAGTGTGCTCATGACTCTCATGCTATCGGTTGGAGCCTGAGCAAGTCATCGAGTTGCCGTCCCATTGGCAAAATGAACAGTTTGTTTCTCCAGATGATCAACTTGAATGATAGATGAGCAACTCGTCAGCGAGCTTGGAGTCCGTGGCGCGCTTGCCGGCCACCCGAGGAGGCTGGCCGTCCCCACCCGGGCGGGTGTCGCGATGCCGTTGAGATACCTAGGATACTAATCAACGGAATTTCTCGACTGTTTTTGGTCGCATCCCGATCCCATCTCTGCAAGCAGGAGGCACCGCCGGGCGTCCAGCGGAGGACGCTCGTGCACTCACGAAAGGAGATCGAAGATGCCGAAGCTCTCGGAGGCTTCCGAGAAGAACGCCCCGAAGTACGTCGATCTGGTTCAGAAGCACCTCGACAAGGAGGGGGTGAAGGTCGACAAGAAGAAGCTGCAACAGTCGCTGGTCGCGGCCCACGAGGATCTGCTCGTCGGCTGTGATCAGTGCGCCAACGGCTGGCGCTGGTAGCGGCCGGCCGGAAGACTCTGAAGGCGTCGGGGCGCGAGCAGCCGGGCCCGACGCCTTCGAGCCCGCTCCGGGCACGCGTTCCGAGCTCGCCTCGACACTCTTCGCCGCGCACGAAGCGGCGATCTAGCGGAGGTTGGACATGGCCCTCCCACTCGAAGCCCGTCCCCGCGTCAGCGACCGCTGGCGGCTGCGCAACGACGGCCGCTACCTGGTCGCTTACCGGTGCTCGGTTCTCCAGCACCGCTTCACCGTCCTGCCGCCGGCGGTGGCGCTCCTCGCGCCGCTGCTCGACGGTAGCCGTACCTGCACCGAGCTCGGTGAGCTGGCCGTTCGGATGTTCGGGATTCCAGGGGACGGAAGCGACGCGCGTCTGCGCACCGGCACGTTCGATGCGCTCGAAGCGCTGTCCGGCCCGTCCGGCTTCCTGCGCCTCGACGGCGAGGTCAGTCCGTCGCTCCGGAGCGATCCGGCGGCGGTGCCGGAGCGCTGGCTGCCGAGCCTGGTCGATTACGAGCAGAGCCCGGACCGGCTGGCGCGTCCCCTCTCGGTCATGATCGCATTCACCAACCGGTGCGCCTGCGATTGCCTGTACTGTTACGCCGAGCGCCGGCGGGTGCCGGAGCGGCGGATCGATGCCTGGCGCGGGGTGTTCGACGAGCTGGCGCGCGAGGAGGTCTACCTGGTCGACATCGCTGGCGGCGATCCTTTTCTTCACCCGGACGCCTTCGAGATCCTGGAAGAGATGGTCGCCCGGGACTTCACATTCTTCGTCTCGACCAAGCGGGAGCTCACCCGAGAGCAGGCCCGGCGGCTGGCCGGGCTGGGCATCGGGCGGGACGACTTGCCTCCGTACCTGCGGCGCAAGGTCCAGGTCAGCATCGACAGCGACGATCCGGCGGTGGCGGCCCGCCTCGTGCGTCACCCCGGCTACCTGGAGAAGGCCACGCGCACGGTCGACCGGCTCCTGGCCGCCGGCATCAAGCCGCGGGTCAAGGGTGTTCTGACCTCGCTCAACCCGGAGGCGCCGGAGGGGGTCGTGCGCCACTTCGCCGAGCGCGGGGTGGAGGAATTCGATTTCGTCCAGTACACCCGGAGCCACTACCGCCACGACGACGCCCTGTTCATGACCGATGAGGAGAAGCGGCGCCTGCGGGAGGCGGCCGAGCGGGTGCGCGAGGACTTCCCCGACCTCCAGATCACGGTCCAGGACGAGACCACCCGCAGCCTGCGGCTGGACTGGGACCAGTGGCACCGGCGGGCGGTCTGCTCGGGTGGGCGCTCGAACATGATCGTCCAGCCGAACGGCGACGTGACGCTGTGCGATCAGACGCCCCACGCCCCGCCGTTCGTCATGGGCAACCTGTTCGACGAGGGGGTGATGGGCGTCTGGCGCTCCGAGCGCATCCCGACCTTCCTCTATCCGCCGCGCGAGCGCTTCGCCGGGACGGTCTGTTCCGACTGCCCGGAGCTCGACGCGTGCCACCGGGAGCGCGGCAGGTGCTATCGCGACGCGCTCTTCTATTTCGGATCGATCCATGACGCGCCGCCCGAGTGCCCCCGCCAGCTTGCCACGCCCCTGCGCAAGACCTGAGCGGCAGGCCGGCGGAACGGGCCCGCTCCGCCGTCTCGGCGCGGCCGCACGCCGCCTGGAGCCGGAGCTGGCGTCCGGCGCGGCGGTCCGCCGGGTGGAGCGGCTCCTCGCCCGGCTGCCCCAGGATCTTTCGGACAACTTGATCTATGAGTGCCGCCTCGGCTCCGACGCCGGACGCCTGGACGTTTCTTTCCGGTTCGAACGGGCCGGGGCGGGGACGGCGCGGCTGGCGGGCGGTACGGCGCCGGGGGAGGGGCCGCCGCCCTGGCCCGCCGTGCGGCGGCTCGCCGCCCGGTGGTGCGCGGCGGATTCCGCCCTCGCGCCCATGGACGCCCTCTGGGTAGAGGTCGATCTGCCGCCCAACCGCCCGGTGCCGAAGCGGCCCGGGGTCTTCTTCGGCCTCACCGCCCCGGCCGCCGGCAAGGTCGAGTCGGCCGCCGCCCTGGCGCCGCGCCTGGCCGCGACCGCCGCGCTGCTCCGGCCGGGGCTCGACGCCGGGCGCCTCCACCGCCGGCTGGCCGAGGTCCTGGGCGCCCTCCCCGCCCTTCCCGGTGGAGCTCGCCTCTTTCAGACGGGCCTGATGCTCGGTCGGGACGATCCGCGGATCCGCCTCTGCTTCGAGGGCCTGGGCCCGCACGGGGTGCACGCCCTCCTGGTCGCCCTGGGCGCGGACGCGGCCGACCGGCCGGAGATGGGGGAGGCGCTCGCGCTCGCCGCCGGCGCCGACGACCTGGCGCTCGCGATCGACGTCGGGGAGGACGTCGGTCCCCGGGTGGGGCTCGAGCTCTACACCCTGACCGGGAGCGACGACCGTCTCGACCGCTTGCTGGGCCGGCTGGAGGGGGCGGGCCTGTGCAGCGCGGACCAGCGGCGCCGCCTCCTCGCCTACCGGGGAAAGGACCTGGAGGAGGAGGGACGCGAGCCGTCGGATCCCGTGCTCGTGGCGCGCGCCCTCAGCCATCTCAAGCTGGTGACCGCTCCCGGGGCACCGCTCCGGGCCAAGGCGTACCTGGCGGTCAAGCGCCACCGTCCGGACCCTCGGCTGCTGGCGCCGCCCGGGGTCGCCCTCCAGGACCTGGTTTCGTAGCTCCCGCGTCAGGCCGCCCCGGCCGCGCCCGGAGCCCGCGCCAGGAAGAACCCGACCGTGAAGGCCCCGGCGTCGACCGCCGGCCGGAAGCGGCCGCCGAAGCGCGCGAGCGCCGGGCAGCCGGGGAGGTCGCGGACGTCGAGCGTCTCGGGGTCGAGGAAGCCGGCGGCGGCCGCGTCGCGGCAGTAGTCCGCGGCGGTGCCGAGGAACGACCGGAACGCCTCGTCGATGGGAGCGACCAGCGCGGCACCCTCCCCGGAGCGGCCGGCGGCGCAGGCGAGCCAGTCCTGGCCGGCGAGCACGCCGCCCGGCCGGAGCACCCGGGCCAGCTCCGCGAACAGCGTGGGGCGGTCCGGCACGTGGCAGAGCGACTCCTGGAACAGGATGCGGTCGAAGGCACCGTCGGTGTAGGGCAGCGCTGCGCCCCCGTAAAGGTCGAAGCCGATCGCGGCCGCCCGGCCGCCCGCACGCCGTGCGATGGCGAGCTGGCGGAGCGAGAGGTTGAGCCCGCGCACCCGGCAGCCCTCCGCCGCCAGGCGGCGGCAGAGGTGCCCCATGCCGCAACCGAAGTCGAGCACCCGCAGGCCCGGCCGGACCTTGGCCCAGTCGAGGAGAAAGGACGTTTCATCGATCGGCTCCCCCTCGGGACGGGGCACCGGGAACTGGGTGTGCCAGACCAGCGGCTCGAACGAGTCCGCGCCGAGAAACTGCTCGATGACGTCCGAGGAGTCGTAGAAGGACCGGACGGCGTCGAGACGGCCGTCCCCTCTCTTTGCCGGACGCGGCGCGTCACCCGTTTCATCCGCGCTCCGCGTGAGCTTCATGGTCGTACTCTACTCCCCGCTCGCCCACCGGCGGCGCGTGGTGCCGTCGAGGCCCGGCAGGGCGACACCACCCCGCAGGGTCTCGGACCCCGCCCGAGGAGGCGGGGCACTCATTCCCTCGACCGTCTATCCTTACCCTAAGTGTCGGCGGATATGCAAGATATTTCGCAATCTCTGTCGTCGCATCCGAAGACGTTTCGGATGCTCCTCACCACGATGCCTTCCAAGGAGACGATCCATGGCCAAGGAACCGCCGGAAGGAAAGCCGGAACGAAGGAAGGGACCGGTCCGGCTGCAGGCGTCGATCGACGTCTGGAAGTGCGAGGACTTGAAGAGCGTCCTGAGCGAAGCGATCCACGCCCACGTGAAGGACGTGGATCTGGCCCGTCGGCTGGAGCACGCCCTGGGTGACGAGATCGCCTACGGGGACGGTGGTGGCGGCGGCGTCGGCATCGCCTGACCTTCGCCCCTGCCCTCGGCGTCAGGACTGAGCGTGCCGCGTCCCGTGACCGTGGGTCTAGCCTGCACTATTCATGAGACGCCGTAGCGAGAGTCGCAAGTGCGCGTGAGATCAGGGCGCACACAGCGATGCGCGACGCAGGCGTACTGTACGTACGTCGAGGAGCAAAGAGCGAGTACGCCCTGAGATTGCGTGCAATTGCGGCTCGCAGTAGGTGGCTCATGAATCGTGCAGGCTAGGGGCGCGGCGCCTGCGTTTCATCTTGGAGGGGCCGTCGGTGCTCCGCCCGGGGAGGTTCCGATGAGGGAGATCCTCGATCACATCCGCCTCCGTCCCAAGTACTGCGTCTGGGAGATCACCAGCCGCTGCAACATGCGCTGCCTTCACTGCGCCTCGGACTTCGACGGCGACAGGCCCCGGGGTGAGGAGCTGACGCTGTCCGAAGCGCTGGACGTCTGCGAGCAACTCGCCGAGATGGGCTGCGAAAAGGTGGTGCTGTCCGGCGGCGAGGCGATGCTGCGTCCGGACTGGCCGCGGATCGCCACGGAGCTGACCGGCCGCGGGATCCACGTTTCGCTGATCACCAACGGGTTCGGCCTCGACGAGGAGAGGGCCCGGGCGATCCGTGAGGCCGGCATCTGCCGCGTGGCATTGAGCCTGGACGGTCTGGAGGCGACCCACAACTACGTGCGCGACAACCCGTGGTCATTCGAGCGGGTGGTGCGGGCGTGCGGGCTCCTCCACGGGGAGGGCGTGCCGATCAACTTCGTCACCCACGTCAACCGCATGAACCTGCGGGAGCTGGCGGCCATGGAGGACCTGGTGGTGGAGCTGGGCGCCGACGTCTGGCGCCTGCAACTGGGCTCGCCCATGGGCCGCCTGGCCGAGCACCCGGAGCTGGTCATCCATCCCGAGGACCTGCCGGACATCGCGGACTTCCTCGTCGCCGCCAAGGGCCGCCGGCGGGTGGCGATCAGCGTCGGCAACAACATCGGCTACTTCTCCCACCACGAGAGCGCCCTGCGGTCCACTCCCAACCGCCAGGGGCTCGACTTCTGGTGCGGCTGTGCCGCCGGCTGCTTGAACGTCGGCATCGAGGCGGACGGCAACGTCAAGGGCTGTCTGTCGCTCCAGGCCGCGGAGTTCGTCGAGGGCAACCTCCGCGACCACCGGCTGGTGGAGATCTGGAACCGGCCGGGCGCGTTCGCCTACACCCGCGGGTTCCGTCCGGAGAACCTCCACGGCCACTGCCGGGACTGCGAGTACGGCGAGATCTGCCGGGGCGGCTGCGTGTTCATGGCCTACGGCGCTTCCGGATCGGCCCATGACAACCCCTACTGCCTGCACCGGGTGTTGCGGGAGCGGGAGGGGCAAGCGGCCGGGTCGTGAAGACCCTGCTGATCTTCCCGCCGGCGGCCGACGCCGCCCACCCGCCGCTGGGGATCGCGTCCCTGGCCGGGTTCCTGCGCCGGGAAGGCCGCGAGGTCGAGCTCCTCGACCTCAACGTGCGCGCTTACCAGCGGCTCCTCGCACGGCAGAGCCTGGAGGATTGCGCGAGCGCGATGGAGCGCCGGATCGCCGCGCTGGAGTCCCATCCCGCGCTACCGGCGGAGGGGCTCGAGGAGTACCGGCTACTGGTGGAGAACGTGCTCTCCGCGCCCTACCTGGTCGAGGAGATCGAGGGAGCTCTGGCCGCCCTTCGGGAGCACGCCACCTACGCTTCCCGTGCCCGCTACGGGCGGGTCTCGTCCCTCGTCCGCCGCGCCATGGAGCTGGTCTCGGCCGCCCACTACCCGGTGCGCTGGTACCCGCGGGGCTTTTCCATGTCCTGGCTGCCGACCCGCAGCGGGGACGTCCTGGCGGCCCTCGGCGACCGCCGGCAGAACCTCTTCTTGCCCCTGATCGAAGAGAGCGTGAGCGCGCTCGCCGTGGACCCTCCGGACGTCGTCGGCGTGTCGATCAACTACTACTGCCAGGTGATTCCGGGGCTGACCGTGGCGGCCGCCGTGCGCCGCCGCCTGCCCGAGGCGACGGTGGTGGTGGGCGGAGGCCTGCTCTGCTTCTTCGACGGCCGGTGGGATGACCTCGCGCCGCTGGCCCACCTGGTCGACGCCTGGGTGCCCTACGAGGGGGAGGAGCCGCTGGCCGCCCTGCTGGACGCTCGGGAGCGGGGCGAGACGCTCGCTGCGGTGCCCGGCGTGCTCCGCTTCGACGCCGGCCGGGCGGTCCTCCAGCCGCCTCCGGCGCCGCCCGATCCGCGGGAGCTGCCGCCGCCCTCGTTCGACGGCCTGCCGCTCGCCGACTACCTGGCGCCGGAGCCGGTGCTGCCGATCCTCACCTCCCGTGGCTGCTACTGGACTCGCTGCGCCTTCTGCTCGCACTACCACCTGTTCCGCCGGCGCTTCCGGATGAAGACGGTGGCTGGCGTGCGGGCGGAGATGGACCATCTCGCCGCACGCCACGGCTGCCGCACTTTCTATCTCTCGGACGAAGCGATCCCGCCGCGGACGGCGCGCGGCCTGGCGGGCGTGCTACGCCGCGAGGGCCTCGGTTACCGCTGGTTCGGAGAGAGTCGCTTCGAGCGCGCCCTGGACGCCGAGACCCTCGGCGACCTGGCGGCGGGCGGTTGCCGCATGTTGATGTTCGGCCTGGAGTCGGCCGTGCCGAGGGTGCTGGATCGGATGGCCAAGGGGATCGATCCGGCATGGGCCCGGGAAGTGCTGCGCGGGTGCGCGGAAGCGGAGATCCGGGCGTTCGTGATGTTTTTCATCGGTTTCCCGGGCGAGACCGAGGAAGAGGCCGAGGAGACCCTCCGTTTCGTGGAGGACCTGCGGGGGCCGATCACCCACGTCGCGTTCTCGAACTTCATCCTGGAGCACAAGTCCCCGGTCTACCGCGAGCCGGAGCGCTACGGGATCACCGAGATCCTGCCCTACGCGGGCGAAGACCTGAAGATCTACTCCGACTACCGGCTGACCGAGGGCCTGTCGTCCGCGGAGGCCGTCTCCTTCCTCGAGCGGGCGCGCGAGCGCCCCGGGATCCGTGCCCTGGTCGATCTCTACCTGGTCTCGAGGACCCACCTGGCCTTCTTGCCGCCGATGGCGGCGGAGGCGACGGTCGAGCAGGAAGCCGAAGACGGCGCAGCGGCGGCCCTCGATCTGGCCTGGCAGGCGGACCCGGACGCCGCGGGCCGGCTGATCCCGGTGCGCGCTCCCGGCCTGGTGCCCCGCACGCTCGCCTTCAACCTGGACGAGATCCGGCAGCGGCTCTCCGGGACCGCGCAGGGGGAGGAGGCGCCGCCGCTCGCAAAGAGTCCGAGCCACTACCTGTTCGAGCCGCGGCGCGAGAAGCTCTTCGACGTCGGCGAGGACGGCTTCCGGCTCCTGGCTCCCTGCGACGGGCGCTTCACCCTCGCCGAGATCCTCGGTGTCGCGGAGGAAGGCAGCCGCCGGCCGGTCCTCGCCTTCTACGAACAGCTCACCCGCCGGGGGGCCCTCGCCTGGGAGGTTTGCCCGTGAGACTGGCGCTCGTCTTCCCGCCCTTCACAGACGCCACCCAGCCCTATTCGAGCCTGCCGGCGCTCGCGGCGGTGGCCCGGCGGGCGGGCCACGACGTGGTGCCGGTGGATGCGAACCTGGAGCTCGTCCGCTCGTTGCTCACCGCCGAGCGGGTTCGCGAGGCCGGGGAGTGCCTGCACGAGCAGCTGGGTCGCCTGGCCGCGGTGCGACCGGAGAGCGGGCCGGAGACGGAGCGCTACGCTCACCTGGCTGCCGCCTGTCTCAAGGTCCGCGCGGTGGCTGACGGCATCGACGAGGCGGTCGTCGCGCTCGGCCGGGCCGCCACCTTCCGCGACCTGGGCACCCTGGCAGCCGCCAAGCGCCGCGTGGACGAAGCGCTGGAGATCCACACCCTGGCCTGGCCGCGCGGCCTGGGGATGGGGGCGCCGGCGGTGCCGGAGCTGGGCTGGCCGGCGGCGATCACCGCCTGGGCCGCGGACGCGGACCGCAACCCGTTCCTGCGCTTCCTGGAGACCGTGACCCTGCCTCGCCTCGAAACGGTGGGGCCCCGGGCGGTGGGTATCTCGATCACCTACCGCAGCCAGGTCTTGCCGGCGGTCACGCTGGCGCAGCTCGTGCGCCGGCACCTGCCGGAGGTACCGGTGATCTTCGGCGGCTCGCTGGTCAGTCGCTGGCACGACGGGATCGAGCACGTCCCGGAAGTCTTCGACTGGTGCTCGTACCTGGTCGCGTTCGAAGGGGAGAGCGCCCTGGTCGGCCTGCTCGCCGCCCTCGACGGTGAGGGGGAGCTGGAGGCGGTGCCGAACCTCGCTTTCCGGCGGGACGGTCGCGTCATCTGCACGCCGGTCTCCGGTGAGGACGTGAACGCACTTCCGACGCCCGACTTCACGGGGCTGCCGCTGGCCGACTATCTGGCGCCCGAGCCGGTCTTCCTCCTCGGCACGTCCCGGGGTTGCTACTGGCGGCGGTGCAGCTTCTGCTCCGTCTCCCCGGCCACCGGGCTCCGCTACCGGAGGCGCCATCCCGACCGGGTCCACGAGGACGTCCAGACCCTGGTGGCCCGTCACGGGGCCCGTTGCATCAGCCTGGGAGACGACTGTGTGGCCCCTGCCACCCTGCGGGCGCTCGCCGCGCGGTTGCGGGACAAGGGACCCCGCGTGTCGTGGCAGTGCGAGGTGCGCTTCGAGCGGGCGCTCGATCGGCCCCTCCTGGAGGAGCTGGCCGCCGCCGGCTGCCGCAACCTGATCTTCGGCCTGGAGTCCGCCGCCCCCCGGGTCCTGGAGCGCATGGGCAAAGGAGTGCGGCCGGCGGACGTTCCACCCATCCTGGCCGATTGCCGCCGGGCCGGGATCGCGTTCAACCTCCAGCTCTTCTTCGGCTTTCCCGGCGAGACCGAAGAGGACGCGGAGGCGACCGCGGACTTCGTGTCGAAGGAGATGCACGGCGCGGCGACCTGCTCGTTCGGGCTCTTCGAGCTGCAGAAGGGTGCGCCGGTGGAGCGGGACCCCGCTGGCTTCGGCATCCGGCACGTCGGGCGGGACGGTGGCCCGCTCGCGGTGCGCTACGACTACGCGCCGGTTCCCGAGCACGCGGCGCCGGTCCGGGAGAGGTTGCGGCGCCGGATCGCGCGGCGCACCCGCCACCTCCACGCCGGCCTGTCGATCAACGCGCACACCCTGGTCTTTCTCCACGAAGCCGGCGTCGAGGCACTGGGAGGGCTCTATGGAGACGAAAGAGAGGACCGGAGGCCGGAGGATCGGCTCGTGCCGGAGGCGGACGCCCTGATGGAGCGAGCTCTTGCGCCTTCGGGTCGGCATCAGGCGCTCGCGCTGCCCTGGCTCCCCGCCGACCTGCTGGCCGACGACCGCTGGGAGGCCTCGACCGCTCCGGCGAGTGGCGCCGGAGGGGTGATCCTCCTCTACGACGACGCGACCGGCCGCACGATCCAGGTCCCCCGTCTTGCCCTCTGGCTGCTCGGCCAACTCGATGGCGCCGCGACGCCCGCCGCGTTGGCCGCCCGGTTGGCGGAGGAAACCGGCGAGAGCGCGGCGGCGATCCACGGCACGGTGCAGCGGATCGTCGGGGAGCTGGTCGGGCGCGGCTTCCTCGTCGGCGCGTCGGGGTAAGGAGCCGACGCGGGGGCAGCCGGCGGCGGGATCGATCGGTCCATGTCCTCGGATCGAGCGCGTGGCGCACCAGAGTTGTGAAGATCCCTTGAATCCCTATCTTCGCGCTCTCTGAGCGCCCGAAGGAGAGAACCATGTTGCGAAGAACCCTCCCCGTCGCGACCGTAGTTGCCTGCTTCGTCGTCGCCCTTGCCGCCAGCGTGTTCGCCGCGCAAGCCCCCGCGCCGGCCGTGCAGCCGGCCTCTGCTCCGGACCAGGCGCTCGCGCCCGCCCCTTCTCCAGATCAGGCCCCGGTTCAGACGCCGGACCAGGTGTCGGACCCCGGCCAGTGCCTGCCGGATTCGGTCGGCCTGCCGACGCCTCTGCTGCAGAAAGGCAACCAGACCTGCGACGAATGCCTGGCTTATTGCGACGACCGCCAGACGTTCTGCTACGACCACTGCACCGGCCGCGACTGCGACATCAAGTGCTACGGCCAGTACCTCCAGTGCGTCGACGGCTGCCCCTGCTGAGCCGGCCCCTGAGCCGGCCGGACCCCGCTCCCGGCGGGTGTTCCGGAAGGATCGTTTCGATCCACTAGCCCCACCGGCCGGGCGACGAGCTCCGAACGCTCTCGCCCGGCCCTCCTCCCTCTCCCGCGTTGTTGCTGTTGCTTGTGGGAAGATAAACCGACCTTTCATTCGAAGGCTCGGCCGCCGCCGGTCTCCATTTCCCCGGGCGCACCGGGAGCTCATCCGCCGAGGCGGCCCGATCCGCATCCATCGAAATCATCGTGGAGGATCATCCATTGACGATGCGTACGAGGTTGGAAGCTCTTTTCCTGACAGTGTTGCTGCTCTCGCCTGTGGCCGCGCTCGCAGCCCAGCCTGCCGCGCCGGTCGCTCCGGCCGCGGGCGTCCAGCCGCTCGGCTACCTGGACCAGCTGCCGCCGCTGATCGACCGGGAGGTCTTCTTCGACGACCCGAAGATCGCGGCCTCCCAGGTCTCGCCGGACGGCACCTACATGACGTTCACCAAGCCCTACAAGGGCGTCGAGAACATCTGGATCAAGGGGATCGACGAGCCCTTCGATGCCGCGCGGCCGCTCACCGCCGACGAGCGGCCGGTGCCGGGCTACTTCTGGAGCGAGGACTCCAAGTACGTGCTCTACGTCCAGGACAAGGGCGGCAACGAGAACTTCCACGTCTACGCCGTCGATCCCAAGGCCGCCCCCGAGGAGGCGACCGGTGTTCCTCCGGCCCGCGACCTGACGCCGCTCGAGAACGTGCGGGCGTTCATCTACGCCGTCCCCGAGGCGACGCCGGGGACGATCCTGGTCGGGCTGAACGACCGGGATCCGGCCCTCCACGACGTCTATTCGGTCGACCTGGCCACCGGCGAGCGCAAGCTCCTGATCCAGAACGACGCCAACGTGGCCTCCTGGGTCACCGACCTCGACGGCAAGGTGCGGCTGGCCGTGCGCCAGACCCCGGACGGCGGCACCGAGATCCTGCGGGTCGCCGACGGCAAGCTGGGCGACGCGCTCTACACCTGCTCGTGGCAGGAGACCTGTAGCCCGGTGCGCTTCCACAAGGACGGCAAGCGGGTCTACCTCGAGAGCAACAAGGGGGACGACGTGGACCTGGTCCGTCTCCTCCTGGTCGACGTGGCGACGGGGGAGTCCACCGTCGTCGAGTCCGATCCGGAGGGGGAGGTGGACTTCGGCGGCGCGGTGTTCTCGGACGCCACCGAGGACCTGATCGCTACGGTCTACGTCGGCGACCGCATCCGGGTCTATCCGAAGACGGAGAAGCTCGCCAAGGCCCTGGAGCTCCTCCGCTCCAAGCTCCCGGACGGCGAGATCAGCTTCGCTCCCCAGACCAACGACGACCGCCTGGTCAAGGTCGTCGTCTCCCGGGACGTCGACCCGGGGACGGTCTATCTGTTCGACTGGCAGAAAGGCACCGTCAAGAAGCTCTACGAGTCCCGGCCGGACCTTCCGTCCGAAGACCTTGCGCCGATGCAGGCGATCCGCTACAAGGCGCGGGACGGCAAGACGATCCCGGCCTATCTGACGATTCCGAAGGGCGTCGAGGCGAAGAACCTGGCACTGGTGCTGCTGCCCCACGGCGGACCGTGGGCCCGCGACGGCTGGGGCTACAACTCCCGGCACCAGTTCCTCGCCAACCGGGGCTACGCGGTGCTGTCGCCGAACTTCCGCGGCTCCACCGGCTACGGCAAGGCGTTTCTGAACGCCGGCAACAACGAGTGGGGCCAGGCGATGCAGGACGACCTCACCGACGGCGTCAAGTACCTGGTCGACAAGGGCATCGTCGATCCGAAGCGGGTGTGCATCGCGGGTGGCTCCTACGGCGGCTACGCCACGCTCGCGGGCGTGACGTTCACACCCGACCTCTACACCTGCGGGGTCGATCTGTTCGGGCCCTCCAACCTGATCTCCTTGCTCAATTCCATCCCGCCGTACTGGGGCCCGGTGCGCAAGCAGTTTCTTCTGCGCATGGGCGATCCGTCCACCCCAGAGGGGGAGAAGCAGTTGAAGGCCCAGTCACCCCTGTTCTCGGTCGACAAAATCAAGGCGCCGCTCCTGGTGGTCCAGGGGGCGAACGATCCGCGGGTCAAGAAGGCGGAGTCGGACCAGATCGTGGTGGCCATGCGCGACAAGGGGCTGCCGGTGGAGTACCTGGTGGCGCCGGACGAGGGCCACGGCTACCGGGGTCGGGAGAACCGTCTGGCTCTGTTCGCCCGATTCGAGGAGTTCCTGGCCGATCACCTGGGCGGGCGCTACCAGAAGAGCATGGAGCCCGACGTCGCCGAGAAGCTGGCGGCGATCACCGTCGACGTCTCCACGGTCGAGAAGCCGAAGGTCGCCACCGGGCTGGACGCCGCCAAGGAGGCACCCCTGCCGGCGGTGATGCCGGCCGCCATCCGCAAGGGGACGCTGGAGTACTCCTCGACGGCGACGATCCAGGGCCAGGAGATGGAGATGACCTCGTCCCGGACCGTGGCGGAGACGACCACCGACGACGGCACCGCGGCGCTCGAGGTCTCGACCAGCTCCCAGAGCCCCGTGGGCTCGTCCGAGGACCGGTTCGTCCTCGCGGCGGACTCCCTGCGGCCGATCGCGCGCCACGTCACCCAGGGGCCGGCGACCATCGAGGTCGCGTACGGCGCCGGCAAGGTCACCGGCCAGATCTCCGCCGGCCCGCGGACCATCCCGATCGACCTGACCCTGGACGCTCCGGCGTTCGGTGGGGACGCGGCCCTGGACACGGTGCTGACGGCGCTGCCGCTCGAAGACGGGTACCACACCTCCATCCGGGTGGCGGAGATCGGCATGCAGCAGCGGGTGCGCTACTTCTCGGTGCGCGTCGCCGGGGAGGAGAATGTGGAGCTGCCGATCGGCAGCTTCGAGACCTACCGCGTGGAGGTCGGCGCGCTCGACGACGAGGGAGGGGACCAGACCGCCTGGATCACGAAGGACGCGCCGCGGATGGTGGTCAAGGACGAGAGCCAGCTTCCGCCCCAGATGGGCGGCGGCACGGTGACGACGGTGCTCACCTCCGCCCCGGAGTAGGCCTGCCGAAGCCCGGGGGGCCTCAAAGCCCGTGCGATCGAACAGGCCCGGCAGCTCGGAGCTGCCGGGCGTGGCGCCGTCCAGGTGGTAGTAGCGGACCACGCCGGTGGCGATCTGCTCGATCCAGACCTCGACCTCCGAGGTGGTGAACTTGACGATCGTCGGCCACAGGTAGCCATTCCCCTTCGGGCCCACCACCCGAAGGAAGATCTCGGAGCGTCCGGGGAGGGCGCCGCTCACGCAGAGCGTCTCCGGGATGCAGGCCGCCTCGGCGCGCACCGGAATGGTCGAGGCGGCACCACCGATCCGCACCCAGAAGCGGAAACCGGGCACCTCGCTCGCAACCAGCGGCTCGCCATCGGGGACCGGAGGGTCTTGGTCCGGATCGACCAGGGCGTAGCGTTGGGTGTAGACGCCCTCCGGCTCCGAGTCGCAGTCCCGGCTATCGCACGAGACGATGTCCCAGCCCACCTGGAAACCGTCTGCGGTCGCCGCCACCGACGGCTCGACCGGCTGGCCCTGGGGCGTCACTCTCACCGGCGCGCCGAGCGGCTGATCGTCCGGGGAGTAGATGGCGGTGGTCACGCCGCAGTCGTACCGGTCGTCCCCCGTGTCGGTGTGGCAGGACTCGAACGCCACCGCCCAGTCGCCCCGCGCGTCGATGGCGACCGCCGCGTTCTCGTGGTTCAGGCCGTCGAGCGGGCTCACCCGCATCTCGGGACCGCGAGGCGAGCCGTCGGCTGCGTAGGCTCGTGCGCGCACCTCGCAGAGGAAGGACGGGTCGGAGAAGTCGCAGGCGTCCCAGGCCACCACGGCGCTGCCGTCGGCGGCCACCGCCACCTGGGGGTTGCCCTGGCTCGGGATCACCTGCTGATGGATCTGGAGCTCCGGCGCCAGCGGGCTGCCGGAGGAGCTGAACCAGCGGCCGAAGATTCCGGCGCCTGGGCCGACCTGCATCCAGCTCCGCCACACCACCAGGAAACGGCCCGCGCCGTCGGCGCCGGCCGAAGGCTCACTCTTGACGGAGCCGGGCGGGAAGCTGGTCAACGGGAACTGCCCAGGTGACAGGACGCCTCCCGGGCTCATGGTGCGGCCGTAGACCGTGAAGTCGCCGCCGGCATAGACCGTCCACAGGACCAGGCCCTGCCCGGACGGACCCAAGGCCGCCGCCGGAGGAAAGCCGGAATCGGCCACCTTCACTGCTTCCGTCAGCGGAGCTCCCCGGTCGTCTAGCAGGCGGGCGTGGACCGTGTTCGCGTCACCGACGGAGCTGCGCCACGCCACGAGCACCCGCTGGCCACTCCGGGCCACCGACGGGTTCTGCTGCCAGCCGTCGGTCGCCGTGTTGACCTGGAAGCGTGGTCCGGCGGGGTGATCGTCGTCGTCGAAGAGCCGTCCCACGACCTCGTTCTGGCTGCCGTCGACGTTCGCCCACCGCACCCAGATCGCCAGCCGATCGCCTCCGTCCGTGGGGAGGAGGTGGACCTCGTAGTTGGCGTCGAAGACGTCTTGCGCCGCGTCGTAGGCGTTGAGCGCCAGCGGCACGACCGGGCCCACCGGCTGCGGCACCGGCGCAGCGCCCCGCGCCGCGCCAGTGGGGAAGAGCAGGCAGAGGACGACGGTGGCCAGAAGGTTGTTGCGGTGCGGCAGGATCGAGGCCGGAAGGTGCAAGCGCGCCATGGGTTCTCCTTGGTCGGGACCGCCCCAGGGCGGGGGATCAGCGGGGTGCGTTCGCAAGCTATCAACAAGTGTCCGGCGCGGAGAAGGGCATTTCATCGTGCGCCCGGCGTCTTTCTGAAACCCTCCTGACACCACGCTGTCAGGAGGGGGTCGTCAGTCTCTCCTCGTCGCCGGCGGGAAGAGTTCCGCCGACCCGTTCGAACCCGAAGACCGAGGAGAGTCCGATGCCGACTGTTGAGACCGTTCGTTTCCGTTTCCGCCCAGAGGTCGACGAAGCGACCCGCGACGCGGCCCTGGCCGCCTCGTCCCGATTCCTCGCCGAGCAGCCCGGTTTCCAGCGCCGCGTCGTCGCGCGGCGCGACGGCGGCGAGTGGCTGGACCTCGTCGAGTGGGACACGCGCCCCGACGCCCTGGTCGCGGCCGCCGCGTTCTCGAGCGCGGAAGCCGCCTCCCCCTTCAACGAGAGCCTCGAGTCCGGCTCGGTGACGATGGATCACGTCGACGTGGTCCACCGGCACGAGCGCTGGTCCCTGGCTGACATTCTGGTACGCGATCTGGAGACCGCGCGACTGTTCTTCGAGCGCACCACCTCGGTGCTCACGGACGAGCACGAGGGTTTCCGGCCGTGCGAGGGAATGTTCACCGTTGCCCAGCAGGTGGCCCACACGGCGTCGACCGTGGACTGGCTGATCGAAGGGGCGTTCTCGCCCGACGGCTTCGACATGGACTTCGAGGCCCACAACCGCTGGCTGGCCGAGCAGCGCTCCCTCGCCGCCGCCCGCGAGCACCTGGCCGGGGCGTTCGAGCGGGCGAAGGCGCGCTTCGGGTCCGTCACCGTGGACGAGATTCTCCAGCCGCTCCCGCCGGGCCCGGTCATGGGCGGCAAGCCCCGCCGGGCCGTGGTCTCCGGCGTCCAAGACCACACCGCCCACCACCGGGGCTCGCTCGCCGTCTACGCCCGGCTCCTCGGCCTCGTGCCGCCGATGCCGTACGGGGACGCGTGAGCCGTCGTCCGGCGCTCGCTCGCCTCCCGACACGTATCATCGGTCCGTGCGCCGTGCCGACCGCCTGTTCCAGATCGTCCAACTGTTGGTCCGCCATCGCCGCCTCACGGCACGGGCGCTGGCGGACCGGCTGGAGGTCTCGGAACGAACCATCTACCGTGACATCTCCGACCTGGCGCTCTCCGGCGTGCCGGTGGTCGGGGAGGCTGGGGTGGGGTACCGCCTGCTCGACTACGAGCTGCCTCCCCTGATGTTCGAGCGCTCCGAGGTCGAGGCGGTGGTCCTGGGGCTGCGGATCGTCGAGACCTGGGGCGACTCGGAGCTCGGCCGGAGCGCCGCCACCGCGCTCGCCAAGGTGGAGGCGGCGCTGCCCGGCACGCGCCGCAGGATGATCGAAGAGACCCGGCTGTTCGCACCCAGCTCCCCCGGGCGGCCGGCCGTCGGCATCGACCTGGCCGACGTGCGGCGGGCCCTCCGGGAGGAGCGCAAGCTCCGGCTCGACTACCGCGACGTCCACGAGCGGCCGACCCGTCGCACGGTCCGCCCGCTGGGACTGGCCTTCTTCGGCACGGTCTGGATCCTCGCCGCATGGTGCGAGCTGCGGGAGGACTTCCGCAACTTCCGCCCCGATCGGATCGCCCGGCTCGAGCTCCTGGACGAGCGCTTCGAGCCCGAGCCGGGCAAGACCCTCGATGACTTCATCCGCCGCATGAACGCGGAGGATTGAGGCGCGGGCTCAAGCCTCTTCAAGGTTGTGGCTGTCGCTGCTGTCGAGGTCTAGGCCGTAGACCTCCTTGAGCCTGGCGATGGCTTCGAGGGACCGGTCACCGAACGGCGCCTTCCCCTCGAATGCGTGGAGGACGATGCCCTCCAGCAGGTCTCCGAGGGTCATGTCCAGGTACTCGGCCAGACCCTTGAGCACCTTGAGAATCCTCTGCTCGATGCGGACGCCCGTCTGGACGCGATGGATCTTCTTCCTGCCCTTCTCTTGGGTCATGGCGATCTCCTGTAAGGGAAGTCCCTTCGAGGTATGTGGGTACCTATGTAGGATTGTACGGAATCAGGGCGGGAAGCGCAACCCCGGGCGCCACGCCAGCTCCGGCGGCGGCTGAGGCGGACGCCTCATCCGGCGCTCAGCCGCGGCTCATGGATCAGGGCGCGCCGACTGGTTAGGTTGTCGGCATGATGACGATGACCAGGAAGCTCTCAGCCGCAAGCGTGCGAGCACCGAGGAAGTCCGTCGGTCTCGCCATCCTTCTCGCGATCGCCCTGCCCGGGGTGACGGCAGCCGCGCAGACGGGCGGAAGCACCCACGGGCCGAACGATCCCTATGCCGAATCGACCGACGTCACCGCGGTCGAGGTGCCGGTCCAGGTGATCCGTCGAGGAGAACCGGTCCAGGGCCTGACGGCCGACGATTTCCGGATCTTCGACGAGGGTGAGCGCCGCCAGATCACCTCCTTCGAGGTTCTCGATCGGAGCGCGGACGCGTCCGGCGGGCGGTCCCAACAGGCCGCGGCGACCGGAGTGGACGCGGGGCGGTCGGCCGCCGTTCGCGTTGTGCCTCCAGGCGAACGGCGGCATTTTCTCCTCCTGTTCGATCTCGCCTTCAGCCGGGCCGACGACATGATCCGGGCCGAGCGTGCCGCCCGGAAGCTGGTCGAAGAGGGGCTCGATCCCACCGACCTGGTGGGTGTGGCCGTGTACACGCCCCGGCGCGGTGCGGTGACCCTGCTCCGCTTCACCTCCGACCGCGACCAGGTGCTGGCGGTGCTGGACGCGTTCCGGGAGATGCTCGCGGGCAAGCAACCGGATGCTGCCGTGATCTCGGAGACCAAGCAGGGACGCCGTGATCCCTTGCGCCTCACGACCGGAGTCCTCGGGGTCAATCTGGCGGACCTCGGCTCGATGGCGGGGGTCCAGGTGTACCTGATGGAGGAGGCGATTGCCTACGCCGGGCCCTACGACGGATTGGGCGGGAGGTACGAGCTCAACAAGATGTTGAACTTCGTCTGGCACCTGGACCAGGGTCTTCGCGAGCGCCGCTCGGGCGACGTCGCGGACCTCTCCGATTCTCTAGCCTCCCTCGCGCAGGAGACCGCGGGCATCGTGGGCCCCAAGCACCTGGTCTACTTCAGCCGCGGTTTCGATATCCAACTCCTCCAGACCCGGACCAAGAGCCCCAAGTACCCCTACCCCGGTGCCGGGGCCGCCGCGTTCGGGGTCGGCGGGGGGATCTGGATCCTGGAGAAGGTCGACTCCATGCTCGCGGAGATGCGTCGCGCCGGCTGGGAGGTCCACGCCATCGAGATGGCCGGGCCCCGCCTGGGCACGAACTACAACTTTCGCGGGTCGCTCTTCCACCTCGCCGAAGAGACCGGTGGTGCGCTCTACGAGAACACCAACGACCCATCCGTCGCCCTCGGCGAGGTGCTGGAGCGGACGGCGGTGACCTACTTGCTGACGTTCCAGGTCGCCGACCTGCCGGAGGAGCCCGCCTTCCGGCGCCTGCGGGTGGAGGTGGACGGTCTGCCCCGGGGCACAACCGTGGTTCACCGGGCCGGCTACGAGCGGCCCCGCCCCTGGTCCGACCTGTCGCCGGCCCGCCGCCGGGCCGAGAGCGCCGAGGCCCTGCTGGCCGAGCCCGATCGCGACCACCTGGGCGTCCGGGTGCTCGCCTTGCCCCAGCGGGACGGCGCGGGCGGTTGGTCGGTTCCGGTGGCGCTCGAGATCGACGGGCTGGCCCTTCTGGCCGGCGACGTCCGGCGCATGCCGGGCGCGGAGATCTACGCCTACGCCTTCGACTCCCAGGGCGCGGTGTCGGACCTCCTGGCCCACCGCATCGAGATCAGCCAGCCGGAGGTACGCGGCCGCCTGACAGAGCGGGGCTTGAAGTTCCTCGGAGACCTGTCGCTCCGGGTTGGGGGGCGCTACCGGCTGCGCTTTCTGGTGCGCAGCCTGCGCAACGGGGAGACGGCGCTCAAGACCGTTTCGCTGAACCTGCCGGGAAAGACCGATCGGCCGGTGCTGCTTCCCCCGGTGTTGCTCGATCCCGACGCCGGCGACTGGATCGTGACGACCGAGGTCGACGCCGGTTCGGGAGCGCGTCCACGGCCCTTCACCCTCTACGGACGAGCCCTGGACCCCGCGGTCGGGTCGGTCCGGATTCGCCAGGGGGACGCGGCCGGAACGGGGCAGGTGCTGGTCTTGGGCTACGGCCTGGAGCGGATCGCGACGCGACTGCGGGCCACCGTCCTGAAGGAGGACGGGACGCCGGCCGGGCAGCCGGTGTTCGTCGTCCGGACGCCCGGAGACGG
>Ga0210074_1000225_pt1 | contig 22313 bp, 26 predicted proteins | sample China_Galinas_Co_FD_184860 | JGI IMG/M metagenome (GOLD analysis project Ga0210074, IMG submission 184860) | Wetland microbial communities from San Francisco Bay, California, USA, that impact long-term carbon sequestration -... | ecosystem: Environmental > Aquatic > Marine > Wetlands ... | reverse complement strand
GGCGGCGATCGCGGCCGCGAGCAGAAATTGCTTTATAAAACCACGTTTTTGCTTGACCGGAATCATGCTTTCCCCGAGACTGGACACATCGTGTTTATGACATTTTTTAGACGCATTTGTTCGTTCGTGGCCTGGGTGGTAAGCGGTTTTTCAATTGGCGGCGTTCCAATTGATACATAACCCACCGATCATAGACAGCATGGCGGTCGAATGAAAGTCTAAACCGAAACTGGCCCGACTTATATCAACTCATATCAATGTTGTTTTCATGCAGATCAAAATCTATACAAAGACATACTGCTCCTATTGCTACGCGGCCAAGAACCTGCTGGTAAAAAGGGGGCTTTCGTTCGAGGAAATAGCGCTGGTGGGCAACATGCAGGCCGAACGGGAGATGCGTGACCTGACCGGCAGAACCACGGTCCCCCAAATCCTGATCAATGGCGCCCCCGTTGGCGGTTACACCGACCTGATCGAACTGGACATGGCGGGCAAGCTACTGGCTCCCGCGGTCACGCGCGAAGCCTGACCGGACAGGTGTTGCATTACTGCAACTCGCGCCATCCGCCGGGCATCCCGGTTCGACTTTTTTTTGCACCGCGCGACAACCGGCGCCGGTCTTGGTTTAACGCTATAAAACAGGATGTTACCCTTGATTTGCGGGTTTTTAGTCGACAGGCTTGAATATTTGCGGCCCGGGGGGGCTTTACATTGACTTATTGTTGTTTTCCTGCCATATTGCCACATAACTGCATATAACCAAAAGTTGGCTTGTAAAGTCAGGGATGAAACAACGTTTTTTGACAGTGTTATTACTGGTGGCGGCTCTGCTTCCATCGCTTTCTGTCGCCCGCGTTTCAGGTTTGCCGATGGCCGGTTTCAGTGCCGGCGGTGCGGGTTTGACGCCTTTTTACGTAATGGGTTTCGAACTGGGCCCATGGCAGGACTACCTGGCCCGCGAGCTGACACCCGACTTCATGCTCGATCCCAGTTCGCCGCCATTGAACGTTACGTGGATGAGCGAACACTCCGTCATCGTGCTGCCATTTTTTGCCAAGCAACTCCTGGGTGAGCCGGAAACACTATTCAAGCTCGAGGTCGACTGGCAGTACTCGGACAAGCTGGCCATGCACGGCCTCGATTCGTTCATGAGTTACGGCACCAAGGGTCTCGAACGCAGACTGGTGTCGCCCGGCCTGATGCACCGTTTGAATGACAACCAGGTGCTTGGTGTTTCGGCGGTATTCGCAACCCAGAGCTATGGTGTTTCGCGCCTCGGGATGATGTCGTATGAGCAGTCGGTGCCCGCGGCTTATCGCGGCAACCGGTACGATCCCTTCAACATGTACGATCCGTTCCAGGAAACCAGCTACGGCGCCGGTGTCAGCCTGGCCCTGCGCAGCGAGCTCACCGACGGCATCGCGATGGAAGCGGGGTTCCGTTCGCATATCAACATGAATGAGTTCTACAACCTGCACGGCGTTTATTCACAGCGCGCCGATCTGGATATTCCGGCCCGCGCCAAGCTGGGTCTGGCGTTCCAGGCGAGTGCGCGTTCGTGGCTCAATGTCTCGGTCGAAAGGGTGCTGTACAGCGAGATCGACGCCTTCGCGAGCCGTAACCTGCCGGGACGTTTACTGTCGCTGCTGGGTGACTCGACCAGCCCCACGTTTTCCTGGGATGACCTGACCGTGTATTCGATCGGCTGGGCCTGGGCGGACAACAAGAAAGGCAATTCCTGGTATGTCGATGTCAGTTCCCGTACACAGCCATTGCCGAGTTCCAGCATACTGAGCCAGGCGATCAACAGTGACCTCGCGCAACATGCCGTGACGGTCGGCTACAGCCGCCGCATGAGCATGAGCAGCCGGTTTGATGTCAATGCCGCTTACGCACCGGCCGAGTATGCCTTCGGCGGTAACATACTGGGTGTCACGTCCGATCAGTTAAGCCAGGAGTTTGAACTCGAAGCGCACTGGACCTGGGATTTCTGAGGTCTTTTGACTGGGCGGCCGGCCCAAACCCCATTGTCGTACCGATGTGCAACTCCTTCAATCGCGCGGATCTGGAAACCTGTAAATGAATTTGCTGACCTCCTGGTTTAGACGGACATTCGCCGACCCCCAGGTTGTCATCCTGGGTATCGTGCTGATTGCGGGCGTTGCAATCGTTGCGGGCCTCGGGCAGATACTGGCGCCGGTATTCGCCAGCATCGTGATCGCCTACCTGCTCGAAGCCGTGGTCGCACGTTTGCAGTTGGTGGGCCTGTCGAGGCTGGCGTCCGTGCTGTTGGTATTCCTGTTATTCCTGACCAGCCTGTTTTTCCTCTTTTTTGGCCTGGTGCCGATGCTGATACGGCAGTTGACCCAGTTGGTGCAGCAGATTCCCAATTACATTACGCAGGGACAGGAGCTTCTGTCGCAATTGCCCCAGCGTTACCCCAACCTGATTTCGGAAAGACAGATACAGCAATTGATCGACAATGCGAGCGACGAACTGGCGTTGATGGGTCAGCAGTTCATAACCTGGTCGCTGACATCCGTTGGCACCGTCGTGGGACTGGCGGTTTTGCTAATCCTGATTCCGGTCATGGTGTTTTTCCTGTTGAAGGACAAGGAACAGCTGGTTGAATGGTTCAAGGGATACCTGCCGGTCGAACGCCACCTGGTATCCTCGGTGTGGGCCGATGTCGAGGCACAGATCGCCAACTACGTGCGCGGCAAGGCGGGAGAGATCGTCATCGTCGGCGCAGTCAGTTACATCACCTTCATTTCACTCGGCCTGCAGTATTCAGCGTTGCTGGCGACCATGGTCGGGTTTTCAGTCCTGATCCCCTATATCGGCGCCGCGGTGGCTACCTTCCCGATCGCCTTCGTGGCGTATTTTCAATTGGGCTGGGGTTGGGATTTCGGCAAGATCATGATCGCCTACGCCATCATCCAGGCGCTGGATGGCAACGTGCTCGTGCCGCTGCTGTTCTCCGAGGCGCTCAACCTCCACCCGGTGGCCATCATCGTCGCCATCCTCGTGTTCGGTGGCCTGTGGGGGTTCTGGGGCATCTTCTTCGCCATTCCGCTGGCGACCGTGGTGCAGGCGGTGTTGAAGGCCTGGCCGCGGCCCGAAAACAAGCAAGACGCAGATTCCGAAGCGGCCGAAAAACCCGAAGCGAATAACGCCGCATAACCAGGTAACCGGGCTTGTACCATCAGTATCGTCATCCCGGAATTTGCGCAGCAAATGTCCGGGACCTCAAAATGTTTGGCAGAGCGTTTTTTTAGGGATTCGTTAAAGTTGACGAAAACCCTGGGAGGTCCCGGCCTGCGCCGGGATGACGTTGCCAATGGTGATGCCGATAGTGAGCGAGAAACGCTAAAGCGCTTCGGACGCGAAATCGGCCAGGCGCGACCGCTCACCCCTTTGCAGCGTGATGTGCGCCGAATGCGACCAGCTCTTGAAGCGGTCGACGGCAAAGGTCAGACCCGAGGTCGTTTCCGTCAGGTAGGGCGTGTCGATTTGCCCGACGTTGCCGAGACAGATCATCTTCGTGCCCGGCCCGGCGCGCGTGACCAGGGCCTTCATCTGTTTTGGCGTGATGTTCTGGGCCTCGTCGATGATGACGAAGCGGTTCAGAAAGGTGCGGCCGCGCATGAAGCTCATCGATCGGATCTTGATCCGGTTGGCCAGCAGGTCGTTGGTTGCCGCACGGCCCCATTCGCCGCCTTCGTCCGAGTGCGTCAGTACTTCGATATTGTCGGTTAATGCACCCATCCACGGTGTCATTTTCTCCTCTTCCGTACCCGGTAAAAAGCCGATTTCATCACCGATCGACACGGTGGCGCGGGTCACGATGATTTCGTTGTAGAGTTTCGCGTCCATGGTTTGCGCCAGCCCGGCAGCGAGGGCCAGCAGGGTCTTGCCGGTACCGGCCTGGCCCATCAGCGTGACAAAATCGATCTCCGGATCGACCAGCAGGTTCAGGGCGAAATTCTGTTCACGGTTGCGGGCCTGTATGCCCCAGATGGTGTTTTTGCCGGTCTGGTAATCGGTGACCAGCTTGAGCACTGCAAACTCGTCCTTGACCTCGACCACGATGGCCTCGATGCCATCGCCGTTTCCGATCACGACGCACTGGTTCGGGTACCAGGCATCGTCTGCGGTACGCTTGATCCGATAGTATGTTGAACCGTTCTCGCTCCAGGAATCCACATGCGGGTAACGCTCCCAGAAGGATTCGTCTTCCGTGCGCACGCCTTTATAAAGCAGGTCGACGTCATCCAGCGCCCGGTCGTTGTAATAGTCCTCAGCGGGTAAATTCAGGATGGCTGCCTTGATGCGCAGGTTGATGTCCTTGGATACCAGCACGATTTCACGGTTTTTTTCCGTTTCCTGCAGGGTCAGCGCGGTGCTGAGGATTTCGTTATCGGCGAATGATCCTTCATTCAGCAGACCGGGGTGGGTCGTGGCCTGGCGGGTCTGAAAATACAGCCGCCCGCGCGCCGAGGGCAAATCCAGGCCGTGCGGGATCAGCAATTCGAGACCGTCCTCCAGCTTTGACGCGCCCTGCGAGTTCATCATGTCGCCGATGAAACGGCTGACCTGGCGTACGTTTCTCGAAACTTCCGTGAGTCCCTTCTTGTGGGCATCGAGTTCTTCCAGGACCATCATCGGCAGGAAAATATCGTGCTCCTCAAAACGGTACAGGGCGGTTGGATCGTGCATCAGGACATTGGTATCGAGGATATACAGGCGTTTGTTTTTTCCCACTGGGTTTGACTTTCCTTTTAGTGGTGAATGATCGGGCTCAGCCGGGCCGCGAGAATTACTTGTCGGCCTTGAGCGCTTCGAGCACGGCTTCGGCATGGCCGGGGACGCGAACCTTTCGCCATTCCACCTTCAGAACGCCTTTGTGATCTATCAGGAAGGTGCTGCGTTCTATGCCCATGTAAGTCCGCCCGTAGAGCTTTTTTTCCTTGATAACGTCAAACTGCGTGCACAGTGTTTCATCGCTGTCGGATAACAGGTGAAACGGAAAACCGTGCTTTTTTCTGAAGTTTTCGTGGCTCTTGACGGAATCCCGGGAGACGCCGAGTATGTCCGCGCCGTTCTCGGAAAACTGCGCATAGAGGTCGCGAAAATCCTCGCCTTCCCGGGTGCATCCGGAGGTGTTGTCCTTGGGATAGAAATAGATAACGAGGTAGCGGCCCTTGAAGTCGCTGAGTGACAAATTTTGATCGCCGGTGGCGGGAAGGGTGAAGTTTTCTACGCGCTTGCCTACGCTGACCATAAACACTCCCGTTGTGTTCGAACTCGCTGCAAACCGTGGCAGGACACAGAGTCTGATTACCGACTCCTGAAAGCAGGATACTTGTCAGCCGTAAGGTCCGCAAGTACTATTGCGCGAAGCTCGGCACCTGTGGCTTGGCATACGGCTTGAATTGGCGGACAACGGTTGAAAACGATGTCATGCCGCGCCATCTAACAGACTGACTGAACCTCATGCCGACGGGCTGACCTGAAATGACCGGAATTAAAATAACATGACGATTTCTTTACGCCGGGCTGCAATCGCTTCACTGTTGGTTGCAGCGCTTTCCGGCTGCAGCACGTTTGGCAATAAGCAACCCGAGTACCTCGACAGCGTCTCGGTTGCACCTTTGAAAATACCGCAGGGCCTGGACAATCCCACCGGGCCGTCGCCAATGGTCATCGGCGTGCCGGAAATGAGAATGCCCCAGGGTGACGAACTGGCGCCCGGTCCGCCACGCGTGGCAAGCACCGCGGGCAAGCAGGATACGAACGCTTATATCGCCTGGTCCGCCAGGGGCGCCTACCTGCTGGTCAAGGACACACCCGACAGCGTTGCGAGACGGCTCCGTGCCGCGATCGAACACTCCGGCATGGAATTGTTGAACGCGGATGATGCCGGCGCATACAAGTTTCATTACACCCAGGCACGTCCGCCGGATGACGAAGAAGGTTTTTTTTCACACATGGCGTTCTGGCGTTCAAAGCCCGAATATATCGATTTTTCGGGTACATTCATGACCAGCCTCGAGCCCGATGGGCAAAACACGCGCGTCTACTTGCTGTTTGGCACTGGTGAACCGGTCGACACGGCAGGATGTGAGCACATACTGGGTATTTTCATGGACCGCCTGGGATAACCCCGGTTCCGCCTGGCATGGTTGCCGGGCGCCAACAGGCCAGCACACTTTCAATAATACGCGCCGGGATTTTCACCGGCAGCAAAGTCGCAGACTCCTGAAACTAGCGTTCGAGCAATTTCAGCTTGTCCGGTTTGCCATCCCACTCGGTGGCGTCTTCGGGCGGGGTTTTGGCTTCGGTGATGACGGGCCAGGTCAGCGAAAGCTCGGCGTTGAGCGCGATAAAATGCTCCTGGCCTTCCGGCAGGTCGTCTTCGGGGTAGATGGCCTCCGCCGGGCATTCCGGTTCGCACAGCGTACAATCGATGCATTCTTCGGGGTCAATGACCAGGAAGTTTGGTCCCTCGTGGAAGCAGTCGACCGGACAGACTTCGACACAGTCCGTGTATTTACACTTGATGCAGTTTTCAGTAACAACGAAAGTCATTGCGCCAGTTTTCCTCTGTTCGATGGTCGGTAACCGGGTGTGTTCTGGAATCCGCCAGTGAATGCGGAATAATCGCAAAGGATACTAAATTTCTTCACTTCATCACACATGTTTCGTTGCATCCGTTACAATTCGGATTCCTGGCCGAAAAGGTCGCGGGCAGTGGTGCAGCCAGGCTGGATTCCAGCAAAATTGAACCTTGTGCCCAATGTTGATATGGTTGCCGCAGCCCGGACTTTCCGGCTTCAATCGTGGTCTCACGGTGCTGGCCGTGCGCGCATCCGCAACCTGGAACGATAGATTTATCAGGAAATTCACAATGTTGAAACGAATCTCATTGATAGTGCTGCTAATTGTTGCGAGTACCTCCGTTTTCGCGCAATACGACCACCCCAGAAAAAAAGACCGGGTGCCGTCCAGTGAGCGCGAAGGGCGCTGGGAAGGAAGCGTCATCCTGGCTTACCAGAACGGGCTGAAACAAAGCAACGAGGGTGGCTCCGAAATCGATGTGGACAGTACGATAGGCTGGGGTGTCAGCGCGGCCTGGAACTGGACGGGCAACTGGAATTTTTCATACAGGTTCATGTCGACCCAGCCGGATTACACGGCTTTGATCGTACCCGAGGACTCGATTGAAACACCCTCTGTCATCAATCACAAGATGACGAAAACCACCCACCAGTTCAACGTGACGTATAACTTCAGCAAAAAGGCATTCACGCCTTTCCTCGTCGCCGGTATCGGTTACACCAAGCTGGATTCCAATGTGCCGGATGCGCCACCATCGGTCGGTTGCTGGTGGGATCCCTGGTGGGGTTACATTTGTGTTTCCGACTGGAAGACCTACAAGACTTCGGGGTTTTCATACAACCTCGGCGCAGGCCTGCGCTGGGACATCAATGATTTGATATTCACCAAGGCCTCCTATTCCCGCGAGTTCGTCGACGTGGAGAATGGTTCGATTGATTTTGACATGGCGATACTGGAACTTGGGTTGATGTTCTGAACGGCCGACGGGAATCTTCGCCGCCTCGAAGTGGTTCCCGGAGGAAAGCGCCGCGGCATTTTTGGCTATTCTGATATGGAGAGTTGACAAACCATGAGTACTTTCGGATTTGGAAAAACAGTCAGCCTGGACTTTGATACAGCGCTGCAAAAGGTGACGGATGAACTGGCCAAAGAGGGTTTTGGCATTCTCACGGTCATCGACGTACAAGCTACCCTTAAAGCAAAACTGGATCTGGACATGCCCGCCTACCGGATACTCGGTGCCTGCAATCCGGGTCTCGCCAGCCAGGCGATAGAGGCCATACCGGAAATCGGCTTGCTGTTGCCCTGCAACGTGCTGGTGAGAGAGGATGATTCCGGCCAGGTGCACGTCAGCTTCATGGATCCGGGCGCGGTGCTGGGCCTGGTCGATGATGCCCGCGTGGAACCGCTGGCCGTCCAGGTGAAGCAAAAGCTCGAAGGCGTGCTGGCCGCGCTCTAGGGCCAGTAAACGGCCGCGCACGATGATTTCAAAACTGAAGACCGGGTTGGCGAACAGCGGCCCTGTCATGATGCTTCTATTGTTGCTCGCCGGCCAACAGTGCGTGGCTGCCCGGGAGGACGGCATTCCGGCCGCGGACAATCTTGCCCGGGTTGCGACTGCATCGCAGCAGGAGCAGATACCGACCGTGGTTTTCGTATCGCGCGACGCATGTCCGTACTGTCGCACCTTGCGCGACGAAATACTCCTGCCGCTGCAGCGCGGCAATAAATTCGACAACCGGGCGATCCTCGTGGAGGTCAGCCTCGACCGGATTGGACCGTTGACCGGGTTTGACAACGAACAGACGACGGCGCAGGCGTTTGGCGAGCTTTACCGGGCGCAGATCACGCCCACGCTGTTGTTTCTCGATTCCCGGGGACAGGAGATAAGCAGGCGAATCGTGGGCATATCGAACCTGGAACTCTACGCATACTACCTGCAGCAATCGATCGATGCAGCGCTCCAGAACATCCGCGCCGGGACGCCGGAAAGCTGATTCAAGGTTGCAGTTCTTTGTGAATCCCCGGGCCGGACGGCCCGGGGTGACAATCTGGTCTTAACGCCAGCCGTAGCTCAATTCGACTTCCCACTGATCCATATCGAATGAAATGGTCTGTGACGGGTCCAGCGGGTTGGTGCCCGTGACCTTCTTGTTGAATCCGTACATGAAGGACATGCTGAACTCATCGCCCGAAGACAGGCCACGGGTGAAACCGAAGGTCAGGTGGTCTTCGATGACGCCGGGTGCGAGGATGTTGAACAGCACTTCGGAATCGGGGATAGGCTGTTTGCCATGGCTGAAACCGGCACGCCAGGTCCAGTCATTGTCGGCCATCCATTGACCGCCGATCTTGTAGACCGTCATGTCCCGCCAGCCAAAACCGGCGCCATTCTTGCCGCCCAGGCAGTAAGAAGTGTCGGTGGCCATCGGGTTCGCGGTCGGGCAGTAAAACAGGTTCTCGAAGAGGTTGCCGACGGACACGACATCGCTGTACCAGATCTTTTCCACATCGAAGCTCAAGGCGAAGTTTTCCCGCGGAAGGAAGGTCAGTCCGACCTTCACGTCGGCCGGGATATCCATGTTGCCGTTGTCGGCAAACAGATCCGAGTAATCTTTGAACTTGCTCATGCCGATCTTGAACTTGTAAGCGGCCGCGAAGGTCAGTGTATCGGTCAAGTCCCAGTGAATGCCGAGCTTCGCACCCACGCCATAGGACCGGTCGTGGCCGTTGTTGGTCAGGCTGTCCGGCATTACCGTGCCGCCGCTGGCCGCGAAGGTTTCGGTGTAGCCGCCAAAAGCACTCAGGCCACGGGCGGCAAACAGTTGCATCACACCCACGACTGAAGCGCCCCAGGTGAATTTTTCACCGATGCTTCGCGCATAGGCGAGCTCGAGAAAAGCCTGGGTGAGGTCGACGCCGGCAGTGCCATTGCCGCCGGCTATGCCGCCGCCGTAAGTGCCGGGCAGGGTCATGACGGGCGCCGGTCCCGGTCCATCGGGATCGAATGTCGCGGTTCCGCCATGCCAGGTGGTGTTCATTCCGCCCCTGCCGTAGAACGTCAGGCCCCAGGCGCTTACGTCATCGATCTGCCAGACGCCGGCCATGTGCGGGATGTAGAAGTAATTGTTGTCACTGTCGATGTCATTTGGCCCGATCGTGAAAGTGCCGCCCTGGCCGTTGTACATGCTCTCGGACGTTTCGTAATGCCGCAATGGGCTGAACACGGCGATACCCGCGGTATATTTGCCGGCATTGTCAAGCGCCGAAGCCGGATTGTTGGCGATCGATATGGGTTCTTCCGGTAATGCCAGGCCCGCACCTGCCATACCCTTGTTCTTGGTGCCGATGCCGTGAGTGAAATAACCGTTGGTTGCCCACAAGGGGGTTGTCAGCAGTAACGTAACTATGGCTGTAGCCAGCCGGGATTTTTGCTTGAGCTGCATTTCAGCGCTCCTTATTTACAAGCCGAAGAAAGTGGAAACTGACCATGCATGATGGGGCTCATGTACAGTTTTTTTTAAATTACCTTAACGTAATATTAACGAGTCCACTATAAGAATATTTGCTTGTAAATCAAGATAAATTGAACGCTGATGAGGCCATTTAGTGACCTGAATCAATTAAATTGACGAAACCATTTAAAGTGCGCAACCATCGTCCTCACAAAAAAGTTCGTAGAGTACTTCCACGATTCTTGACGCTTCTCCGCTCTTGAGCGAATAGTAGATGGTTTGCGCCTCCCTGCGTGTATTCACCAGGTCTTCCTTGCGCATCCTCGACAGGTGCTGGGAAAGCGGAGATTGTGGTATTTCGAGTAAATCGGCTATCTGGCCGACCGATTTTTCACCTTCTGCGAGGTGGCACAGAATCATTAACCGGTCCTTGTGACCGAGTGTTTTCATCAATGCGCTGGCGCGTGAAGCCGAATGGGCCATCTGATCGAGATCTATGCCATCGTGTTGTTTCATTGACCGGTTTCCTTTCTATGTTCCTCGCACTATCGATAAAACCAACGATTAGTAGTTTATACAGACCAGGTCATTTGCGCTAATCACCGGGCCGTCGTAATGCTTGCGAATCTGTTCCAGGTTTTCGTCCCCTTCGTACAGGCTGCGCGCCATAAAGTGGCTGAGCACCAGTGTACCCGCACCGGTTGCTGCCGCTATCTTACCAATTACACTGGGCGGTGCGTGCAATTTCCTCCCAACCCCCCTGGTATTTTCAGGCACGGCGAGGTGCATGACAAGCACATCCGCTCCGCGCGCGAAGTCGACAAACCCGTCAGAACTGCCATTCTGATCACCGGCAAATACGATGCTGCTTTCCCCGACCCGGACCCGGTAGGCCAAAGCGGGAACCGGGCCATGTGGTACGCCCAGGGCAAGAATTTCCACAGCGTCACCGGCATCGGTGTAAACCCTTTGGCTATCCCCCGACTGTGAATCGACCTCGAATGGTTCGAGCCTGACCAGGCCCCCGCTGCCATCGAGATAACCGCCGAGGTAGGCATACACGCCGTGATCACGGTCGAGCAAACGCCCCAGGTAGTCATGCAGCCCGGGGTATAGGCCGCCGCCTGCCGGACCGCTGATTGGCAGCTTGCGTTGGCGGTCGGAAAAATAGCCCGATTTGAGCAAGGCCGCGAAATCAGCCGAGTGGTCGGTATGGAAGTGGCTGATGGCGATAAAGTCGAGGTCTTCAAATTGCGCGGCGGCCTCGCCGAAGCGCAAAAAGACGCCACCACCGGCATCGACGAGTATGCGGGACTTGCCATCGATCCAGACCAGGTAGCCGGTCGATGCGCGCCCGTCATCCGCGATTGGACCACCCGATCCCAGGACCTGCAGCGCGGTCCCTTCCGGCGGGGGACATTCGCCGGGGCGATCGTCGGCACGCCCGTCGATGCTCGCAATGATGAACGCAAAAAAGAAAAACAGATGATGGATTTTCATGTTTTTTAAGTGAGCGTTAAGCTGAGCTTGTTTAATATCCATATTTTAACAAAAGTTGTTTTTTATGTTAGGATTTTCTAATATAACCCGTTTCTGGGCTTCGATGTCCGTCAATCCCAAATCAGGAATTTAAATGTTCTCAAAACCAGGAAGCGGCCCGGCCGTGTTCAGGCAGGTTACGCAAGAAGCAAGTAAAGTTGATCCGGCCAAGCGCCGTGATTTTCTGAAGAAAGGTCTGGTGATGGCAGGCGGTGCGATTGCAGGTGTGCAATTCGCGTCCACCCTGAGCGCGGCGGACAACAACCTGCCGCCGAACCTGCCGGAGTGGAGCAAATCCCTCGGCGCCGGTGTCATCACGAACCCCTACGGCCAGCCGTCGCCATTTGAAAGCGACATCGTGCGCCGTACGGTGCCTTGGCTGACGGCGGACCGAATTGCCGCGATCAGCTTCACCCCCCTGGCCGAACTCGACGGCATCATCACGCCCAGCGGTCTCGTATTCGAGCGCTATCACGCGGGCGTGCCGGCGATCAACCCGGATGAGTACCGCCTGATGCTGCACGGCATGGTCGAACGGCCACTGATTTTCACCATCGATGACCTGCGCCGTTTCCCGAGCACCACGGTCATCAATTTTCTCGAGTGTCCGGCCAACGGCGGTATGGAATGGCGCGGCGCGCAGATGGATGCCCTGCAGTTCACCCACGGGATGATCAGCTGTTGTGAATGGACCGGCGTACTGCTGAGCACATTGCTGGACGAAGTGGGTGTCAAGCCCGGGGCCAAGTGGATACTGGCCGAGGGTTCGGATGGCGCCGCCATGAGTCGCAGCATCCCGATTGAAAAGGCGCTCGATGACACCCTGATCGTATACGCGCAGAACGGCGAACCATTGAGACCGGAGCAGGGCTACCCGGTGCGTATTTTCAACCCGGGCTGGGAAGGCAATACCAGCGTGAAGTGGTTGCGCCGGCTCGAAGTGGGCGACGAGCCATGGTATCACCGCGAAGAGACTTCCAAGTACACGGACCTGATGGCCGACGGCCGCGCGAGGAAAATGAGCTTTGTACAGGAAGGCAATTCAGTGGTCACGTTCCCGTGTCCGGAAAGACCACTGAAAGAAAAGGGCCGCTATGAAGTCGAAGGCCTGGCCTGGTCCGGCAATGGCAAGATCAAGCGCGTGGATGTGTCGTTTGACGGCGGTGTGAACTGGCGCCCGGCCCGGCTCAAGGGGCTGGTGCTGCCCAAGGCGCTCACGAGGTTCAGCCTCGATTGGACCTGGGATGGTTCGCCGGCCTTCATCCAGAGCAGGTCAGTGGACGAAACCGGTTATGTTCAGCCCACCTATGCGCAATTGCGCGAAGCGCGCGGCTTGAGCTCGATTTATCACAAGAACGCCATTCATACCTGGCGTCTGCATGCAGATGGGACGGTGACCAATGTCCAGATCAGCTAAGTACGTTTACACTGCCGCGGTTTTAACGGCGGCCATGCTGGCCGTGCCGGCCGTGGCCGAAGTCGGTGGATATGGTATTGGCCAGCCCGCCACCGCTGAGGAGATTGCCGGATGGGATATCGATATCCGGCCAGACGGCAAGGGGCTGCCGCCGGGCAGTGGCTCGGTAGAAGACGGCGAAATGCTCTACGAGCAAAAATGCGCCTCGTGTCATGGCTCATTCGGCGAGGGCGTCGGGCGCTACCCGGTGCTGGCGGGTGGTGAAGGCACCCTGACCGATGAAAGACCGGAAAGGACCATCGGCAGTTACTGGCCGTATGCGAGCACCGTCTGGGATTACATTCACCGGGCAATGCCGTTTCCGCAGCCACAGTCGCTGACCGACGACGAGGTTTATGCCATTACCGCCTACGTGCTCAACCTCAACGACCTGGTCGATGACGATTTCGTGCTGACGGCGGACAACCTCGCATCCATCGAGATGCCGAACGCCGACGGTTTCTTCTTCGATGACCGCCCCGACACCCACAACACGGAGTGCATGGAAAACTGCAAGGATCCGGCCACTGTGAAGATCATCTCGGAACCTTCCCTCGAGACATTGCAGGTCGATGAGACGGGCGAGGTGGCCGAAGTGGTGGCAACCGGTGGTGAGAAGGTTTACCAGCAAGCCTGCCAGGTGTGCCATGCAACCGGTGTTAGCGGTGCGCCGATGACTGCGGATGCCGCCGTCTGGACCGATCGTATCGCTCAGGGGCGTGATAAACTGGTGACCAGTGCAATCGACGGAATCGGCGTCATGCCGCCAAAGGGCGGACAAAGCCAGTTGAGCGATGAGGATGTCGCCGCGGCCGTGGACTACATGATACAAAGCGTCAATGAGGATTAGAATCAAGCCATGTTGAACAAGACAGTTTTCCTGATCGCGTCACTCGGTGTCCTTGGCGGTTTGATCACCGGCCCCGTTTTTTCCTCCGCTGAAGACGACCCGGCGGCCCGGTTGGAACAGGGTAAAGCAATTGCATTCAGCCGCACGAAGGGCAACTGCCTGGCCTGTCACTATATCGAGGGCGGGGAACTGGCCGGCAATTACGGCCCACCGCTGATCGCCATGAAGGTGCGTTTTCCGGACCGTGAAGTCCTGCGCGCCCAGATTTGGGACGCATCGGTCAGGAACCCGAACACGCGTATGCCGCCTTTTGGCCGTAACCGGATACTGACCGAGGAAGAAATCGACCTGGTCACAGACTATATTCAATCATTGTGAGAAATTCATTTTTGACGGGAGTTAATCGATGAAACTACAACGCAGGGCTCTGATAAGGAGCTTGTTTACCGCCGCTGCCGTCCTGGCAGTTCCGCGCTGGCTGTTCGCGGCGAGGCCGGACAAGGCATTTGACGAAAAGTCCGCCGATGCCGTGCTCGGAGACCTGTTCGATGGCCCAATTACGGAAAGCGACCAGGTGACACTGAAGATTCCGGATATCGCCGAAAACGGTGCGGTCGTTCCGGTATCGGTCAGCACCGACTTGCCCGATGTCGAATCGATCAGCGTAATCGTGGACAACAACCCGACACCGCTGGCAGCGATGTTCGAATTGTCGCCTGAATCGGTCGCGGACATTTCGGTCCGTATCAAGATGGGTGAAAGCTCGGTGGTGCGCACGGTCGTGAAGGCGGGTGGAAAGTTCTATTCCGCGAGCAAGGAAGTCAAGGTCACCATCGGTGGCTGTGGCGGTTGATAACAGCCTGACATTCAATACGAAGGAATTTTATTATGGGTAATCCAATCAAGATCAAGGCCAAGATCAAAGGCGATGTCGCACAAGTGAAAACGTTGATGCCACACCCGATGGAGTCTGGCGTCAGGGTTGACAGCGACACGGGCGAACCGATCCCGAAGCATTATATCCAGGAAGTCGTGTGCAAACACAACGGCAAGGTCGTCACGACTGCTTTTTGGGGCACGGGTGTCTCAAAAGACCCGTACATGGCGTTCTCATTCAAGGGCGCCAAGGCCGGCGACAAGCTCGAAATCAGCTGGCGCGACAACACCGGAGATTCCAGCGTATCGGAAATCGAACTCAAGTAACCATGTGGTTTGACCGACCGCAACGGCAAGTGCGCTTGCCGGTCTTTGTGGAGAGACATCTGTGAAAAGGTTATTCATTGCATGTTTTCTGTCCGTGCTGATGGCAAACGCTTTTGCAACGCCCGAACAGGACAGGCTCGCGCTCAGGGAGTTCTTCTCCAAGCGTTTTCCGGACCTCGATCTGAATGAAATGGCCAACGGCCTGTACGCATTCGACGAGGGCGCGCGTGAACAGTGGCTGGAAATGGAAGATTTCCCGCCCTACGAAATTGCCATTGAAGCGGGTGAGGAAGCATTCAATCAGCCTTTCGCCAACGGCAAAAGTTACGCCGACTGTTTCGAAAACGGCGGTATTGGCATTCGCCAGAATTACCCCCGCTTCGATACCGAATCGGGCCAGGTCATTACGCTGGAATACGCCATCAACCAGTGCAGGCAAGCAAACGGTGAGGAACCGCTGCCGTGGCTGACGGGCGAACTGGCCGAAATCTCCGCTTACATGGCATACACCTCGCGTGGCAACAAGATGAATGTCGTCGTTCCGGACGATCCCCGGGCCATCGCGGCCTACGAGGCGGGCAAGGAATACTATTACACCCGCCGCGGCCAGCTGGAATTCGCCTGTGAAAACTGTCACATGCAATCGGCCGGCAACCTGCTGCGCGCCGACACCCTGAGCGGTATGCTCGGACAGGCGACGCACTGGCCGGTGTATCGTTCCAAGTGGGGCGAGATCGGCACACTGGACAAGCGCTTCCAGGAATGCAACGAGCAGGTCCGCGCCAAACCCTACGAACCGCAGAGCGAAGTGTACCGGAACCTCGAATACTTCCTGTCGTACATGAGCAACGGAATGGAACTGAACGGACCGGCTTCTCGCCGCTGAAGGGGACATGCGAATGAAAAGTAAGCTAACGGTTCTGATTCTTGTGCTTTTGGCCGTTTTGATCGTGCAATCGCCGGCCATGGCCGCGGATAAGGCCGAGTACGAAGCCGCCCTGGCAGACGCCCAGAAAACGCTCAAAGATACGGCAACCAAGGTTCAGCTGTGGACAACTTCCGACCAATTGCTGCAAAGCGCCGCTGATGCTGCCGCCTCGGGCGATTACGACCTCGCCATCAGGCTGACAGAGGAAGCCGAACTCCATGCCCAGCTGGCGTTGGCGACGGCCGAAAGGGAAAAGAAAGTCTGGCAAAACAGCGTTCCTAAGTAACGGAGATTCGAGCAATGATGGACAGACGTGAATTTCTCACGGTAATGGGCGCTGCGGGTGCGGCGGGCTTACTACCCTTTTCCAGGAGCGCCTGGTCGCAGGAAGACATCTACGGCCTGACACCGTTTGGCAATGCCAGGTTGTTGCACTTCACCGATTGCCACGCGCAACTCGAACCGGTGTACTTCCGGGAACCGAATGTCAACCTGGGCATCGGCCCGGCGTCCGGCCAGCCTCCGCACCTCGTCGGCGCTTACCTGCTCGACTACGCCGGCGTCAAGCCTGGCACCCGAAAGGCGCACGCCTTCACCTATCTCGATTTTGCCGCGGCCGCTGAAAAGTACGGCAAGGTCGGTGGTTTTGCCCATCTGAAAACCCTGATCGACCAGAAACGGGCGGAGGTGCCCGACGGCCAGTCACTGCTTTTGGATGGCGGTGACACCTGGCAGGGTTCGGCGACCGCCCTGTGGACGCGCGGCAAGGACATGGTCGAAGCCTGTAACCTTCTCGGCGTGGACATCATGACCGGCCACTGGGAGTTCACCTACCAGCAGGACGAGATACTCGAGAACATCCGGGCGTTTAAAGGCGAATTCGTCGCGCAGAACGTGCGCGTGACGGAAGAGGCGCTGTTCGATGGCGCGCCCGCCTACGACGAGGATTCCGGATACGCTTTCAAGCCCTACACGATCAGGGAAATGGGTGGACGCAAGGTCGCCGTCATCGGCCAGGCGTTCCCCTATACACCGATTGCGAACCCCGCCCGGTTTATCCCCGACTGGTCGTTCGGCATACGCGATTCCGACATGCAGGAACTCGTCGACCAGATCCGCGCCGAGCACAGCCCGGACGCGGTGATCGTGCTCTCGCACAACGGCATGGACGTCGACCTCAAGATGGCGAGCATCGTCACCGGCGTGGATGTCATCCTCGGTGGCCACACCCACGACGCGGTGCCGAAACCCGTGCTGGTGAATAATTCTTCCGGTAAAACGCTGGTGACCAACGCCGGTTCCAACGGCAAGTTCCTGGCCGTGCTCGACCTCGATCTCGGCGAGGGCGAGGTCAAGGATTTCCGCTACCGCCTGTTGCCGGTGTTCTCGAACCTGCTGACGGCCGATGCCGGCATGCAGGCGTATATCAAAGGCGTGCGGCAGCCATACCTCGACAAGCTGAATGAACCACTGGCAGTCGCCGAATCGCTGTTGTACCGCCGCGGGAACTTCAACGGCACCTTCGACCAGGTCATCTGTGACGCGATGCGCAAGGTAGGCGGCGCGCAAATCGCGCTGTCGCCGGGTTTCCGCTGGGGCACCTCGATCCTCCCGGGCCAGACCATCACCATGGAAAGACTGATGGACCAGACGGCCATGACCTATCCCGAAACCTATGTCAGGGATATGCCGGGCTCGGAGCTCAAACTGATCCTCGAGAGCGTCGCCGACAACCTGTTCCATAACGACCCCTATTACCAGCAGGGCGGGGACATGGTGCGGGTCGGCGGGCTCAGCTACAGCTGCGACCCCGGCAAGGACATGGGCGAACGCATCGGCAACCTGAGCCTGCATGACGGTACGCCGGTGGAAGCCGGGAAGACCTACAAGGTGGCCGGTTGGGCGACGGTCGGTTCGAAATCGCCGGGACCGCCTGTCTGGGACATGGTCGCGGAATATCTGCGTGACCGGAAAACCATCAGGGTCGATGAACTCGAAACCCCGCGTCTGATCGATGTCGCCGGCAACAAGGGCATCGCCGATTACGCCGGGGAAATGGGTTGAGCCGGAAGAAATTGCTCAGGGCCCTGAACAGTATCCTGGCAGCGTTGCTGTTAACAGCAACCCAGGTGGCGCCGGCCAACGAAGTGAAGGGTGAGGAATTCAAACCCTTCGCGGAAAAGCACATCATCTTGCAGTTGAGCGACCAGGCCAATGAGGCCGTTGTGCTCGATACGGCCAACAACCTGATCAAGCACTATGGCGGTCCGGACATGATCGACATCGAAATCGTGGCCTTCGGCAAAGGCGTGCGGCTCCTGTATGCCGGCAACGAGCACGAAGTCCGCATCGCCAGCCTGGTCGAGAACGGTGTGCGTTTCTATGTCTGCCAGAACACGCTTGATACCATGGAAAGGGTTTACCACGAGACCCCGGAGATCAATCCCGCCGCCATCCGGGTGCAGGCCGGCGTGGCGCACATCATCGACCGCGTGGACGACGGTTATATCCTGATCAGACCCTGAAAGCGGTGATGTTTGTGACCGCCGGGCGCCGTTCTGACGGCAGTTCCCGCAAAGGCCTTTGGTAAAAAAAACCCCGCTTTCGCGGGGCTTCTTGTCTGCTGTCGCGGGCGGTATCCCGGATCCCGGTCCGTTTTCGCGGGGTTTATTCGTAACGGTCTTTCAAAACCTTGAATACCAGCAGCAACAGGATGGCGCTGAACGGGATGGCGATCCAGATACCGTTGGTGACGTTGAACACGCTGGCCAACGTGATTTCGCCATAGTTGGTCATGTTCAGCAGCGTTCCCATGAAGGGATAGACCAGCGCATACAGTGCCGCGCCGACGAGACCGCCAATCAACGTGACAAAGGCGTCAGATTTGCCCTCCGCGGAGGCCAGCACGCAGGTGCCCGGGCAATAACCGGACAGGGCGAAGCCGACACCGAAGATCAGTCCGGCAATCGCGATACCCACCACGTAGGTCGGCTTGACGTCCATGTGCGCCATGTGCACCAGGTCGAGCGCATAAATGCCGACCGTGGTCACGGCGATGGTCGTCAGGATCAGCTTGATGATGGTCATGTCCTTCAGCAACAGGGCGCCGAGAATTTTACGGTAGCTGGAGGCGCCGCCCAACTGCATGACGGCGCCGATCGCCGTACCGATGGCAAGTCCGAGGAGTAATTTCATGATCCGGCCCTCTTCCTGTAGAGCAGCTTCGCGGTGATGATGCCCGATATGAAGATGGCGATTCCGAATACGAAAGAACCCACCGCCAATTGCGAGATGCCGCTGATCATGTGACCGCTGGTGCAGCCACCGGCAAAGCGTGCCCCGAATAAGAGCAGCATGCCACCGATAAAGGCCTGGACGAGTCGCTTGGCCTTGTGATTGCCGAATTGCGCCGTCCACATCTCCGACATCGCAGCGTCCTTGCGTTGACGGAACCGGTGCGTGGCGACCGCTGCAACACCGCTGCCGAGGAACATGCCGAAAACCAGCATCCAGCCATAGCCGACACCCCAGTCTTCCTTTTCACCGTACTTGGCGATGTACTTGTTGGATTCCGCCAGCGTTGGCGCGGTCTTGTGTAAAACGAGCGCATCAGTGACCACGTATTGGGTCGATACGCCGAAAGGCTTGACCAGCGCGGTTGCCAGGATTACGAGTAATCCGAGCAACAATCCGGCCACTTTCGGGGAAAGCACGGGGTTATCTTGCATTGTATGAATCTCATTGGTCAGTTAAGGAGAGGTTGAATATATTAGCAATATGTAATATAAAGTCAATTCGGATTTTCCTGTCTGCGATCCCGATCAACCAATTACTTGTTCCGCCATGATATCAAGCCGAGTATGAACGGTAGATTAAATTTTGTACTGGAGACCTTTCAATGAAACCAGTGGTTAAAGCTTTTTTCGACAATGACACCAACACGGTGACCTATGTGCTCAAGGATCCTTCCAGCGATACCTGCGCGATTATCGATCCGGTGCTGGATTACGATGCAGCTGCCGGACGCAGCTCGACCGCTTCCGCCGACCGCGTGTTGTCATATGTCGAAGACGAGCAGTTGAGCGTCGCATGGGTACTCGAAACGCACGCCCACGCCGTTCACCTGTCCGCGGCCGCGTACCTGAAATCGAAAACCGGGTGCAAAATCGGAACCGGGCGGCTGATTACCGAGGTGCAGGCCACGTTCAAGGAGATTTACAAGCTCGGTGCCGAGTTCGTGCCCGATGGCAGCCAGTTCGACCGGCTGTTCGACGACGGCGATGTCTTGCAGCTGGGCCCACTGGATATCAAGGTCATGCACACGCCCGGGCACACGCCCTCCTGCGTGACCTACATCGCCGGCGACGCCGCGTTTGTCGGCGATACCCTGTTCATGCCCGATTACGGAACCGCACGCACGGATTTTCCCGGCGGCGACGCGGCGACCCTGTACCGGTCGATCCGGCGCATCCTCGATTTGCCCGCCGAAACGAGAATATTTCTTTGCCACGACTACAAGGCCCCGGGTCGCGATGAATTCAAGTGGGAAACCACGGTCGGCGAGCAACGCGAACGCAATATTCACATCCACGACGGTGTCACCGAAAAGGACTTTGTCGAATTTCGCACGCAGAGGGACAGCCGGCTCAACATGCCGAAGCTGATCCTGCCGTCGATCCAGGTCAACATCCGGGCGGGTGAGATGCCGCCGGCGGACGAATCCGGTGTTGTGTTCCTGAAGATACCTGTTAACGTACTCTGATGATGGGACTGTCGGTGTTTGCCTGGCTGGGCGCGATGGCGATCGGTGTCAGCCTGGGACTGCTCGGTTCAGGCGGGTCGATCCTGACCGTGCCGGTGTTGGTCTACCTGATCGGCCAGGACGAAAAAATCGCCATTGCCGGCTCCCTCGCCATCGTCGGCTCGATTGCCCTGGTAGGCAGTCTTCCCTACCTGCGAAAAAAGCTGATCGACTGGCGGACCGTGGTCCTGTTCGGTATACCGGGTATGGCCGGCACCTATATCGGCGCCTGGCTCGCCACCTGGATATCCGGGCTGGTGCAACTGGCGCTGTTCGCCGTGGTCATGCTGCTGGCGTCCTGGCAGATGCTCAAGCCCCCGAAGCTGACCGACAAACCGCACGAACCGAGGGAAATCTGGAAGATCGGTATCGACGGCCTGCTGGTCGGCATACTCACCGGCCTGGTCGGTGTCGGCGGCGGCTTCCTGATCGTGCCGGCGCTGGTGTTGCTGGGTGGCCTGTCGATGCACCGCGCCGTGGCCACCAGCCTGGTGATCATCGCGCTGAAGTCCTTTACCGGTTTCTGGAAATACCTGGACGTGCTGGAATCGCACGGATTGTCGCTCAACTGGCACGTCGTCATCATCGTCACCGCGCTCGGCGTTGCGGGCAGTTTCATCGGTTCACGTATTGCAGGCCGCGTCGATCAGCATAAACTACGCAGGGTATTTGGATTTTTCCTGATCGTGATGGGAGTTTATATCCTGGCGCGCACGCTGCCTTCGGTCTTGTCGTCTTAACCCTCATGCTTGCAGAGGTCTGATCTATGGAAATCAAACGAATTTCACCTTTTCTGTCCGTTTCACCGCAGATTTACCCGGCCCATGTTGAGCGCCTGGCTGCACAGGGTTTCCGGACCATCATCAACAACCGTCCCGATAACGAGACCGACGATCAGCCACGCCGGGAGGAATTGTCGACGGAGGCCGCCAAACACGGTATCGAATTCATCAGCATTCCGATCACCCCCGGCGAGGTGACCGATGAAAATATCCGGGAGTTCGGCGAAGCGATGCAGCGCGTCACCGGACCGGTGCTGGCCTACTGCCGCTCGGGCATGCGCTCGACCAGCCTGTGGGCCCTGTACGAGGCCCGGCACATGGGTTCGGATGCGATCATCAATTTCGCCTCGACGCTCGGCTACGATTTAAGCTGGCAACAGGAATTCCTCGACGAGGCGCTGAGCCACGCGCGGACGGCCCCGGCGGCGTCCCCGGCCACGGCGGATGTCGTCCAGATGCCGGTGCGTCATGCCAGCGAGGCCAATGTTTACGACGTAATCATCGTCGGCGGTGGCAGCGCGGGCATCTCGGTTGCCTCGAGCCTGCTCAAGCGCCGGCCGCAACTCGATATCGTCGTGGTCGAACCGCGTTACAAGCACTTTTACCAGCCCGGCTTCACGATGGTCGGCGGCGGCGTATTCTCACCCACGCAGCCACAGACATTTACCAAGAACGTCA
>Ga0210074_1000224_pt1 | contig 22370 bp, 16 predicted proteins | sample China_Galinas_Co_FD_184860 | JGI IMG/M metagenome (GOLD analysis project Ga0210074, IMG submission 184860) | Wetland microbial communities from San Francisco Bay, California, USA, that impact long-term carbon sequestration -... | ecosystem: Environmental > Aquatic > Marine > Wetlands ... | reverse complement strand
GAATGTTGGCGAAGACGTTCCTGAGCCGGGCCCACTTGCCCTGGTGAGTATCGGCTTGCTGGGTCTCGCATTCAGTCAACGCAAGAGAATTAGTAACAGGTAAGATTTATTTAAGGTAGTGTTTGTGTTTTAACGCCCTCTCTGGAGGGCGTTATTTATTATAATTGTCTGTAGAGAAACCTTATTAAACTGGTACGGGGTCAATCAGGTCCTTGCCGTCATTTGCGAAAAGGTGCCACCGGATAACAGTCCAGGGGACCTGTACAGAGTGTCAGAAGCGATTCTTCACCGGACACCAGCCAGACCTCAAAATTTTCCGAAGATATGATAACCGGCATGCGACCGTGGATCGGCTTCATGATCTCATTCGCCGTCGTGGTGATAGTTGCGCAATCAAAATGAACAGCATCGTCAGTTGACGCTCATCGTCGCTTCCGGTCCTATTCTGCCGCCAGTCGGTGCGTCGGCAGCAGCATAACGAGAGAACAATCTCTGAAAAATGCGTATCCAGACCCGGATTTCGCTCCAGGATCGCACTGGATAGTGAAATTCTTTTAAATCCCGCACCAGTACGCGCTTTTATCGCAATTTACAGAGGCCCCTATTGTAGATATTGCATGAATATCAATACCATACGGAACGTTATCCGATTTCGCTGCTGCTGTAAATTATTTTGACAACCGGTCAGTTGATGAGTATAAGTTATTGTAAAGTAATAAATTACATGAATTATATGGCCGGGTGTACGCACATCAAAGTGTGATTTACAGGGTTACCGTCGACGATAACTACTAGATGAATATAGGGTTTTACTGCTACCTGGGTGCCGCGATTGGTTATTGTTTTTTTGCTGTGCTGCTATTGTTCAGCTGGCGCAACAGCAAACAGGCCAAGTTGCTCATCGGTGTGGCGGTTATCAGTGCCATCTGGGCGGGTCTGGCCGCGCTGGTTGCAAGTGGCCGGACCATTCCGGGGATATACCAGACTTTCGAGATTCTGCGTTACGTCGCCTGGTATGCCTTTCTGCTGATACTTCTTGATAGTGCCGCCAAACAAAATGACAGCTACCGGAGCTTTATGCGCTGGGCGTTGCCAGTCAGTGTTAGCCTGGGCGGTCTACTGCTGATATACGAACTGGCGATCCTGCGGTTTCTGACCCCGGCTGAGCTTGCAGGACTGGCGGGTTCAAGGATTACCGGCCACCTGCTGCTGGCGCTGATCGGACTGGCCATTATCGAGCAGCTGTTCCGCAATTCTTCTGCCAGCCATCGCTGGGCCACAAAGTATCTGTTTATCGGGGCAGGTGGCATTTTTGCCTACGACTTCTACCTTTACGCGGACGCCCTGTTGTTTCGGGGTATGAACCAGCAGCTTTGGGAAGCCCGTGGTCTTGTCAATCTCGCTGCCGTTCCCCTGCTGGCTATCGCCGCCGCCCGGAACCGTGACTGGTCACTGAACATCTTCGTTTCGCGCGATATCGTCCTCAACGTCAGCACCTTGCTGTTTGGCGGGCTGTATCTGCTGGTAATGGCCGGTACCGGATACTACCTGCGCGAGTATGGCGGCAACTGGGGACGGGTTCTCCAGATTCTGTTCCTTGCACTGGCGGTCGTGTTGATGACGACGGTTATGTTTTCCGGTCAGTTACGCGCGCAGCTGCGGGTATTTCTCGGCAAACACTTTTATCGCAACAAGTACGACTATCGTCACGAGTGGCTCGCGCTGACCAGTGAGCTAAGCCGGCATTCCAGGGAAGGTGAGCAAGACTATCAACGGGTGGTTGGGGTGCTGGGAAAGATTGTCGATGCCCGGGCAGGTCTCTTGTGGCTGAAGGAAAGTCGGGGCAACTTTGAAAATGTCGCTGCGTGGCAGCTGGAGCGGATCGAGGTGATCGAGCCGGGCGACAGTGGCCTGGTTCAGTTCTTGACTCACAAGGGCTACCTCATCAATCTCACCGAGCTCGACTCCCATGCCGATGAGTATGAGGGCCTGGATTTGCCGCAATGGCTGCAACGGGTGCCTGGCGCCTGGCTGATCGTGCCGCTGTTCGGGCTGAATTCGCTTCTGGGCTTCATTGTTCTCGCCAGACCCCTGATCAAGCGACCTATCAACTGGGAAGACCGGGATCTCCTGAAGACGGCGGCGAACCAGATTGCCAGCCACATGGCGGTGTTGATGGCTTCGTCGGCACTGGCTGAAGCCCGCCAGTTCGAGGTTTTCAATCGCCTGTCGGCCTATATGGTGCACGATCTCAAGAATATAGCCGCCGAACTCGAACTGGTTTCCAGAAACGCCGAAAAGCACGGACACAACCCGGAATTCCTGAAGGATGCCTTCGGCACCATGGCCAGCGCCTCCGGGGAGATCCGGCGATTGCTGGAACAGTTGCGCAACAAGCGTGCCGATGTGGAGAAGAGTGTTCTCGTCGAGCTGGCGACACTGTTGCGGGAGGTGATCGAAAATCGCGAGGACCGGTTGCCGAAGCCGAGTCTGGTCGTCGACGAGGCGGAGGGCTGTGTGGTTGCCGTCAGAAAGCGCCTGGCGCAGGTGCTGACTCACCTGATCGACAATGCCCAGCAGGCAACAGCGGAGGATGGCCGGGTTGAGGTGAGGCTCTACGGGCAGGATGCATTCTGTATTGTTGATATCAGGGATACCGGCTGCGGGATGGATGACGATTTTATCCGGAACCGCCTGTTTAAACCGTTTGACACTACCAAGGGAAATGCCGGCATGGGTATCGGTATGTACGAAAGCCGTGAGTTCATCCAGGAGCTTGGCGGAGACATCCGGGTGATTAGCACGCCGGGCGAAGGGACATTGATATCCCTGCTGATCCCGTCAACAGTCGGTCGGGGCGACGCCCCGCAGAATGCAGGATGAGATGCAGATGCCGATAAATCACGCGCGGGTGCTGCCGATGCCGGCGCCCGCTCCCGCTTAACCAGCTGAAACCGAAGCATACGGATTGACGAGCACATGACAGATAACGGTCTTAAGCCACTACTGGTTGTCGAGGACAATCCCGGTCTGCAGAAGCAGCTCAAGTGGGCATTCGAGGGTTATGAAGTCCATGTGGCGTCCGATCCCGCCTCTGCAGTCGAGCAGCTGAAACAGTGCCGGCCAGGCGTGGTTACCCTGGATCTTGGGCTGCCGCCTGACCCGACCAATGCCTCGGCTGGCCTGAAAGTGCTGGAAGAGTTGCTACAGCTGGCCCCGCATACCAAGATCATTGTCGTTACCGGGAATGACGACCGGCAGAACGCTCTTCGGGCGATCACGCTGGGTGCCTACGACTATTACCAGAAACCCGTTGATCCGGATATCCTGGGGCTGATTGTCGACCGGGCTTCCCGCCTGTATGAACTGGAAGAAGAGAACCGTCGGCTGGTGGCACAGGCTTCCAGGTCGCCGCTGGACGGCATCGTCTGCGCCAGCAGCCAGATGCTGGGAGCCTGCCGGATGATAGAGAAGGTGGGGCCATCCGAGGCAACCACGATGATCCTGGGAGAGAGCGGAACCGGGAAGGAATTAGTCGCACGAGCCCTGCATGGTACCAGTGCTCGCCACGACAAACCCTTCACGGCAGTCAATTGCGCGGCGATTCCCGACACCCTGCTGGAGAGCGAGCTCTTCGGGTACGAGAGAGGCGCATTTACCGGCGCCGTCAGGCAGACCGTCGGCAAGATCGAATACGCCGATGGCGGCACCCTGTTTCTGGACGAAATCGGCGATATGCCGCTGGCCCTGCAGGCCAAGATGTTGCGTTTTCTTCAGGAACGGGTAATTGAACGCGTCGGTGGGCGCCAGACAATCCCGGTAGATGTGCGTGTCCTGTGCGCAACCCATCATGACCTGGAACGCGCGATAAAGGAGGGCAAGTTCCGCGAGGACCTTTATTACCGTGTCAGCGAAATCGTGATCAGAGTCCCGACGCTCAGGGAGCGCGAAGGCGACCGGGTGCTGCTGGCGCAGACGTTTCTGGATCGGTACTCACGACAGAACGGGCGCTCGTTCCGTGGTTTCAGCCCGGCCGCGCTCGAGCAAATCGACAGCTACCAGTGGCCAGGCAATGTCCGTGAACTGGAAAACAGGATCAAACGCGCCGTCATCCTGGCAGAGGGTCAGCGTATTATCGCCCGGGATCTTGGCTTCGAATCCGATGAGGAGGTGCTGGATTCACTGGATTTGCGAACGGCCAGGGAAGCGGCCGAACGCCAGGTGATCAAGCGGGCACTGGAGCTGCACGGCAATAATATGTCCCAGGCCGCCGAGGCACTGGGCGTTAGCCGGCCCTCGTTGTACAACCTCATGAAAAAACTGGACATGGACGGCGTCAACAACTAATGCTGACCGGGTGGATGGCAGGTGAATAGCCAGGGGATTGCAGCGGGGTGGCGCGGCGCCGGCCTGGCAGTGTTCCTGCTGTTGCTGGTGGTGCTGGTGCTTTACCGGGACACCGTCCTCTACCTGGCGGGTGTCTGGAATCAGTGGAAGATCGGCGAGTATGGACACGGTTACCTGGTGCTGGCTATCAGCCTGTATCTGGTGTATCGACAGCGCAAAATACTGGCCGGTCTGACGCCCTGTCCGAGTATCACTGCATTGCCTGCCATCGCCGCTGCTGCGCTACTCTGGCTTGCGGCCACGCTTGCCGATGTGATGTCGCTGCAGTCGGTGGCTCTGCTGCTGTTGATCCTGTCCGTTATCCTGGTGGTGCTGGGTCCGCGGATATCCCGTCATCTGCTCCTGCCGGTACTGTTCCTGGGATTTGCCCTGCCGGTGTGGTCGCCACTGGCTGTCGTGCTGCAGGAAGTTACCACCGATGTGGTGTTCTGGCTGGCGCGCCTCGGCGGGGTGCCGGTCATGCGCGAGGAACACGTGCTGATCCTGCCCTCCGGTCAACTGACCATCGAGGAAGCCTGCAGCGGCCTTCGTTATTTGCTGGCGGCGCTGACCCTGGGCGTTCTTTATGCCTATTTAAACTACAGCCGACTGCGCGCGCGGGTACTCGTCGTGCTGGTTGCGGCCGGCGCCGCGATACTGGCAAATATCCTGCGGGTGTTTATCGTCGTGTACCTTGCCTATGTAACACGGATGCAGCACCCCCTGGTGTCTGATCACCTGAGTTTTGGCTGGATGCTGTTTGGCGGTCTGGTATTTCTGCTGCTGGTGCTCGATCTTGTTCTTTCGCGTTCCGGGGCGGATGCGGGAACAACTGACGCGGTAATCGCTCCGGCGGGGACATGCCGGTATGGCCCAGGCCTGCGTTCACTGCTGTTTGCCGTCAGCCTGTTGCTGATAATCAGTGCCCCGGTGCTGGCCCTGTGGGCCCGGCAGCCGTTGCCGCTGGCCAGTGAGACCCGCCTGGTTTTCCCGCCCGCGACGCAGGGCTGGTCAGGCCCGTCAGAAACACATGATGGCTGGATGCCCGAGTATCATGGGGCGATCGCTGCCCTGCGCGCCTATCACAGGGACGACGATGCGGTGTATCTGTACATCGGCTATTACCCCAGGCAGAGCCAGGGGCGTGAGTTGATCAACGAAACGAACCATATTGCCAATACCGGCGTCTGGCAGACGGAACCTCTGGCTGAACGCGCTGTCTCCGTCGATGAGCGACCGGTACTGGAGCGGGTGATTATTTCCCCGACCGGCCGGCAGCGACTGGTCTGGTATTGGTATCGTGTCGGGGGAAGTCAGACGACAAACCGCTACAGTGCGAAGGCGTTGCAGGTGCTGGGCATGCTAACAGGCAGGACACGGGCATCGGTGATCGCCGTGGCCGTGGATATCGAGACAGGTAAGGATGACGCGCAAAGGCTGTTGCGTGATTTTGTATCCGTGATGGGACGGCCGATCGCGAAGATGATGGACGGCGATGGCGCCTCATGAAAAACAGGCAAGACAGGGAGGAGTTCAACGGAATGCGCAGATATAATCGATTGTTTGTCGTTGTTTTTATTGCACTGATGATGGTTTCCTGCGGCCGGCTGTTCATGGATGACCAGCAGATGGTGCAGAGCGCGAAGCAATACCTCAAGGCTCGGGAAATCAACTCCGCGGCGATCGAACTTCGGAATGCCCTGCAGAAAAATCCGAATAATGCCGAGGCGCGCTATCTGCTCGGTTCAATCATGCTGGATTACGGTGACTTCGCCAGCGCCGAAAAGGAGTTCCGGCGTGCGGCTTCTGCCGGCTGGCACGAGGACGAGTCGTCTATCGGTTATGCACGCGCCCTGCTCGGGCAGAGAAACTTCAGCAAGCTTGTCGATGACCTCCACATCAAGGATTCCTACCCGGACGATTCACGGGCCAGTCTACTCGCCCTGCGTGCCCTGGCCGAGGCAGGGCAGGGGAAACCTGAGCAGGCGGCGGCCTCTCTGGCGAGCGCAAAAAAACTACAACCCGAAGCCTTCGAGGTCCAGAGAGCCGGCATCATCCTGGAATACGCGGACGGCCATGTTCCGGAAGCCGTGCGTGCTGTGGAAAAAGCGCTGCAGCTTTATCCGGGTAATTCTGAACTTTTGCTGCTCCAGGCCAGCATTCCCGTGGACGGGAGAGAAACGGCGACGGTGAAGGAGATCTACCGTAAGGTGATCGAGTCAGAGCCTCCCCATTTCGTGACCCACAATGGCCGCCAGGCGCGCCTGGGATTGATCCGCCTGCAGCTCCTGGGCCGTGAATTCGAGCAGGCCGAGACTACTCTCCGGCCCTTGTACCAGAGGAATTCACGCGACCCCGAGACCAACTACCTTGGCGCCCTGCTGGCGTTCGAAGAGGGAAAATATGACCTTGCCGAGGAGCGGATACTCAAGGTGCTTGAAGTGGCGCCCAGGCACAGCCCGACCTATCTGCTGTTCGGTTCCGTGAGTTTTGCAAGAAATAACTATGAGCAGGCGGCCTACTACCTGGCGAAGTACCTGGAAACCAACCCCGGAAACTACGATGCCCGCAAGCTGCTGGGGCGCGCCTACATACTGCTTGGCGAGCATGACCAGGCCCAGGCGACGTTGCAGCCGGCGTTGGAACAGGGGAGGGAAGATGCCGAACTCCTGGCTCTGGTTGGATTGTCAGACCTGAGCCAGGGCAGGGATGCCGAGGGTATCGCCGGTCTCGAAAAGGCCGTCGGCGTGGCGCCGGAGAACACCGCTATCCGTGGTGAACTGGCGCGTGCCTACATTACTGCGGGCGAGACAGAGCGTGCGATTCAGGAGCTGCAGACCATACAAAAGCAGGAGGGCAGGCAGGTAAAAACCGAAACACTGATGGCCATCGCCTATTTGCGAGATGGAAAATTTCCCCAGGCCGTCAGTATTGCGCTGGAACTATTATCAGATCACCCGGATGATCCGGCGACCATAACGCTCGCCGGTAATATTTTCGCCGCCAGTGGCGACCGGCATCAGGCAGAGCAGTATTTCAGGCAGGCGCTGGCGATTAGTCCGAATTTCCTCTCTGCGGCCCTGGCTCTCGGGCGTAGCGAGGAACTGGACGGTAATGATGACGATGCGGCAATGGTTTACCACGGTCTGGTGGATGCGGGAGTGAAGTCGCCGGAGCCGATGCTGGCACTGGCCCGGTTGGCCGAAAAAGGGGGCAAGACCCGGGAAATGGTCGAGTGGCTGGAAAAGGCGCGCGCGCTGGCACCCGGGGATATGAAGTCCACCGTTGTGCTGGCGGGACACTACCTGAATGACAATCAGCCGGCCAAGGCGGAGTCGCTGATCAACGAGGCCATCAAGGCGGCGCCTGAGCAAATGGTTCTGCAGGTCCTGCGAGCCCGTGCCCTGCTGGACCTGGGACGTGACAGCGAAGCGTTATCGTTGCTGGACTCGCTGGTGATCAAGGCGCCGGATTCTGTCGCTATCCGCATTCTGCTGGGTGAGGCCTACCTGCAAACGGGGCAGGTGACGGATGCGCGCAAGCAGCTCAAGATCGCCTTGCAGGGGGAGCCCTACTCGCTTCCCGCGCTTGCCTTGCTGGTGAGGGCAGAGATACAGGCGGGCGCATACGACCAGGCTCTGGAGTATGCCAGGCGTATCCAGCAGGCGAAGCCCGAAGCGAATGCCGGGTACGAGCTTGCGGGGAATGCCCAAATGGCAAAAAAGGACTACAAGGCTGCCGTTAGCAGCTATACCACGGCATGGGAGAGGAAACAGTCAGGCGACCTGGCCATCAAACTGTACGAGGCGCTGTCACGCTCCGGTGAACGGGAAAAGGCCCTTGTACCACTGCAAGTCTGGCTGGAGTCGCATCCTGATGATGTCAAGCCCAGGCAGTTTCTCGGCAATGCCTACCAGAATACCGGCCGGGAGACTAATGCGATCGAAACCTACGAGGCCGTGCTTGCAGCGGAACCGGAAAACCAGGTTGCCCTGAACAACCTGGCGTTGCTCTACACCGATGATAAACCCGCCAGAGCGCTTGAGCTGGTTGCAAGGGCCTACCAGGTCAACCCTGCTGTTCCCGGCGTCCAGGATACCTACGGCTGGATTCTTGTGCAGCAGGGTCAGGCCGAAAAGGGTCGCAGGTTACTGAAAGAGGCGATGGATAAGCTTCCCGGGGTGACGGAAATCCGTTATCACTACGCAGTGGCCCTGATAAAGTCCGGCGATGAAAAGGCGGGAAGGGCGCTTCTTGAAAAAATCCTCGCAGAGAACTCGCAGTTTGCGGGCCGGGAAGATGCGGCTCGTTATCTTAAGTGAATGTAAATCGCACAAACCCGGGAAGCCGCACTTGCATGCGGCTTCCCGGGCGCCACCCTGAAACCGGCTCCTAGGCTGTTCTTTTGATGCGACGAGCGATACCCAGTCCGGCAAGCCCCAGTCCGAGTAGTGCGAGGATGGATGGTTCCGGAACGTTTTTATCCTGCTGGTTATCATTTACAGGGAGTTCACCAGAGAACTCAGCCCCTGAAGCGACGAACTCTGTTGTCAGGGCCTGGAACTCGGGTACTTCCATGCCATTGAGCAGCGCCACGATACGAATCTCACGCCTGGACAACTTTTTCGTTTGCTTTTGGGTCGGTTCGAGCTTGAGGGAAAGTTTGTCTATCGTTTTCTGGGCTTTTCGGACCTTTTTGCCCAGCTTCCTTTCTGCCTTGTTCGTGGCGTGTTTGCCGTCAGCGATGACCTGCATAATAAGATCCCTGGGGATGCTTGTATACTCGGTATCACCACTGATCACGAAGGCCATGGCATTGCCATAGAATCCGAGCATACTGGCAAATGCGAAAGATGTAATAATGTTTTTCATGAGATGTCTCGCTTTAGAAAATCCTGCACGCGTTAAATCATATGCATATGTCGCGCCAAATTATTATCATGATTTTATTCAGTAACTTATAATGATGTGTATCAGTTGAGTCGCATTAGGTGTAAAAAATATTGACATGAATTTGGCTAAATGTGCCTTATCGTCCAAAATGTTTTGGTATTAATCGCCTGTGTTTTAATATTTGTCATGGAAACAGTGCGTTATGAACATGTGCAATTTTGTAAAAATTATTGACAGCCTGTATAAATACACTGACCAGAATGTCTGGTCATATAGATCCTGATTACACCACTTAAGGTCAGAGATGCCAGTCAAGCAACTATTTCCCCGGCATGGTTCAATATTATTAAATCTTATCTGATTCAAGGCGATATTTAATGATAATCCCTGAGGCCGTGTAAGTCGCTGTCTTGCTTTGTAATATAGATGGACATATTTCTGATAGAACATAATGCAATATATTCATATGGTTAAATACTGAAATGCACGAGCAGATTAACGAATTATTCGGCTACCTTCACGGCTTATGGCGTTATCGTTGGTCAGGGTTGTTGATTGCATGGCTCGTCGCCATTGCAGGCTGGTGTTATGTCTATGCCTTACCTGATCAATACAATGCCAGGGCCGTGGTGAATATCGACACCTCCTCAATCATGAAGCCGCTCTTGAAGGGACTGGCGGTGGAAACTGATCAGAACGAAGAGCTGGCTATCATGACGCGGGTCCTGCTGAGCCGGGATAATCTCCTGACCGTGATTCGGGAAACGGATATGGATCTGGGTGCAGATACCCCGGAGGAGAAAGAGCGCCTGGTTATGAGTCTGGCGAAATCGATTTACCTGAGAGCTCCGGGGAAGGGCAGATTCGGAAGATCGGCGTCCCAGATTTTCGAAATTGGCTACGAATCGACGTCTCCCGAGCTCGCCTACAAGGTCGTATCCACGCTTCTGAACCAGCTCATCGAGAAAACCCTGAATACCGACCGCACGGGTACGGCCATGGCACAGGTATTTCTTGAGAAGGAGATCAAGGAATACGAGCAGCGCCTGAATAAGGCGGAATCGCGTTTGGCAGACTTCAAAACGAAAAACGCGGGGTTCATGCCGGATGAAAAAGGCGGTTACTATTCACGCATACGCAAGGCCGAGGAGGATGTCGAACAAACCAAATCATCACTGGCGCTGGCCCAGCAGAGTTATTCGCAGTTGCGCAGGCAGCTGTCCGGTAAGGAACCTGTCCTGGGTGATACCAGGTCCTCAGTCTCCACGTTACGCAAGTACCGTGAACAGCTCAATGATATGCTGACGCAGTACACCGAGGATCACCCGGATGTGCAGGCCCTGCGAGCGAGAATCGCAGAGGTGAAAGCCAGAACCAATGATCAGGGTGATTCAATGGTTGGCGAGAGTGATGATTACGTTTATCAGGAACTCAAGTTCCAGCTCAGCCAGCAACGCATCGAAGTCGGTAAACAGCAGCTTCTGCTTGCAGAGCGGCAACAGAAGTTGAAGAAGCTGAAGGAGTCGGTGGATACCATCCCCCAGATTGAAGCAGAACTGACCCGGTTAAACCGCGATTACGAAATAACCAGAGAACGTTATCTGAACCTGGTCGAACGCAAGGAATCAGCCCATCTTGCGCAGAAGGTAGAGCAGAACAGCAGCGAGATCAACTTCCAGGTCGTGGATGCACCGGTTGTGCCGGTGTTGCCCTCGGGTCCGAATCGTCTGCTGCTGTTATCCGCAGCGCTGGCGGCATCACTGGGTGCGGGTGTTGCCTGGAGTCTTTTGATGTTGTTGTTGTTTCCAACCTTCGTTGACACCAAGCAGCTCAGGAAACTTATTGACCTGCCTGTGCTGGGATCAATTGGCTTGCAAATGACAGATGAACAACAAAAGCTCAGGCTGGTGCGGCTGAGGACCTATTTGCTTGCGATAGCAATGCTGATTGTCTCATTCGGGAGCGTGCTTTTTTATCAGGAACAGGGCTCCATGCTGGTGAGATCGGTTATATCTGATATAGGGATTGTCATATGAGTACCAAGGAACTGGATGGGCACGGTGCTATAGCGGCAATCAACCTGGGTGTTTCCAAGGAAATGGCGGACTCCGGGAATACAGGGCAAGCCAAGGGCAGCACAACCGGGCAGAGGCCGGTGCCCCACATCGCAGGAAAATCCCGTGACTCTGTGGAAATCCTTGATCGGTTGCGTGAAAGGGAGATGCTGGTGCCCGGGAGCAAGATGGGCCCCGAGATCAGGAACGAATACCGGAGAATCAAACGACCACTGTTATCCAATGCCTTCGGTAAAACAGCGTCCCTGGTTGATTCCGGCAATCTGATTGCCGTTACCAGTTCAGCTGCGGGTGAAGGCAAATCCTATACATCCCTGAATCTGGCGCTGGCATTTGCCCAGGAGCGCGATTATACCGTGCTGTTGATTGACTGTGACGTCACCAAGCAGGGTCTCAGCCGGATGCTTGGAATTGAGAGAAGACGGCCAGATTTTACCGATCTGCTGGTCAGCGAAAAGTTGTCTGTCGGAGATGCCCTGCTGCATACCGACATTCCGGGTCTGGTGCTTTTGCCGGCCGGCAAGCCGCACGAATACATTACTGAAATGGTGGCCAGCCGTCGCATGGCCCACCTGGTTCAGGAGATAGCATCCAGATACAATGACAGAATTATAATATTCGATGCGCCGCCCGTACTGGCAACACCCGAGACACAGGTGTTGGCCGGGCTGGTCGGGCAAATTGTTTTCGTGATCGAGGCCGGGGAAACACCCCATTCCATTGTGAACGAGGCTCTTGAAATGCTCCCCAAGGAGAAGGCCATCGGACTTGTTCTCAATAAATGCGAGAGTATTTCCAATCGCGGCAGCTACTATTACAACTACTACGCACCCTATGGAGAGAAGACCGAATAACAATTATGCTTCCGGGGGATTCCCGGGACCTGTCTGAAAATAGTGGATCGGCCGTCAAGACCAGACGCGGATACGACTGGAGCGGAGTTTGCCGGTATTAAATGAACCCGGAGCAGGGTCTGTAACAGCGTATTTGCGGTTGAGATGCATTTTGAGATAAGTTCCACTCAATGATAATCCGGAATGCATTAACAGTTGACGTGGAAGACTATTTTCACGTATCAGCCTTTTCTGAATGTATTGACCAAAAAAGCTGGGACTCGTACCCACTGCGTGTAGAAAAAAACACCAGGCGACTGCTTGACCTGTTTGATCTGCACAGCGTCAAGGCTACCTTTTTTGTGCTGGGCTGGGTGGCGGAACGCACTCCCGGACTGGTCATGGAAATTGCCGCACGCGGGCACGAAGTAGCCTGTCATGGCTACAGTCACCAGCTGGTCTACAACCAGAGCCCCGGGATATTTCGTGAGGAAACGATACGTTCCAAAACACTGCTGGAAGAGATTATTCAGGCGCCTGTAACCGGATACAGGGCAGCAAGCTATTCCATCACAGGGCGGTCTCTCTGGGCTCTGGATATTATCGCCGAAGCCGGATTTGAATATGACTCAAGTATTTTCCCGGTGCGTCATGACCGTTATGGCATTCCTGATGCCTCTGTATATCCCCATCGCATGAAGACGCCCAATGGTAGCTGGCTGGTAGAGTTTCCGCTATCGACGGCACAACTATTCGGACTCCGGCTGCCGGTTGCCGGTGGTGGTTATTTTCGGTTGTATCCCTATGCCATTACAAAGGCCGGCCTGAACCAGATTAACCGCCGTCAAAAGCCGTTTATATTCTATTTGCATCCCTGGGAAATCGATACTGAACAGCCGAAGATTTCGGCAGGCTGGAAATCACGTTTCAGGCATTACAATAATCTTGACAAATGTGAACCAAGGCTGGAGCAGTTAATGAGCGATTTTAAATTTGGTACGGCATTGGGTGTGCTGAAGGGGCTGAACCTGGTCGCTGAATAGTACCTGATAGCGATATATCATACCTCCGTCGCCTTTCGGTAGGCGGAAGCAAGAGGCCTGGGATTTGCCGAACTATCGAGTTACTTCACATCTGGTAAGGCATCCGGATGAGATCGCTTCAGAGTGGCTCGAGTTGCAGGAGCGGTCTAATTGCTCATACTTCCAGTCCTGGGGATGGATAGGAACGTGGCTTGAACAGGTTGCGCTGGATCTGCAGCCGCTGGTCGTCAGGGTGTGGCTTGACAGTAACCTGATCGGGATGGGTGTGTTTGTTTCAGGCCATATCACACGTCACCGGATTATCCACTCGAATGCCATGTTTCTGCATGAGTATCCCTTCGATGACCGTAATATGGTCATCGAATACAACGGACTTCTTGCAGCGCATCATCATGAACCGGTCGTGTATTCGAAGACTATCGATCATCTTTTTCAAAGCAACACGCATTGCGATGAGGTGTTTTTCAGCGCGATGGATAACTGCGTGGATCTTTTGCGCCTGCCTCCTTGCGACGAAAGGATTGTCCCCAGGGTAATCGAGGAATCAGCCGCGCAGATGGTGGAACTCGACAATTTCGGGCAGGGAGTCGAGGCCTATCTTGCAACACTCAGTAAAAACCGCAGGACACAAATCAGGCGGTCACTCAGACTCTATCAAGAGCAGGCGCCGTTAAAATTACGTGAGGCCGGCAGTGTCGAGGAAGCGCTGGTTTTCTTCGATGGCTTGAAGGCATTGCATACCGAGCATTGGCATTCAAAAGGCCGTGGTGGTGCGTTCGCGAATGTGCGCTGGGAAGCCTTTCATCGCGCATTGGTGCGCAGGCGGATTCCCGAGCGAGAGATAGGCATGCTTGAGATCCGTGACTCTGACGGTCCTCTCGGCTATCTCTATAATTTTCTCTGGCGAGGCCGCATCTACGTACTCCAGACAGGTTTCAGGATGCGGCCAGACGGGCGCTATATGCCGGGGTATGTGGTTCATACACTTGCCATCGCGCATTATAAAAAGATGGGGATGAAAGTCTATGATCTGATGCATGGCGACTCCCTGTATAAACGCATCCTGTGTAACCGGAATGAAACACTCCGCTGGGTGGTCATGCAGCGTCCCCGGCTGAAGTTTGGATTTGAGAATTTCGCTCTTAAGCTGACCCGAATTTCCAGAGACCTGATGAAGCCAGGGATCGAGAAGCGGATATAAGAGCAGCTTGTAACGATTGAGACTTATATGAACAAGTGACAAGCCTCGGATTCCGACTTGCACTCGTTATACCCGCATGGCCGGAATGACGATGAATCACCGTCGTCCATTTATGTGATCCTTAATATTCCCGGCATTTCCATTTAACGTATTCAATCCAGCTGCAATATTGTATGAAATAGGTCATTGACTCCGGTAATTCGATTCGGGGTAAGCAGAAAAGCTCTCTATCCGGCTTTATGCTATCCGTCACATACCCCGGTATGGTTGATACAGCACCAAGGAAACCCTCTTTTTTAAGGATGTCGATTTCCCTTGGACCGAAATCAAGTCTCCTGCCCGTCGGATAGCAAAAGACCTTTAACGGCCTGACCAGGTTGCTGGTCATGGTATCCCATGAACCCCGGATCTCGCTTTCAGCGGCATCTCTGCCCAGTTTTGACAGGATGCGATGGGTTCTGGAATGAGGTGCGAATTGTATGCCCATTTTCTCCAGGTCGCGGGCCATATCCCAATCCAGCGCCTGGTAGGCAGGTGGTGCGGCATCCGGAACCGGTGTGCCGGCAGCATAGGCCAGTTGACAGACACTGTCATGGGTTAGGTCGGCATCCATTTCCTTTATGTAATCACGGATCATGTGTCGTGCCTGGCGCTTTTTCGAAGTATTATCGATGTCCAGATGCAAGACTTCATCCGGCAGGTTTATCTCGATTACTGGTTTTGTTGAGTTTTCAATTATCCAGGCAATCTGTGAATCCCATGGCCACAGGATTCGATCAAGCATGCCGGTGATGACAAAAAATGTCACAGGGCAATTGAATTCAAGGAAGATTGGCGAGGCAAGCCGTGCCTGGTCCAGATACCCATCGTCCATGGTGAATACCACGGCATTTTCGGGTGGCGGTTCTTGATTCTTTAGCGTTTGTAGCAGTGCCTCCAGAGACAAAAAGACATATCCTTCTTCTGTCAGATATCGGAGGCAGTTGCGTAAATACTCCGGGCTGATTCCAGTCATTGACTGGCCTTCGCTCTTGATCCGATGGACCATAAAAATTGGAATACCGCGACCAAAATACCGGGTCGCGAGTGACGAAAGGCGCCGGCTGGCGAGGACGGGGACGAATAGCTGGTTTAAAAGGCTTTTCATTTGGCTCTCGTTGTTATTCTTTTGTGATGATCAGGCGGGTTTGATACTCATGGAAGATTCTTAACGATCATCGGCCCCAGCCACTGCGTCACAGTGAGGGGTAATTGTTTCCATATTCTGATCATGAGAGCGAATTTCGGATTTGAAGGGTTGAGCGATGGCATCTCGGAATTATCACCAAGCCAGTAATGCCAGTAGAGTTGTTCGGGCCTCGCTCCCCATTGCTGTTTGAATCGAAATGTACCTGAGTCTCTGCTTGAACGCCCGAAATCAAAATGGCTGTATCCAGTAAGGATCGCCCATTTGAGGGTTTCCCAGTACAGCAGCATGTTGATACTAATGTGGTTGATGTCCCTGATGGTAGAGGCCCAGGGAATTTCGAGTCTGTTTCCGTGACTTATAAGGAAACCGGCGGCAACCGGCCGGGTGTTCAGACGGATGATGATGATCTGACTTTCTCCGGGGAAGGTATGCAGGATATTTTTGAAGAACATTTTGCTGTACACCGGTGTACCAAGGTCGCGCATGTTGCGTGAAAAGACCGAGTAGAAATCTTCCAGGTACTCCATTCCACCGAATAGAACCGAAGGCCTTTCCCGTTGCGGGCGCCTGATCTGTGCCCGAAGCTTTGATGAAAAGCCATTCCACAATCTATCCGGGTCTCGAGGCAGCGACAGAACCATGTTTACTTTCTCGGTTCTGGCTGGAAGGTCATTACGCGGAATGCCATCCCGGTATTCGATGTGGCTGACGCCGGTGTGACGCGCATATTCATTGGCTGCCTGCATCAACTTGTCTTCAATCAGCGGATGATCGGCAACTGCTCCGCCATAGTTGAAGTAAGGCATGGATACCATGAAGTTGCCAAACAACCGGCTCTTGAGGCGAATCAGGGGCAGAACGCCTCTAATGCGACTGTTATTGTCTCTTGCTAAAAAGTAGAAGCCATGGTGGCCAAATGTTTCATGGATCAGATTGCGCCATTCGGCCCGATGGTAGACTGATGCGGAAGGGTTGTTTGATACGTAGGTGTTCCAGTCGCCTCCTTCATCTTTCAGGAGGGTGATGTGAACCTCCGGCGCCTCGTCAGTTCCGGCCCTCTGCTCTCGCTTTTCAGTTGCAGCCGTCGGTTTGTTTTCTGTCTCGGAATTTTCCTCGGTGAAGTCAAAGAAGGCCAGTATCTCACGGTCGGTAGCGGCAAGCTGTGTGTCGATTGTTTTGAGCTGTTTCGTGAGCTTCTGCATGCCAGCCATGAGGTCATTAGCGGATTCACCAGCACGCTTTGCATCACCTATCTGTCTCGAGGTGATCCTGGAGAGCGTGCTTAGCTCGTTGCGTTGGTTGCGCAGGACTCGCTTCTTCTGCCAGAGTTCACCCAATGCGGCGACTCTTTGCTCGTCGGCGCCAGGGTGCAGTCTTGAAAACTCTCCATGGGGGTCGGCCAGAATCTGCTTTTTTCGTGTTTTCGGGCTAATGCTCATCGGCGTAGGAAAAATATTTATGATCAGGCTTGCTCGAGAACTGCGCTCCGTATCTGGTCATGAATGGATTAATGGTTATGATATCTATCATAACCATCCTGATATTCGGGCCAGAAAAGATGTTTTGTCGTAGGCTATATCGTCATGAATGCCTATCCTATGCAGCAAGTGGCTGTCATTGTTAATGGAATTCCACCCGGTGGTTGTGGTAACGGCTCCCTGGTAATGACGCTTCACCAGTTCCAGCGCCCTGGGCGAGTAGTCTCCATTTGGGAAACAGAACGTCTTAACGGATTGTCCGGTCTGTTGCTCGATGTTTTGCTTGCTGCCAATGATCTCGTCAACCAATACATTTTCGGTGGTGTGGGCATTCAAGCGCGTATGGTGGCGGGTATGGCTTCCTGCCTCAACCAGACCTGAGTCTGTCATTACTGCCAGTTGTTCCCAGTCGAGAAGAGAAGGGGTGTGCTGGCGTGATTTCAGCGATATTTCTGTCTCGATTTCATCCAGTCGACTGTGGATTTCCTGGTCGTTCAGTGATTTGGCATGGTTGATAATCTGGGCAAGTTCTTCGGAGGTTGGTGGTGTATGTGAAAACTGATACGTTGTGCGGGCGTTTTTGATCCATGAGAGGACGGGCCGTGACCAGCCGTGAGGTGCATCACATGCGATCGAGGCGAGTGTTCGCGCCAGTCGTTCGGGCCAGAACATCCGCTTTGTGCCGATCATGCCTGAAACTACAAAGATGGTGGCTGGTACGGCCAGTTCCCGTAGCAACGGAAAGGCAAATTCGTAGTTATCAACCCAGCCGTCATCAAATGTGATGGCGCAGGCGCAGTGAGGCAGCACCGCACCGGCATTCTTGCGTTCGATCCAGTCGGATAGCCTGATCACTTCGAAGTATTGCTTGATTATTTCCAGATGCGTCCTGAAATTGTCCGGCGCCACAATCATACCCGGCTCTTCAAATCGGCTCCGGTCGTCATCAATGGGCATAATCCGGTGATACATGAGAACCAACAGCCGTGGGCGGGTCCCTGAACAGGAGTGTGCCCCGAAGCGTGCGGCGATGTGCTGCAGGCCGCGCTTTACTAGCCGTCTGGCGGCGGGACCGGTTCTGGTCATGATCTTGTCTGGAGTCCGGACTGGTGGTCGTAGACGTCGGGATGGTCGGGTAATGTATTGCCGTACGGTATTATCACTCTGTATATAATCTTATGATTTCCATACCACGACGTCCATTATGAACTCATGAAAACCATCCTGCATACAATCGACACGACCGGTCCGGGGGGGGCAGAAACGGTATTTATTGACCTGGTCACCCGGCTGCCCAAAGAGAAATATCGTTCAGTCGTGGTTATCAGGGGAAAAGGCTGGGTGTACGAGGAACTCTGCCGGCGTGGAGTCAAACCGGAACTGATGGATGCGAAGGGATCATTCAACTGGCAATATCTCTCGGGATTGATCAGCCTCGTGCGGCGCGAGGGCGTGGATATGATCCAGTCCCACCTCCTTGGATCAAATGTCTATTGTTCACTTGCGGGGATGCTGACTCGGGTACCGGTTGTGGCTACTTTCCATGGTGCGGTTGATATCAAGAAAAATGAACGACTGAAAGTGCTCAAGTTCGGGTCAATCAATATGGGGGCACGTTATATTATCGCCGTTTCAGACAGTCTCCGCCGCGATATCATCGACAGAACACCGTTGAAGGCGCGCAAGGTATCGGTGATTTACAATGGCATCGAGACGGCAAATTTCCAGCGCCCACGCTCTTTTGCACTACGTCAGCAATACGGCTGGTCTGAGGAGGATATTATCATCGGCAGTCTGGGTAATATAAGGCCTGCCAAGGGTTATGATATCCTGCTACGGGCCGCTGCTCTGCTGCAGGAAACCCCCCATGTATTCAGGTTTGTCATTGCAGGCGACGGCAAGACCGGCCTCTTTGATGATCTGCAGCGATTGCGTAATGAACTGGGCCTGCAGAATACCGTCCAATTCGTCGGATTTGTAAATGACCCTGCCGATTTTCTCTCCAATCTGGACATGTTCCTTCTGTCGTCGATATCGGAGGGTTTTTCGATTGCCACGATTCAGGCCATGGCGGCCGGGCTGCCCTCGATAGTTACTCGCAGCGGGGGGCCGCAGGAAATCATTACCCATGGAGAAAACGGCTTGATGGTAGATGTCGGTAATCCAGCCGCAATCGCAGAAACCATCCTGGTCCTGGCTGAGGATCCGGAGTTGTGTCGACTGTTGGCGAAAAATGGCAGGGATCATGTTGCAAAAACATTCGACATGGATGCGATGCTCGCTGCCTACGAGGACATCTATGATCGGCTATAAGATATTGTTGTGTGGGTCCCCTGAGTGAGGGTTGCCCTGATTCAGTCAGGAGATATCCCGTATATATTTCTTTAGCTCACACCAGAAAGGGACGATGTCACCCCACCGGTTCACCTCGTGCCGGGTAGTAAATGGCGCGGGTCTCAGAAACCGCAATATTGCCATTAACTTATCCTTGGTGACGACCTTTCGATCCCTCACGGTCAGATACAGGCTGTCCAGGTCACCCAGCAGCCAGCGCAATCGTCTGCCGTTTTTGTAGCCGGTGACCTGTCTGGGCTGCTGCCCGCAGGCCAGTTGGTAAAGCAGGTAAGGGAAATCGACGCCGGCATCAACGGCCAGCTGGAGCGAGCCCCAGAATCGGGTATTGATTTCCATGAGGTAAGGAGTTCCGTCATCACCCACCTTGAATTCAACCATGGCGATCCCATGCCATCCCACCGCATCAAGCAACGCACGGGCATGCCCGAGGAGTAGCGGATTAACAGGTATGCTTTCGGAGAGCACGCTGACCCCACCGCTCGGTGGTTTCTCGCGCAACCGGCGGTGAGCGAAAAAGGCCAGAGGTTTGCCCTGATCATACAGGGCAAACACCCCTTGTCCGGTGCCGGAGACGCACTCCTGAAGCAGGAAAGGGTCGGCCTTGAACGCAGGATCTGACTTCAGGTAGTTCTCCACCGTCTTCAGGTCATCGGCGATCCGGACGCTGGTATGGAACCAGCCCTGTTTTCCGGCCAACCAGGATTTTCCCGGTTTGAGGACCACGGGATAGGAAAGATCGACCTGCTTTAGGTCGAAAACGGCAGGATTATCAACATACAGTGTCTTCGGTATAGGTACATTCAGTGATTCGGCCAACCGCATGAGGGAACACTTGTCAGCAAGGGATTCGACGGCGTCCATGACCGGGAAGGGGAGGCTCGCATCGGGGAATGCCGACCGATTCCTGAGCAGCAGAGTCGTTGTCAATTCAGTCATTGGCAGGAGGATTCGGATGTCCTGTTCCCTAACCAGTACTTCCAACGTGTCAATGAACCGGTCTGAGTCTGTGCGGGGTGATGGATACCGAAAGTAGTGCCTCGAAAAACGCGAGCAACCAGCCAGCTCTGTTGGGGTTTCATCTGCGGTCATCACGGGAATGCCCTGTCTGCCGAGCGAACGGGTCACGGACAGGGCGCTGCGCTGGCAGGCATCCAAAACAAGCACGCGTTTCATGTAAGATAGGGGCTTCAGATAGATAGGTTGCAGTGGAACAAAGTCAGGATAGAAAACCAATTATATTGGTTGCCCGGATTTTGCGACAGTTTCATGATGTGGTATTCAATTTATCATACAGATCACGATGCCTTATCACAGGATTGCAACATTCATCAATCGCCGGATTGTCGAGCGCTACGGCTCGCGGAGGGGGTTTGTGCGTGCCTACTGGCACAGACTGCTTTACCTGCTTGGCAGATACCGAAAATACCGCCGAATTGACTGGTCAGCCATAGATCGAGTGGTGTTTGTTTGTAAGGGGAATATTTGCAGGAGCGCATTTGCTGAGGCTGTCGCCCGTTCACTGGGTGTCGAGTCTATTTCCTGCGGGATTAGTACAATCGTGGCCGCGCCAGCCAATTTAGATGCCATTCGTACGGCACGAGAGTTGGGCTATGACCTTGAGGGGCATAAAACCACGCCGATAATGTACCTGGCCCTAAAAAAAACTGATTTACTTGTCGCTATGGAGCCATGGCATGCTGATTTTCTGGTCAGACATCTATACAGAAGTCATCATTATACCATGCTGGGTTTGTGGCCACGGCCCGTATTGCCCTGCGTTCCAGACCCGTATGGACTTTCTCCATCCTACTTCAAAAAATGCTTCACCTATATAGAAAAATCAGTCAATGAAATTGTCACAGAACTCAAAAAATCGAGAGCCAATTGATATTGGTGATTTTTATGCCGTCAGGGTCAAATCCTTATGGAGGGGGCTGAAACAGGAGCATCTCTCGTTCTGGTTCTTGATCGCCTATTTTTTCTTCGAGTATGTCAGGCCGCAGCAGATCTACACCCAGATAGACATCATTCCCTGGTCACAGATAACGCTGCTGGCGACCGCGATAAGTATATATTCTGACCGATCCGTTCGCTGGGTCAGCAATATTGAAAATAAACTATTTATCCTGTTTTGTTTCATCATCATCCTTTCCGGCATCTTTGCATTCAAACCTTCGGCATCCTGGGCGTACTGGAAAGTGATGTTCAACTGGTTTCTTGTCTATTTTTTTCTGATCCTGTTAGTCAATTCCGAGAAGCGGATGTTTTTATTCACGCTGTGTTACCTGCTGTTCAGCTTCAAGATGGCGCAGCATGGATTCATTGCCTGGGCTCGCAGGGGCTTCTCATTCGCGGATTGGGGCTTGATCGGTGCGGGAGGCTGGTTTCAGAATTCAGGAGAATTCGCGATACAGATGCTGATTTTTAGCCCGCTCGCTGCTGCGTTCGTGATGGCACTGAGGGAGCATTGGAGTGGACGACTCAAGCGCTGGTTTTTTTACATGATGCCCTTCACGGGAGCCATGTCTGTGATGGGCGCGAGTTCGCGGGGTGCGCAACTTGGGCTCGCCGGTATCGGAGTCCTGTTGCTGATTAAATCAAAGGCGGGATTCAAGACCTATTTTTCTCTGGTGATTCTCGGCCTATTATTGTTTTCCGTCCTCCCTGAAGAGCAAATCGAGCGATTTTCTTCAATGGGGCACGATAAGACATCTCTTTCAAGGTTGGCCTACTGGAAATTTGGACTGCAAGTCATGCATCAACATCCCCTGCTGGGTGTTGGATATAATAACTGGCTTGATTACGCTACCTTCAATTTCCCTAATGGTATATTCGGGGGTAGGCTAGAGTTGCCTCACAACATCTTCATACAGGCGGGTGCGGAACTCGGCTATACAGGCCTGGTTTGTTTTATAGT
>Ga0210074_1000223_pt1 | contig 22383 bp, 22 predicted proteins | sample China_Galinas_Co_FD_184860 | JGI IMG/M metagenome (GOLD analysis project Ga0210074, IMG submission 184860) | Wetland microbial communities from San Francisco Bay, California, USA, that impact long-term carbon sequestration -... | ecosystem: Environmental > Aquatic > Marine > Wetlands ... | reverse complement strand
CTGGCTTGCCAAGTAATCTAAATTCTGAAAAGGGAATTCTTCATAAAGGAAAAGTTAACTATATGAAGAGCGGACTTATGTTTGCCGATGCCATTAACACTGTTAGTAAAACTTACGCAAACGAGATTCGAACTGATAAAGAAATAGGAAGTGGATTGAAGGATGTTCTTGCAAAACGAAAAGATGATTTATACGGTATTATAAACGGTATTGATACAAAAGTATGGAACCCTGAGAAAGATAAACATCTGCCAAAAAAATACAGCACAAAGAATGTTGAATTTAAAGCAGTGAATAAGCAAGCTCTTGCTGAGAAATTCGGTTTTGAATTTAATGAAGATACTCCGATAATTGGTTTGATATCCAGGTTGTATGATTCAAAAGGTATTGATCTTGTCCAAAAAATTCTACCAGACCTGATGAAAATGGATGTTCAGATGATTGTCCTGGGTACTGGAGAAAAAGAATACCACCAATTCTTTGATCAAATGATGAGAAAACATAGTGATAAGTTTGCTTGTTACTTAGGATTCAATGATGATCTTGCTCACCTGATTGAAGGCGGTGCGGACATATTACTTATGCCTTCAAAGTATGAACCTTGCGGACTTAACCAAATGTACAGCCTAAATTATGGTACAATCCCAATTGTTCGTGAAACTGGTGGATTAGCGGACACAGTTAAAAAGTTCAATGAAAAAACTAAAGAAGGAACCGGGTTTGTATTCAAAAAATATACGAAGCAGGAATTACTAAGCGAAATAAAAAGAGCCTTAAAGATTTATAAGGATAAAGATACCTGGAATAAAATTGTTAAGGCAGGAATGAAAGAAGATTTCAGCTGGCATTCTTCTGCAAAAAAATATTTAGATCTTTACAGGAAAATTCTTAACGAAAGTTAATGCCCAACCTTGCAGTTTTTCTTGATAGAGATGGTACCCTCAACGAAGATCCAGGATATATAAGCGATCCTGAAAAAGTAGTGTTATTCCCTGATACTGGTGAAGCTCTCTCAATACTAAAAAAATACGGGTTTCTACTTATTGTGATTTCAAATCAATCTGGTATTGCCAGGGGATTAATGACGAGTCAAAATGTCGATGCTGTAAATGAGAAAATCAATGCTCTGCTTTCAGAACATAAAGCAAAAATTGATGCATTCTACTATTGCCCGGCTCATCCTGATTTTAGTAGCGAAGAAGAGAGCCAGTGTAGAAAACCTAATCCCAAACTATTATTTAATGCTGCACAGGAATTTAATGTAGATATGGAGAAAGCGTTTTTTATTGGCGACACTGTAGCAGATATTCAATGTGGGAAAAACGCAGGAATTAAAACTATTCTTGTCAAAACTGGAAAAGGGGAGGACAGTTTTTCTATGTTGCAAAAGGAAAATAATTTTCCAACTTTTGTAGCCGATAATTTATTAAATGCGTGTAATTTTATACTTGGCGATATTTAGTGGAGATACTTTTTGAAATTTAATTTTGTTTTTATTTTATTGCTGCCGGCACTAATTTGCCTCATCTCAGCCTGCAATGATGAACCATCTTCACTCGGTATAGAGATTCTTGAAAGTGATTACATTATTGTAAATACATTTGATTCGCAAGTTGATTCTATTCAGCAGAACTCTTCATATTTTAAAAATGTTGTTTCACTCGGGTCATCCGATTGGATATTAATTGGAAGGAATCAATCGTCTTTGCAAACTTTGTCTTCTTCAGTTTTAATGAAATTTATTTTCGGATTTGCTGATAGTTTAGTAGATGATATTAGAAATGACAGTATTGATGTTTTAGATTCATGGGTGGTGCTTACTAACAAGTATGTTTATGGAGATACTCTTTCTTCGATGGATTTTACTACTCACAAAATTACATCATATTGGCCTACAAGTAATTTTACTATTGATGATTTACCCAATCTCCAATATGAACCGATAAACATAGGAACTGACCTTACAACTTCTGATACTTTATACACATTTCACATAGATGATGATAATCTTGTCTTTAGCTGGATGAAAAATTCGATTGATACAAATCTAGCAAAAAACTACGGAATATATCTTGACCCTACACCTTCGTCGAACAAAATAATTGGCTTCCAGGCATTAACACTTTTATCTTCACAGGCTGCAAAAATAAATGTGGTTATTCAAAAACCCGGTTCTTTTGTAGACACTATTTCCGGTTTTGTTTCTGTGGACGTTAGCGCTGTGGCAGGCAGTGAGCCGAACTTACCCTCAGGACTTATCTGTTCACAAAGCAGCGTGACTTATAATTCCAAATTGACTTTTGATATTGGAGCTTTACCTGTGGGACTAGTAATCAATAAAGCAAGACTAATTCTGACAGCAGATTCTACAAATTCTGTTTTTGGTTCGAGTTATAGTAAAAATTTGCGTGTATATTATTTAGCTTCGAATGACTCGTTGGATACGGAAGGAAACCCAATAACATTATCGTATTCAGATAATGAATATTCAGCAGACATTACTTCCTTTGTAAGATCCTGGATTAGTAAGGATGAAAACTATGGGTTACTGATTCAACCAAACAATCTCACATTGGGTACTGAATTTTTTGCGATCAAGGGTAGTGATTATTCAGATGCCACCCAAAGACCAAGAGTAGTAATTACATATACTGTAAAGAAGAACCTGTGATTATCAGAATATTAAAATATTGCTTTTTATTTTTTTGTTTGACGGTTTTACCATTATTTGCACAAAATACTTCCACTTATACCCGTTATGGAATTGGGGATATTTATTACGGCTACTCAGCAAGAACAATGGCGTTGAGCTATTCCGGTTCTGCAATGTTGAATAGTGATTACGTGGAAATTATAAATCCAGCGTCGTGGTCAGCTTTAACTAGAACAAGAATAGAATTTAGCTTTTCGTATGATGAATTGAAATTATCCAATTCCTCTGATTCGCGTTACTACGGTGATGGAATTTTCAGAGGGTTTACTTTTGCTTTTCCTGTTAGTATGGATAATGGAATTGCGGTCGCTCTCGGAATAGTTCCTTACAGCAGAATAAATTATGAATCTCTTCAAGGTGTTCAGGATGACACAACCGGAAACTATATTCAAAAATATGAAGGACTTGGCGGGCTGTCAAGGATCTTTATTGGTGGAACAACTCAGCTTCCATATGACTTTATCCTTGGTGCGACACTCGACTATTATTTTGGTAACATAGATTATACTTCATCAATTGAGTTCATAAGCAACTCATCTTTCCCATCACAATACCAGTTACAGTTTGCTCCAACAGGATTCGGAACAACGGTTGGTTTAATAACACCGAATTTATCAGAATGGTTTAATGAGAGTTCAGTTTCTAATTTAAGATTTGGTATTAGTGCAAATTGGATTAGTAACCTTAATACTGATACAACATTCGTAAGTCGTTCTTCTACAATAGTTGATTCACTGTATTTTGGAAAAACTGAAATGGTTGTACCTACTCGTTTTAATGCAGGTGTCCACATTACTTTTAGCAATGTCTATAATATTGCACTCGATTATTTTTATCAGAAATGGACCGATTTTAAATTAAGTCCTATAAATCAGCTTAATTTGAGTGATGTGAATAAATTTAGCTTGGGATTTGAATACCGTCCAGCTCGTGCTCTTTCAATGAATTTTCTGGAACAAATAATGTGGCGTGGAGGTGTAAGTTATGAAATGTCACAATATGAATTTAATGGTTATAATTTGCATCAGATTTCTGTCTCAGGTGGATTCTCTTTGCCGGTCAGTCCTGAAAATACTTTTGATATAGGTTTAGAGTATTCTATAAGAGGCTCAAAAGAAAATGATCTTTTGCAAGAAAACTTTTTTAGAATTGACCTGGGTATCAGCTTTGGTGATATCTGGTTTACTCGGTACGAAAAATAAATTTAATAAAGGGTAGAACCGTGAAAACTAAAATTAAAATCATTACGATCTTATTACTGACCATAATCATTATCCCAAATATTGGGAAAAGTCAAGTCTCAATTGAATATTCTGGTGAACCTTGTGATTCAATAGAAACACTAAAACTATACAGTTTGTTTTCTGAATATCATAAGAATAAAGATTATCAGAGCGCTCTACCTTATGGCTGGCAGGTTTTGGAATGTGATAAAAAGAAGTTTGCTAAATGGATTTATTATAAGATGGAAGATTGCCTGTGGTATATCCATGATTCTACCGATACAGATATTCAGGAGCAGTTTTTTGTTGAGGATTCAATCCTTTCCTTTTACGATTTGGCAATGATATACTATCCTGAAGGTAAGGCTTATTTCCAGGTAAGAAAAGCTTTTGTTTGTGAAACGTGGTTAGAGCTTGATCCTGCAACTTGCATAGCTGAATATGAAAAAGCTTTTGAATTGAATCCTGACATGGATACTTATTACCTTAATAGACTTGGTATGTTGTATCTTGACAATCAAACGGATGATAACGATTACTATATAAAAGCAATGCAGCTTTATTCTGATTGGGCTTTAAAAGAACCGGGTAATCCTACACCAATAGATATTCTAAACAATTGGGCAAAAGATCCGGGTGTTCTTATTGATGCCAGCTATAAAGCATGGAATATGGATCCGGAAAATATTGAAAAAGCGTGGGGTTATGCTTCTACTTGTCTGAGATATCAGGAATATGAAAAAGCAATTCCTCCATTAGAGTTTTTAACAACTAAATCTCCTGAGACTTTAAATTATTGGAATCAATTAGCCACGTGCTACAATAAAACAGGGGATCAGAATGATGCTGAGAAAGCTTATCTAAAGCTTGTTCAAATTGATCCGGAAAATAAAGACTTCTATTTTAATCTTGGTTTGCTATACAAAGAGCAAGGCAAATTGAGCAAATCAAGACAGTATTTTGAAACCGCGAGCGATAAAGCAGGCGGCTGGGGTAAAGCAATTTACTCTATCGGACTTCTTTATGAGCAGTCTGCAAGAAATTGTACTTTTGATTTCGGGACTAAACTTGTTTACTTGCTGGCCCAAGATACATACAGAAGAGCTGTTAATATTGATCCATCACTTTCTGAAGCCAGGGATAGGATCAGTGCTCTTTCCGGATCTATCCCGTCGCAGGAAGACTGGTTTTTCAATAAGAAAAAATCTGGTGATGTAATACCAATAACTGGTGAGTGTTTTACCTGGATTGGGAAAAGTGTTACAGTTCCATAAATAAAGTTTGTATTAAAAAAAAGATTAAAATTAAAATCCGGCAGTTGCCGGATTTTTTTATTAAATTTGATAATCAAAAACAAAAATAAATATTGACCATGTATTCACATTTAAAAAATGATTCTGAAGTCTATCAGATACTTCAAAAAGAAACTAAAAGACAACAAAATAAGCTCGAACTTATTGCGTCGGAAAATTTTGTTAGTCCTGCTGTACTGGAAGCTGCAGGAACACCTCTAACAAACAAATATGCAGAAGGTTATCCGGGAAAAAGGTACTATGGTGGATGTGAATTTGTAGATATGGCTGAAGATCTTGCCCGTGAAAGACTAAAGAAAATCTTTAATGCCGAATATGTTAATGTTCAGCCACACAGTGGTTCTCAGGCAAATATGGCCGTATTAATGACTCTTATGCAGCCAGGTGAAACGTTTTTAGGTTTGAGTCTAGCACACGGTGGACATCTTACTCACGGTTCTCCGGTAAATTTCTCAGGTAAACTTTATCAGGCAGTTGGTTACGAGTTAAACAAAGAAACCAGATTACTCGATTATAATATAATTGAAGATTTAGCTCAGAAAGAAAAACCAAAAGTCATAATCTCCGGTGCCAGTGCGTATTCAAGAGAATGGGATTACAAAAAGTTAAGAGAAATTGCAGATAAAGTTGGTGCCTTTCTTATGTGTGATATGGCCCATCCTGCAGGACTAATTGCAAGAGGATTACTTAATAATCCGTTGCCTTATTGTGATGTAGTCACTTCTACAACACATAAAACACTACGTGGTCCCAGGGGTGGAATTATTTTGATGGGAAAAGACAGGGAAAATCCGTTCGGAATCAAAGCTCCTAAAGGTGACCGGGTCAAAATGATGTCAGAACTTTATGACAGCACAGTGATGCCCGGTATTCAGGGGGGACCGTTGATGCACATAATTATGGCTAAGGCAGTTGCATTCGCTGAAGTGCTTAACGATAATTTCAAAGTTTATGCTCAGCAGGTAATTAAAAACGCAAAAACTTTAGCTGATGAATTAATGAAATTTGAATTTGACGTTGTCTCCGGTGGAACCGATAATCATCTGATGCTTATTGATCTTTCCAACAAAAATATTTCTGGTAAAAAAGCAGAAAATGCACTTGAACGTGCAGGAATCACTGTCAATAAAAATATGGTTCCATTTGATACAAAAAGTCCGTTCGTTACAAGTGGAATAAGAATAGGAACACCTGCTGTAACAACACGTGGAATGAAAGAGAATGAAATGAAAAGAATCGCTGAAATTATTAATACTGCAATTGTAAATTCAGAAGATGAAACAAAACTTGATGGCCTGGTTAATAAGGTAAAAGATTTGTGTTCAGGATTTCCGCTTTATAAAGATATCATTTAACAATCCGGGCAATTAATTTTGGCAGCAGATGAAACGACTCTGAATACTGGGGAAGAATTTGACAGCGGTGATATAGAAATGTCATTTCTTGATCATATCGAAGAGCTTCGATGGAGAATCATTTACGCAATAATTGGTGTCATAATTTTTACAATTATTGCCTGGTTTTTTGTAGATCCGCTAGTTGAAGTTGTTCTATTGAAACCTGCCCGTGATGCAAATGCTTCGTTGCAAAACCTTCGACCTTTCGGTCAATTATTTCTCTACATTCAAGTTGCAATCATTGTCGGTGTTGTTGCAAGTCTTCCAAATATATTTTATCAGCTGTGGAAATTTATTTCACCTGCTCTAAAAAAAACTGAACGAAAATATATTGTTTGGATTGTTTTCTTCTCTTCATTTTGTTTCCTTTCTGGAATAGCATTTTCATACTTTGTGATGCTTCCTTTAACGATGAAGTTTGCTGCTCAATTTGGAACAGCTGAAATAGCAAATGAGTTTGCAATTGATGAATATATGTCTATAATAATCAGTGTTATGTTAGCAGCTGGTTTTGTCTTTGAGTTACCAATGGTCTCATTTTTTCTTTCCAAACTCGGAATTCTAACCCCAGCTTTTATGAGAAAATATAGGCGACACGCTATTGTAATCATACTCATACTTGCAGCGTTTCTAACGCCGGGTGCCGATCCTGTTTCGCAAGTAATACTTGCAGTTCCATTGGTTCTGTTATACGAAATAAGTATTTTTATATCTAAAATATCCTCTAAGAAAAGTGCTTAAAAGTCAGCTTTCCGAAATAACTCAACCGATTAAAAGTGAACTTGATACGTTCAACCAGATTTTTAAGGAATCTCTCCGTTCTAAAGTTGGACTTGTTGATCTGGTCACAAGATATATCATCAGGCAAAAGGGAAAGAAAATTCGCCCGTTGCTGGTATTGCTTTCGGCTAAAGTTTGCGGGGGAATAAATGAACGTAGTTATCGCGGTGCGGTTTTGGTTGAACTGCTACACACAGCCACACTTGTACACGATGATGTTGTTGACAATGCTGATAAAAGACGGGGATTATGGTCTATTAATAAAGTCTTTAAAAATAAGATTTCTGTATTAATGGGTGATTATCTTTTATCAAAAGGTTTGTTGATTTCAATGGAAGGAAAGGATTATGATTTCCTTGAAGTAATTACCAATACGGTTAAAAGAATGTCTGAAGGAGAACTTCTTCAAATTCAAAAGACACGTAAACTCGATATTGATGAAGAAACCTACTTCAGAGTTATTTCAGATAAAACTGCGTCTCTTATTGAAACTTGTTGTGCTATTGGCGCGATGAGTGTCACTTCTAATCCAGAATATATTTCAGCGATGGGAGAATTTGGAAAAAATCTGGGAATTGCCTTCCAGATTCGTGATGATATTCTTGACTATGAAGGTAGCTTATCAGTTACTGGTAAGAGAACAGGCGGCGACATCAAAGAAAAGAAAATTACTCTGCCTTTAATCTATTCACTAAATCAAGTACCTGCTAATAAGGCTGCGGATATAAGAAAGATTATTAAGAATGGAAAAGATAAACCAAAGGTTGATGTTGTAATTAATTTTGTAAGAGAAAATAAAGGGATTGAATACGCAATTAGTCAGTCACGCAGTTATTCAAATGCGGCAAAAACTGCGTTAAGCAAGCTGCCGGATTCACAAAGCAGACTTGCACTTGAAGCGTTAATTGATTTTGTTGTCGACAGAAAAAACTAATCAGTTACTTTTCTTAAATTTCATTTCATTTTTATAATTAAAGCCCTTAACCGGCTCTCTCAACGTCAATACCGGGCATGGAGCTTTTCTAACAACTTTTTCAGCAGTGCTTCCGAATAGAATATGCTCAACACCTGTTCTTCCGTGAGTTGCAATAATTATTAAATCAACATCCAGTTCTCTGGCTGTTTCAATAATTTCTATAAATGGTTTGCCGGTTTTGATGATTGTTTTAACCGATACACCATCAGGAATTTGTTCTTTAGCCAGTTTATCGAGTTCCTGCTTAGCTCGCTCATCCCATTCAGTATTTACGGAAGGTATTGCAATTTGACCCATACTGAAATCAGGTGGATAAATTACCGGCTCAACTACATAAACCAAATTCATTTCTGCATTAAAACTCTTACAGAAATTCACAGCATATTTTAGAGCACTTTTTGAATAATCAGAAAAATCTATTGGGACTAGAATATTTTTTATATCAGGATTCATACTTACCCTCCGTTATTTTGTTCTTTTCTCAATTGAAAATAATCTTCATTTAAGATTCTTAATCTCGACGCAGTTATCTCAGCAATCCCCTGTAGAATTTTTACTCCTTTTTTAGGATACTTTTCTATGAATTCATCAAGATCGGATTTAAATATAACCGAAAGCTTAACGTCAGTTTTAGCTATTGCCGAAGCTGATCTTTTATCATTATCAATTAATGCCAACTCTCCGAAAAAGTCGCCTTTACCTATTATAGCAAGAGTAATCTTTTCACCATCATCGCTTTCACGGTTAATTATTACTTCGCCATCCCTGATGATGTAGAGTCCTATTCCAGGGTCGCCCTGAAAGAAAATAATTTCGTCAGATAGGTAATTACGATTATGAATTATCCCCAACATATTTCTTAAATCCTTTTCCGACAAAGATTTAAAAAGTGGAATTGCTTTTAACGATTGCAGCAGCTCATCACTTTCTGTCGATGTACTAAAAATATTTACCCAAAAACTGCTGTGAGTTGTTTTCTTCTGTTCTTCATTCATAAGATATTCCTCTTCTATTAGAAGATGTTTCTTGAATCATTGTTACAGCGTTTCAAAAACGTAAACAAGCTCCGATTACTTTCTCATTGTTTTGATCAATTATAATAATGATTGGTCCTATCAGTGCATCCCCCACTGTACTAAACGTAACTGCGACTAACCTTTGATTAGTCAGTAAAATTGTATTCTCATTATATAACTTAAAACTCCATTGATTATCTTGATTGATAGATATGACGCTTATCTGGTCCTCAATTTTATATTTACCAAGTCTTACCGGAGCAACACACCAGCATTTCGTGAGTGATTCTTTTTCTGAAGATGAAAGACTTTCGTAGGCTATCCTTCTGTAGTTATGAGCATTTATTGGTGCAAGCATTTCATCGTTGTTTTTACAGTTAACAATCAAAATTAGTAAGAAAAAAAATATAAAATATTTTTTTATTTTGAGATCTAAAAAATTGATTAATTAAAAATTCCTGATTCAGCTACACGCCACAGTTTCTGACAGGGGAATCTGTTTTCGTAAAGTGCTCGTCCCACAATTATCGAGTCAACACCAATGGGAATTAATTTTTGAATATCCATAAGTTCATCTTTATTCCTTATTCCACCAGCATGAGTTACATTCGCACCCGAAATCTCCGCAATTTTTTTTGAAAGTTCAATATTAGGTCCTATCATAGTTCCATTACGTGTAATATCACAAACCACAAATCTTTTTATACCAATATCCACCATCTCTTTTGTGAATTCTTTGAAATGAATTCCTGTATTTAATCTTCTGCCTTTAATGATCAGCTCATCATCTTTTATGTCCAGTGAAATTACAATTTTCGTAGACCCATATTTCTCGAATATCTTAAGAAATTCAGTTTTATTTTCAACTGCTAATGTGTTAATTGCAAGTCGGCTTATACCGCATCTCATCAGTTCATCAGCATCATCTACATTTCTAACTCCGCCTGCAAATTCCACTGGTATTACAACGGAAGAACAAATTTCCTGAACGATCTTATAATTTCCCTTTGACTGATCATACGCACCATCAAAATCCACCACGTGTATCATTTTTGCGTTTTCGGCTCGCCAGATTTTAGCCATTGCAACTGGGTTATTTCCGTACTCGTAACAATCGAGTTCAGGAATTCCCTGAACTGTTCGTACACATTTTCCATTTTTAATATCGATTGATGGAATAACTAAAAGTTTTTGTTGAGTCATTGTCTAAATTTTTCCATTCGTTTTAATTATATGTCTTCCAATAATCATTTTTTGAATTTCGGTTGTACCTTCAAATATTCGTAATATTCTTGCATCACGATAATATCTTTCCATCGGCAGATCACGGGAAAATCCCATACCACCGTGAACCTGTAAAGCTTTATCTGCTACTTCAGTCATAGCTTCTGAGGAATAAAGTTTCACAATTGCTGCATCAACTGAAACATCTTTTCCGTTATCATAATCATAGGCGCAACGATATACAATACTTTCCATAGGATATATTTTAGCTGCCATTTCCGCAAGCATAAATTTAACCGCCTGGAATTTTGAAATAGTTTCTCCAAATTGCTTTCTGCGTTTTGCATAATTTGTTGAAAGCTCAAGTAATTCCCTGGAAGCACCAAGACAGCAAGCTCCAATTGTAAGTCGCCCCCCAATAATAGTTTTCATAGCTATCGCAAAGCCACGACCTTCTTTTCCAATCATATTTTCATCGGGTACTTCAACATTTTCAAAAGTAATTGAATTTGTTGTGCTTCCTTTAATACCAAGTTTTTTTTCGGGAGGCCCAATAATTACTCCGGGTGAATTTGCCTCGACCACAAACCCGGTAATTCCTTTATCCGTGCGAGCAAAAACTGAAATCAGATTAGCAATACCCGCATTAGTAATCCAGATCTTTGACCCTTTTATTATCCATTTATCGCCTTTTTTCATTGCCTCAGTTTTCAGATTAAATGTATCCGAACCAGCTTCAGGTTCGGTAAGTGCGAAAGATGCAATCATTTCACCTGAGCAAAGTCTTGGCAGGAATCTTTTCTTTAATTCTTCTGATCCTCCGACAAAAATAGCATTTGTACCAATCGATTGATGTGCACCAACCATTGTGGCGGTTGATGAACAACCGCGAGCAATTTCTTCCATCATTATACAGTATCCAATTTTCCCAAAACCACCGCCGCCATACTTTTCTGGAAATGCTGTTCCAAAAAATCCAACGTCCGCCAACTTTTTTATTAAATCATTTGGAATATTTTCATCTTCATCAATTTTTTGGGCAATTGGTTTGATTTCACCATTTGTGAACTCTCTTGCCAGGCCTTTCAATATCTGCAAATCTTCGGAAAAGGTAAAATTCATAATATTAATTACTTCAGTTGTGTGGAATTTTCTTTCTTATTATTCATCCTAAAGTTAAAAAACGCCTTATTTACATCAAAAAACTAAATTTTGATTAAATATTAAATTTTTGCTGAATATTGACTTTTCAAACGATATTCGGCATATTTGATTCGGATGAACAAAGATTTTGTGCTAAATACAAACAAAAATGAAAAATTAAGAATTTCATCGTACGGTTATGAAAATTTAGATACGGCTACCTGCCTTATTTTTGTTCACGGATTTAAAGGTTTTAAAGATTGGGGATTCTGGCCATATACAGGAAATTATTTTGCTCAAAAAGGATTTTTTGTCGTATCGTTTAATTTTTCGCATAACGGAATTGGTAAAAACCTAACAGAGTTTACAGAACTCCATAAATTTGCCGAAAATACATTTACTCTTGAGATTGAAGAATTAAATCAAATTATTGATGCTTATTTGGATGGATTTTTTGGTAGTTCAAAAAATAAAAAAATTGGGATTATCGGACATAGTCGTGGTGGTGGGGATTCGCTAATAGTTTCTTCAAAAAGAAAAGAAATAGGTGCAACAGTTCTTTGGGCATCAGTTTCAAATTTTAACAGATACACGGAAAGACAAGCTGAGGAATGGAGAAAGAAAGGAGTGTTTGAAGTCCTGAACACTCGAACAAATCAAATGATGAGATTGAATGTTTCCTTACTTGAGGATATCGAAAAAAATAAGGATAATTTATTGAGTTTAGAACAAGCAACAAAAAACTTGAATAAACCATTACTAATTATTCACGGTGAACAGGATCTATCAGTCAAAATTAATGAGGGTGAACAAATTTACAATTGGTCAAATAAACAAATAACAGAGTTCGTTAAAATCAGTGCAGCAGGTCATACTTTCAATATTACTCACCCTTTTGAAGGTACTAATACAAAGTTTGATTTGGTACTGGACAAATCATTTGATTTTTTTAATAATAACTTAAATTGAGGGACGCATGAAACCAGATTCCAAAGCTCTAACATTCAGTAATTTATTTACTTCAATTAAGGAGTCAGAATTGTTTTGGGTATCATCATTTGCAATTCTAACTGCAATCTCTGCACAGATCTCAATTCCGGTACAACCTGTTCCTTTCACTTTACAAACAATGATTGTATTGCTGGCAGGTGCATTTCTCGGTGCAAAGAATGGTGCTTACAGTCAGTTACTCTATATTTTTCTCGGAGCAGTTGGACTGCCGATCTTTGCAGGAGGAACAATGGGATTTGCAAGATTGATTGGACCAACTGGTGGATACCTACTAGCATTTCCTTTGGCTGCGTACTTGGTTGGTTACCTCACAGAAAAATCTAAAAAATATTTGCCGGTTGTACTCTCAATGTTCTTTGCAGAAATTGTTGTGATTATTTTCGGAACATTCTATTTGTTTGCTACTTATGTTCTTGATTTTTCAGAAGCATTTAAAGTGGGTGCTGGGATTTTTTCTGTTTGGATGGTCATAAAAGTCATTGCGGCAGCGGCCATTTATTTTGCTGTTGCAAAAAAACAACCTCGACTGCCTGTTTAGTACGAGAACATTAAAATAATTCCTGATGACGCTTAAAAACATCATATTTATAATTATCTTTTTTTCAGCATTCGGCTTCTTGTTCTGGAGTTGTCGAAATCTCTGGTTATATATGAAAGTTGCAAAGAAAAAGGATGATAGATTTGACGAACCTGTAAGAAGAATTAAAAACGTTATTAAAATTGCTTTTGGTCAATCCAAATTATTAAGAGATCCGGGTGCGGGAATAGTTCATTTTCTTATTTTTTGGGGATTCGTACTTTTTCTTTTTGCAGTTATCGAAGCCATCATTCAGGGATTTTATTCACCATTTACATTTGAATTTTTAGGACCTTTCTATTCTTTAATCACTTTCGTTCAGGATATTTTTATTGTATTGGTGATACTGGCAGTGTTTGTCGCTCTGCTTCGAAGATATGTATTGAATATTCCAAGGCTTCAGGTTGATAAAGCCGCATCACTGGATGCTACAATTATCCTTTCGTTAATTCTTATTGTGGTTGTTTCAATGTTGTTCCAGAATATGGCTGGGATAGCAAAAGATGATTTTATTTTGAATAGTTATGAATTCCGACCAATTTCTTCCACTCTTACACCATGGTTTTTTGATAATCCCTCTAATGGTGCAGGATTGTCATTTGAAATTTTTTGGTGGATCCACATCCTTACAGTATTTGCATTTATGAATTTATTGCCTTATTCCAAGCATCTGCACGTTTTTACATCAATTCCGAATACGTATTTTGCAAACCTTGATCCAATACGAAATACAATTAAGTATTTGGATCTTGAGGATGAAAGCCTTGAATCATTTGGTGCTGCAGATATTGAACAACTTTCATGGAAGCAAATTCTTGACGGATATTCGTGCACAGAATGCGGTAGATGCACCGATGCATGTCCTGCAAATACGGTAGGAAAGACGCTCTCACCCCGGGAAATAATTGTAAATATAAGACAAAGGACGAAAGACAAAGCTCATTTGATTGTTGATGGCAAAAATGAAGGTAATGAATTCGAAAAGACACTGGTTCATGATTATGTAACTGATAAAGTTCTATGGCAATGCACAACATGTATGGCTTGCGTTCAGGAATGTCCTGTGATGATCGAGCATTTGGATAGTATTGTTGATATGAGAAGAAATTTAGTGCTTACTGAATCACAGTTCCCGTCAGGATTAAATAATGTTTTTAAAAGCCTTGAGACTAATTTTACTCCATGGGCTTTCAATCCTGCTGACCGTGCAAACTGGGCTGAAGGACTTGGTGTTAAAACAATGGCAGAAGATTCAAACTGTGAATATTTATTTTGGGTAGGCTGTGCGGGTTCGTATGATGATAGGTATAAAAAAGTTTCGCAATCATTTACAAAACTAATGCAGCAAGCCGGAATTGAATTCAGAATTTTAGGAACACAGGAAAAATGTAATGGCGATACAGCGAGAAGATTAGGTAATGAGTATCTCGCGCAAATGTTTATGATGGAAAACGTTGAAACATTGAATCATTATAAAGTTCAAAAAATTGTAACTGCTTGCCCTCATTGTTATCATTCAATAAAAAATGAATACAAACAATTTGGAGGTAATTTTGAAGTTTATCATCACACAGAATTGATTGATGAAATGATATCTTCGAAAAAGATAAAGTTGAAAGGGGATGGAAATTCGGAAGTTACTTATCACGATTCCTGCTATCTAGGCAGATACAACCAGGTTTATGATTCACCAAGAAAAAGCTTAAATAAAATTGATGGAATCAATCTTCTTGAAATGAACAGAAACAAGGATAAAGGTTTTTGCTGTGGTGCAGGCGGCGGAAGAATGTTTCTTGAAGATGAGGAAGGTGGAAGGATAAATGAAGAGAGAACAAAAGAAGCCCTTGCAACCGGTGCAGATACAATAGCTTCAGCCTGTCCTTTTTGTATGACTATGATGACAGATGGTGTTAAACATTTTGAAAAATCTGAGGAAGTGAAAGTAAAAGATGTTGCTGAAATAGTTCTTGAAAACTTAGCAACATAATGGATTGAATTACAAAAATGAAAGCAGAAATTAGTACAAATAGTAAAGTTCTAATCAACAATATATCAATCATCAATGATGGAGGTAACAATGGATAAATTCAATCAGTTGGTTCAGTTCGTTCAGGGATTGGAAACCGATTTTCATAAATTTTATGAGAAAGGTCAATCCGCTGCAGGTACTCGCGTAAGAAAAGGTTTAAGTGATCTTAGAAAACTTTGCCAGGAAGTACGCAAGGATGTGCAGGACGTAAAAGCTGAAAGAAAAGCTGCTAAAGGATAAATTTTAGCAACCTTTCTATTGATACTTGAGGGCTGGATTAAGTAATTAATCCAGCCTTATTTTTTATATGAAAAATGTCATAACAATATTGGTATTCACATTAACGATCTGGATACAGTATTTTATATTTAACACCAAATCGTTTAATGCTTCCGCTAGACAGATTGAAGTAGACTCACTTTGTTCTGCAACAATTTGTTTTGTTGGTGATTTGATGTGTCACTCAACTCAGTTTAACTATGCAAAAGTGAGTGCTGATAGTTTTGACTTTACCGGCGTATACCGGGAAGTCAGGCAATACCTTTCTGATCCTGATTTGACCATAGGAAATCTTGAAACAGTAATTGCCGGCGAAGAGAAGGGTTACAGTGGTTATCCGTATTTCAATGCACCTGATGATTTTGTATTTGCTATGAAAGATGCCGGGTTTGATTTACTAATTACTGCAAATAATCATGCACTTGATCAGGGCTGGGAAGGTGTGAAAAGAACTATCGAAGTTATCGATGATAATAAAATTCATAGAACCGGTACCTATTTATCGCAGGATGACCGTGATTCAATCAGGATCTTTCAAATAAATACTATCAAAATTGCAATTCTTCCATATAGTGAGAATACGAATGGTAATCCTATTCCTAAAGGAAAAGATTTTGTGATAAATTTAATTGATGAAGAATTGATCCGGGAAGACATCAACAAAGCAAGAGAGAAAAACGTCGATGTGGTTGTTGTTCACTTGCATTATGGACCTGAATACAATCGTGAACCAAGTGATTATCAAAAAGATATTGTGCAGAAAATTATTGAGATGGGTGCGGATATAATTATCGGGGGTCATCCTCACGTAATTCAACCTACTGAATTTTTCAAAACAAATAACACAAAACTCGAATCAGGATTTGTTGCATATTCAATGGGGAATTTCATTTCAAATCAGGGATGGAGATATTCTGATGCTGGATTAATTCTGAATATTCAAATTGAGAAAAATATTTTCACCGATTCAGTTTATATAAATAATGTGAGCTACATTCCAACCTGGGTTTATAAGGGCGAAACCAAGCGAGGTAGAGAATACATCATTCTGCCATCTCAGATTGATTATGAGGATTCAATCTACAATTACTTATCTGATTACGATAAAAAATTGATGTTGGAAGCTTTTGATGATACAAAGGAAATCGTGACTAAAAATAATTTATCAAATAAACTTTTTATTAAATAGTTCTAAAATTCTTTTTGTCATTAGTATATTTGAATAACGATATTAACCAATTCTGAATGACACTCTACTTCTAAAATGAAAAATAAATCCGCACTTTCATTAATCTTTTTAACAGTCTTTATTGATTTGCTGGGCTTTGGAATTTTGATTCCAATTCTTCCATCATTCGCAATAAAAGAACTTGGTGTTGACGAAGCTGCGGTAGGAATTGCAATTGCCATCTATTCTTTGGTCCAATTCATCTTCAATCCTATTTTAGGTAAAATTTCAGACAAGCACGGACGAAAGCCTGTAATTGTTGTATGTTTGCTAATCAACGCTCTTGGTTATGTTATTTTTGCTTTTACCACTTCATATCTGATCCTCCTGGTTTCAAGAATTGTTGCCGGCGTGGGAGGAAGCAGTATTGCAGTTGCACAGGCGTACATTGCCGATGTGACCACAAAAGAAGATCGCTCCAAAGGAATGGGATTGATTGGGTCTGCATTTGGACTTGGATTTGTTTTTGGTCCGCTGATGGGTGGTTTTCTTTCCAAGCTTGGTTATATGGAAACAGGTTTAGCTTCAGCAGCATTTTCATTTATCGCATTTATAGTTACAATGATTCTTTTACCCGAATCAAATGTAAATCGTGAAGAAGTTGTTGAGTCAAAAAGAAAGATTTTCAACATTGATGCGATAATTAATGCGTTCAAAAATCCGAGTTTGGCAATACTAATTACACTCTTTTTTATTCTGACTTTTTCATTTGCAAATATTTACGGAACTTTTGCACTTCTTGGAATTCAGGTTTATGGATTCACAGATCTTCAAAACGGATATATGTTTGGAATAGTTGGTTTATCATCAGCCATTGTGCAGGGTGGATTGATTGGACCAATAACAAAACTTATCGGGCAAAAACGAATTTTAATTATCGGATCTTTTTTAATTATGGCCACACTGGCGATCATTCCATACGCTGGCAATTTTCTCTGGCTAGCTGTCGATTCAATTTTTCTATCTCTAGGAACGGGGATGTTGCAACCGACGCTATTAAGTCTTATTTCAGAAGTTTCATCAGATGCAGAGCAGGGGATTACACTTGGTGTAAATCAATCACTTTCTGCTTTAGCGAGAATGTTCGGACCGCTATGGGGAGGTTTTACTTTTGAGTTTCTCGGTTATCCTTTCCCGTTTTTAACCGGCGCTGCATTTATGTTTTTGATTGTAATGGCTACAATATTTTATATCCCCAAAAAGATTGTTCTAAGTAATTAATAATTATAACCGAAATTATTTGCTTGTTACCAAATGAACTATAGTAGAATTTGTTGAATTAGATTTATTAATTGGAGAAATTTGGATAGTTAATTTCAAATCACTTCGGGAGTTCTATTATGAAAAATTTTACACTCCTTCTGTTTATCTTCTGTTACTTAAACATTTTAGATTTTCCACACGCATCAGATATCATCGTCCACAATTATTTAATTGAAACAAAAATATCGTTCGCAGCAAAATCTGTTCAAGTTGATTTAATCTGCAGCTTACAAAAGAATAACGATTCAGATGATATTCAGTTTCTCCTTAATTCATCTTATGACGTGAATTCAATTTCGTACTACGATGGGAATTACTGGCTTCCTCTTCTTTTCAATTTCAATGGGAAAGATTCTCTGTTGTTAATAACTGGGGGAATAATTCCAAAAGATAGGAATGTAGAAATAAAATTCAATTACGAATTTGAAATCGAAGCGATGAATGATACACTGTTACTTCTTGATCGCGGTCATCGGTGGTATCCATTAATTAATAACCAGATTTTTACGTATAAGATGAAATGCGAAGTGCCAGAGAATTACAGTGTATTATCATCTGGTAATTTAATTGAGAAAGTGGACACAGCTAATTCTGTCTTTATTTATGAATGTCAGAAGCCAGTTTTCAAAATGCCACTTTTAGTATTCAGAAGTGATTGGTATCAACATATTGAATTTTTTTCTGGAAAAAATAAATTGGAATTTTATTCTAGAAAGATAGATTCAACAGCGATAATTAAAATACTTAGCCAGGCTGATAGTGTTCTCAATTACTTTAGCAAAACGATTGGACCTTATTCGAGAAATAGATTAGTATATTTTGAAGTAGCAGATTTTGGAGGTGTTAATGTCGGCAGTGGATTGTTAACTATTGGGACTCAAGCCATTGAAATTATAAATAAAGGTTTCGATGATTTTTTGATTTTAACTATTGCTCAGCAGTGGTTTACGTCTGGTGTATTTGCAGATTTTAGTGAACCTGGCTTTTTCTTCTTCACAATATCCTTACCTCATTATCTTCGACTAATGTATATCAGGGAAAGCGAAGGAGAAGCAGCTTATAACAGTGCATTACTCAAACCACTCAATAAATACAAAGAATTTGCAGGTAACGAGGATGATATACCAATTATCGATGTTGATATGACAAATACAAGGGAAAAAGGATTGATACTTTATGCAAAAGGACCATACATACTGTCGTTTATTGAGAATGAAATGGGAAAAGAAAACTGGGAATTATTTTTAATGGATCTATACAAATCTTTCATCGGAAAAATTATAACTATGGATGATTTTGAAGATCATCTTGCAAAATATGATAAAACAGGGAAAGTTTTGTCTTTGTTTAAAAAGCTGATAAGTGAAAAGGGAATGCCGGATAAATAAAAGATTTCAGCTATTTCTTGAATTCATCAGCAACTATCGACCGTTCATTTAGAAGTAAAAATTTAGTATCATTATTGTATCAGTTGAAATTTCTGCCAAGTAATTAGGGAATAAATAATTTCATATATTTATTCACTTTCAAGGTTTATTAGTAATTTCTATCTTTACACAATTAAATTAAGTTAATCCACAATGCTCAAAATCGGTAACATAGAAATACAAAATGCAATACTACTTGCACCAATGGAAGATGTAACGGATATATCTTTCCGTTTGGTTTGCAGGGAGTTAGGTGCTGATATTGTTTATACAGAATTTGTAAACTCAGAGGGACTAGTGCGTGCAAACAAAAGAACTCATGAGAAGCTCAGAATAATTGAAGAAGAACGTCCGGTCGGAATTCAAATTTATGGTGCAAATATAGATTCAATGGTTGGTGCTGCTAAAATTGCTGAAGCAGAAAATCCTGATTTGATAGACATAAACGCAGGCTGCTGGGTAAAGAATGTTGTTGGGCAGGGTTGTGGTTCGGCCCTTTTAAAAGATCCCCCCTTTATGCAGCAGCTGGTGAGAGAAGTGGTTAATTCCACTTCATTACCCGTTACAGTTAAAACAAGGTTAGGTTGGGATGATAGCAGCATACAGATTCTGGAAGTAGCAAAAAGAATGGAAGAAGCGGGAGCTGTTGCATTAACAGTTCACTGTCGGACGAGGAAAGCTGGTCATACCGGCGAAGCAGATTGGAGCTGGATTCCGCGAATAAAACAAGTAGTAAGTCTTCCTGTAATTCTTAATGGAAACGTCATGACAGCTCACGATGTAAAAAAAGCGTTTGACGAAACTGGTGCTGATGGAATTATGATTGCACGTGGTGCAATTGGCAATCCGTGGATATTCAAAGAGGCAAAAGAGTTAATTTCCACAGGTAATATTACATCAATAATTGACGAAGAATTGAGAATCAAAACTTGCTTAAGACATCTTTACTTAGCAATTGAGGTAAAAGGTGAAAAGCGAGCGATACTTGAACACAGAAAATACTACTCTGGTTATCTGAAAGGACTTTATAACGCTTCTAAAGTAAGAAATGAATTGATGAAGTATGTTGAGTACACTGGAGTTGAGGAAGTTTTGATAAAATATCTTTCCGATTTAAAAGAATACCAACTTTCTGCCTGAATTGAAAACCAACTCAGATAAAATTGCAAGAATTATTTCAACACTTTTTGTCCCACCTTCTTTTACTATCATAGTTTTCACTCTTTTTGCATTCGTACTTGAGACTGATACATTAAAAAAAAATGTCACTATTCTTGTAGCATTAACTTTCGGTTTTTGCGCGCAGATTGTTCTCTTTTTGATTTTACGAAAAAGGGGAAAGCTCATCGATCTTGATGCCTCGGTAAAAGAAGAGAGAACCATACCTTTCCTTATTTCAGTAGGATTTTATTTGATCGGCCTGATAATCTTAATTCTTTTTCATGTAAGTATTATTTCGATTGCCTTTTGGTTTTGTTATATATCAAATACGCTGATCACAATTGTTATTAATAAATACTGGAAAATAAGTGCCCATGCAATGGGCGCTTCCGGTCCACTGGCCGCAGTTACTTATATTTTTGGTCCGGTAGCTATGTTTTTTTCAATAGTTGTCGCATTAGTTGGATGGTCCAGGATTCATTTAAAAGTGCATGATATTTTTCAGGTTCTCGTTGGAATATTATTTGCTTTTACGTCTACTTATCTACAAATTTTATTTGTAGTTAAATTGTTTTCTTAAAAATTTCAGTCACTGAACTATGATTAAATTTGAAATAAAAGAAGAAACCGGAATCTTGACATTGAATCGTCCTGAAAAACGAAATGCACTACATCCTGATTTAGTTAGGCAAATGAAAGAAAAGCTGCAGGAAATTGAAAAAGATGAAAAAGTTAAAATTCTGATTATTACTGGAGAGGGTAAAGCATTTTGTGCAGGTGCTGATCTTGAATACCTCAATAGTCTTAAAGATTATTCAGTTCTGCAAAATGAACACGATACAAGAGAATTAGCAGATCTTTTTTTGATGATTTATAACTTTTCAAAGCCTGTTATTGCAGCAGTTAACGGAGCAGCTATTGCTGGCGGATGCGGCTTAGCTTCAGTCTGTGATTTAATCGTTGCTGATGAAGTAAATGCAAAATTTGGATACTCAGAGGTAATAATCGGATTTATTCCAGCCATAGTTTCGAAATTTCTAATTAGTAGGATTGGTGAAGGTATGGCAAAGCAAATGCTACTTTCTGGGGAAATAATTGATAGCAAACGAGCTTATGAGATCGGACTTGTTAACTACTTAAGTCCTAATGCTTTAAACTTTTCTTTGAAAGTTGCTTCAGAACTAAGTAATAATTCATCACAAAGCATAAGAATGACGAAAAGAATGATTAGAGATATTTCAAATTTGTCGATAGAAGATGCTGTTGAATATTGTATCGGGTTGAATACGATTAGCAGAACTACAGAGGATTTTAAAAAAGGTTTAGATAATTTTCTAAATAAAAAATAGGGATAACTATGTCTGCAGATTTACGCAAATATATCCGGAGCATTCGGGATTTCCCGATAAAGGGAATAATGTTTCGGGACATAACTACTTTATTAAAAGATCCAGTGGCAATCAGCGAAACTTTCAATAAGTTGCTTGCTTTTTGCAAGGATCAGAAATTCGACAAAGTAGTAGGTATTGAGTCCCGTGGATTTATATTTGGTGCCATGCTGGCTAATGAGTTACAAGCTGGATTTGTTCCAGCTAGAAAACCAGGAAAATTGCCAGGCGAAAC
>Ga0210074_1000222_pt1 | contig 22393 bp, 32 predicted proteins | sample China_Galinas_Co_FD_184860 | JGI IMG/M metagenome (GOLD analysis project Ga0210074, IMG submission 184860) | Wetland microbial communities from San Francisco Bay, California, USA, that impact long-term carbon sequestration -... | ecosystem: Environmental > Aquatic > Marine > Wetlands ... | reverse complement strand
ACGGGCATGATTGTTTGGTATAACACGTCATCCCATCAATGTCAGGTATGTCACCATGAACGTCCCAATGGTTGCAGACCGGGCATTTTTCACCACCTAGCAATAACCATTCTGACGAGTTGTGTAGCGGGAGTTTCAGGCAGGATTCGCACACGACCATGCGTGTGATTATCTGGTTCGCGGTTTCCGGACTGTCATCGGTATCGACGTGGTAATCCCGTGCGTAACGGTGCTCCGATTCGAGAATCGGGTTGTCGCACCTGTCGCATACGGTTTCGGTGGCTGTCAGGCGCTCTTTTATCGACCTGATATCCATGTTTCGGTTTTTGCTCATTGTGGTATCTCCGGTTGTGGTGTGGATGGTCTTACCGCTTTGGCAGGTGCTTGATTAACGCTCGCAGCGCCGGCATGTCTTTGTCGTACCTGAATTTTTCGATCACAGTGCTGCCTTTTGCCTTGACCATCACCATGTCATTCTTGAATTCAAACTCCATGGCGATGATGGGCTTCAAGCCGTCCATGATGTACAGGGTTCCGCTGTTCTGGAAGTCGAAATTGACTACCAGCTCCATGCCGTTTATTTGAACCTCGGTGTCGAGGGCCTCAAGGATGTGTTCTTGCATTGATTTCATGGCATTACTCCTGTGGTTGGCGTTGCTTGTGTTGATCACCGGGGCGGCTTTCGTACTGAACAGCCCGCTTGGTTAGGTACCCAACCCCGAGCTTTGCGCCATCGGCGCGGGCCCAAAGGTGGAACTGGTTAGCCACATCCAGCAGGCGAGACTCTGCAGGGTAAAGTTCAAGCGCCTCGGCCTCCGGGCCGAGTAGCTGGTTCTTAATCTCCTGCAGGTCCCGCCAGTCGTGGATGGGTTGCTTGTCGTTTCGCTTGATGGACAGGTGGATCCACCCCGGGCAGTCGTTCTGGTCGACGGCTACCGTGTACAGGTCATTCTTGAACACGGCATCCTGTTTAAGCCGCCGCCACTGGCGCTTGGCATCGGATACCGAGCAGCCGTGGCGGTTGATCAGGTCGGAGAGGAACTGCCGCCGGGGCGGTATCCTCCGGGTTGCAGGCGCGAGGGGCTTCATAGCAGCACCTTGTAGTTTGTCAGGACGAAGTCAATGGCAGCGTCCCAGCCGGCATCGAACGCTACTTCAGACGCCTCTCTGAAACACAGCCTACCGAATCTGGGGCGATCGATAACCTCGGATCTGGCTTTGGCGCGCAGGTCCATGTCGCCATCGTTCCAGTGGCTCTCGTTGATCAGGACGGGCGTGAAGGGATCCTGTGGGGCGTCTTTGTAGGACATACGCGCACCTTCTAGGCGCGCTACACGCTGATGCAGCTGGTCGAGCTGTTCTTTGATGCTCATGTTGTCTAGCAGACTCATGGTGATTCTCCGGTGGAGGCCATCCTTGGCCGTGGCGAGGGTTAGCCGCGGGGCTTGTAGCAGTTCAGCCCGAGGATTGCATCGGTACCCGGGATCTTGGTGTTCCCCGAGGTCGTGGCAATGATGGTGGTCTTGCCAGACTTCGAGGGACCGTGGTTCTCGGACAGGTCGATCTTGAGGATCAGGGTTTTGCCGTCCAGCTCGATATCGATGTTTGTCATGGTGATTCTCCGGTTTGTGGTTTGGGATCGGCTTTCGCCGGGTACGCCCCCTCACAGGAAGAGGCGTAGCCTGCGGTCAGCTTTTCTCGGTTGCCTTGTCCACCTTGTCGCAGAACGCAGCGCACTTGTCGCAGGCCGGCACTTCCCCAAGGATGGGGTGCTGTACTGTGGTGGTGTGCAGGTTGCGACAGCCTTGGAAGTATTGGCACTCCCCGGTGACGCGGGCGCGTTCGAGCATTTCGCGGCGCTTGGTCTGATCAATCATGGCGCAACTCCTTGAGCGGTGTCGGGGTGAAATGCAGATCCAGCTCGACGCCGTTCTCGATCAGCTCTTGGATGCTGATGTAGCCGAGACTCGGGCCATACCCGATATCGGCCATGCCAAACGCCTGATGCTGGCCGGTGTCACAGGGATCCGCAGGGTCGCCCCTGTCCTTTTCGGTGATGTACCAGTCCATCCCGCCGCGGAAGTAGTGCAGGTAGGCAATAGCCTCATCGCCCTTGCCGTCCTGATCATAGGTTTTGGGCATGTCCTGAATCAGGATGGTGGTCTGGATGATCTGGTCGACGAAATGCCAGCCTTCCTCGCCCCGCAGGCCGCAGGCCAGTGCGAAACGCTCAGACTCGGGCATGAAATCCTTGAGGACGGCATTGGACAGGCTCAGGGCGGCGTCAATGTCCTCCCTCTTCGGCCGGCCGCGGCGATTGATGACCGTGCTGACGGTGGGGCTGATTCTGTTGGGTACTGCGTTCATCGTTATTCTCCTTGCCCCGGTTGCCCGGGGCGGTTGTGGTGAGGTTTACAGTTGCTCGAATTTGCCGGATCCGCGGCCGTTTTCGTAGTAGATCGAGGTAGCGCCAGCGTTCGGTGTGCCGAAATCATCCAGCGGCGCGAATAACGTCTCGTCGTCCGGGCCAAGGTAGAACCCGGAGTAGTACAGCTCGCCGTCGTCGTCGTACATCCTGAACTCTTTGGCCTTCGGGTGGCCGCTGATTTCCTCGGGGCGCATGGTGCAGCCGCGAGGACCGGTGGTGCCGGCTTCGTCCTTCTCGAAGCCGTCGGGATCCCTCTGGTGCAGGTGGTCTACTGTGATTACCCAAGCGTATGTCATGGTGGTTCTCCTGTGGTGTGGTGGCCTCCCCCATAGAGTGGGGGGGTTCCAATATATGACGTTCACATGATAAAGTAAACACTCGTTCAAAAAAATATCGAGGTTTACCATGGGTGGAATAGGCTCACACACAAAACCAAACGGCGGGTATGACGAGTGGATAACCCCACCTGAGATAGTTTCTGGCTTGGGACCTTTCGATCTTGACCCGTGCGCAGCGGTAGGGCAGCCGTTCCAAACGGCAGGGCTGCAGTACACGATCGAGGACAACGGGCTTGATCGGCCATGGACCGGGTGTGTCTGGATGAATCCGCCATACGGCAAATCCACGGGGCTGTGGCTGTCCAGACTGGCCGACCATGGTGACGGTATTGCGCTTATATTCGCCAGAACAGAAACCCGCATGTTCTTTGATTACGTCTGGCCCCGGGCAACGTCGCTGCTATTCATCGAGGGGCGGTTGCACTTCCACTATGTCGACGGTTCCCGAGCAAAGTGCAACTCCGGAGGCCCTTCCGTGCTGATTGCTTACGGGGAGCGCGCCGCCGACAGACTGGCCAACTCAAGCATACCCGGGAAGCTGGTTGTCCTTCGGGGAAGCAACGAGCCATAAGGGAGGACTCCCCGAGGGCTCGCGAGGGCTCGCGAGGATTCACCGAGCCCTCACAGAATTCATGGTGCAGCCAGCCTAACCGCCGCATAGGCCGGCATTACTGCAGGGGCGTTGAGACGGGAAGCGGGCATCGCCGCATCCTTGCTGGGTACCCTACCCGGCGCGCCCACGACCAGCTGGCGGTGTCGATTAACACCAGCAGTGCGATACGGGACCGGCGGCGTGTTGTGTCGGGGCGTAACCTCCTTAACGCTGCCGGGATCGTGCCGGGGGCGCATCGATAGCGCCCAATCTAATTTAGCCATTTCCCCCCATAGTGACCTACAGGGTGGGGGGGAGATATCGCCTCCTGCGCGTTCTCAGGAGGTCAATTTTGCGCATTACGGACATACCCACGCCGTTTTGCGCTTTTTTCTCGAAAGTGGGGCATCAGAGGAAAATGCTCATGAACATGACCAAAGGCCAGACCCCGACCAGCAAGAGCGGTGGAATGAAAGCACACCTTGGCGGTAACGGCTGCAAGCCTCGCGCCTCGCGCAGCGTCGATACCTCATTCGGCGGAAAGGCTGCCAAGCACCTGAAGCAGGAAGGTGGCAAGCAGAAAAACAAGTTCAAGGCCAGCAACTCGGTTAAGTAATCGAGCCGAACCATGGCCGTTAAGAAAAAGACCGTCGCCAAAAAGGTCCCTGCGAAGAAACCCGCAAGCACCAAGAGTGGGGCCCCAGCGAAAACGGCAGCCAAGAAGCGGAAAACGCCAGCAAAGCGCAAACCGCCGGCGAAGAAGAAACCCGCAGCAAGGAAGCCCGGTAGACCGAGCATCATGACGAAGGCGATCATCGACAGGATCTGTCGTGAAATCGTTGAGGGAAAGTCGGTCAAGAAAATCTGTGAGTCAGAGGACCTTCCGAATGTCTCGCAAGTGTATCGGTGGCTGGAAAAATCGGTCGAATTTCGCGACCAATACACGCGCGCGCGTGAGCTTCAAGCCGACTTCTGTGCTGATCGGATTGCCGAAATAGCCAGCGAGAGCCCGCCTAAGATCGGCGATGACAACCGGATCGACAACGGATACGTCCAGTGGCAGCGCCTCCGGGTGGATGCCGAGAAGTGGCGGGCGTCGAAGCTGGCCCCGAAACGCTACGGCGACAAGCCGACACAGGATGTGGACGAAACCGGCCGGGGAATCGACCAGAACTGGCGCGTGACGGTGGTTCACACGACCGCCGAGAGTTATCACGAGTCAATCAAGCACCAAAAAGAGCCCAAAAAAGGCCAGTAGGTGGGAAATCACAGCTATCCGCTCGCCGAGCGATTGTCATTTTGTGGGGAAAACAGACCATGCCGGACCTGAAATCGAAGATTCACGGTGCGAAGGAGCGCGCCGAGCGTGAAATCAAGGACCATGCCGAGCTGGTGACTGCTCAATTCCACATACGCAACGGCCTGCTGAACGATGACGGCAGCCGCGGCGTGATCATGATCAGCCCGGGGGAGCTGGCCGACGCACTGGCCTACATGGCGAGCCGGCAGTGAGCCGAGCTGTCGCAACTGTCGCACCTGTCGCTGTCGCACGGGCGCCGGGAACTGCGGAGCTGACCATCCCGGGGAAGCTGCAGCGCCTGATCGAGGTACACAAGCGGTTCAAGGTCATTCTTGGTGGCCGCGGATCCGCCAAGTCGAACTCGGTGGGTGATATCTGCCTGAAGGACGTGGCGGTGACCGGCCTGAAGGTCGGATGCTTCCGCGAGTACCAGAACACCATCGCCGACTCGGTTCATTCCTTGCTGGCAGGGGAGATTGAGCGCCTTGGGGGCGAGGGATTCGAGGTACTGGCGCAGGAAATCAACCACGCCAGCGGTGGCGGATTCCGGTTCCGCGGTCTGGCGCGCAATGCCAGCGGCGTTAAATCCATGCACGGATTCCGCCGATTCTGGATCGAAGAGGCGCAGACCATCAGCAAAGAGTCGCTGAAACTACTGACGCCTACGATGCGCGAGGAAGAGGGCGAAATCTGGATGACGGCCAACCCGCAGTCGCGGGCCGACCCGTTCTCCGAGCGGTTTATCAACCCGTTCCTGCGTGATCTGGAGAAGTATGGGTACTACGAGGATGATCTGCACCTGATCATCGTCTCGAACTACATGGACAACCCCTTCTTCCCGCCTGAGCTGGAGCAGGAGCGCCAGTGGGACGAGGAACACCTGCCATGGGCCGAGTACGAGCATATCTGGCTGGGCAAGTTCCTCGATACGGTCGAGAACGCGATCATCAGCGTCGAGTGGTTCAACTCGGCGATCGATGCGCACCTGCAGCTGGGTATCGAGCCGCAGGGCGTCAGGATCCTTGCCCACGACCCGTCGGATCTGGGCCCGGACCCCAAGGGCCTGATGTTGCGCCACGGATCAGTGATTACCGGGTGCTGGGACAACGACAAGGGCACGGCCGAGGAAGGCATGGATTGGGCCACGCAAATGGCCATCGATGAGCGCGTCGACGTGTTCCGGTGGGATTGCGACGGGCTGGGAGTCAGTCTCAAGCGCCAAGCGGCAACCCAGCTGGACGGCAAGGGTATCGATATCGACATGTTCAAGGGATCCGAGGGGGTGGACTTCCCGAACGATATCTACCAGCCGGACGGTGTGATCGACAAGCGCAACGCCAAGACCAACAAGGAAACCTTCAAGAACAAGCGCGCACAGTGGTATTGGAACCTGCGCGATCGGTTCATGAACACGCACAGGGCCGTGACCCGCAAGCTGTACATGAACCCCGAGAGCCTGATATCGATATCCAGCGAGCATATCGACCCGGGGATGATCGACCGGCTGCGTACCGAGGTCTGCCGGATCCCGAGGAGGTACAACGCCAACGGCTACATTCAGATCATGTCGAAGGTGGAAATGAAAAAGCCTCCGCTCAACATCGAATCCCCCAACCTCGCGGATTCTCTCATGATGTTGATGCCGGGACACACGCGCAATGTTACAGTCAGCACTCAGGCCCGACCGGTAGTTCGTAGGAGCATGTCGGGCTGGACCTAGTCACCACACAGGAGAGCTGACATGAGTGATATTGCCGAGGTAACCGCGCACGTCCTGAAAACCGACCCCGAGCCGTTCGAGGATGTGCTGAAAGGGCGAAAGACTTTCGAGATTCGCTACGACGACCGGGGGTACGAGGTCGGCAACGTGCTGCACCTGAGAGAAACCCGGTTCACCGGCGACGAAATGCGCAGGGATCCGGACAGATACCCGCTCGAATACACTGGCCGCGATTGCTGGGTGGGGATTATCCATATCTTGAGAGGGGGCTACGGACTTATGGGTGGCTGGATCATTGCCAGCATCACCGCGCCGTTCGACAACCCGAACCAGCTTCTTGGTGAAGAAAAGCCCCGCCCTAAAAGCGAGACGGCTTGCCAATATTGCCGGTGGTGGGGGCTGAAAGACCATGCCGTTAAGGACCTCAACGAGGCCCGGGGTGTGTGTCGGGTGAATCCTCCCGTCCTGCTGACCGACGACAGTGACCACGAGCCATGGCCGGTAACCTACGGCAACGAGTTCTGCGGCAAGTTCGAGAAGAAACCCTTTGATATCTACAAGAAGGTTTAGCCATGAGCGAGCGAACCTGTGAACAGTGCGCTTGGTGGGTGAAGCTGTCCGATGACGAAATAAGGGGAATGTTTGAGCTTTATCTCAGGACAGGAGAGGTCGGGACCTGCCGATTCAATCCTGCGATCATGATCCCGAGAACCGAGCAGGAACGCAGGTTTCCGCCGTTTCCGGTGACCAATCGCAAGGACTGGTGCCGTCAGTTCGCCCTGCGCGAGGATCTGGCCATCGAGAAGCAGAAGGAGCGAGAACGCCAGAGGATCGGTATTCGGGCGCCAACCCCGAAGCCAACCAGAGCCGGGGGTGAATGGTGATGGCCGCGTCCCTGAGCGGTTTCGTCAACTGCTACGGCGAGCCGGTTGTCATCAGCAAGCCGAGGCCGGGAACACCTGCAGGCTACGCGGCCCCGCCCGGGAGCGGTCCGGAGGGTGAAACCTGCGGGACCTGTAACCACCTGTATCGCAGGAAAATGGCGAAAACCTACCTCAAGTGCGAGCTGATGCAGGCCCGGTGGACGGGTGGCAAGGGTACCGACGTTAGGTCGAGGTCGCCGGCCTGTCTGCGCTGGGAGGGCAAGCCATGAGTACCGCCGAAGAGATAGCCAAACTCGCCGATGCGATCGACAGGGCCACGGCAGTACCGCAGGAATTAATGATCGGCCCCGACCATCCACTGCACGAGGCCGCGATGAAGTTCCACATGCGAGGCAAAGCGGATCCGGTGGCCGACAACGAGCCCCGCGGGCGCAACGGCAAGCGGGTGAGTGAGCAGACAACCGAGGAATGGCTGGCCGACTACGAGGCCGCGCTGAAAGAACAGGGGAAATTGTGACCGACGACTGCAGACTACATGGCGGTATGCTGGTCTGGTACCGCGGTCTGCAGGAGGAACAACGCAAGATCGAGGCCCGACTGGCAGCCGGTGAGCGAATCACCGAGCCAGAGCGGGCGATCGTGCGCTCGGGGATGGATGAAATGAAGGCCATGGAGCGGCTGGCAAGACTCTCACCATGCGGAAAACCCGAAAAAGAGTCTATTTAGACCCCAAATAGACCCCAATTAGCCCGTTTTTGGTGAGCATCTTCGTGACCCGTCAATTCTGTCGGGTGACGCAACCAACAGGAGAAACCATGAACAGACGCAGATTTCTGCGCCTGCTGGGCTTGTCAGCGGGCGTCGTGAGTGTTCCCGTCGTGCTGTCCGGGGTGGATGTGAAGTTCCAGACCATGCCGGTCAAGGACGGCAAGGGGGTTACAGCCGCCGACGTTGCGCGCGCCGGAAAGGTGCTGGATGAGCAGGACGTACCGAAGGAAGGTCGCAGCCTGTATACATCCCTGCAGGACAAGGCGCGCCTGCTGCGCGAGGTCGTATTCGAGGATCCGGTGCTGACCGAGTACAAGACCCTCCCGCCGGTCGAGGTATTCGAGCCGCACTGCGAATATTCCAGAGAGTGGGATACCTTCGTCATTCGAGGTCTGGCGTTCCCGAAAGGCAGTAACGGCCCCACAGATGGCCGGTATTTCACCACGAAGGTCGACGAAGAGCTTGCCGACAGGGTGCTGACCAACCCCGATGCCCGCGAGGATCTGCGCCGCGAGATCCACGAAAGCACGGCCCGGGCGCTGTATTCGCCCACCCAGCGGGCGGTTTGGAATAAGGACCTGCTGAAACAGTTCTACGACAGGGTGTCCACCCATGGCTAATGTCGAGCTGACCGATTCTGACGTGGAAGAGGCGTTCAGTAAGGCGGTGCGCGATATCGTCAACCTGAGAGACGCCCCGCTCGGAGCCAACCGTTACGGGGTGCTGCGCCACAACAGTAAGTCGCGCAAGGGCGTGATGCTGCTGACCTTCCGCACCCACGACAAGCTGGAAATCGACTTCGAGGTTGATATGTTCGAGCTCCAAGCCCACGGCCGGCGCTACGTCGAGCATGTGATCGGACTGCTGTACATGCAGATCGGCAAGGCCCGCGAGGTCCGGCAGGAAGAGACTCGAATCGAAATCATCAACCATCCCATCAACAGGCCCGAGCCCGTGCCCACAGCCACGGCAGAGGCCGTGAGCAAGGTAATCCACTGATATGGCGCTAGGATCAACCGGTCTGGTTCGAGACGACAAGACGACGGGCAAGAGTGGCCTGCTAGTCGTTAAATCCAACTCCACCCTTGCCGCAGAGAAGGCAAAGGCAGAGCAGGAGGCCAAGAACAACCAGAACACGCCCCTGCTGGTAGGTCTTGCGGCTGATCTGACGCAAAAGTGGGAAGTGGCCAAGACGGCCCGCACGTCCATCGAGCAGCGGTTACTGGACTGTCTGCGCCGCCGGCAGGGTGAGTATTCGCCCGAGAAGATGGCCAGCATCAAGGCGACCGGCGGATCCGAAGTGTTCATGATGCTGACCAGTATCAAGTGCCGCGCGGCCGAGAGCTGGATCAACGACATTCTGTTCCCGGCCGGTGACCGGTGCTGGGAGGCCGAGCCGACCCCGATTCCGGACATGGACCCCGAGATCCGGCAGGAGCTGGCACAGGCGGTAGCCCAAGAGGCCATGATGTGGATGCAGCAGAACGGCATCCAGCTTCCTCCGGAGATCGTCCAGCAGCGCATGAAGATGGCCGAAGAGGAAATCGCCACGCGGCTGGAGAAAATGTCCCGCGAGACGGCCGAGAAGATGGCGAAAAAGATCGACGACCAGTTCACCGAGGGCAAGTGGGAAGAGGCCATGCGCGAGCTGGTGAAGAACACGGTGACCTTCCCGACCGCGTTCATCAAGGGCCCGGTAGTGCGCAAGCGCAAGTCTCTCAAGTGGATGCAGGACGGTAACGGCAAGTGGATCCCGAAGGTCGCCTCCGTGCTGCGACCCGAGTATTACGCGCCCAGCCCGTTTGACCTGTATTTCTCGCCATCCTCGAAGAACGTGCAGGACGGCTACCTGTTCGAGCGCCATCGCCTGCGCCGCAAGGACATTCTGGCCATGAAGGGTGTTCCCGGGTACGACTCGGGCGCGATCGACGCGGTTCTGAGCCAGTACGGCATGGGCGGGCTGCGCAACTGGCTGACCGGTGACCAGCAGCGCGCCGAGCTGGAAGGCCGGCCGAACGAGTGGCTGGGACAGACCGATACCATCGATGCCCTTGAGTATTGGGGCAGCGCCAGCGGCCGGCATTTGCTTGATTGGGGTATGGATCCAGCCAAGGTCCCGGACCCCAACATGGAGTATGAGGTCAACTGCTGGAAGATCGGCAGCTACGTCATCAAGGCCGTGCTGAATGAATCCCCGACCGGGGAGCGTCCCTATGACCAGTGTTCGTTTGAGGATGTGCCCGGTTCGATATGGGGCAAGTCGGTTCCCGAGCTGATGGCCGACGTGCAGGACGTGTGCAACGCCGCGGCGAGGTCGCTTGTAAACAACATGGCTGTATCGTCAGGGCCACAGATTGAGGTTCACACCGACAGGCTGGCGATCGGCGAGGACATTTCCAATGTCACCCCGTTCCGGATCTGGCAGACCCTGTCAGACCCCAACGGCGGCACGAACAACCCGGCAGTGCGGTTCAACTACCCGCAGAGCATTGCCGACCAGCTGATGAAGGTCTACGAGTTCTTCTCCACGCTGGCCGACGAGTACACCAACATCCCGAAATACTCCTACGGCGACAACAAGGGCGCGCCGGGTACCGCCTCCGGGCTGTCAATGCTCATGTCGTCAGCTGCCCGGGGGATCAAGCAGGTCATCGCCAATCTGGACAACCCGATCGAGGGCACGGTGCGCCGCACCTACATCCACAACATGCTGTTTGACGAGGATGAGTCCATCAAGGGCGATCTGAGCGTCAGTGCCAAGGGTGCGCGCTCCATGGTGGCCAAAGAGCAGCAGATGGTACGCCGGCAGGAGTTCCTGCAGACCACGAACAACCCGACCGACTTGCAGATCATGGGTCTGGAAGGTCGCGCCATGCTCCTGCGCGAGGCCGTGAAGTCGTTCGAGATCAACGTCGACGACGTGATTCCCGACCGTGAGAAGCTACAGGAGCAGATGCAACAGGCCATGCAGGCCGAAATGCAGCAGCAACAGCAGGCCGCGATGCAGGGTGGACAGGCAGGACCGGCGCCGGGTGGCAGCCGCAACCTCGATCAGGCTGGAAATCCGGCTGGTGGCACCGATACCCGGTTGATTCGCCAAGCCGCCTGACGGATAGTCACCCCTCCAATCACCACAGGAGGGGAACACCATGGCAGATGATTACCTGCCTGATCGGGTGCGATACAGCCCGAAATCGCTAGAAAAGCACATCGATCGGCGCTACCTGCTGAACACGAAGAATGGACGGGTATTCCTCTGGACCCCGGTACTGTCGGTCAAGCCCGGCATGGTTTCGTGTGACGAGAACGGCACACCGACCAAGGCACTATCGCTGAAAGACCCGTATCTCAAGCACCAGACCGCCCAGCTTGCCAGCCAAATGGCCGCAGCCGGGGCAAGCAAGGATACGGTCAGCGAGTTCGGGGTGTTGCTGGATGACCTGTCACGCGACAACCGGAAGATCGAAAAACACTCGGGAGATTGGCCGCTTTTCACTGGCGTCAAGCCAGAACCCGAGTGGATGCGCGGCGCGCTCGCGCTGGCCGAGAAGGCAAAGCTGGAAATCGAGGCGCTGGCCGTCGCCGGCTACTGGCAGATATCCGGCCGGCTGAACTGGCAGGTCAAGCCCCCGAACGAGGTTTCACTGGCGTTTCAGCGCCAGCAGGCCATGGAGGCGATCGCCGGATACGACATGCGCTATTTTGGCATGGTGGTTTCAGAACAGAACAAGTTCCACATGGAACACAGCAGGTCACTTTGACAGTGGGCCCAAAAATCTAAGAGGACAGGACTATGCGTAGAGAACAGATGACGATCAACGAACTGACCGTCAACCGCGTCAAGACTCCCGAGGGCGTCGTTGTTGTGCCGGATGGCACGACCTACACCCTGCTGGAGAAGAACACCAACAAGGTCCACATCATCCCGGACCTGACCGGTGACTGCACCATTACCCTGCCAGCGGCCAAAAACGGCCTGCATTACCCGATTCAGTACGGTGGTGTCGCGGCTGACGCGCAGGACTGGACGATCATCACCCCGGAAGGCAATACCGTGTATTTCCTCGGCGGGCTTGTGCACCTTGACTCCGATGCCGGATCCGCCGGTGACGAAGTCGTGCCGATCGCGGGCGACGGCAACAGCAACAGTTCGCTGAACGTGCTGACCCCGGACGTGGGTACCCTCGTGGACCTGTGGTGTCAGGGTGGCCTGTGGTACCTGAACGGTCAGGTGGTTTCCGCCACTGTTCCTGCGTTCGCTGACCAGTAAGCCATGGACAACTTCACCCCGCTTGCCTACACCGGCAACCTGAACGCAACGACGACCATCACGACTCAGTCGTTCGCGCTCGCCGGTGGGGCCAAGAAACTGCGGTGTCGCAACCTCGACGGCACGAATTACGCGCTTGTCGGGTTCGGGGCGACGGCGGCGCTGGCCAAGACCAACGCTGCCGACGGTATGGCTGTAGCGAAAGGCGAGGTCGAGGTCTGGAATATCCCGACCTCGGCCAAGCATGTCGCTTATCTCGGCGATACCGGCACCGTGGTACTCAATTTCACGCAGGGCACCTAGAGGAACGCAACTATGGGGTTTTTCGACTACCCGAAGGAAAAAAAGGCTGACAAAAAGCCCCGGCCGGCACCTACTGGTGGCCTGTTGGGGCGCGCTACACGCGCATTTGGCGGGCGCAAGAACCGTATCGATGACGCCATCGAGGCGGCAACGGGCGGGCCTGCAAGCCGCCGTAATCGCAAGAACGACGGCGATTCCGACGACTACTGAGTGGAAACCGTCGAACAACGAAGAATCAGGTTCCTCCCGGAGCCTGATGAGAAGATGCTCGAAACCCTTGTGCGGTTACGGGCAGAAAATCCGGATGCGACCCGGAAACTTGTGGAGTGGTTGCTGCAAGGTTCCTCGTATGCGGATAACGTACTGCGCAACGCAGCAGATGTTCATGCGTTGCACAGGGCACAGGGCGCCAGCGGCACCCTGTTCCCGGTTATCGAGGTCCTCTCGGATCCCGAAACCGAGCTTGCAGACTTGCGAGCAAAGCGCGCAGGCGTGAGGTTAAACCGGTCGAATTCCGGCCGGTCCTCATTCTGAGCGACCTACTCAACCACCCTTAACCTCGAATCCCTGTCAATTCGCTTATGCGGTCCACCGCAGGAATCGCCGTGTCAGGCCTTCTGCAGGAACGCATGAATCCGTATTGAGCTGGCTCGAAGGAGGAATGTATGGCTGTACCAAAGGTAATCCAGAAGCAACTCGACGACGCCGAAGCGGCAGCTAAGGCAAAGACCACGGAAACCGAAAGCCCTTCCGATCCTGCCCCGCCCAGCGGGCTGCAGCCGGTTGATCGTGCCGGTGACCCGACCGCAGACGGCTTGCCGCCTGCAAAACCGATAGACCCCGAGGACTACAAGGCGCGGTTTGCCGTTTACAAGACGGCGACCGACAAAACCATCAGTGAGCAACGCGAGCAGATTTCCGGGCTGACAACCCAGCTGACCCAGCTGAATCAGCAGATCGAACAGCTCAGATCACAGATGGCCGACAAGCCGGCCCAGCCCTCGACGCTCGATATCGACGACGATGACCTGTCGGACGTTCCCAAAGAGATCCTCGAAAACTACGACGAGGCGTGGATCCGCGACATGAAGCGCATGAACAAGGGCCTGCTTGTGAAAGCAATCGCCCAGCTTCGCTCAGAGATAGCGGATATCAAGGGGAGCGTTACCAAGGTTACTCAGAGTGCGACCGAGTCGGCCAAGACCCGTTTCTATGCGGATCTGGATAACGACCCGGTTTTCGGTAAGGGCAAACCGTACTTTTGGGAGAAGTTTGATCCCGATCCTGCATTTCGCCAGTGGCTGTCCTCGCAGGTCGATGAAACCATCGATCAGCGTCAGTGGGGAGTGGTCCTGCAGCAGAGCATCGATGCGAACAACGCAAGCGGTGTTAAGCGCGTCTTGCAGGAATTCATGAAGCAAACAGGTCGCAGCACACCCGCGAACACCCAGCAGAACCATCAGCCGAGTGGACTCGACAACCTGATCGCGCCGGAAGCCGGTGGCGGTGGGGATGTTGGAGACGCCCAGCCCGAGACGTTCAGCCAGTCATACGTGCAGAAGTTCTACACCGACTGGAGCAAGGGCAAGTACACGGACGAGGCTGCGAAAGCAATCGAACGCCGAATCCAGCGAGGCCGCGTAGTCGAGGGGTAACCCCCGGCTAGGAATTGCCTTGAGGGAGGACGCACACACAACCAAGAGGTAATTCCTATGCTGCCAGCAGCCGCCGGTGTACCCCAGCTTTCTGGTGTCACCATCCCCAACGCCGTGTGGAGCGGCAAGTTGCTCGTGAAGTTCTACGACGCTACCTGCCTGTCCGAAATCGCCAATACCGAGTACGAGGGTGAGATTTCCTCGATGGGCGACAAGGTCATTATCCGCACCACCCCAACCATCACGATCCGCGACTACAGCAAGGGTATGCAGCTGCAGACCGAGCGGCCCGAGCCCGAGACGGTGGAACTGCCCATCGAGAAGGGCAAGTATTGGAACTTCGCTGTCGACGACGTTGACAAGTTCCAGTCCGATTACGCCTTCATGGATGACTGGACCCGGGACGCTTCCGAACAGCTGAAAATCACCATCGATACACTGGTTCTCGGTGATATCTACGCTGATGCAGACGCCAGCAATGCCGGTGCGACCGCCGGTGCGAAGTCCAGCTCCTACAACCTCGGTGCTTCCGGCGCCCCGGTCGGTCTGGACAAAACCAACGTCCTCGATTTCATCGTGGATCTTGGTTCGGTTCTCGACGAACAGAATGTTCCCGAGTCCGATCGCTGGCTGGTTCTGCCGACGTGGGCCTGCGGCATGATCAAGAAGTCCGATCTGAAAGACGCCTCCCTGACCGGAGACGGCCAGTCCACCCTGCGCAACGGGCGGATCGGCATGATCGATAACTTCACGATCTACAAGTCCAACCTGCTCGCCACCACTGCCGACGGCAGCGGCGAGACGGCCTACAACATCATCGCCGGCCAGAAATCCGGTCTGACTTTCGCCTCACAGATGCTCAATTCCGAGACTCTGCGGGCCGAGTCGACCTTTGGCCAGCTGGTGCGTGGTCTGCAGGTGTTCGGCTACAAGGTCATCAAGGGCGAGTCCATCGCCCACGGCTACGTCTACAAGGCGTAACCGGGCCTGACGGGGTGGGAAACCACCCCGTTTCACCCTTAACTTCATGAAATAGAGGATTTACTTATGGCTGATACTGCTCCTGATTTCACCGCGAATCGCAGCGGTCCGGCGGCAAGCGCCCCGGCTGTCCTGCACTTCGAGGAAATCATCGACTGCGCAGCGAACAACCTCGCCAGCGGCGAGTCTCACGCGCTGTTCGATATCCCCAAGGGCCTCGTGCACCTGTCCACCGCGGTCGAGGTTCTGACCGCCGAGGGCGGCGCGGCAACGGCCGATATCGGTGTTACCGGTACCGACGTTGACTCGCTGATCGACGGCGTCGACCTCAATGCCTCTGCCGGCACTCTCTGGCAGTCCGGCAATGCGGGCACCGCCGAGGTCAATTCCATCCTTGGTTCCGCCGCCGGCTACATCACGGCAGCCGACGTGACGTTCAGCCTGTTGGCGAACGCCGCGCTGGACACCGCCGTTTTCCGTGTGGTGTCGAAGTGGCTCGACATGCGTGGCCAACTGCCTGACCCGACCTGACTGTAAGTGGGTTGAAACCATAACGGGGCCTTTCCGGGCCCCGTTCTTTTTGGAGGTACGTTTATGAGTCTGACTCATGCAGTACAACTCGAAGGGCCGAAACCCCTGTTCCTGAAGAACACCAAGAACGGCCGGGTATTCCCTTACAACGAGATTCACGCCAAGCGCGCCGATTTCGTTCCCTGTGATGCGCAGGGTACCCCGATGCTGGATACCTTCACCCCGGATGAGCCGGTGCGCGTCAAATCAACGTGGCTGGGAAACCCCGAGAACGGTCGCCTGTTCCGCTACACCGATATTCTGGCCAAGCGCCCGGAGCTGGTGTCCATCGAAAACGAGGACAACTGGTACGAGCGTTACGGCAACCGCCCGCCGGCCACAGGACCGGTCAAGGCCCCGATCGGCGAGCTGGGCGAGAAACGCCTGAAAGAGGAAGCCGAAGAGGCCGCGCGCCTGCAGGAAGAGGAAGCCGCACAATTGAGGGCCGAAGGAGAAGGTGAGGTAGGTGGCGACCACGAGGAAACCACCAGCAAAGTGACCTGTGAGGTCAATCCCGCCCTTGTGGTACCCAGCGTCGACGGTATGCCGTCCAAGGCTGCCAAGGATCTGCTGGCAGGCTGGGCGAAAGAGCATCACGATATCAAGATCGACAAGCGCGACAGTGTCGGCAATATCGTCGAATACTGTAATCACCTGACCGTCAAGGCTGTCGACCTGACGAGTGACGCCGCCTGATGGGAACCATCCTCGCCAGCACCCTCATTGCGCAGGCATCAGAGCAGATCGAGGACAGTGACCAGATTACGTGGACCCCCTCCCAGATCCTCGGATGGCTGAATGACGGGCAGCGCATGATTGTCGAGAAGCGTCCAGACGCCAACGCCGCCATGCGCACTGTACTGCTGGCGCAGGGGAGTATGCAGACCATCAGCGGGCTTCGCCTGCTGGATGTAATCTGCAACATGGGATCGGCCGGATCCACCCCGGGGCGCGCCGTGCGCCGGGTAAGGCGCGAGGACAAGGATCTGTTCTCGCCAAACTGGCGCGCCGAAACCAAGTCCGGGACGATCAAGGAATACATGTTCGACGAGGCATCGCCGCGGGTTTTCCACGTCAGCCCGCCGGCAGCGACCAGCCCGAACACCTATCTGCGGATCCTGCAGTCTGAGGTTCCAGCGGAAATCACCAACTCGGCTAATCCGATCACGCTTGAGGATATTTGGGCTCCACACCTGATCGAGTGGATGCTGTTCCGTATGACCGAGCGCGGAGCTGAAACCAACGCGGCGACAGACCGGGCTAATTCTCACTTCCTGCGATTCTCCCGCATGTTAAAGGAGAAGCTGGAAACAGACGCGCTTTTCTCACCGAAGAATCGCGGAGCTGAAAAATGACCGACTACGAAGATTTCCTCCCGAACATCATGATCGCGGTTCCGGGGGCGGTCGAGGCTGTGGCGCTTTCCTACATATCCAGCGCCGCCATCCGGTTCTGTAATGAGTCGCTGATCTGGCAGGTCGATATCACCGCGCTGGATTCAGCCATCGACGAGGATACCTACTCGGTACAGCCATCGGACTCCACCTATGACAACGCCCGGGTAATCCTCCCCCTGTGGGTGGCCTATGACGGCAACGAGATTGCCGAGAAAACAGCCGAGTGGCTGAATCGTTTCGACGCTGGCTGGCGTGACAAGGATTCCGGTACCCCGATGTACTACATCGTGGAATCCCCGGGAACGATCCGCTTCAACCGTAAATCAGACGAGGTCATCACCGGCGCTGTCGAGGCCAAGGTAGCCATGAAACCAACGCAGGCGGCTACCAGTGTCGGTGAAATCGTCTACGAGGACTGGCGCGACGCCATCGAGGCCGGCGCGCTGGGTATGCTTCTGAACATGAAAACCAAGGACTGGTACGACGAGCGGGCCGCAAAGGGCTACATGAAAGACTTCGTCAATCAGATCCAAAGCGCAAAAGCCCGGGCCCGCATGGGCCACACCAAGAGCGCAACAACTCTCACCATCCCGTCGTGGTAACCCCTTAGAGGCCCCAAATGGCTGAACTGTTTACAAACCTCGCCAGCACCCGGCTGGCATCAGCAGTATCCGCTATCGATACCACCCTCACTGTTTTGTCAGGAGACGGAGACTCCCTGTTTCCAGACCCGAGCGGCGGTGATTTCTTCCGACTCGTCCTTTTGAACAAGACCACCGGCGAAACTGAAATTGTCGCCTGCACGTCACGATCTGCTGATGTGCTGACTGTCACCCGGGCCTATGAGGCGTCTCAGGGTAACGATGTTGCCTCTGCGAAAACCTTCAACGTCGATGATCTGATTGAGCTACGCCCAACTGCCGGGTTCTTTGGTGACCTGTCAACCCCAACCAGTTCGGCGATTCAGGCGATGGACTTCAACTACGCGGTCGATACCGGATCCGCAAACCAGTATGCGTTTGATCTGGACCCTGCAGCCGCCTCCTACGCCTCTCCTATGTTCATCCTGTTCCTGCCGGCAAACACCAATACCGGGGCCTCGACACTCAACGTCAACAGCCTTGGGGTGAAGAACATCAAGCTGCCCGATGGAACCGACCCGGCAGCCGGCGACATTGCGGCAAACTCCACATCCATGGTCGTCTACGATGATGGCGACGGGAACTTCAAGCTACTGAATCCCCGGGTACCCCTGTCATCGTCCAGTTTTGCGCAGCTGACCGCAAAGAATACGTTCACCAAGACGAACGTGTTCGCCCGCGGCACCGACATGGGCGATGGTGATATCTCCGCCGGAACGCTGACCATCCCGGACGACGGCAACTACTATGAGCTGGATTCGACCACCGCGATTACCGCGATAGCAACGATCGGTATCGGAGCGGTCATAAAGATCCGCTTCCTAGATGTGCTGACCCTGACCCATGACGGCGATTACATCGTCCTTCCGGGTGGCGCCAACATCGATACGGTAGCCGGCGACGAGGCGGAATTCGTAGAGTACGCTGTCGGTAAGTGGCGCGTGACGAGTTACTTGCGGTCATCCGGAGGCGTTGTCGGCGCACTGCCTGACGGAACCACAGCAACCACGCAGGCTGCAGGAGACAGCAGCACCAAGGTAGCAACAACCGAGTTTGTTCAGAATTCACGCCAAAAATTTGAATCTGGCGAGCTGACGTTGACAGGGACGCTGCAGACCGTTGCCCACGGGCTTGGCGCAATCCCACATGTAATTACCTGTAAGCTGATCTGTAAAACCTCGGAAGGCGGATATTCAGCTGGTGACGAGGTATTTGTTAATCCCGCACAGAATGACGAGGACGAGGGATCCGGCGCAAGGTCTGGCGGTCTTGTGATTTCTCCTGACGCATCTGATATCTACTACAGGGCCACCGCCAACAGGCTTTCGGTTATAGGCAAGGGTACCGGGTACGGAATCAACATTACCTATGGGTACTGGCGTCTCAAGATCGTGGCGATTTACTTCCCCTGATGGGTTACATACACATTAACCGGTTTCAGGGCATAGCCCCGAGAATCGCGCCCCGGAAACTCGGACCAAATCAGGCGCAGGTTGCCCGCAACGTAAACATTTTCAGTCACGAACTGAAAGCGTTGCAGAGCAATATTCAGGTTTTTACGCCCTCAAAAGAGGGCACGATCAAGTCGATTTATCCGCTCGGTGCCTATTGGATGCACTGGACTGATGATGTTGACGTGATCCGCACACCGCAGGATCTGGCGGAATCGTATGGCGATCGGGTGCACTACACAGGGCATTACAACCCGAAATCGACTGACGACACGCTGGTTCACGCAAGCCCCGGCACCGCATACCCGACCGATTACTACCGTCTCGGGGTGCCGCGACCCGATACAGCGCCGACCGTAGGGCATACCGGAGGAACAGGAACCGCCGTCGATCGCGCCTACGTTTACTCATTCATTACCGCGTGGGGAGAGGAAGGACCTCCGAGCCCGGTAGGTACACACACCGGCGTCGATGACGCCAGCTCGTGGAACCTGACAGGAATCGACGCCACCCCGCCAAACAGCGGGAACATCAGCGCGGTAACGGTTAATGCAACCACGGTAGATATCACCTTCGATACCAGCCATTTCCTAGAGGAAACCGAGTATGTGACGCTCGGCGGTACCATCGTGGCCACAGGTGATCTGGCGACTGACCTTGCTGGCACCTTTCAGGTTACCGAACGGCTCGCTGTTGACGAGATCCGAATCACCCTGACCACCAACGGGGCTTACACCAGCGGCGGCACATGGGAGCGCGAGGCCCCGCTGCAAACAACCGGCTGGACGAAGTATATCTACCGCAGCCTTGACGGCACCTACAAATACGTCGGATCCACGACCGGAACCACCTTCAACGACACGGTGGCCGATGCCGACCTTGGTGAGGACCTCCCCGGGGATGTGATCGAGGGCGACTGGTACAAGGCCCCAAATGGCAACATGAAGGGGATCATAGCCCTCGCCAACGGGGTTTGCGCAGGGTTCTACGGCAAGGTGTTGGCGCTTACCCCTGAGTACATCCCCAGCGCATGGCCTACTAACTACCGGGTAAAGTTCGATTTCGACGTGGTTGCCATCGCCGTGCTTGGCAATACCGTTGTTGTGGCCACGACCGGGCAGCCCTACCTTGTCATTGTCGACGACCCATCGGCCGCGGTTTCCTCGAAACTAGAGTTTTTCCAGCCCTGCATCAGCAAGAGATCGATGAAGGGGCTACAAAACGGGGTTTGTTACGCATGTCCTGACGGGGTGGCTTATGTCCCGTCAGCTGGTCTGCCAAAGGTTATCACCAAGCCGCTCGCGAAAAAGAAGGATTGGGACCTGTTCAACCCGTCCTCCATGCTGGCCGAGGTCTACGACGATCGTTACTACCTGTTCTACAGTGACGGCGGATCCGACGGAGACGAGAACGGCGGGCTTATCTTTGACCCGGAAGAGCCAGAGGCTACCTTTACCCAGCTCACCGGTCTGATAACGGCAGCCCACAAGATCGTTGAAACCGACACCCTGTACCTGATGGACGCCGATCAGGGCACGATCAGCAAGTATGATTCCGGCGGTAGCTTTCAGACCTACCAGTGGCTGTCGAAACGCTTCACCATGGCGCTGCCAACCTGCCTAAAGACCGCGCTGGTGCGATTCACAATGGAAGAGGCTATTGCCTCCTACGATCCATCCTCTGCCGCAGAGGCCATAGCGGCGGCAGTCACGGCAAAAGAGGAAGAAATCGCAGAAACAGAGCTTTCGCCGCTTTATGTTGGCGAGAGTTTCGCCCTGTTCAATATCGTCCCTGACGGGGATTCCATGAACCCGCAAACGTACACCAACGCGGCTGGGGTTTCGTGGAAACCTGATGGGACCATGTTCTATTCGTATGGTACCGCTTATGGTGTCTCTGTCGTCTATCAGCACAGCCTGACAACCGCATGGGATGTGTCGACCGCTTCATACGACAGCAAGAACAAGAATATTTCCGGGTTGTGCGCTATTGCGGTGTGTTACGGTGTTGACTTCAGCGCCGACGGCACCAAGATGTATGCCAGTGACACCGGGCAACAAAAAATATACCAGTTCGCCCTGTCTACCGCATGGGATGTAAGCACCGCCACCTATACCTCGGTGCTAGATCTTTCAGCAACGATTACATCGGCCCGTGACTTCAAATTCAAAGCCGACGGAACGAAGCTGTTTATCTGTGACGAGACAGCCAAAAAAATTCACGAGGTCACTCTCTCTACTCCGTGGGATATAACCACCGGAACGATAACCTACTCATTCACTTCTTCGGAACTCTATATCCGAGCTGAAAGCATTGATGTAAAGCCTGACGGCACAGAAATGTACATTACTGATGCTCAGTTTGTCCGGCAATATAAGCTAACGACAGCGTGGGACCTCAGTACCGCCTCCTATCGGACGCTTGTGCACCACTTCGTGTATGGAACACAGGTCCAATGGAGTGATAGCGGTACCAAAATCATGGTTTACAGGATTGGAACCAACACACTTTACGGGTTTGATGCCAGTTATCCGTGGTTCGTTGACCTCAATTTATTTATTGATTACGAGTCAATAACATCAGAAACAACCACGCCAAACGGCCTGTTCATACACCCAGACGGGTCAAGATTATGGACAACTAAAGACTCATTCGGCTACCTGTATGAGTACACGATGTCGACTCCTTTGGATTTGACAACTTACTCCAACACAGATTCGCTTAATGTTGATTCCCAAACTGCGCACCCTAGAGGAATCTTCTTCAACTCTGACGGTACGAAGCTGTTTATATCAGGTGATAAGAAGATTTTTTCTTATGACCTGTCGACTGGTTATGACCTGTCTACTGCGTCCTATGTTGCAACGCATGATGTCTCGGCCGAAATAACCGGACCACATGGCTGCCATTTCAACCCGGATGGCACCAAGATGTATATTGGCGATTACAACACCGCAAAGGTTTATCAGTATTCGCTTTCAACTGCATGGGATATAACGACATTATCCTATGATTCTGTGTCTCTGACGTTCACCAACTACATTCAAGGGATCACATTCGATCTGACCGGGCAGTACCTGTATATCAACCAAAAC